>Ga0247727_10019375_pt1 | contig 10551 bp, 4 predicted proteins | sample WisWelCaveWW1625_FD_202498 | JGI IMG/M metagenome (GOLD analysis project Ga0247727, IMG submission 202498) | Biofilm microbial communities from Wishing Well Cave, Virginia, United States - WW16-25 | ecosystem: Environmental > Aquatic > Deep subsurface > Groundwater > Cave microbial mat | place...
TCGGGATTTTCACGCTTGAGCTGCGGCCAACTGCTGGCCGGCGACATCGCTGATATTGGCGAGCAGGATAGCCTCACATTCGAAGCGAATCGCAACGACGCGGTTTACATTACGCTGGCCGAGCTGCAAGAGCGCGACGCCGGCTTCGACGTGCGCGCTGATCTAATTTCGCCGACCGGCGCGGTGGTGTTGCGCGCGTTTAATTCGCGGCGAATCTTCAATCTGCCGGCGGCGGGAACTTACATTATAAAAATTTATGACAACGCCAATCTCCGCCGCGGTTCTTACGCGTTGCGCTTCGACTGCATCGCGCCGCCCACGCCCAATTCGAGATTGTTGGCGTGCGGACAAACCGTGGCCGATACGATCCGCGGCGCGGCGGACAGCGATTTGTTCATCTTCAATGCGCAAGCCGGCAATGTTGTTTCGCTCACGCTCGTTGATGCGCTTGATATCGATCAGGGGTTCGACGCGCGCTATGATTTTTATTCGCCGACGGGCGTTTCTCTCGCCGGCAGCGCGCTCGGGCGACGCCAATTTACGCTGACTGAAACCGGCGCGTATGTCATCAAAGTTTTTGACAACAGCAATCTTCGCCGCGGCGCGTACGCGCTCGGCCTGGAGTGCATCGCGCCGCCGAGCGCCGATACGAAAAATTTTGCTTGCGGACAAGTTGCAGTTGATACGATCACCGCCGCCGTCGATGCGGATTTGTATCAATTCACCGCGACCGCCGGCAATGTCGTTTCGATCACGCTGGCGAATATTCAAGCGCTCGATACCGGCTTTGATGCGCGGTTCGATCTTTATTCGCCCACCGGCCAGGCTCTCATCTTCGCAACGAATAGCCGGCGGCAGTTTACGCTGAGCGCCAGCGGAACCTATGTCATCAAAGTTTTTGACAATGCCAATATTCGCCGCGGCTCGTATGCGCTGGGATTGGAATGCATCGTGCCGCCTTCCTCCAATGCCAAACCGATTGCCTGCGGCCAAGTTGTCGCCGACACGATTGCGGCGGTTGCCGATGCCGATGTGTTTACATTTGACGCGCAGCAGGGCAATGTCGTTTCCATTGCGCTGGCAACGACGCAAGCTATCGACGCCGGCTTCGATGCGCGTTATGATTTGTTTTCGCCGGCAGGACAGCAGCTTGCGACGGCGACGACTTCGCGGCAGCAATTCACGCTGGCCGCGACCGGCGCGTATGTCATCAAGGTTTTTGATAACGCGAATATTCGCCGCGGCTCGTATGCGCTGGGATTGGAATGTCTCGTGCCGCCGAGCGCTGACGCGAAAACTTTGACATGCGGACAAGTTGCGGTTGATACGATCGCCGCCGTCGTCGATGCGGATTTGTATCAATTCACCGCGACCGCCGGCAATATTGTTTCGATCACGCTGGCGAATATTCAGGCGCTCGATGTCGGCTTTGATGCGCGGTTCGATCTTTATTCGCCCACCGGCCAGGCTCTCATCTTCGCAACGAATAGCCGGCGGCAGTTTACGCTGAGCGCCAGCGGAACCTATGTCATCAAAATTTTTGACAACGCCAATATTCGCCGTGGCTCGTATGCGCTGGGATTGGAATGCATCGTGCCGCCTTCCTCCAATGCCAAGCCAATTACCTGTGGCCAGGTCGTTGCCGATACGATTGCGACGGCGACCGATGCCGATTTATTCACGTTCACCGCGCAGCAAGGCAACGTCGTCTCCATCACGTTAGCGACGACGCAGATTATTGACGCGAATTTCGACGCGCGTTATGATTTGTTCTCGCCCGCCGGACAACTGCTCGCCGGGGCGGTAAGCTTCCGGCAACAATATACGCTGGCGGCGACAGGCACGTATGTCATCAAAGTTTTTGATAATGCGAATATTCGGCGCGGGACATACGCGCTCGGTTTGGAATGCATCGTGCCGCCTTCGACTAATGCGAAACCGATTACCTGCGGTCAAGTTGTCGCCGACACGATTGCGGCGGTTGCCGACGCCGATTTGTTCACGTTCACCGCGCAGCAAGGTAACGTCGTTTCCCTCACGTTGACAACGACCCAAAGTTTTGATGCCGGTTTTGACGCGCGTTATGATTTGTTCTCGCCCACGGGCCAACTGATTATCGGCGCGACGAATGGCCGCCGGCAATTCACGCTCGCGACGACCGGCTTGCATGCCGTCAAAGTTTTTGACAACAGCAATATTCGCCGCGGCGCGTATGCGCTGGGGTTGGAATGCATCGTGCCGCCATCGGAGACATTGCCGATCGCTTGCGGCCAGGTTCTCATCGACTCGATCAACGCCGTGTCGGACGCGGATTTGTTTACTTTTCCGGTTAAACAAAACGACATCGTCTCCATCACACTGGCGTCGATCAGAAGTTTTGACGTTGGCTTCGACGCGCGTTACGATCTATTTTCGTCCACCGGCCAACAGCTCGCAACTTCTGCAACGTCGCGACAACAATATACTTTTACCGTCGCTGGCGCCGCCATTATCAAAATTTTTGATAATAACAATTCTCGTCGCGGCTCTTACGCGGTGGGATTGGAATGCATCGTGCCGCCTTCCGCCGATGCCGACACGCTGATCTGCGGACAGATCAAAGCCAATACCATCAGCGCCGCCGCCGAAGCGGATTTGTACAAGTTCACGGCGCAAGCCGGGAATGTCGTCTCCATCACGCTGGCGCAGACACAGAGCATCGACACTGGGTTTGACGCGCGCTTCGATCTTTTCTCGCCGACCGGGCAGGTTCTCGGTGCGGCAACAAATTCGCGCCGGCAGTTCACGCTGGCTGCGGCGGGCACGTACCTCATTCGCGTGTTCGACATCACCAATACGCGCCGCGGCGCTTATTCGCTGGGATTCGAATGTCTCGTGCCGCCTACGCCTGATGCTTTGCCGCTCACGTGCGGCCAAGTGACCGCTGATTCGATCAATACGGCAAGTGACGCCGATTTGTTTACATTCACCGCACAGACCGGCAATGTCGTCGCGATCACATTGGCGCTGACCAGAAGTTTCGATACGGGTTTCGACGCGCGATATGATCTTTTCTTGCCGACTGGGCAGCAACTCGCAACCGCAGCAACGTCGCGCCAGCAATACACGCTAAATGTCGCGGGCACGTATGTTCTTCGCGTGTTCGATTTCAACAACCTCCGGCGCGGTTCTTATGCGATAGGATTGGAATGCCTCGCGCCGCCGAGCCCGGACGCCATCCCGATTGCATGCGCGCAAACGCTCGCGGACTCGATCTACGCTGCTGCCGAAGCGGATTTGTTTACATTTACCTCTGCGGCCAATAAATCTTTCAACATTACGCTTATACAAACGCGCGCCATCGACGCCGGTTTCACGGCGCGTGCGGATCTGTTTTCGCCGACCGGCGCGGTGGTGGCTTCGAATTTTATCGGCACCCACACGGTGGCTTTGGCGGCTGCCGGCACGTATTTGATTCGCGTGTATGATAATGTCAACCTCCGTCGCGGCACTTACACGCTCGGGTTGCAATGTCTCAACCTCATCGAAGAAGCGGCGTTAACGAAAATCGAAGCGGCGGAACGTTTGGAACCCAGCCCCACGCTGGATGACATTCGCCAGTTGCCGTCGATGACAATTTTTGTCCCCATCGTCATCGAAACCACGCCAAGTGTGGCGGACACAGCGGCTTTTCCGATCAAAACGACATTCACTTATGAGCCGGTTTTTAATCAGGTGACTTCCATTGTTGATCCGAAGGGTGACACCACCAAAATCAGCTATGACGCCAAAGGCAATCCGATTCAACTTCTGGATGCGCTCAGGAATAAAACTACGCTGACTTATAATGCGCAGGGCTTGCTGACGAGCACCGCTGATCCGGCGGGCAATAAAACCATTTTTGAGTATGACACCAAAGGCAATCTGATCAAAACCACGGATGCATTGGGAAATGCGACGGCGTTGAGTTATGATGCCGCCGGAAACGTCAACACCAGCAAAGACGCCGAAGGCCGCGTGACGCAATTTGGCTATGAAGTCATGAATCGCCTGCTTCGCGTCACCGACGCATTGGGTGGTGTGACCAGCTACGAGTATGATCCCGAAGGCAATCTGCTCGAAGTCAAGGATGCGAAGGGGAATCTCACCTCGTTTGAATATGACACGCGCAATCGTCTCAGCGCCACGATCGATCCGCGCGGCCAGGATGAATCATTTACTTATGACGGCAACGGCAATCTGCTTTCCACGCTTGATCACAATTTGCAAACGATCGCCTTTCAATATGACGCCGTCAATCAAATGATTAAAAAGATTTTGCCGGGCAATCAGATCACGGCCTTTTCTTATGACGACGTTGGCAATCTCACGCGCGTCGATGATCCTGACAGCAAATTGGCGTTGACGTACGACGCGGTAAACCGGCTCGTGAGCGTTTCGACCCAAGGCTCGCCAAATCAGCCGAACGTGACGCTGACTTACACGTACGACGCCAGCGGCAATCGCCGGCGCATGATCGACAGCCAGACCGGCGAGACAAATTACACGTATGATGCGCTCAATCGGTTGACTGCGATCACCAATCCGGCGCAGCAAACCGTGAGCTTCGAGTATGACACGCTTAGCCGCCGGACGAAAACAATTTTCCCCAACGGCGTGACGACGACTTATGCTTATGATGCCTTGAGCCAATTGACGAGTATGGCGCATGCGCTGGGCGCTTCGACGATTTCAAGCTTCGGTTATGCTTACGATAAAGTCGGCAATCGCACGACGCTCAACACGACGCGCACCGGCGTGAGTGTCACGCCTCGTTTGAATTATACCTACGACGCGCTCAATCGGCTCATTCAAGCGACGCATCCACTGCCCTCACAGCCCACCAATGAGACTTTTAATTACGACGCCCTCGGCAACCGCCTCCGCCGTGATGGACAAACCGCCGATGCCGTTTTCGACAGCACCAATCGTCTCTTGCAAGACGTGCAATTCACCTATCGCTACGACAACAACGGCAATCTCATTCAGAAAACCGAAAAAGCCACCGGTAAAATTACGCGCTACACTTTCGATGCCGAGAATCAGTTGATTCAAATTCAGGAGTTCCCCAATGCGTCGTCGCCGGCATCGAAGACGGTGACGTATCGATATGATGGCTTGGGGAGGAGGATTGAGAAGAATGTGGATGGGGTGGTTATTAACTATGTTTATGATCTCGAGGATATATTATTAGAATTTGATGGCAGCAATGTTTTGTCTGCGCGATATACACATGGAACTGGAATTGATGAGCCTTTTATTATGGAAAGGACTCGCCAAAGTTATTTTTATAATACCGACGGTTTGGGAAGCATTGTCGATTTGACTAATTCTTCTGGCGGTGTTGAACAAATTTATGTTTATGATTCTTTTGGTCAGTTTGTTCGACAACAAGGCTCGCTATCTAATCCCTACACCTATACTGGACGTGAGTTTGACCTTGAGAGCAGTTTGCATTTTTATCGTGCACGCTACTATTTTAGTGGCACTGGACGTTTCTTGCAACAAGATCCGTTTGGCCATCTTGGCGGTATCAATTTCTATACCTATGTTTTTAACGATCCCCATAACCGTGCTGATGCTTCAGGTCTTATTTTAGATACCGCAGCCGACATTGGATTTATTTTATACGATCTTGCAGAGCTTTTAGATGGTTGTGACACTGGAACCGATTTGTTAGCGCTGGGCGCAGATGTTCTTGGTGCTGTTGTTCCATTTCTTACCGGTGGTGGAGTTGCTGTTAGAGTTACGAGAGCTTCACAACTTGCTCGCAATGCTGCTCGAGGCGCTGAAGCAGAGCGGGCGATTGGTAAGGCGCTTGGTTTATCTAAAAACACTCAAAAGTTCAAAACCTCATTTGGAACAAGAATTCCAGATTTTGTGACAAGTGATGCCATCCACGAAGTGAAAGCCGTCAAAAATTTGAGCAACACAAAACAATTACGTGGATTTGTGGAAATCGCACAGCAAACCGGTCGCAAGCTCATCATTCATGTAAGGCAAGATACAATTCTATCCGGACCAATTCGGGAATTGGAACAGAACGGAATTATTCAAATAATTCGAAATGTACAATGAGGATGCTAAAATGGCCAGTTGGATTGATAGAAGCGTTACGCTTAAATTTGTAACAACCGCAGCGGCATTGGGGCAAGAGCCGGTTGCCGAGAAGGTTTCGCAACTGCTTCTGGAGAGAAATGACGACTTTACTCCGGAAAACTACGACGAATTTGAACCTATCAAAAAAGTTTTTCATAAAGACTGTTTACGCGATATTATCAACTTGTGGGTTCACAAAAGGGGGGATATGGGCGGTTTGACAAACTTAATGTTTACTCGCAAAAGGCCTTATAGATTTCTCATGATGGTCTATTGGATGAAAAGCAGGAAAGCATTCGGAAATTGGTTGTCTTTTTCTATCGAAGAAAAGTTTTTTGAAGATGAAAAAAGATGTTCCCACTTTCTTGAATTTGCAATGCAGCTTTATAGTATTTTGTGCCCAGCATATGGAATTATTTATCATAAAGCCGACTACGAAAAAAAGAACGTACGAAAAACGCTCTTTGATGATGGAAACGAAAAATCACGCGAAATACTTGGCACTGAATTGACAGAATGCCTACCAGGCGTTTATTGGGCCAACTTTTTCAATCCAATGTATGTTAATTTTTGGGGAAAGGAAAAATTTTCGAATGTGCCGTGTTTTTCCAAAACAAAACTGGAGGATAGTGGGTATCTCTTAGTGACTTCATCATCGCCTTTGGAATATGTTTCGCCTAATTTTGAAATTGCCGTTAGTCATATTATTGATCATCTCGACAAAAACGCTTTTTTTGATATCAAACAACCTGATCGGTTTTGCCAGGTTCCAGTTGAGGTCAAAGATTATGCTAAAGCAGTTGGCAACAGCTTCTAATCTGTTATTCACTAAAAAGATGTGGTTTCAGGTTGAAAAAATGAAATTCAATCTGAGCATTTGTATTGTTCTTCTTAGTGTTTGCCCGATCTTGGCACAGTCGAATGAAAACCCCACCTCGCCGATGCAGCGCAACAGGCATCATGCTGAAAGTCATTTTGACCTTCTGGTTTTCACCTTCCCCGTGCAAGGCTGGTACCTCGTCTCCCTGCCGTTGGCCGTCGCCGACAGCTCGGTAAGCACGCTTTTTCCAACGGCACTCGGCGCGTTTGGGTGGGAAAACAATCGCTATGTTCGCGCAACGACAATGCGAACCGGGCGTGGGTATTGGCTGTTGATTCCAGCGCCAACGACAGCGGTGATTTCCGGCACGCGGCTCACGCAATTTCGCGGGCATTATCAAGTGGGCTGGCACCTCATCGGCAGCGTGATGGATTCATCGAACTTCGCCAATCCCAACGACACGCCGGATCGTTCGGTGATTGTGCCGATTTTTGCGTGGAATGCCGGCGGCCAGCGCTATTATTCCACCACGACCATCGAGCAGAGTTACGGCCATTGGATGGCGGTGTTGCAAGAGTGTGACGTGGTTTTCAAAAGCGACTCGTCCGGCGCTGCCGGCAAAACCGGTGATCGCTACAGCCGCCAGGAATTTGATCAACGTTTTGGCGCGATGCCGCCTCCGCCGCCTTTTGTATTAGAACAAACATTGTCGCCGGCGCTGCCAACCCGCGCTACGCTTTTCGAGAGCTATCCCAATCCTTTTTCAATTCGCGGCTCGAGCGCGTCACCAACAACGGTAATTCGCTATCACTTGCCCGAGGCCGGCAAAACGCAAGTGGTGATTTTCAACAGTCTCGGGCAAAAGGTTCGCACGTTGACGGAAAAAAATCACGCGGCCGGATTCCACGAAGTCCGCTGGGATGGCCGCGATGACAGCGGCCGGCCGGCGGTGAGCGGCGTTTATTATTATCAGCTCATGACCAATGGTCTATCACAGACCAAAAAGATGATTGTTGTCCGCTAAGATAAAATTCAATGCGCAGGAAATGCCTATGAAGCCAAGCAACATGCTCATTCGTGCGTCGTTTATGACGGCGGCATTCGTGCTTAATTTCATCGGATGCGCTTCGCAGGACTTGTCGTCGCGACAGGCATTGGAAAAATTGCGGCCTATTGCCGCGATTCCGCTGAACGCCGCCGCGCCGAATTTGTTCGTGCAGATCAACAACGCTGCAGCGGTGAAGAAAGACGCGCCTCAAAACGTGAAGCTTTTCATCAACGAGCGGGAAATTTTGCCGGAAGCAGGTGACGCGCGTTATCCATCGGAAGCTGTTTCCTATCAACTACAATTGGCGCCCGGTGTTTATACAGTCAAAGCCGTTTATCGTTTCAAAACTTTTTGGAAAGAAAAGGAATACAATTTCTCGACATTGGACGGCAAGGTAAGGATTTATCCCGATCAAAAAACGGTTCTCGTCATTGCACTGGACCGCAAACCCAACGGCGATTTGCGAAACCAGAAGAATTATTTTCGTGAAACGGCCGAAGCTTTATATACATCGTTGCCGCCCCGTGTTGAAACCACGGCTCCCACGCCCAGCCCGGGTCAACCCGAAGCTGAAAAAATCACTGCCAGCCAGGGCCGCGGTGTTTTCGACATTTCTTTTGTCAATGAAAATAAACGGCGGCGGCGAACGCGCGAGAGAACAGAAGAACGAATTGAACCACAATTGGCGGCGCCTCCACTGGCCATGCCGAATCCCTCCCTTCCGGTTACCGGCTCATCAGAGACGGAAACAATGATTCCACCATCGCCTTCGGCGCCAGCTCACGACAATACCATTGCGCTACAAATCAATACCGACCCGATTCATTGCGACATCATTGTGAATGACAAATACGGCGGCCAATCACCATTGACCGTTCATGTCGATCGCAGCCGCAGCCACGTGATCCAGATTTCCAAAACCGGTTACGTGAACAGGATGAAGTTCGTCGAGCATCGCGAATTTGGCGGCAAGAAAATTCACTTTCTGATCGAAAAACTGGAGGCGATCAAGCCCAACGATGAGATTATTGTTCCACCCGATCAGCACGACGCCGAAGTGCCGCTGGCTTGGTTCGATCTCCAACTGAAATTGGTGAAAGAAACCCCCGGGTTCAGTCCACCCGTAGCTTCGCGCGCTTTTGGGTACGCGGGCGTTGCGCTGTATGAAGCGGTCGTGCCGGGTATGCCGGCCTACCGGAGTCTCGCGGGGCAATTGAATGAATTGGCTGGGTTGCTCGTAGTGACGTTGGGACAGCGATACCATTGGCCGAGCGTCGCCAATAGCGCGTTGGCGACCATAACCCGTCTGCTCTTTGCCAATGCTTCGACCGCGAACAAAGCTGCTATCGGTGCGTTGGAGTTGCGATTCGCCAATCGCTTTCGACCGCGGCTGCAACCGGAAATCTTCCAGCGCTCGGTCTCGCAGGGCAAGAGTGTTGCCGAAGCAATTTACACTTGGTCACTCAGTGACGGTGGGCATGAGGGGTATTTGAAAAACCTTCCGTACAGTTACAAAACTCCGGTCGGTCCGCGCCTGTGGGTTCCGACATCGCCAAATTTTTCACGCGCGCTGCAGCCTTATTGGGGAAACAATCGCCCATTCGTCTTGAACGCCGGCAGTGAGTGCCAACCACCGCCGCACCCGCCTTACTCCGAACAACCCGGCACCGGTTTTTACAATGAAATGATGGAAGTCTACAAAGCCGTTAACAACCTGACGCCGGAACAACGCGCCATCGCGGAATTTTGGGCCGATAATCCGGGAGAAACGGCCACACCGCCGGGACATTCGATTTCAATCCTGAATCAAATCATCAGGCAAAAACAAATCAACCTCGCGGCTGCAGCGGAGGCTTATGCAAAGGTCGGCATGGCAGTGGCGGACGCTTTCATTGCGTGTTGGCACACCAAATATCAATACAATCTGCTGCGCCCCATCACTTGCATTCAGAGTCTCATGGATCCTGATTGGAACCCGATTATGAACACGCCGCCATTCCCGGAGTTTACTTCAGGGCATTCGGTGCAGTCCGGCGCAACGGCTCAAGTGCTGACCGACTTGTTTGGCGCGGTGGCCTTCACCGACCATACTCACGATAATCGCGGTCTCGCGCCACGCGCGTTTTCATCCTTTTTTGCCGCAGCCGAGGAAGCGGCGATCTCCCGACTTTACGGCGGTATTCACTTTCGCTCAGCCATCGAGTTGGGCGTCGAACAAGGCAAGTGCATCGGGCAAAAGGTTAGCGCGCTGAAATTCAAGAGGTAGCTTCCCAGGGAGGAAACATCATGCGAAAAATTTTAATTGTGACGGCAGAATTGCTTATGTTGACAAGTTCGACAAAGTCTTATGTTGGCGATCAGAGCTTGAAGATCAGTTCGCGGCCAACTGACACGACACCGGAAGCCTTTGGCCTGCGAAGTTATCCCAATCCGTTTTCCACAACGACGACATTTGAAATCAGCTTGCCGGCTTCGCGTCCGGTTGCAGTGCATATTTTCAATCTTGAGAGAAAATTATTTCGCATGCGCTAAGTTAGTTTTATTTATCTCCCCGAAAAACAAAGCC
>Ga0247727_10019376_pt1 | contig 10550 bp, 8 predicted proteins | sample WisWelCaveWW1625_FD_202498 | JGI IMG/M metagenome (GOLD analysis project Ga0247727, IMG submission 202498) | Biofilm microbial communities from Wishing Well Cave, Virginia, United States - WW16-25 | ecosystem: Environmental > Aquatic > Deep subsurface > Groundwater > Cave microbial mat | place...
GCGGCGATCCTTCTGCAAGTCCGCCGGCAAAGGGATCTCGACTTGCTCCGCCACCGATCCAAGCGGCGCCGGCCGCCTCACCCTGTGAGCGTGCGCCGAGCGGGAAGCCACCGTGTGCGTCCGGCGACGGAAGGTCTTCATGCCTTTACTCTAGCGGATACTAACGTCGTTAGCAATCGTTAGTTCCGTGGACCACCAGGGTGTTCCTATGCGCGCGTGGGCCGGGGGGAGGCATGCCGTCTCTTGACTGGTGATCGCCTCATCGACGCCCGTCTCGTCGAGTAGGGCCGGTGTGGCACGGAGGGACGGACGTTCGGTCTGAGGCGGCGTCAGTCGGTGCTGTAGAGCACTTCTAGCCGCCGGATGCGCCAGCAGGCGAAGGCGAGGACGAGGGCGGCGAAGATCAGGAGGCCCGAGACTGCGAGCCAGGGTGGGGTGGGTTCGGCGACGACCGTGAAGAGGCCCAGGATGCCTTCGATGGGGAGCTCGACCGGGAAGAGGGGCTTCAGGTAGTAGGTCACGCTGAAGTGCTTGAGCCAGACCGGGAGGACGCCGTTGATGAGCTCCCAGAAGAGCAGGACCACTGCCGGGACGATCGGGTTCTTGAACAGGAGGCTCATCGCCAGGAAGACGGCTCCGTAGCCGAGGCAGGCGAGCGTCGCGACAAGGAGGTACGCCCGCAGGTGGGCGAGGCCGGGACCGTTCAGGACGAAGTCTTGTCCCGCGTCGAAGTGGACGTACATGAGACAGAACGACGTGAGGATACCGGCGCCGAACACGGTCACCGTGGTCAGGGTTCCTGCCAGGAACTTGCCGATGATCAGCACTTCCCTCCTCACGGGGGCGAGGAACCAGTAGTGCAGGGTCCGCTCGGCGAGCTCGCCGCGGACGAGGCGCGCGAAGATGCCCAGGCAGCCGAAGAACACGCCGAAGCGCACGTAGTAGAGCTGGATGATCCCGCCGATGACCAGCGTCTCCTGTTGGAGGTCGCAGTGGCGGTCCTTGATCGCGTGGGCCGCGATGATCAACGCGGGGGCGAAGGCCAGGAACAGCAGCGTGAGGCTGCCCCAGAGAGTGAGGGTCCGGGCGAGCTCCATGCGCATCGTCTGCCAGGCCTGTCGCCGGCGGAGAGGCCAGGCGCCGGGGTCTCTGCGCACCATCGCGTCGCTCGTCACACGGCCTCCGTGTCGGAGCCGATCAGGTACTGGTAGACGGCGCCCACGTCGTCGTCGGCGGGCGAGAGCGCTTCGAGGTCGAGCCTTTCGTCCAGGACCACGCGGTTGAGCAGGCGGTGGAAGGCGCCGGCGTCGCGCGTCCGGACCAGCAGGCCCTTCCCGTCGGCGTGGACCTTCACCTCCACCACGTGCGCCTCGCTCAAGAGACCGGCGGCCAGGCGATGGGCCTCGTCGCACCGCACGAGGATCTGCGTCGGATGCTCCGTCACCTCGCTGCGGACGCCGTGGATCTGGCCTTCCGCCACGACGTAGCCGTGGCTCAAGAGGACGACGTGGTCGGAGATGCGGTCGACCTCGTGGAGGATGTGGCTCGAGACGACGACGTGAAGCCCTTCCCTGCCGAGGCCCTGGAAGAGGGCCAGCGACTCGGCGCGGGCCATCGGGTCGAGGCCGTTCAGGGGCTCGTCCAGCACCAGGATTTCGGGCCGATGGCTGAGCGCCAGCGCCAGGCGGATCCGTTGACGCATCCCCTTGCTGTAGCCCGCGACCTTGCGGTCGGCGGCTTCGGTCATGCCCACGCGCTCGAGCGCTTCCGCGGTGGCGCGGTCGGCCTCGGCGTGGTCCAGGCCCGCGAGGCGCAGCCATCCTCTTATGAAGGACCTCCCGGTGGCGCCGTTCGGGAAGGCATCGACCTGCGTGCAATACCCGACCTTCTTGCCGAAGGCTTCCGGGTCGTCCGGGCTCATGCCGAGTACGCTGACCCGCCCGCGGCTCGGACGCACCAGGCCGGTCATCAGGTTCAGCAGCGTCGTCTTGCCGGAGCCGTTCGGTCCGACGAGGCTGGTGACGCCCGGTGGCAGCGAGAGCGTCACGCGGTTGATGCCCAGGACCTCGCCGTAGAACTTCGAGACGTTGTCGAAGACGATCGTGCGCTCGGCGGTCACGACACGACCTCGCGCGCCCGCAGGCGCTTGTCGAGCAGCCACACGCAGAGAGCACACGTCGCGACCAGGCCCGCCCAGGCGGCCCACGTCGGAAGCTCGCCGAGCGCCTGCGCCTCGCCGGCCGCCCCCGCCGGCATCTCGATCCCGAAGAGGTCGAGCCCGACGACGCCGATCAGGTACGGGAGGTTCGCCAGGCGTCCCCAGGGATCCCGCAGCACCTCTCGCCACACCTCTCCGAAGGCGAAGCCCATGAAGAAGACGCCGAAGAGGGTCGTGCTCGCCACGAGCCGCCAGCGGATCCACGCGGAGAACGAAAGACCCAGGAGCGCGAGCACCGCGATCCAGATCCACGAGCCCAGGAGCGTCGCCCACACCACGCGCAGGTGCGTGAAGAGCCAGCCGCTCTCCGCGAGCCCGGCCTGGAGGGCGAAGAGCACGAGGACCGGCACCCAGGTGACGACGGAGAGGAGGGCGAAGAGCGCCACCGCCTTTCCGAGCAGGTATTCCGCCCGCGAGAACGGGCGGGAGAGATAGAGCGGGAGCGCGCCGTTCACGAGGTCCGGCGAGACGAGGACGGGGGCGACCCAGGCGGCAAGGATGAACGCGAGGATGCCTTGCAGGGCCAGCGCCCCGGCGAAGAACTCGCTACGCATCGTGTCCGGACCTCCCGAGAACCGCAGCAGCGCGCGGGCAGGCGCGAAGTTCGCGACGTAGATCCCCACCGCCTCCGCCAGGAACGGGAAGAGGCAAAAGACGACGAACGCCATCAGCACGCGTGACTCGACGAGCTCCTGGAGGGCGTAACGCGGCACGACCAGGAAGCGCCAGCGCTCGGACGTGAGCGGCCCCGTGTACGGCCGGTAGGACCGCTTATAGACCGCCAACCTGGCCTCCGTTCTCCTTCATGGCGGCGAGGAAGATGTCCTCGAGCGAGTCGCGTCTATAGTGCATGCGCCGGATCTGCACGTCGTGCTGCGCGGCCAGGCGGAAGAGCTCCCGCATCTCGATCGTCTCGGGAAGCACCAGCTTGACCCGCTCGACGCCCTGGCCGTTCGGGTAGAACGCGCATTCGCAGCCCAGGCCCTGGACCGCCCCGGTGAACGACGGGCTCGTGCCGACGGTCTCCAGCTCGACGAAGCGGCGATGCGACCGGCGCTCCGCCTCGAGGTCGCAGTGCGCGGCGATGCGCCCGTCCTTGAGGATCAGCACCTCCTCGCAGGTCTCCTCCACGTCCCGCAGCAGGTGGGACGAGATGAGGACGTAAATCCCCTCGACCTCCCGGATCTCGCGGATCAGGCGGATCATGCGCTGCCGCGCCGGGGGGTCGAGGCCGTTCGTGGGCTCGTCGAGCAGCAGCAGCCGGGGACCGTGGGCGATCGCCTGGGCCAGCTTCGCGAGCTGCTTCATGCCGAGCGAGTAGGTGCCGAGCGTGCGGTAGCGGGCCTCGCCGAGGCCCACGTAGAAGAAAGCCTCGTGGGCGCGCTCGAGCGCCGGCTCGGGCGGCAGGCCCGCCAGCTCCGCCATGTAACGCACGAAGCGCACGCCGCTCATGTGCGAGATGAAGGCGTCGGTCTCGGGCATGTAGCCGATGTGGCGGCGCAGGGCCTTGGCTTCGTGGATGTCTTTGCCGAAGATCCGGGCCGTCCCCGAAGCCGGGGCGTGGAAGCCCAGCAGCGTGTTGATGAGCGTCGACTTCCCCGCTCCGTTCGGTCCCAGGAGGCCGATCGAGCGCCCGGAGAGCGGCCGGCTGAGGTCGTGCAGGATCGTCCGACCCCCCAGCTCGACGGTCAGGCGGTCCAGCTCGATGACGGGTCCTACGGGTTCGCTAGCCGAGGCAATCCTCCCATCGCGCGCTCCAGAAGCAGCGGGAGCGCCAGGTCCGCGCCGTCGAGGTTGAAGGCGCCGCCCGTGCCGGCGACGCGGATCCCGTCGTCCTCGCCGTAGACGGAGACGAGCGTGGGCCGGGTGTCCCGGGTCAGGGCCTCGAACGAGCGCCTCTGGTCGCCGCTGAGCTGGCTCGCTCCCGGCACCTGGAGGAGCGAGAGGACCGTCGGGCCCACGTTCTGGTAGAGCAGGCCCGATACGTGCGCGTCCCGGTCGGGCGGGAAGAGCGAGCGGAAAGACGCCGAGCGTCCGAGGGTCTCGCCCGACTCGTACGTCCGGATCGCCTTCATCACGAGGGCCCGCGAGGGAGCGGCGACCAGGTAACCTCCGGCGAAGGCGTAGTGAAGCTCGAACGGCATGTCGCCCCGCAGGGAATGATACGTCTCTTCGCCCACCTGCTCGGCTTCGAGACGGAGGCCGGGTCGCCCCGCACTCGCCGCTTCGTCGTTGGTCCGGGTGACCAGGAGCTCGAGCGACGCCTGGAGCCGCGCAGGGTCGTAGACCTCGACCACCAGCTTCAAGGCGGGAGTGGGAAGGAGCGGGCCGTCGAGCGCCACGGCGAACTCCCCACCCAGCGTCGCGGCGAAGTCCTCGCGCAGGCTCAGGTCCAGCTTCGACTCGAGCTGGGCCAGTTGATCGCGGGCCCGGGAATCATTGGTCGTGATCAGGCCGACGAAATCGTCGAAGACGAGGGCCGGGCCCTTGAAGACGAAGGCCGCCGCCCCCTGGGCGTTGGGAGACACGAAATCGAGGGCACCCATCGGCGCCGGGGCGGCGAGCCAGGAAGCGATCCCCCGGCGCGCGCCGCCGAACGCCAGCACGGCCTGGGTCTGGCTCTCGTCGGCCACCACCTTGCGCTCGAGGACCAGGTAGCGCAGGCCGTCGAGGCCGGAGCGATGGAGGGCCTGCTGCTGCTGGGGATCCTTGTCGTGCTCCGCCATCGCGGCTGTCATCCGCTCGAGGTCGGCCGCGAATAGCAGCCCCACGCCGTTCGGATACGCCTCCAGGATGCGCTGCCCGAACGGCGTCCGGTCGAGGCCCGCGCCTGCGCCCTCCCGCCGGGCATCGAGCGCACGGAGCGCCTTCTCGTCGGTCGCCACGGCGACGATCCCGGGCCGCAGGAGAACGAACACCACCCATTTGTCCGCGCTCGCCCCCGGGTCGGCCTCGTCTCCCAGGATTCGGATCGTGGGCCGGTCCTCTTGCCGATCGGCGCTGGCCAGCTTCTCTTCGAGGAACTCCCGCAGTCCGGGCCGGCGTACTTCGGCCATAAGGATCGGGACGACGCGACGCAGGTGTCCCTCGTCCACGGCCGCGAAGACGACCTCGTCGCCCAGGAAGTCGGAGAAGCTCCGGATCCGGTCGATCACGTCCGCGAGGCTCGGCCCGCCGTGGCGCGCCGGGTCGACGCTCCGCCACCAGTCGCGCAGGACCTGGCTCGCCTGCAGGCGCTCCTGGAACAGCCGGTGGGCTTCGGCCAGCGTCTCACCGTAGTTGGGCAGGCTGGCAAAGACCACCGTATCCTCGGGCATGACGGACAGCAGCCGGCTCTCGTAACGGACGCCGGGCATCTCGACCGCGCTCCACTTCTGGCGCAGCGTCTTCCACTCCGCGAGCAGCGCCAGGTGACGATCGACGTCTCCGCTCCAGGCGATCTCGTCGCGGAGCGGGACCGTGCCTACGGCGTCGCTCGTCGTCCACTGGTCGCCTTGAGCCAGGACCGTCTCGGCGCCGCCGCGGGCCACGCGGACCTGGCCCTCGAGGACCGAGACGCGCGAGCCCTTGATCCCGCGGTTGACCGAGAACACCGTCCCCGTGACGGAGACGGTGCAATCGCTCGCGGCGACGAGCAGGTGCCCGGTGCGGCGCTTCGCCGCCTCGACGATGATGCTGCCCCGATCGAGATGGATCGTCGTATCCTTGCCGCGGGCGGTGACCGACAGCTCGGCCCGCTCGCTCATCTCGACGCTCGAGCCGTCGCGCAGCCGCAGCACGGCCCGCGACCCGCGCGCCGTGCGGACGGTGTCGCCTTCGCCCACGGTTGCTCCCGGCGCGAGCGCGAGCGCTCGACCCCCGTCGAGACGGTGGAGCGCCCCGCTCACCGCCTGCACCGTGGCGCGGCTGCCCGCCGGCACCGCGAAGAACACCTGGCGCGCGGCCCAGGCCGAAAGGCCGACGGCCAGCAGGACGGAAGCGGCGACTGCATAGCGCCCGAAACGCCGGGCCTCCGGCTTCGCTTGCGGGCTCGCCGGACGCCACGGCAGGATCGCCAACCGGCGCCCGCCCGGCTCCCGGAGGGCGGCTCGGCAGGCCACGCATTCGCGGAGGTGGTCCTCGACGAGCCACGCGCGCTCCGCCTTCAGCTCGCCCCGGCGATACGCGGGGAGGAGCGCCATCACGTCGGCGCATCCGTGGATCGCTTCGACGGGCACGGCGTCGCGGGATGCGTGTGGTGCGAGCCGCTGCCACACCCGTGCCGCGGCCGTCTCCGCCACGGCGGCCGGGGCCTCGTCGTCGCGTACGGCCGCGATCGCGTCGTCCAGCGTGGTCTCGTCGCGTCCGAGCTCGAGCTTCATGGCCTGCTCCTCTTCATGGCACGGAACTCCTGCTGGAGACGGTGTCGCGCCCGATGCAGCGTGACGGCCACGGCGATCCGCGACATGCCCAGCACCCGCGCGATCTCCTTGTTCTCGAGGCCCTCCAGGTGGTGGAGGGCGAAGACCTCGGCGGCCCGCGGCGGCAGCGCGGCGATCGCCTGCCGCAACCAGGCGCGTAGCTCCGCGGCCTCGTGTAACTGGTCGGGCCGCTTGGCGGGGCCGTCCGGCGAGCCGTGGGCCTCCTCGAGCGCGACGCTCGAACTCGCTCGTCGTGTGCGGAGCAGGTCGAGCGCCGCGTTGATAGCCGCTCGGTACAGGTAGCTCGGCGGGTTCGCGAGCGAGGCGGCATCGCCCTGGCGGGCCAGGCGCAGGAACACGGTCTGGAGCACGTCCTCCGCATCCTGGGCGTTGCCGGTGATCCGATAGGCGGCTTGGAACACCCTTCGCCGGTGCTCCAGGAACACGCTTTCGAGACCGAACGGCTCGCGCAAGGCCGTTTCGTTCACCGCCGCGGGCTGCAAGCTACCCCCTTCCGGACCTTCCGGCAATGGGATGACGGCCGAGGCCGCTCTTGATTACAGGGCGTTCTCAACCGATCGGCGCCGCCTGATCACCACGAGCGGTGGGAAGGCAGCACTCTTGATCGTCGTGGTAGGGGCAGAGCGTTGAGTGCAGGAAGCACGCCCTAGAAACCACCCAGACAGCATCCGCGCTCATCCCTTGTTCGGTACGAGAATACAATGACGTGCTCTGTCGTTGGTCGCCGTCATTTGGGACCTGCTCCCGCCAGGAGACGAAGAGAGGAGACGTTCGTCATGAGGGAGTGCCCTCGTTGTCGCCTCTGCTTGGACGACACCGTCGGCGACGTGTGCCCGCAGGACGGGACGAGGCTGGAAGAGCCGCTCGTCGGCCCGCCCCTCATCGACGGGAAGTACCGCCTCGAGCGGCGCCTCGGGGAGGGGGCCATGGGCCGGGTCTACGAAGCGCGCCACCTCGCGCTCGAGAAACGGTTCGCGCTCAAGCTGCTGAGCGCCTCACGCCGGCAGGAGCGTTTCGTGGAGCGCTTCCGCATCGAGGCAAAGGCGCTCGGCCGGCTCAAACACCCTCATATCGTCGACGTCACCGACTACGGCGTCGATCCTCGCGAGGGCGGGCTGCCCTATCTCGTCATGGAGCGGTTGGAGGGCCAGACTCTCAAGGAAATGCGCGAGGAGGAGGGGGCGCTCCATGTCGAGACCGCCCTTCCCCTTTTCGAAGCCCTCGGACGCGCCATCGACCATGCCCACGCGCAGGGGGTCCTCCACCGCGATCTGAAGCCATCGAACGTCTTCGTAGCGGAGGTTGAGGGAGCGGGCGCCCGCCTCAAGGTGCTCGACTTCGGACTGGCGCGGCTCATCGAGGACGGGGCAGCAGGGGCCGCGGATTCCACCTCCACGGACCCCACACTCATGGCCCACCAACCGCCCGACGACGGCCGGAGGTTGGCCGCCCCGCGGCAGGTATCTCCCGGCGAGACGGGCGGCGTACCGGGTGGGCGTGACTCAGCGCTCACCGCTACCGGCAGTATCGTGGGGACACCCTGCTACATGGCGCCGGAGCTGCAAGACGGGGCACCGGCGTCTCGGGCTTCCGACTTCTACTCTTTCGGCGTGCTCATCTACGAGCTGCTCGCCGGAACGCCGCCCTTCACCGGTTCCGTGTCGAACGTGCTTCGTAGCCACGTCCAGGACAAACCCAGAGCACCCTCGGTCGTTCGGGCCACCCTGCCGAAGGAGCTGGACGTGCCGCTTCTGGCTCCGTTGGCCAAGGATCCCCGGCGCCGGCCCGACCGCGCCGCCGACATTGTGCGGTCCATCCACCGCGCCTGGCTGCGGGCCCTGCGCCGCCGGTGGCGCGCGAAAGAGATTCCGCGGCGCGTTCTGCTCGCGGCCGGGCTCGCGCCCGCCCTGGCTGTGGTGGCCGTCACCGCAGGCCGCTTGCCTGTTCTCCAAGCACTGGAGGCGAGAACGGAGGATGCCCGCTTCGCTTGGGCGCCGGCGCACCCTCCCGACTCCCGACTCTCCTGGTCTGCCTCGACGACGAGAGCCTCCTCGCCGACGCCACTCCCCTCACGGAGCGCGCCGACGAGTTCGGCCGTCGCCTTGGCGCCATGTTCGAGGCGGGGGCCAGGGGGGTCGCGATCGACCTGCTCCTGCCGGAGTCGTGGAGCCGCTCCGCGACGTTCTCCCAACTCGTCCTGGAGCACGCGGAGACCTTGACCCTCGCCGCGCATTCTACGCCCTCCGGTGCGGTGATCGGCCCAGAGGCCCTCACCGGGCTCACGGCGGTGGCTCTCGGCCCCATGCAAACCGCGGAGGTCTTCGGATTCGTGAACATTCAGGAAGACGGAGACGGCGCGACGCGGCGGGCCCGAATCACCTTCGTCGATCGCGTCGGCAACTCTCGCGACTCGTGGGCCGCCCGCGCGGCGCGCGCTCTCGGGCCACTTCCCGTGGCGCCTCCTGGAGCGGGCTTCCGGATCGACCACACGGTGGACTGGCAAGCCATGGGTCGCGTCTCGTGGAAGGACCTGCCGGTGCGCCTCGAGCGCAACCCAGGGATGTTTCGCAATAGGCTCGTCCTCCTTGGGGGCGACTTCCTGGCCTCGGGCGACGACTATCACCGCGTGCCCGCGCGCGCGGGCGCTCCTGCCGCAGTCTCGGGAGTCGTTCTCCAGGCGCTCGTCGCCGATACCATCCTGGCCGGCTTCCCTGTGAGAGAAGCCGGCGCTCTGCGCGCGCTTTCAGCCTCCGCCGCGCTTTGCGGCCTCGTTCTCCTGGCCGCGCTCTGTCTGCCCCGGACCGGAGTCGGCCTCGTTGCCGCGGCCGCTCTGCTGACCTCCATCCTCGCCGCCTGGGTGGTTTTCCATGCGTCGCGAATCCTGGTACCGGTGGCAGTCCCGCTGTTGGCACAAGCCCTTGCCCTCGCTGCGGGCCTCGCACTTCGTTCGAGGCTAGCCCCGCTCCCAGGGTTGCCCCAGGAGGACCCGTGAGCTATTGGATCGTCGTGTCCGCTTGTGTCGCTTGCGTCGTGGGGCTCCAGGCTGAGCCGGCGGGTTCGCGTGAAGTAGCGGTCGTTTTCACGCTGACGGGGGACGCCTGGGTTACTGTCCCTCCGGCTAAGGAGAAGAACCCGATTCGGCTCTTCCAGTGGCTGCCGGAGGGTGCGCAGGTCGAGGTCGCCCCATCGGGAAGCCTGTCTCTCGCTTTCTCCAGCGGAGCGCGGTCCGAGCTGCACGGCGGCACTTTGGTGCGGCTCGCTTCGTCGGGCCCGGAGGTGACGAAGGGGACCGTGCGCGCCCTAGAGAGGGTTCCTTCGTTGCCACGCCTGTTCGCCATCGCCGACGCGCAAGCCGGGGTCCGCGCCGGCGCCATCCGCCTCCGGCTGGGCCCCGATCAGGGCATCCACGGGCTCTACCCGCACGCCGGGGCGACCACGCTCCCCGACGCCACCGTCCTGCGTTTCCGGCCGGTGGCTCGAGCGATCTACCGGGTGGAGCTGGAGGACGCGGACGGCCACATGGTCTTCGAAGAGAAGACCGCGGTCGCAGCAGTCGCCGTCCCCGCGGGAATCCTCAAGCCCGGGGGCTCCTACTACTGGCGCGTGAGCACCCTGGAGACGGTCAGGCCGGCGCTGCGTAGCGGGAGCGAATTCGCCACGCTGTCGGAGGAAGGCCTTCGGGAACGGGCGGAGCTTCGTTCGACGCTAGAGGCGCGTGTGGACGCTCCCTCCCTCGCGCTCCTGGGCGAGATCGACCGGCGCCTCGGCCTCTTGGTCGAGGCTCGTGACGCCTTGCGTGCCGCTCTCGAAAAGGCTCCCGAAGATGTGGCGCTTCGAAGGGCGCTAGCTAAAGGCTGTTGCAGAAACCGTTTGGCGTCGCGACCCCAGGCTCAACGGCTACGGCTTTCGCG
>Ga0247727_10019377_pt1 | contig 10550 bp, 8 predicted proteins | sample WisWelCaveWW1625_FD_202498 | JGI IMG/M metagenome (GOLD analysis project Ga0247727, IMG submission 202498) | Biofilm microbial communities from Wishing Well Cave, Virginia, United States - WW16-25 | ecosystem: Environmental > Aquatic > Deep subsurface > Groundwater > Cave microbial mat | place...
CGTCGCAGACCGCGGAGAACGGCGGCGCATCGGCGACCATGTCATCGGTGATACCCGTGAACTGCTGGATGACGAACGGGATGCGCACGCCCGGATTGACCAGCGTCGAATATTCCTCGACCACGCGACCGCCCGACAGGAGCACGATGCCCGCCTCGATGACCCGGTCGCGCAACGCGTTGCCGCCCGTCGTCTCGAGGTCGACGCAGGCGACCTCGCCCGCGAGCGGCGTGTCAATCGGCGGCACCATCCAGCGTCAGCAGCGGCGAGTACAAATCGGGCCGCCGGTCGCGGAACACGCCCCAGGCATGGCGATAGCGGCGGATCTCCTCGAGATCGAATGTCGCTGTCAGGATTTGCTCGCCGTGGTCGTCGGCTTGCGCTACCACCTCGCCGGTATGATCCGCGACGAAGGAATGACCGTAGAAGGTCATCTCGACCTTTTCGCCGCGCTCCTTGCCGATGCGGTTCGAGGCCACCAGCGGCATCACATTCGCCGCCGCGTGGCCCTGCATCGTTCGTTGCCAGTGCCAGCGGGAATCGAGCGTGGGGTCCTGCGGCTCGGAGCCGATCGCAGTCGGATAGAACAGGATCTCGGCGCCCATCAGCGCCATCGCGCGCGCGGCTTCCGGGAACCACTGGTCCCAGCAGACCGCGACACCGAGTGTCCCGAAGCGTGTCTTCCAGACCTTGAAGCCGGTGTCGCCGGGCGAGAAATAGAACTTCTCGTGATAGCCGGGCCCTTCCGGGATGTGTGACTTGCGGTAAATCCCAAGCTGGCTGCCGTCGGCGTCCACCATCACGAGCGTGTTGAAGTAGGCATTCTGCGCGCGTTCGAATACCGAGACCGGCAGCACGACCTTGAGCTCCGCCGCGACCTTCGATAGCCGCGCGATTGCCGGATTCTCGGCAATCGGCATAGCGAACTCGAAATGCCTCGCGAGGTGATCCTTGCAAAAGTACGGCGACTCGAACAACTCCTGGATCAGGATCACATTTGCGCCGCGGCCAGCGGCTTCGCGGATCAGCCGCTCGGCATTCGCGATATTCGTGGAGCGATCGGAGCCGCAGGCCATCTGCGTGGCCGCTACCGTGACCTTCATGACAGGTCGATCCAGGTCGTCTTGAGTTCGGTGTACTTGTGCATCGCGTGCAGCGACTTGTCGCGGCCATTGCCGGACTGCTTGAAACCGCCGAATGGCACGGTCATGTCGTCGGCGTCATAGCAGTTCACGAACACGGTGCCGGCGCGGAGTGACTTGGCAACCCGGTGCGCGGTCGTGAGATCCCGGGTCCAGATCGCCGCAGCCAGGCCGTACATGACGTCATTCGCCATCTTCACGGCCTCATTCAGGCTGTTGAAGGTTAGCGCCGACAACACGGGTCCGAAGACCTCCTCGCGCGCGATTCTCATGTCCATCTTGACGCCGTCGAATACTGTCGGCTCGATGAAATAGCCGCCGGATTCTTCGCGCACGCGCCGGCCGCCGGAGCGCAGGTTCGCACCGCCCTTGCGTCCGGACTCGATGTAGCCCAGCACGGTATTCATTTGGGCCTGGTCCACGATAGCGCCGAGCTTCGTCGCCGGATCCAGTGGGTCGCCCGGCGCCATGGCCTGGCCGATCTCGACGATCTTGTCGAGCATCGCTTCGCGAATCGATTCGTGCACGAGCAGCCGCGAGGCAGCCGAGCACATCTCGCCCTGGTTAAAGAAGATGCCGTAGGCGGCGGCCTTCGCAGCCCGGTCGAGATCGGCGACATCTGCCATCACGATGTTGGGCGATTTGCCGCCGCATTCGAGCCAGACGTGCTTCATGTTGGAGCGCCCGGCGTACTCGAGCATGCGCCGGCCGATGCGTGTCGAGCCGGTGAACGCGACGCAGTCCACGTCCATGTGGAGGGCGAGCGCCTCGCCTGCCGTGTGGCCGAATCCCGGCACCACGTTGAAGACGCCTTCCGGCAGTCCGGCTTCGACCGCAAGTTCTGCGATGCGCAGTGCCGTCAGCGGCGACTTCTCGGAGGGTTTCAGCACGACTGAATTGCCGGTCGCGAGCGCCGGGCCGAGTTTCCAGCAGGCCATCAATAGCGGGAAATTCCAGGGTACGATCGCGCCGACGACACCGACCGGCTCGCGCGTGATGAGCGCCAGCGAATCGTGCGGTGTCGGCGCGATCTCGTCGTAGACCTTGTCGATCGCCTCCGCGTACCAGGCGATGCAACGCGCGGCACCCGGGATGTCGATCTTGAGCGAGTCCGTGATCGGCTTGCCCATGTCGAGCGTCTCGGTGAGCGCGAGCTCCTCACGGTGTTTGCGGATCAGCTCCGAGAAGCGCAGCAGCACCTTCTTGCGCGAAGCCGGCGCCATGCGTGACCAGTGCCCGTCCTCGAAGGCACGGCGCGCGCTGGCAACCGCCACTTCCACGTCCCGCGATCCGCAGGCCGCGACCTGCGCGATCGACTTGCCGGTCGCCGGATTGATGCAGACGAATGTCTCGCCGGAGGCCGCCGGCCGGTACTTGCCGTCGATGAACGCTTCGGTGCGTGGCTGCAGCGTCGAGGCGCGCTCGCGCCAGTTGGTCGTCTTTACTTCGCGTTTCAAGGCTTGACTGCTCCGTGTCAGTGTGTCGGTGGCGTCGCGGCGCTGATGATCTCACAGCGCTCGCGTTGCGAGAGGTCGTGCATCAGGCGCACTGCCTTCAGCCGGGCGCTGACGTCATTGGCCATCGCGTTACGTCATGCATGTCTATGATATTAAACAGAACTTGCGTAATATCGTCCCTGCGTGCGATTAGTGTCAATTTACTTGATCACCACCTGCCCACGGAGCCGCCGTCCATGAGTTCCCTGCCACCAGATCGCGCCGCGCTCGAAGCATTCTGGATGCCATTCACGGCCAATCGCCAGTTCAAGTCGGCGCCGCGCCTGCTGGCGCGCGCCGAGGGCATGCACTACTGGACGCCGGAAGGGCGACAGATCCTCGACGGCTGCGCAGGCCTCTGGTGCGTCAACGCCGGTCATGGACGGCGCGAGATTACAGACGCGGTAGCCAAGCAGATCGCGACCATGGATTACGCGCCGCCATTCCAGATGGGGCATCCGCTCGCATTCGAACTCGCGAATGCGCTGGTCGAGATCGCGCCCAAGGGCATCGACCATGTGTTCTTCACGAACTCCGGTTCGGAGTCGGTGGACACGGCGCTCAAGATCGCGCTCGCCTGGCACCGCATTCGCGGCGAGGCGGCCCGCACGCGACTGATCGGACGCGAACGCGGCTATCACGGCGTCGGTTTCGGCGGCATTTCGGTCGGTGGCATGGTCAACAACCGCAAGTACTTCGGCTCATTGCTGCCGGGTGTCGACCACCTGCGCCACACGCACGACCCGGCGCGCAATTCCTGGTCGCGCGGACTGCCGGCACATGGCGCCGAATTCGCCGATGATCTCGAGCGCATGGTCGCGCTGCACGATGCCTCGACGATCGCGGCCGTCATCGTCGAGCCCATCGCGGGATCCACGGGCGTGCTGTTGCCGCCGCGCGGCTATCTCGAGCGGCTGCGGGAGATCTGCACGAAGCACGGGATCCTGCTGATCTTCGATGAGGTCATCACGGGATTCGGCCGCACGGGCTCGGCCTTCGCTGCGCAGGAATTCGGCGTCGTGCCGGACATGATGACATGCGCGAAAGGACTGACCAATGGCGCCGTGCCGATGGGCGCGGTGCTCGTGCGCCGCGAGATTTACGACGCATTCATGACCGGTCCGGAGCAGGCGATCGAACTGTTCCACGGCTACACCTACTCGGCGCACCCGGTCGCCTGCGCCGCCGGACTCGCGACGCAACGGATCTACCGGCAGGGACTCTTCGAGCACGCCCGGGCGATGGCGCCATACTGGGAAAATGCGGTGCATGCGCTGAAAGGGCGCCGGCACATCGTTGACTTGCGCGCTTACGGGTTGCTCGCGGGCATCGAACTCGAGCCGCGCGCCGGTGCGCCCGGCGCTCGCGGTTACGAGACGCTGGTGGGGGCCTTCGAGAGCGAACTGCTGATCCGTACGACCGGCGACACGATCGCGCTGTCGCCGCCGCTCATCCTGGAGCGCGCGAACATCGACCGGATCTTCGAGACGCTGGCCGCGGTGATCGACCGTGTGGCATGACGCGTGCTGAAAACGGCAGGGCAGTATCTTGTAGTTCAAGCAGCTCTGCGGGAGGATGCGCCATTGCGCACCTGGGTTGTGTGGAGAACTGCGGCTAAAGCATACCGGCGTGGAGGACTATCTATCATGACGAGGCAATGCAAAGCAGCGTGCCACATAGCACTCGCTGCCATACTTTCGTTCCCGTTCAATCTGCACGCCCAGGAAGCGGAGACGGCCGCTCAGGAAAGCTTCGGCCTGGGGGAAGTGATCGTCACCGCCCAGAAACGCCAGCAGTCCTTGCAGGACGTGCCGTTGTCGGTGTCGGCTTTCTCGGGAGAGTTCCTGCAAGAGAGCCGCCTCGGCGACATGCGCGGTCTGGTGGACTTCACGCCTGGCTTCAGCGGCCGGACGGAGGACGGCTTCACCGATGCGCTGGCGATGCGCGGCATCGCTACCAATGATTTCGGCATCGGCGGCGACCCGTCGGTCGCAGTATTCGTCGACGGGGTCTGGTCGGGCCGGACCGGCGGAGTAACGACGGCCTTCTACGACATCGAGCGTGCGGAAGTCGTCAAGGGCCCGCAAGGCACGCTGTTCGGCCGCAATGCCATCGCAGGGGCGGTCAGCATCATCACCAACAAGCCGGTGAACAATTTCGAGGCCGACACCGAACTGACACTGGCCGACTACGATCATGTCGAGGCGAGCGCCACGATCAACGTGCCGCTGAATGAGCGCTGGTACCTCCGCGGCAGCGTCTACGGCCTGAGCAACAACGGCTTCCTCGCGAACACGCAGGGCGGCGATGACCTGGGTTTCCACGACGTCGCGTCCACCCGGATGGCGCTTCGCTATGCCGGGGACGCCCTGGACGCTGTGTTCGTCGCGTCCTACGAGGACCGCGAGCAGGATCCTTCGATTTACTGGGTGCCCGCGGCGGGCCTGCCCGTTGACCGGGTGGCGACCGACCTTGGCGACGGAGGTTTCGATAAATCCGACGTCTTCGAAATGCGTGCGAATCTCGAATGGTCGCTCGCCAACGATTACACGCTGACTTCTATCACGGGCTTCAAGAGCTTCAAATTCGATTACCTGGAGGACTACGACGGCGGTCCAACCCAGGTGAATGACTACCGCCAGTTGAACGAGGTCGATTACCTCAGCCAGGAGCTTCGACTCGTCTCACCGGGCGACAGCAGGTTGACCTGGTTCGCCGGCGCCAGCGTGTACCGGGAAAAAATCGACGGTTTCTTCGAGTTCATCTATGACGAGGATGATCTGTGCCGTGCCGTCGGCATTACCGATGCGCCGGATTTCGGGGGACCGGTTGCCGGCTGTGACGACCTCAATTTCGAGGCCTACTGGGGCGCCGACATCGACCCGGCCGACCTGCTGACGGACAAGTCGGAAAGCAGCTTTGTGAACGTGGACAGCGAGGGCTGGGCGGTTTACGGCGATTTCACGTTCGATCTGCGCGACAACTTGGCACTGACGGTCGGCGCCCGCTACACCTATGACGAGAAGAAAATACAGAGCAGGGTTCTCGACAGCGGCGGTGCGCTCGGCAACAACTTCAATTACGAGTTTTACACCGACGGCTTCGTCAGCGACAAGGCTGACTGGAGCGATTTCACGCCGCGCCTGACGCTGAGTTTTGACGCGACCGACGACGTGACCCTGTACCTGAATGCAGCCAAGGGCTACAAGTCCGGCGGCTTCGCCACTTTCGGCTTCGACCTGCATGGCGGTGTTGTGGATGTCAACGGTGCCGCGCCGCCCGGCACTACGCCTGTCGTGTTCAACCCTGAGCAGGTCGACAGTTTCGAAATCGGCGCCAAGACGCGCCTGCTGGAAAACACGCTGCAGCTCAATGCGTCGCTTTTCTATTTCACCTACACCGACCTGCAACTGGTCTACTTCGACACCGGCTCTTCGCTGGTGGCGAATGTGGGCGAGGCCAGGGGCCAGGGCCTCGAGGCCGATCTGCGCTGGGTCCCGAACGCGAACTGGGATGTATTCATGGGCCTGTCGCTGCTCGATACCAAGATCACCGACGCGACCGACATCGAGGCGCTGGGGGCCTGCGGCGCCTGCGCGGGCAATAACCTGCCATTTGCGCCGGAAGTCAGCAGCTTTGCGATCGTCACCTACCGGCGTCCGTTTGCTTCCGGTGAAATGTATCTCACGACCGAGCACGTCTACCGGGACGAGATGTTCGGCGGTCCGGACAACATCCGGGATGCGGCGGTGGAGAGCTGGAGCGAGGTCAACTTCCGCCTCGGCTACCGCAGCGACTCCGACTGGTGGACCACGTTGTGGATTGAAAACGCCTTCAGCGAAGAGTATTTCGAGCGAGGCTGGGAGAACGCGGATGCGGACAACCAGTTCGGCTATGGCCTGTTCAATGAACTGGTGTGGCCGGCCAGGCCGCGTACCGTGGGCGTGACCGTCGGCAAGAGCTGGAAGTAGCCGTCAGCTGGCGGGATGACCGACGCGGACCGGGCGTCCGGCCCGGGTGCACCGGCGTTGTGCTGCTGCAGCAACGACATCACGCGGGTTTCGCAGCCTCAAAGGTCGCATAGCGCTTACGCGCAGGTTCGACAGTCTCCCAGGTGCCGCTGAACCCGGCGGGTATGACCCAGGCATCGCCGGCATTGAACTGCCAGCGGCGTCCGTCGGCCGAGGTCAACACGACGCGACCTTCGAGCAGGTGACAAAACTCGTGCTCGGTGTACTCGACCTGCCACTTGCCGACGCTGCTGGCCCAGGTGCCGGCGAAGAATTGCTGGCTTGGATCGGTGTAGTAATTGCGAACCAGTGTCTTGGGTTCGCCCTTCAATACGCGCTCCGCTGCCGGCGCCGACTCCTGCGCCTTCAGATTGCGCCGGAAATCCACGATCGTGTGTGTCGTCATCGCCGCCTCCCGGGCCGCCACCGGCCGCACGCTCGAATCATGGATTGAACAGTATGCGAATTCGCGTGTTAAGCGTAGGATGAAATTGTCGCCCGCCACGGTGCGTGGCGGGCCCGATGCAGGAACCGGGCCGTGAGCAATCGCCTGACGCCGATCGTCGGAAACTGGTACTCGCACCGCGACAAGGGCGAGACCTTTCAGGTCGTGGCGCTCGACGAGAAATCCGGCACCATCGAAATCCAGGAATTCGACGGTGGCATCGACGAGATCGACTTCGACGAATGGCGTCAGTTCACCGTCGCCTCCGCGGCCCCGCCAGACGATTGGGGCGGATCTGTGGATGACGTTGAACCCGACGAGTTCGGCTACACCGACCTCACGGAAGACTTGAGACCCGGGAGCCCCATCGAGACGGCGGCATTCACCTGGGAACAGGTCGTCGAGGACGACGACATCGACGAGATCCAGGTCCACTGAGGTCGGAATGAAAAATAACGAATCCCTGGCGGCGCGCCGCAATGCCGCCGTCGCGCGCGGCGTCGCGATGGCGCAGCCGATCTATATCGAGCGCGCCGAGAATGCGCTGCTGTGGGACGCCGACGGGAACCGCTACGTGGATTTCGCCGGCGGCATCGCCGTGCTGAACACAGGGCATCGCCATCCACGCGTGCTGGAGGCGGTGCGCGCGCAGCTCGACAAGGTCACCCATACCTGCTTCCAGGTGACCGGTTACGAGCCCTATGTTGCGCTCTGCGAGCGCCTGAACAAGCTGGCGCCGGGCGCCGGCGCGCACAAGACGCTCCTGATGACGACTGGCGCCGAGGCGATCGAGAATGCGGTCAAGATCGCACGTACTCACACCGGGCGCTCCGCCGTAATTTCCTTCTCCGGCAGCTTTCACGGCCGCACGTTCATGGCGATGGCGCTGACCGGCAAGGTCGAACCGTACAAGGCCGGCTTCGGGCCGCTGCCGGGCGAGGTCTATCACGCGCCATTCCCGAATGCGCTGCATGGCGTGTCGGTGGATGATTCGCTGGACGCGATCGCGCTCCTGTTCAAGTGCGCCATCGAGCCCACGCGCGTCGCTGCGATCATGTTCGAGCCGGTGCAGGGCGAAGGCGGCTTTTATGTCGCGCCGAAGGATTTCGTGCTGCGACTGCGCGAACTCTGCGACCGGCACGGCATCCTGCTGATCGCCGACGAAATCCAGAGCGGCGCGGGCCGCACCGGCCGCATGTTTGCGATGGAGCACTACGGCATCGCCGCGGACATCACGACACTCGCCAAGTCTCTCGCAGGAGGTTTCCCGCTTTCCGCGGTCGTCGGCCGCGCCGAGGTCATGGATGCCTGCTCGCCCGGCGGGCTCGGCGGCACCTATGCCGGCAATCCGGTCGCCTGCGCCGCGGCGATCGCGGTGCTCGATGTATTCGAGAAGGAGCAGATCTTCGCGCGCGCCGGCAAGCTGGGCGCGCGATTGACGGCGAGGTTGAAGCAGTTCGCTGCCCGTCATCCCTCGATTGCCGAGGTCCGCGGTCTCGGCGCGATGGTGGCATTCGAGTTGTGCGAAGACGGCGATCCGGCACGGCCCAACGTCGAATTGACGCGCAAACTGACGAAGCGCGCGCGCGAGCTCGGGCTGATCCTGTTGTCCTGCGGAATCTACGGCAATGTGATCCGCATCCTGGTGCCGATCACGGCGGAGGATGCCATCGTGGATGAGGGACTGGGCATCCTGGAGCGCGCCCTCGACGAGCTCGAAATGGTGGCTAGGGAGAGAATCGAACTCTCGACCCCGGGGTTATGAATCCCGTGCTCTAACCAGCTGAGCTACCTAGCCACGCGGTGGGAAGGTACCCTCGGGGAGGCGGGATTGTCCGGAGCGTGCCGGTGGCTGTCAAGGCTCCTGTCAGGCGGCCTTTTTCCTGGCGATGTAATCGGTGACGAGTTCCTCGAGAATCGAAAGCGGGATCGCGCCGTTCTTGAGCACCACGTCGTGGAAATCGCGGATGTCGAAGCGTGCGCCAAGTTCGGCTTTCGCGCGCTCGCGCAGCTCGAGGATCTTCAGCATGCCGATCTTGTACGAGAGCGCCTGGGCCGGATTGTCGATGTAGCGTTCGACTTCCTTGGTTGCATCCTCGGGCGTCATCGGATTGTTCGCGAGCATGTACTCGATCATCCGCTCGCGCGACCAATGTTTGGCGTGCGCCCCCGTGTCGACCACGAGTCTCGCGGCGCGCAGCATCTCGTTCTGCAGCCGGCCGAAATCCTGCATCGGATCCGTGAACCGGCCCTGTTCCTTGCCCAGGCGCTCCGCGTACAGCCCCCAGCCCTCGATGTAGGCGCCGAAGAACGCGAACTTCTGGAAGGTCGGGACGCCGGTGAGCTCTTGCTGGATCGCGATCTGGAAATGATGCCCTGGGGCGCCTTCGTGGTAGGCGACCGTCTCCATCTCGTGCTTCTGCCGTGTCGTCATGTCGCGGAGATTCACGTAGTAGATGCCCGGGCGGCTGCCGTCCGGTGTCGGCTGGTTGTAGAAGGCGATCGGCGCCGTCTCCTCGCGCCAAGTCTCGACCCGACGGACTTCGAGCGGAGCCTTCGGCAGGATGTTGAAGTATTGCCCGACATCCGAGTAGACGGCGTCGATGTAAGCCTTCGCCTTGTCGAGATAGGCCTGCCGTCCCTCGTCGGTGTTCGGATAGAAATTCGCGGGATCCTTGCGCAGATGCTCGAAGAAAGTGGGCAGGTCACCCTTGAAGCCGACCTTGTGCATGATCGTTTCCATCTCGCCGCGGATGCGCGCGACTTCGGCCAGGCCGATGTCATGGATTTCATCTGCGCCGAGCTTCGGCTCGCTGGTCCAGAAATCGATCTGGACCTTGTAGAAATCGTCGCCGTCCGGCAGCTTCCAGACGCCGTGCGGCCCCGGGGACTCGCTGCGCAGGCTTTCGATGCGGGCCAGCAAGGTATTCTGGCCGGTGCTGAACGGACCCTTGAGCGCCGCGATCGCGGCGTCCATCAAGCGCTGCTTTTCCGCGTCGGGAATCTTGAGCTTGCCGACCTTGCCACGAAAGTCGGAAAGAATCGCCGAGTCCTCGGCACTGCCGTCGAACGGCGCGCCCTTGAGGACATTGCGACCGTCGGTCAGCACCGGGTCGAAGGAGAAAGAAGTTGGCACGATGCCGCGTTCCGCAGCCAGGTTCATGCCTTCGATACCCTGCCTGGCAACGGTTTCGACACCCACAAGGCGCGAGATGTAAGCCTCGGCGTCCGACACGTCATCCACGCGGTGGATGTTTTGCAGGAAGGTACCCAACTGGGTCACCGGATTGTTCTGAGTGGAGAACGCGTAGTTGTGGAATCGCCAGGGGAAATTGCGGAGCGTGCGATCCTGCAGGAACTCGAAGATGCGGTAGCTGACCATTGCGGGCTCGGACAGCGCGTCGTACTTGAACTCGCCGCGCAACCGCGCGAGGTCCTGTTTCGTCAATTCGTTCTG
>Ga0247727_10019378_pt1 | contig 10550 bp, 15 predicted proteins | sample WisWelCaveWW1625_FD_202498 | JGI IMG/M metagenome (GOLD analysis project Ga0247727, IMG submission 202498) | Biofilm microbial communities from Wishing Well Cave, Virginia, United States - WW16-25 | ecosystem: Environmental > Aquatic > Deep subsurface > Groundwater > Cave microbial mat | place...
GAAATTCGGCTCGCCGACCATCACCAAGGACGGTGTCACGGTAGCCAAAGAGATCGAATTGAAGGACCCCTACGAGAACATGGGTGCCGAGATGGTCAAGGAAGTGGCTTCCAAGACCTCGGACAACGCCGGTGATGGCACCACGACCGCGACGGTCCTGGCCGAAGCCATCTTCCGCGAAGGCCTGAAGAACGTGACGGCCGGAGCCAACCCGATGGCCTTGAAGCGCGGCATCGAGTTTGCGGTCAAAAAGATCAACGACGAACTGAAGAAGCTCTCCAAACCCGTCAAAGGCAAGAAAGAGATCGCTCAGGTCGCGTCCATCGCCGCCAACAACGACAAAGAGATCGGCGACCTCATCGCGGAAGCGATGGAAAAGGTAGGCAAGGACGGCGTCATCACGGTGGAAGAGGCCAAGTCGACCAAGACCACGATGGAAGTGGTCGAGGGCATGCAATTCGACCAGGGCTACCTCTCGCCTTATTTCGTCACCAACGCCGACCAGATGGAAGTGACGCTCGAAGACGCGTACATCCTCATCTATGACAAGAAGATCAGCTCGATGAAGGACCTCCTGCCCGTGCTCGAGCAGGTGGCCAAGTCGGGACGCCCGCTCCTCATCGTCTCGGAAGAGACCGACGGCGAAGCGCTGGCGACCTTGGTCGTCAACAAACTGCGCGGCACCCTGCAGGTCTGCGCGGTGAAGGCGCCCGGTTACGGCGACCGCCGCAAGGAAATGCTCGGCGACATCGCGGTGTTGACCGGCGGCAAAGCCATCACCGAAGACCTCGGCATCAAACTCGAGAGCGTGAAGCTCACCGACCTGGGACGCGCCAAGCGCATCACGGTCGATAAAGAGAACACGACCCTCATCGAAGGCGCCGGCAAGACGGCCGACATCAACGCCCGCATCTCGACCATCAAGAAGCAGATCGAGACGTCGGATTCGGATTACGACAAAGAGAAGCTTCAGGAGCGTCTGGCGAAATTGGCCGGCGGCGTGGCGGTGCTCAATGTCGGAGCGGCGACCGAAACGGAAATGAAGGAAAAGAAAGCCCGCGTCGAAGACGCGCTCCACGCGACCCGTGCGGCCGTGGAAGAGGGCATTGTCCCCGGTGGCGGCGTGGCGCTGATCCGCTGTGCGAAGGCGCTGGAAGGCAAGCAGAGCGGTCTTGAGCCGGACGAACAGGTCGGCGTGAATATCATACGCCGCGCCATCGAAGAGCCCCTGAAGCACATCGCGTTCAACGCCGGCCAGGTCGGCGATGTCGTGGTGGCCAAGGTCAAAGAGAGCAAGGAACCGAACTTCGGCTTCAACGCCGACTCGAACGAGTACGAAGACCTCGTAGCCGCGGGCGTTATCGACCCGGCCAAGGTCACGCGTACGGCGCTTGAGAACGCGGCCTCTATCTCGGCTCTGCTGTTGACCACGGAATCGCTTATCACCGACCTGCCTGAAGAGAAATCTGGCGGGATGCCTGCCGGGATGCCCGGAGGAATGGGCGGCATGGGCGGCGGAATGGGCGGATATTGATTCATCGCCCCTAAAGGCGTAGCATGAAACCCGGAGCTCACAAGGCTCCGGGTTTTTTTGTTGCCCGGCGGCACGGAGAATTTGCTCCTCGGCGCTAACGCCGCGTGTATTTTTCGTAAGCGCGGGGAACCCTCGGCAAATCGACACAAACTCGCGCTAGGTCGCGCTCGAACATGTTTCGATTCGCCGCCTCCCGGCGCGCTTGACGAAAAACACACAAGAGCGGCTAATCGCGCCTTCGGAGCAACTTCTCCCTGCGCGATGTCGATTAATGCTTGAAATCGTACCTTCTGACACTAGCAACATCGTCTGTCAAATCCATAGTTATTGGTTGTTAAATAATAACCTCTAATGTATAATTGTAACACTATGTAGATAAAGTAGTTATGGTGAATAGTGTTAAATACTGAAAAAATAAAAGGCAAAATAAAACATAACATGTTCAAACACCACGAGTTAAGACTGGTTGAGCCAGCCTTCGGGTCAACCCTTACAGACCTCATTATTGAGCTCGATCATTTAAGAAAAAAACGTCTGGCTGGGACAACCCATCCACGTATTTTTTTTCAGCTAAAAAATATATTCCATACACTTGAAAGTATTGCCTCGGCTCGCATTGAAGGAAACAGAACCACGATAGCCGAGTTCATAGAGTCCAAGCTCGAGGACAAAGCTAACCCTGATGAGAAAATTATAGAAATTAGGAACATGGAAAAAGCCATGGATTTTATTGATAAACAAATAGATAGTCACCCCATAAACAGGGCCTTTGTGAGCGAGCTTCATAAAATCGTAGCTGCAGGCTTAAGCCCTGACAAAGAAGGGGACGCGACGCCGGGGGCTTACCGCTCTCAAAATGTTAAAATTACCAACGCCGCCCACACACCCCCCGACGTTTCCCAGGTCCAATCATACATGGAAACTCTTTTTTCATTTATCGCCCAAAAACACCCATCTAAGTACGACTTACTAAAAACCGCGATCGCCCATCACCGCTTTGTCTGGGTTCACCCATTTAAAAATGGCAATGGCCGCACAGTTCGGTTATTTACATACGCTATGTTGGTGCACCAAGGTTTTAATATTAAAAAAGGCCGAATTGTAAACCCGGCAGCAGTTTTTTGTGCCGATCGAGATAAGTACTACGAGTATCTTGCTAAAGCAGATGAAGGGTCCGACCAAGCTATTTTGTTGTGGTGCGAGTATGTCTTATCTGGGCTTAAGGGCGAGATTGAAAAAATAGACCGTCTTTTAGACTACGGCTATTTAAGCGAGAAAATACTGTTGCCCGCCATTGACGTGTCACTAGATAGAAAAATAATCATTGATAGCGAGGCAAAGATTTTAAAAATAGCTATTCATAAACAGAAGTTTAAAGCTGGTGACCTAACAGAGTTATTTCCAGGTAAACACGCTTCTGAAATCTCCAGAATGTTAAGATTGTTGAAGGAGAAAAAAATGATAGTTCCAGATTCACCGGAGGCAAGAAGCTACTTTATTAGTTTTCACAATAATTATCTTTTACGCGGTGTCATAACGATGCTGGGCAAGAACGGCTTTTTGCCTGTAAAAGATCGTTAGGACCCGCGCTCGGAAATCCGGGGACACATAGCTTAATTTTCATAGGAGGGATGTGGGCAAATATACAAAAAGAGCAGGCTGGCCCAATCTCGCCACCTGGGGCTCAAATGAGTGGGCCTGGTTTGTCTTGGTCATTATTGGGGTGGGCTCTTTCTCGTATATTGCATATGCCTGCCTGGTAGAATACCCACATCTACTTTTCTCGGCCATTAGGGAGATTGTTACACCCACGCATTGGCTGCTTTTATTAGGAGTAATTGGCGCATTAGCTGGTATTTTTATTTTTACGCGCAGTTGGTTTTGGAGAGCCTTTTTCTTTATTGCTGGCCTTGCCTCATGTTTTTCAATGATAGCGTGTATAATTCGTTTCCAAATAATCGGCGCTATACTTTTCTATGTTCTGATGGTTTTTTCGTGGCGGTCGTTGGATTCCCTCTAAAAACTATGGTAAAACTATGGTACCTGTTCTAAAAGTGCCGGGTATGCTTACCAACATGGTACCCGCGGAACAGGTACCTAAATGATGAAAACAAAAGATAATAAAGAAATCCTCGGACCTCACAAGGGTCCGGGGCTTTTTGTTTTTTGGAGATGTTTTGCAAACGTCCTGTTCTAGGTTGCTGACGACGGGTCCTGCCGCCGACCGTATCCGTAGGATATTTCGCTGCGGCTCATATCCTACGGAAATCCTCGGTCGGCGTCACCCGTCGTCAGCGCCTAATCTGGATAGACGCGATACACTATAACTAAGCACTCGACGTTGCGTCCCATGCGTATGGGCTCACGCAACGCGGCTAACGCCGCACCGCGCTCCGCGCGGGACGAGTGGAGAAAAATTGGATAAATTTCAAATGGATCTAGATAAACACGATTTATTTAGAAACGCTTCTCCCGGATTTGTGTTCTTGCTTGTCCTTATATCGTTTCTTTTTGTTGCAGGGGAAACTGAAAAAATCAAGACTGCTCCAGAGGCTGCCTTGGCGCTATTATCCGGATTTCCCATGGGCTTTCTAATTCAGAGCTTGTATCGGCTTTGGCATAACAATTGCGAGCGCAAGGAAATTGATGAGCTAGAAAATGGTTTGGCTGAACAATTATTTGAATCAGGCCACTCGGACATGAGGCTGTATCAAGCCGAAAGGGAGAAAGGGCACTTTCTTTGGCATATGATTTCAAGATCGGAAAATAAGGATTGGAAAGACCGCATAGATTTTCAATATTCTATGATGCATTCTTTAGGCGCGGTTTGGACGTCCATATTGTTAGCATTGGCGTTGGTTTTTATTTTTTGCCATGATGAGCTCATCGTTTGCCCATGTTCACCATTGTTTGCGTTAGCATCGGTGTGGTTATTTGTAGGGGCTTTGATATTTTTTGGGGTAAGGCCTAACGCAAAGGAAAATGCCTGGCTATCTTCTAAAATCTTGATTTATGAAGAGCACGATTTGGGAAGCTCCAAAAAACCTTGCCGTTGTAATACACATACCGGACCCCGTCCCGCGGAGGCACGTTAGCTTTTCAAATACGAAATCCGGGGACACATAACTTAATTCATACCGGACCCCCTTGGGCGGGGAGGGGTTAGTCGCCCCGCGTCGTCGGGGTGGCCGCTTCGAAAAATACTCAGCATGAATAAATTAAAAATGTTCGTCGAGAGGTTTGGCCGCGAGATCGGCTATTACAGGGCGGTGCTGGCGCATGCGCGCACGCCCAGAGCTTCCAAATGGCTTTTGGGCGCGGCCATCGCTTATTTCTTCTCACCGATAGACCTGATACCGGATTTTATTCCCATTCTCGGCCAGCTGGACGACCTGCTTTTCGTGCCCCCGCTCATCGTGCTGGCTGTTAAAATGGTCCCAAAGGATGTTTTGGCTGAATGTCGGGCTGCGAGCGGATGAGCACACCGGACGCTATGGTACCTGTTCTAAAAGTGCCGGGCATGCTTACCAACATGGTACCCGCAGAACAGGTACCTAACTTTCAGCCCGGGACATGAGCCGCAAGGAGAGAGAGGTGTATAGAAGTCATGAAAAAAAAGATACCCAACTTTAAGAGCGAAGCTCAAGAGCGCGCCTTTTGGGCTACACATGATTCCACCGAATACATTGACTGGAGCAGAGCGCAAAACACGGCTTTTCCGGAACTGCGTCCGTCCATCAAGGCCATATCGCTTCGGCTTCCTGAGGCCATGCTACAAGAGCTGAAGGTCTTGGCTAATAAAAAAGACGTGCCGTATCAGTCTTTGATGAAGATATTCCTGGCGGAACGAATTGAAAAAGAATTCAAAACCAAAGCCGCGTAACACGAGAAAGCTCGGTGAGGCACGCGCGCCGGGCAAAAGTCTAGCCGATTTCGGTGGAACTCAAAAGCAACTGCGCCCAATACGCCGACGCCGCTACTAAACCCATACCGCATACTGGACGCAGTCCCTGCCTGCTGGCAGGCAGGTCCCGAGGGGAGAGGTTAGACGCAAATCTGTCGAAGGTGGGGAGATGATGCGTGAGCTGAGAGTCTATCGATTTCATGCGGTCTTTTATGCGGTCGCGACCGCCTTGGGGCTGCTGGTTGTTGCGCTGATGAGTTTGTCGCCGGGTTTAGACTGGTGGATCGATGACGGAGCGGTTTATCTTTGGCTTATTTTTGGGATCTCGGGCGCGGTGCTCTGCGTTGCGTTGGCGCCTGCGGTGTGGTGGTTGAAACGCCGGCCCGTCCTAACAAAAAGTGTCCTGGCTGGGTGCACGATAATCAACGCTTTAACGCTGGTACCCTACGCCCTTATTGCCGGAATCCTGCTGTTCTATCGTGAATAAGGGGAAAAATGCCCAAATCAGATTTTGTGGATTATGTGGTACAAGACCTGCTGACGGAGATGCCCGGGGTACGGTCGAGGGCGATGTTCGGCGGCTACGGCATCTACCAGGAGGACCGCATGTTCGCCATCGTCGTGAACGACCAGCTTTATTTCAAGGTGGGGGACAAGAACCGCAAAGACTACCAGAAGCTGGGCAGTAAGCCGTTCACCTACCGGTCGCGGGGCAAGACCGTAACGATGTCTTACTGGGAAGTCCCGGCCGACGTTTTAGATGACCGTCGCGAGATCGCGCTTTGGGCCGAGAAGGCCCTGGGGGTAGGGTCTGAATTATCCTAAAATTGTCAGCGTTGTTTGGGCGCTTGGGGTGGCTGTTGCCGATGTTTTGTTCCTTTTTATCGCCTGGTTTTCTTATGGGTATGTCGAGAAGGGCGAGGAAGCGGTTCTGATGAGCCTGGTCCTGGTGTCTTTTCTATTTTTGATTGGAGCGGCAGGCGTTCTTTTTTTCAAACCTTGGGGAAGGAAGATCCTGACCCTCGCCGCACTTCTCACGCCGCTGTGCCTGCTTTTGCGGCTCGTCGTTCCAGCTAAACATTTTTATTTTTATCACACGCACCTGGCTCTGATGGTCCTGATGTCGATCGGGTCGCTCTTCCTTTACACGCGCCCGAAGATCAAAGCCTTGTTTGGCCCGGCGCGTAAATCCGGGGACACATAACTTATGAAAACTGATCACGGGAAGGTCATTTTGTTCATTATTGGCGGTTTTTTGGCATTCATGGTCTGGGCGGTGATGGTCCACGGGGACAAAGCACTCAAAGGACCGGCACAAGTCGCTGAGGGGCTCAGCGCCTCATGAAAACCGCCGTCGAGATACGGCGGGCGCTTAAAAAACTGCCGGGCTGGTCGTATCATAAGAAAAGCCATTCGATCCGAACACAGATCGAGTGTAAAAACTTTATGGGTGCGGTCCGTCTTATCGGTAAAATCGCCCGGCTGGCTGAGAAAATGGACCATCACCCCGACCTCTATCTGACGCGCTATCGCAGGCTCAAAGTCGTGTTGACGACGCATAGCGCAGGCGGGGTCACAGAGAAGGATCTGAGCATGGCAGGAAAAATTATCTAAGTCAGATTTTTTGGATGATATAATGCCTTCACGAATACAGGAGAAAACAGCAGCATGGCTAAAGACTTTGGGTTTAGCAAACGCCGGATCCAGGAAGCGAAGAAAAAGAAGCGGGAGGAAAAACGCTTGAAACGGCTCAACAAGGATGCGCCCCCTGCCATTGTCGACGCCGATGCAAACACCGACCCGACCAGTTCCCAAGGGGACGGGTTGGCGTAAAAAGGGCAGGCGCGACATGGCGAACGGGTTGATTGCGCGGCTTATCTTTTATCCCCTTCTTGCGGCAGTCGTCCTTTTTATCTTCACGCGTCTGCTGGAAGCACGCCTGATCTTCTTTCCCATGCGCGCGATCACGGCGACACCTGCGGACATCGGTCTGGGGTTTGAGGACATCTCCTTTCGCGCGGATGACGGCGTCCTGCTCAGCGGCTGGTTCATCCCGCGTTCGGCCGCGAGTCGGACCGTCTTATTCCTTCACGGGAACGCGGGAAACATCGGGAACCGGCTCGAGAAGATCAAGGTTCTCCACGACCTGGGGCTTTCGGTCCTCATCATCGATTACCGCGGCTATGGTCAGAGTGAAGGCAAGCCGGGCGAACGCGGGATCACTCGTGATTCGGACGCAGCCTGGCGCTATTTAACCCAGACACGCGCTCTGCCGCCGGGAACCATCGTTCTTTACGGCGAATCCATCGGCGCCGCCTTCGCCGCCCAGCTGGCTGCAAAGCGGGCCTGCGCCGCGCTGATCACCGAGGGCGCATTCACCTCCGCGCGCGACATGGCCAAAAAAGTCATCCCGCTCGTCCCCGGTTTCTTTCTATCGCTGAAGCTGGACACGGCCTCTTACCTGTCAAAAGTGACGGCGCCAAAACTGCTTATCCACAGCGTCGACGATGAGATCATTCCCTACAAGATGGGCGAGCGTCTCTTTGAGGCCGCCCCGGCGCCCAAGACCTTCCTCCATCTGCGCGGCGGACACAATTCCGCTTTCTTGGATTCGGAACTTCTGTATCAGGAAGGGCTGGCGGCTTTTTTGAAAGTTGGCGATGCCTAACCGGGAACCGGGAGATACTTTGCCAAAAGAGCCTTGGCGCTTCATACTCTTCGTGTCGGGAGGCGTGTTCTGCGTTGCCGCGGTCGTCAGCTTTTTTCACCAACGGTTCCTGACAGGCTCGGTTTATATTTTTTTGATGTTCGTTTGCTGGCATTTTCTGGGAAGGCCCCAAAACAAGGAGACGGACGATGACAGGCAATGACATGAACATCTCTCTTTTTTCCTGGATAAATGGCTTGCCTCATTTTCCCTGGCTGGACCCGATCGCTGTTTTTGTCGGCAATATCCAGCAGAAGGAAGCGGGTGGCCTCCTGGGCGCGGTATTTCTTTACGGGGTCCTGTTCAAAAAACGCAACGTTTGGCTGGGGTCCCTCGTCCTGGCTTCGGCGTTCTGGTTCGTGAACGAAACCGTGGACACTCTGAAGCCGCTCTTGGATCAGCCTCGACCCTACGACATCCTCCAGAACGTGATCCTCCTGGGCGGAAAACCCAGCAGCCGTGCTTTCCCGGCTTCCGCAGCCGCTCTGGCGTCCCTCCTTTTTTTCTATATTTACTTTATGACAAGAAAACACCTTCTCTTGTGGGCTGCGCTCGTCTTCATCCTCGGTGTCGGCCGCGTCTATCAAGGCCTGCATTTTCCAGGGGACATCCTGGGCGGTTGGGCCCTGGGGATCTCAACCGCGTGGGTGGCCTATGGGGTCTATCGATTCATTCAGAAGAGGCTGATCTCATGGAACCGGTGACGATCGTCGTGATGCCTCGAGACCACTTCTCCACGATGGATAAATGCCTCGATCAGGTTTTCAAGAATACCCCGGAGCCGTCCGAGGTGTGGGTGCTTTCCGGAGGCACACCCGAAGCGGTAAAAAGAAGGTGGTCGGAGCGCTACGCCGGCAAGGCGCAATTCACGTTCTTCCCTGAGTTTAAAAACGGGGCGGAACTCCGTAATTATTCTCTAAAAAAAATAAAGACGCGTCTGGCCGTCTTCCTCGACAGCGACGTGTATGTGCGACCGGGTTGGCTGGAACCGCTCATCCGATGCCAGCGGGAGACCGGCGCCGCGATGGTGACCCCGATCATCCTGGACCGCAATGACCGCATCCATACGGCCGGCAACGATTTTATCATCGTCGAACACGACGGCCAGACATACGCGGGCATGGAACTGCGTTTCCAGCACCACAGAGTCCCCGGAAAGGCCAGGCTGGCCCGGCAGGAGACCGCTTTTTGCGAGATGCACTGCCAGCTGGTGCTGGTCGAGGTGGGAAAGAAATTCGACCTGTTCGACCCGATCTTGAGAGAATTCCAGGAGATGGACGCCGGCCTCACGCTCAAGAAGCATGGCTACAAGATGATGTTCGAGCCTGAGTCGACGGTGTATCTTTTTTATGAAGAGCGACTGGGGCATGCCGAGGACCTGCGGTTTCACATGTGGAAGTGGGACATGACGGCGATGCACGAAGGGTTTGAGTATTTTAAGAAGAAATGGGGTCTGGACATCAACCAGGACAACACGTTCGACCGGTATCTGCGGGCCGTCAATAGACGCGTGGGGTTTTTTTCACGGCGCTGGCCTTCGCCGCTTTCCGTCAAACTTGATGGCATAAATCGCCGGCTCAAACAAAAGAGCTGGGCGGGGCCGTGACAGCAGCCCCTGAACAACCTGAAATGCGCCGCGACAAACGGGTACCTGCCGCCTTTTCAGTGACGTATCGCATCCTGGATCCCATCCAAGCCCGTTTAGCGTTCGGAGAAGAAGAAAAGGACGGCATTGCCGAGGATCTCAGCGCGGGAGGACTCTCTCTTTCCACGAATCACCTCATTCCTCAAGAGGCCTTGGTAGCCATCCGATTCAGAGCTATCCAGGGCTCATCCGCACTCGAGGCGGCGTCCAGGATATTTGAAATACGAGGGCAGGCCCGCTACAGCCGCCACACCGACGAAAAATATTCCTACCGCACAGGTATCCGCTTCAACAAGCTCACTCAGGCGGAGCGTGATTTTATCTCCGGCTGCGTGTGATACAATCCAAATGGGCCGTGGGTACCACCTAACAGGGGAGGGCGCATCATGAAGCTGATCTGTGGTGAGATCGTCGAAGGAAAAGGCGCGCTGGCGCTACTGGCTCTGCGTATGGCCGCGGGACCCGCGTTCATTCTGCACGGCTGGGGAAAGGTCCAGCACGCGACATCCTGGATGGGCGAAGGCCTCCCGGCAGCGGTTCAGGCGATGGTCGCGTTCGGGGAGTTCGCCGCCGGCATCGCGTTCTTGGTCGGGTTTCTCACACCATTGGCCGGCCTCGGCATGATCCCCATCATGCTGGGAGCGATCTTGCTGGTCCACATCCCCAAGGGCGACCCTTTTGTCGGGGGCGGGGGTTCCTGGGAGCTGGCGGCTGTTTATTTGGCCGTCTCTGTGGCGCTGATGTTGCGCGGTGCAGGCGC
>Ga0247727_10019379_pt1 | contig 10550 bp, 8 predicted proteins | sample WisWelCaveWW1625_FD_202498 | JGI IMG/M metagenome (GOLD analysis project Ga0247727, IMG submission 202498) | Biofilm microbial communities from Wishing Well Cave, Virginia, United States - WW16-25 | ecosystem: Environmental > Aquatic > Deep subsurface > Groundwater > Cave microbial mat | place...
GGCAGCCCCTTTCGCTCGCCTCCTTCAGTAACCGCGTCTGGAGTGGGTTGTACACAATATCAAAAACGGTCAAATTTCTCTGTAGCAAATCCTTGGGAATAAGGGTCTCCCCCTCATGTGGAATCATTCCCAGCGAAGTCGTCTGAATCAAAAGATCCGTTTCAGGGAGTATCTCTTTTAAAATCTCTTCACTCAAGGTCTCCCCCTGAATCGGAAGAGAGGGATAATATCTTTTAATATCTTTGATCAGGACCCCCCATTGATTCTTGCGTCGGGCTAACACCGTCAGACTCTTAATCCTTGCCCGTCCTGCCAAACCAAAAGCGAGCGAGCGAGCCGCTCCACCGGCCCCGACAATAACAATAGATTGTCCGGTTAATGGAATCCCTTCTTCGCTCAGTGACTCAATCGCACCTTGGGCATCGGTCGTTGTTCCCCATAAACATCCTTCTATATTTTTAACTGTATTGACGGCCCCAACCTGACGCGCCTCTTCAGATATTTCATCCAGAAAGGGAATTACCGTTTGTTTGTGGGGAACAGTTATGTTAAAACCGGCAACATGAATCGCTCTCAGTCCCGTGACTGCGCTTTTTAAATCAGTCGGCCGAACTTCCATCGCCAGATAGACCGCATTGATCCCGCAGGCTTGCAAAGCCATATTTTGTATGAGCGGGGAAAGAGAATGGCTGATGGGAAAGCCCAGCACGGCATAAATCTTGGTCTGCGCATCAATGCCTGCCCTGTTCAACTTAACCTGATTCTGTGTCGCGGCCATTCGCATAAATAATTAGATCGGATTAATCTTGGAAAAATTAATGATCCGGTCTTTACCTTCCCGTTTGGCCTGATAGAGTGCTGTATCGCAGGCCTGAATTAAATCAAGAGGACTTTGCATTTGAGGATGGTATGCAGCGACCCCTCCCGAGATCGTGTTCCGCCTCTTCTCCATTTTTTCTGTACCCTGAAAAATAGTCTCAGCCACCGTTTTTCGGATTTCATTGGCAATATTTTCAGCCGTCAGATCATTGGTATCAGGAAAAATAATCGCAAATTCTTCTCCACCGTAACGGGCCACCGTATCCTTATCGCGGGTCAGCGCATTAAAAATTCGGCTGATCCCCATCAGCAGGAGGTCACCGGCTAAATGTCCTTCGCTATCATTGTACTGTTTGAAATTATCAACATCAACAAACAAAACGCTCAAGCCCTGCGCGAACTGACCCACCCGCTGAAATTCCCGTTCCAGCATCAAATCAAAATAGCGTCGGTTGCCCACCTTGGTCAAACGGTCGGAATAAGAATTGTTTACCGTATCAAGATATTGTTCCACATTCACAACGGTCGGATTGATTAGACGTTTCTTGATATTGGTATAATAATCCAATGCCGCAACATAAACCCCGACATTGCGATGTAACTTTTCGCTCATATAATATTTATTGACTAAAATTTCTTCCCAGTCCTTGCGCGCCTGCTTTTCGGATAAGCGGATATTAACAACCGAATAGACCAGATCACGGTAAAAAGTCCCATGGCTCAGACTATGATCTTTGGTTAATTTCTCTTCCTCCTGCCGCACACGGTCCACAAAATCACCGGCTTCGCGCGAGGCAATGTCTTGGGCCATAATTTTATACTTATCCATCGCTTCAAAAACATCACCCGTACCCGGACCGTCCTTAATAATGGCATCAAATCGAGATTCTTCCGAAATCATCGGTTTCTCTGGATTCATGGGGATCACCGTTTTACTTGAAGGTTATGAACGAGCTGAAAAAAACCGGGATATTGGATTTCAATCAGCTCACTGTTTTTAATAACAATCTGGTCATGAATGAAAGGGCCTAACACGGTCATCAGCATTCCCATCACCAGATCGTCCTTGCAATCAATTTCGCCTCCGTTGATTTCCTTGCGACCTTCGACGATCATTCCATCTGGAAGTTCCCCGACCCGTACCCCCACCTGCCTTAATACCCGGATATAGAAAGCCAGCCGGTCGGACTGACCTTCGCGTAGTTTTTCGATATTGCGGATAATACTCTTACCGTCCGCCAATGCGACAGCCAGAGCCACCAGAGGCATCTCTTCCAAAACCCGCGTCATGATTTCCCCGCTGAGTTTTCTCCCCTGTAAATGGGAATGTTTCACCTGGATATCCCCGCATACCTCACCGGCACTCTCCTGTCTTGAAATAATCTCGACTTGAGCATCCATTCGTTTTAAGATTTGAAAAATTCCTAGACGCCAGGGATTTAAACAGATCCTTTTTAAAACAATTTTTGATTTCTCAGCCAGCAAGGCTCCCAACATGAATAAATGGGCCAAAAAAGTGTCTCCCGCTAATGTTGCTTCAACTCCTTGCCACTCAGCAGAAGGATGAATCACAACCAATCGCTGTCCCTTGATTTTTTCCATACTGTTCTTTCTTTGCAAGCGCGCCAGCCGGCGCTTTAATTCATCCTGGTGGTCTTCCTGTTTTTCCGTCCGGACTTCAATATTCACCTGAAAAAACCGCATAATATTTTCTGTTGTATTAAACAATTCCTCAGGCTCAACGAGCGTGAGGGGGCCTTTGCCGAATAAACCCGCAAAAAGAAACGCCTCGCGCCAGTGATTGCTTAACTCTGCTAGCTCTAGCGTCCCTCCGCTTAATGTGGAGGGTTGAATGAGAACATGTCCTTCCCCATTTTGTGAAAATTGGATCCTTGCGCCAATTTTTTCAAATAAGGAAACTAATTTGGGATCGCTCAGCAGAAAGTTGATCTTGAGTTGAGATTCAAAGGATTGCCCCGCCAATACGCCGATGAGAATTCCGTAAAGATTACGAGATTCGGAAATTTCAATAGGATTTGCCGGAGGTTGCCATCCCTGTTTCCCCCGACCCTGAATGACACAGGTATCATTCTGAATGGAAATCTCCACCCCCAGCGATCGCAGAATCTCGACAGCGGATTGGCATTCAGCATGTCCGGAAAAATTTTTTAAAACAGACTTACCTTGCGCGAGGCTTCCCAAAATCAAAGTTCGCAGAGAAAGGAACCGGTCTCCGGGTAATTCGGTTTCTCCCTCAAGTCGTTTAATGTGTTCCTGCCGATCATTCATACTTTAATCTCGCAAATGCGTTTGGAATCCTGTTTTTTTTAAAAGTTGATCTGCCTCTTCAGCGGTCTTGCGTCCCTGAAAACCGAGGCGTAGAGTTCCTCCTTCGCCCTCCCGTACTTTAATCACCTCAATATCATTAATATTAATTCCGGCCTGATAGAGGGTTGTGGAGATGGAAGCAATCACTCCCGGTTCATCCTTCACCACCACCAAAATTTCATGGAGAGGATTGATAAAACCCTTGGAATTTTTTGAAATTCCACTTCGGGTGAGCGCCGCCTGCTCAAATTTTTCTTTAAGCTGCGCAGACTGTAAACGGCCTTGGACGACTTGAAATTCTTCAATAAAAGCATCCATAAATCGAGACAGGGAGGGACTATTGCTGCTAATAATTTGCTGCCATACGCCGTAAGGACTGGAGGCAATCCGTGTCAAATCCCGGAACCCGCCGGCAGCCAATTGCCAGATTTCCGGATATTCCCCCGCTGCTTTAGCGACCGTGTTCAGCAAAGATACGGCCATCAGCTGCGGTAAATGACTTATCCCGGCAACCATGAAGTCATGGCGCTCGGCGTCCATGATGACCGTCCTTCCCCCGATTCTTTGAACGATGTCGGTCATCACTTGCGTAGTCTCGGGCGCAGTATTCGGAGTAGGGGTTAGCACATAAATTGCATTTTCAAATAAATACGGATCTGCGGCCGAAACACCGCTCTTCTCGGAACCCGTCATCGGATGTCCACCGATGAATTGATAGCCTGTGAGATGCCGGTTGGCTTGCTCCGTAATCTGCAGTTTTGTACTCCCCACATCCGTAATCAAAACACCCCTTTTTAAACGGGATTGAATTTGTCCGATGTCTCTCAACAGAGAGAATATTTTTTCAATGGGAGTACATAAAAAAATAAGATCGCTTTCACATAACGGTTGCTGCATTTTTTCATATGCAACCCCCTCATCAATCGCACCAAAAGATTGCGCCTTGCGCATGGTTTCCGGCTGTCCGATTCCAACAATTCGACGGCCAATTTTTTTTTGTTTAAGGGCTAGACCCAACGACCCGCCAATCAGCCCCACTCCGACAATCGCAACTTGTTCAATACCATGCATAAAATTATGAATAAACGGGTATCCGTTTGCCCACCGCTTGTGCAATCCCCTGAATCTGCTTCATCATTTCCAAGAGCTGTTGCGGAAAAAGTGTTTGTCCCCCGTCTGAGAGGGCATGATCTGGATCCGGGTGAACCTCGACCATCAAACCATGACAGCCAGCCGCTACAGAGGCGCGGGCCATCGGGATGACTTTATCACGCCGTCCCGTTCCATGACTGGGGTCCGTGATAATCGGCAGATGGCTCAATTTCTGAATAATTGGAATTGCCGCAATATCGAGCGTATTCCTTGTATAGTCCTCAAAAGTCCGGATCCCCCGTTCGCAAAGAATCACCTGATCATTTCCCCCCGCCAAAATATATTCTGCAGCCATGATCCATTCTTTATAAGTGGCGGACATCCCCCGTTTTAAAATCACCGGTTTTTGGATCTGTCCAAGGTCTTTTAAAAAAGTAAAATTAGACATATTCCGCGTTCCCACTTGAAGAATGTCGGCATATTTTGAAATCATCGCAATCTGGCTGCGGTCCATTACTTCAGTAACAACCAGAAGTCCCTCACGATCAGCCGCATCGCGCATCATTTTGAGTCCTTCCTCACCCAATCCCTGAAAACTGTAAGGCGAGGTCCGCGGCTTAAAAGCCCCGCCCCTGAGAATCGGACAACCCGCCTTTTTTACGATTTCGGCACATTTAAAGATTTGCTCTTTATTTTCCACAGAACAGGGCCCGGCCATCACCACGATATCCTCTCCGCCAATCTCAATTTTTTTTATTTTAATCTTGGTATTCTCGGCTCTGAATGTCCGGCTGGCCAATTTGTACGGTTCTGAAATTACCATCACCCGTTCCACACCGTCCATCATCTCAATATCTGCCGCATCAAAGCTCGTCTTATCGCCAATCGCCCCGATAATCGTCTTACTCACGCCGGTGGAGCGGTGGATTCCAAACCCCAGTTCTTTTAACTTGGCAATCACCTGCTCAATCGCTTGCTCCGAGACCTTATCCTTCATCACGACAACCATGAATCATCTCCTCTTTTAAAAATATAACGGTCCGAACTTTTATAACAGGCTTTAGGATTTTACCAAACCGATTCAAGTATCAACCCTGCGACTCCTGCTCAAACTTCCGGCTTTCCTTGATAATCTGCTTAAAAAGTCTGAGAATCGCCGCATGGCTGAGCGGTCCTGGATTATGGCGGACCACTCGCTCTTGAATCACCTTTTCTCGCTGCGGAGAGTGAACGGCCATTTCACGAATTTTTTTTAAATGGCCGATTTTTTGCGCGTAACGTGCCCGCTGGTTAAAAAGATTAACCAATTTTTGATCAATCTGATCTATCTTCTTCCGCCAAAAAAGTATATTCATGCTCGCTTGAAAATGAGCGGCTGTTTTAATTGACGGACAAACTGCTGCACTCGGAGACCCATCTCTCTGCGAGCGGACAGCGCTTCTATTTTTTTAACAATCGCACTCCCTACGATGACCCCGTCCGCTCCCCCGCGTGCAACTTGACTGACCTGCGCGGGATTGGAGATCCCGAATCCGACACAGAGCGGCAATAACGTAAGAGGTCGAATCCGCTCCAAGGTCTGAAAAACAGCCTGCTGGATATCCTGCCGGACACCTGTGACTCCTAACCGTGAGACGATATAGACAAAGGCCGTCGTCATTTTTAATATCTTTTTAAGACGCTCCAAATCCGTTAATTCCGAAACAATAAAGACGGTCCCCATCTCGTTTTTTTTGCTGAGCTGAAAAAAAACCCCGGCCTCTTGCGGCGGGAGGTCTGCAACCAATAAACTGTTAACACCGGCCTTGACTCCTTCCTGAATAAATCGCTCTACTCCATACTGCAAAATGATATTATAGTACAATAATAAACCAATCGGCACTTGTGTAAATTTCCGGACCTCGCGAATAAAACGGAACAGACCCGCTGTCTTGAATCCTGCGCGGAGCGCCCGCACGTCAGCCGCCTGGATCACCGGCCCATCCGCAATCGGATCTGAAAAAGGCACCCCCAATTCCAAGATATCCGCTCCGCCTCTGACCAGCGACTGTACGACTCTCAGACTTTTTTCGAAAGTAGGGTCCCCCATCACCGTGAACGGAATCAGAGCTCTTTGTCGCAAGGACCGCAGTCGGCGGAAGGTCTCCGCATACCCGCTCATGAATTAAAGGACCCCAATTGATCAATCACCTGCTGCATATCCTTATCTCCCCGGCCCGACAAATTAATAATGATAATCGTATGTTTGGGGAACTGCTTCGCAATCTTCATTGCGTAACCCACGGCGTGGGCCGACTCCAGCGCCGGAATAATGCCTTCACATTCTGACAAGATCTGTAATCCTTCTAATGCCTCCGCATCGGTGACAGAGGTATAGCTCACCCTCTTTCTCTCCCTCAAGCAGGCATGTTCCGGTCCGACCGCACTGTAATCGAGTCCCGCTGAGATCGAATAAGTATCATAAATCTGACCATCTGGATTCTGGAGGGTATAGGTATAGGATCCGTGCAACACCCCATGTCGACCCAGTTTGGGATCTGAGAATCGGGACGCATGTTTACCGCTTTGAATCCCCAGTCCTCCGGCTTCTACTCCCACAAGTTTCACGTTGCGCTGTTTCAAAAAATCGTAAAAAATTCCGATCGCATTGGAACCTCCACCCACGCAGGCACAGATCAAGTCCGGAAGACGGCCTTCGACTTTGATTATTTGTTTCTTGGTTTCTTGTCCGATACAGCGTTGAAATTCTCTGACCATCAGAGGATAGGGATGCGGCCCCAAGGCTGATCCCAGCAAATAATGCGTGGTTTTGACATTGGCCGTCCAATCCCGCAGTGCATCATTCACTGCATCCTTTAACGTCCGGCCGCCGGAATAAACTAGATTAACTTTGGCTCCTAAGAGCCGCATGCGGAAAACGTTGAGCTTTTGTCGCTCCGCATCAATTTCTCCCATATAAATTTCGCATTCCAGTCCCAGCATCGCCGCCACCGCTGCTGTTGCAACACCATGCTGTCCGGCCCCGGTCTCAGCAATAATCCTTTTCTTCCCCAACTTTTTGGCCAGCAACCCCTGGCCCAGACAATTGTTAATTTTGTGCGCACCGGTATGGAGCAGATCCTCCCGTTTTAAATAAATCTTTCTGCCGCCCAACCTCTCACTAAACCGCTCAGCAAAATACAACGGAGTGGGTCTTCCGGCGTACTGCTTTAAATAATAGTCCAGCATCAACTTAAATTGTTTATCCTTTCGGCAATTAAAAAATGCGGTCTGAAGCTCCTCAAGAGCCGGTACCAAAGTTTCCGGAACAAATTGACCCCCAAAGGGGCCAAAATAGCCCCGCCTATCCGGAACTATAGAAATCATAATGGGTTAATATAATCTCAGAGCGGGAAGTGAGTCAAGAAATAATAATAGGCGATTGAGGGCTTTAACCCGCTGTCCGATAGAAAAAATGCACCAAGAACTGAAGAACACGGAAACTCGGCACAACCATTAAAATTCAGGTAATTATAAAAGATTTGACACAAGATTTTGCTAAAATAATCTTGTGTCAAATGTCGGCAAGAAGTTTGCCATATTCGGCCAAACCAATATTTTTTGATGGCATAAATTATTACCTTTATGATTCTAAAAATTTTTTAACGGAATTCAATATCGTTGGCAATTTAAAGGACGTATTAACGTAGACACGTACCTGACCGGATAATTTTTATCTGAGCACAACCATTTTCTTGGTATATTTCGCAATACCGCTGCTGATCTGATAATAATAAATTCCCGAAGGAGCATTTCGACCGGAATGATCCGTACCGTCCCATATTGCAGTATAGACCCCCGGCTCATAGGACTTATTACTTAATAACGACTCTATCATTTTACCCTTCTGATCATAGATCGACAGGCTTATGCTGCCTTTCGAGCACATCGAAAATTGGATGTTTGTAACAGGATTAAAGGGATTCGGAAAGTTTTGCCGAAGATTGTAAAGCAAGATCGTTTTATCGCTTTTTATAATTTCAGACGGTGGATTGTAAATGCTGTCAGGAATGGGATTGCCGAGATATTCCCAGATGTATTTTGTGATGGTCATGCTGTCGCTGCAAAACCCTCTCGTACTCGCAGACCTCATATCAGCCTTGATTCTATCTTCATTCGGCCAGGGCCAGAGGCCGTTTGACGTTAACGTGTTGTACCCTGGTTCTCCATAACGCGAACCCTCTATGCCATACCTGTAAACAATATTTGCTCCATAGTCTTTTCCCCCGGCACCCGTATTTTTAAGCGCTGAACCATTTTCAATCCGAATAAGATATTTAAGAGAAGCCGGCGCGCCGTCGTTTAGCGGATTGGTCGTTTTGCAGCCGACCATACAGGTGGTTTGATTGTATACGGACGAAAAAGACCCATACACATCGCAATCGCTCGGTTGAACCTTGCTGTTTACACCGAATCTTCCGTTTTGCCCTTGTTGATAGACGATAATATTCCTGACCAGGCCGCTCGAAACTTCCGGTGCTACTCTAAAATTGTCCATTCCCGCGCCAGTAATGCCTGCCGTAATATTTTCCAAGACGATATTGTACGATTGGCCGCCAATATTGACATTGTCGCTATTGCAATGCCAGGCAACGATATTGCGCAGTATATGAGTGCTATCATTTGCCGCATCTGCTTCGAAATAAATTCCCAGATCTTCATTGTTAAGGACGATACACCCCAGCCATTCATTGGGGCCAAGAGAATGGGCTCCGGGCGTATGTTGTGCTGTTGCGAAACCGGCATAAGGGCTGCCCCCGTTGAGAATACGATCAATAACAATCATGTTCTGAATGGAATTCTCCTTGCTATCGTATACGCTAAAACCGACGTTGGGGTTTCCCGATCCTGTACAGGCAGCAGAATTACACCCATCGCCTCTGATGACCACCCTGCGCCAGACATTATTATCAGAACGGTAATTACCTGCAATAATTCTTGCTTTCCCCCAGATCCAGCAATCCTCAATCAAATTATAGGAATTGCCATTTTCATGATCGTTTGTACCTATACCAAATATAGAACCGCCGCTCATGCTTTCACTATGAATACTGCATTCTTTGAGCGTAATATGGCTTGTGTTATACAATTGTCCCCCGCCTTCAAATTTTATTCCCTGTATTATCACATGGCTGTCTTTTCTGAATGAACGGCCAAGGAATAAGGCAGTGCGGGAGCCGCCATCAATAATGACACTCCCGGGGTTTTTTGCTCTGACCACGGTTATTGAAGCTATGCCTGTACCGGAAGGCGGTTGACCGCATTGAGGATTCGCACCATCATTGTAATTGATATAGCCGGTTCCTGCAGTATTAGAATAAGTACCATCGAGGAGAAGCAGTTCATCGCCGCCAGACATGCTGCTGAAAGCATGCGAAAACGTTTTCCAGGCATTTATTTCTGTGGCACCATTTGCCGAGTCATTTCCTACAGGCGAAATATAATAGGCAGCAGGCCAAGCATTGAAGGACAAAAGGCATATCGATACCGGGGTTAATCCCGCATTCAATTTTAAAGTGCAATCGGCAATCGAAAGAATTTTTGTTTCTCTCATAAATGTTCTTCCTTCCTAAAAAAGGTCAATAATTTATTTACCCTGACTGAAAAAAAGCATCCGCCCCACTCGTTCTGGTTTTAGAAGCGATATTTCATTTTCTCTATAAAAAATATGCTTTTTGTACCCCTTGTTAAACCTCCAAATTGAATCCGTCCATTCTTATAATTTAACAAACCAGACAAGTGTGGTTAATACATTACGGTTCCTGAGGAGATTCTCCTATAGGCAGGGACCTTGCGTCGGGCTTATAAGCAACCAACTTTGCTGAAATCGAACCCAATAGAATCTTGCTCTTCATTAAGACAGGAATTTTTTTTTCATCATCCGTCACCCAAACATGTAATCGCCCTTTGGCCTTAAACAATCCCTCTCCTCTTAAAATGGGTTCTAGTTCGATACAATTAAAAGTCCCCGCCGGGACTTTGATGGTTTCCCGATCCTTGACAAGGACTCTTAATGGATAATGCCGGTTATCCGAAAAATTTTCAATATCAAAAGTCGACTGAGGCACAATCGAATGGGTTCGCACATAAAAAAAAGTCGATAGAATATCCTGTACAAAGGAAGGAACAGCATAAGTTGTTTCCGCCGTTATCACATGACCTTGTTCCTGATCAAATTGAGCCCAACGTTTACTGTGGTAGCGACCTTCATTCAAATTTTTGCTGAATCTCCATGGAAAAATACCGATCGAATCGACCACAGATTCCGTACT
>Ga0247727_10019380_pt1 | contig 10549 bp, 8 predicted proteins | sample WisWelCaveWW1625_FD_202498 | JGI IMG/M metagenome (GOLD analysis project Ga0247727, IMG submission 202498) | Biofilm microbial communities from Wishing Well Cave, Virginia, United States - WW16-25 | ecosystem: Environmental > Aquatic > Deep subsurface > Groundwater > Cave microbial mat | place...
CGGCCATTGCGGTACCGAGCTTTTTGCGAGCTCGTATGCGCGCCCAGGCCTCCACCATATTGAACGAGTGTCGTCAGTTGGATGCAGCCAAGGATCAATATGCGTTGGAAAATAACAAAACAGGAACGGTGACACCCGCCTTCACGGATCTGTCGCCCTACCTGAAGGCCGGCAGCAAGCTGGCAACAAGCGCTGGTGTCGATACGCTCGGAAATGCATTCACTATTGCTGATATTCAGAGCAGACTGCAGGTTGCTGCAGCCACCAAGACCTCGCTCTCGGATGCCGCTGATGACACCTTCTGGGGCCCGTTCTCCTAAGGTGCTGTAATAGGGACGTTACCGCGTCTTCTATGATTGCGAACCCCGTCCCGATCTGATCGGGACGGGGTTTTGCTTTTTTAAGGAAGCGCGCCACACGTCTCACCCTTATAAAGCGGGCAGGTTCGGACTTCCGACCCACTAAAGGAGAGGGCACAGGTTTTCCCGGCGCATCTGGTAACCCATTTTTTACCACTCTACACGGGGTGGTTTACCGACTCCATCATATTTTCGGTTGAGAGACACAGGGACCGATAGACCACCCCAGATGGAGTGGTAAACCAATAGTAATTAGAACAGGAGTCATAACATGATACATAAACTGTATAATAAAAACAGAGGTGGCTTCACGCTCGTGGAGATCATGATTGTGGTAGCCATTATCGGATTGCTGGCAGCCATCGCGGTGCCGAGCTTCATTCGAGCTCGTATGCGCGCCCAGGCCTCCACCATATTGAACGAGTGTCGTCAGTTGAGTGCAGCCAAGGATCAATATGCGTTGGAAAACAACAAAACAGGAGCGGTGACACCCATCTTCACGGATCTGTCACCCTACCTGAAGGACGGCAGCAAGCTGGCAACAAACGGCGGTAACGATATGATCGGAAATGCATTCACCATTGGTGACATTCAGGGCAGACTGCAGGTTGCGGCAGCCACCAAGACCTCACTCTCAGATGCCGCTGATGACACCTTCTGGGGGCCGTATTCTTGATGCGTAAGCGCCAATGACAGTTTAAGAATTTTCCGTGAGGGGAGCACCCCCCGCTGGGGGGTTCTGTTTGGCGGCCCGCCAAACAGTTTCCCTCTGGAAAATCGGCGAGCCACCGATTTTAACCCCCCAGTGGGGGGTGCTCCCCATCCATTGTTCCAAATTCCATGGGATGGCTCTGAAATCACTTACGTTTTCGAAAACGCAACAGGAAGGAATTGGAAGGGTTATAGCGGTTCGGATGGTCAAGGGAAACGTATTGACCAGCCCAGCCCAGTTTCCGGGCACATTCCAGCAGATCGTTCGCGCGCAATGAGTGCAAGGTGCCCGGATAAAACCAGCGTTCAGTCACTTTTTGTTGCACACTCCGGCTACCTTTCAAACGCTTGGATCCGGTCAACCTGCCAATGATTTGAAGAGCTGTGACACACAAGGCAAGCAACCACTGTCTGCATCGGCGGGGAAGATGGGTCACCAGCCATCGCAGTGTGTCGTGGAGCCACGTCAAAGAAGTGTTCGCATGCACCGCAATGAAGAGTTGCCCCGAAGATGAGCAGACCCGAAGCAGTTCCTTCAGGCCCGCTTCCGGGGAATCACAGTAATGCAAGGATCCCCAGCAAAACACGATTTGTGCCGCACCGTCAGCGACGGGTAATTGTTCGATGTTCGAACATGCAAAATGAACATTTGTTGCCCTCTGGTGATGACATAGGGGTACGGCCGTTTTCAGGCTTGCAAGGCTGATATCCACGCCCATTACCCATTTTGCTTTCCTGCAGCCAAATGCGATGCTCCAACCTCCACGTCCGCATCCTGCGTCAAGGATCGAAAGGCCGGTCATATCCTGACCGGGAAATAACAGATCGATGAGAGCCGCATTCTCCGTAAGCTCGTCGGCAACCTGACGATCATGAATTTCACCAAAGTAATCATTCATGACGTTTCGCCCAGACCCGGATACGGCTGCTGCGGCGGAGCAATGCCAGGATTCCACTGAGTGGAGTAAAAAGAAGCAATGCAAATGGATTTTCCAAACGAAAAAAAGCGCGGGCCCACTTGTAACGTTCCAGGCGCAAATGACAACTGCGCACCCAGGAATTCGGCACCGGATCATGGTTTACGGAAGCAATCGCAAAGCCGGCCTCGCGCAACTGCCGTTCCAATCCTTGAGAACTGTAAAGATTCAGATGCCGCGGGATATCAAAATCCAGCGCATCTACTCCAAAGCAATCCACCAGCGGACAGTAAATGTTGGGGGTTGCCACGAGCAGATACCCTCCCGGTTTGAGGATCCGATGAACTTCAGCCAGGGTTTCCCGCACATCCGGCAGATGCTCGATCACGTGTTTCATGTAAACCATGTCGAAGGAGGAGGATGGAAGACACGCCTCGCGGAGAGTGCCTGCAGAAACATCCAGATTCTTCGTGCGGGCGCGTTTCGCGACGTCTTCATCAAATTCCACTCCTGCCACTTTGAATCCCTGTGTGCGAAGTTTTTCAAGAAAGTCGCCATGGGCGCATCCGATTTCCAGGATGGCGGCAGGTGGAGATTTGTGCTTCACGCATTCTCTGACTTCCCGCTCAAGCACCCATCGCTTGAGCATCGCGGACACTCCGTGGCGCATTGGATGGTAGGGCTGATAATCCGAGGGATAACAAAAACGAAGAGTGGACATCGTGGGCCGAGGATTTTGATAGACATGTCCACATTCATTGCAACGGACCAGTGTGAATGTTTCCTCACATGGAAACCAGCGATCCTTCAGGTTGGTGAACCAGGAGGCGCACTTTGCAGATCCACAAACACTGCACGTGGTTGTTTCAAATTCAATTTTGCCCATAAGTGTCCAGTCTCGAAGATGAACTTAAACCAGAGGCATCCCATGGAAAATGGATAAAGGGATGGGGAGCACCCCCCAGTGGGGGGTGCTCCCCAAAGCCAAAATTCATAAACTCACTTTTCTGTCTAAAAATTGAGAACCTTCTCATAGCAATCCATCAGTCGTTTGGCCACAGCATCCCAACTGAATTGTTCCACCACCCGCATCCGAGCCTGTGCGCCGAGGCGTAGTGCCAGCGCCTTATCCTCCAGCAACTGGACGATTTTCTCCGCCAACGAATGAGCATCCCCCATTCTGGCGTACAACCCGGTTTCGCCGAGGACTTCGTGATTCACCGGATTTTCGAATCCGATGGCAGCCAAACCGCAGGCCATGTAATTGTAAAGTTTTCCATTTGCTTCTGTTAACCCCAGTTTTGGAGAAACGGCGATATCTCCCAAACAAATATGGTTTGGCGCTTTTTCGTATGGGATTCTACCCGTGAAACGAATGTTCCGATCAGGCACTCCTTGATCGCGCGCCATTGCCGCATAACGCTCCTCGTCGGGATAACCCATGATGAGAAAGATGGCGTCCGGAACCTGTTTAAGAACGTGTGGAATCGCTTCCATCAGACAATCAACTCCCTGATAATGGTTGAGCAATCCAAGATAAATGACGATGGGAGCATGATCTGGCAAATTGTAACGGGTTTTTAATTCTGCGCAATCGAGCCCCGGCCGAAAATCCTGGGAATCCACACCATCCATCGTCAGAGCAACGCGCTCCGGAGACACCCAAAATTTTTCGATGAGCTCATCACGCATCGTTGCGGCCTGAGTGACGACAAAGTCCGGCCCTCGATCAATATGCCGTTCCAGCCATTCAAAGAATCGGGTCTTGAGGGATCCAGGATGTAAATAATGGTGCGCCAGCATTTCTCCCGTGAGGCTTCCCTGCAAATCGAATAACACGGGAATTCCTGTGAACATGCGGACGGCGCATCCAATGAACGCGCCTTCATGAAGGTGCGCGTGAATGATATCGGGATGAAAATTTTTTGTGGTTTTCAAGGAAAGGAAAAACAGCAGGATATCCAAAAGATATTTTTCTTTTGCCGGACCCACCTTTTCCTTTCGCACCCCGGGTGGTCGCCATGTTCTTCGGATATCCACACCGGGCAGATCGCGTCCGACCGGATAGGTGCACAAGCGCACCTGCGCGCCGAGGCGTTTCAGGGCGCGGATCTGCTCGTAAATCTGCGTATGACATCCCCGATCACCAAAAAAGGGTGTCGGCGCAATCATGAGAATGCGGCGAATCATTTTAAAATGAGTGGGCGTGATAAATCACGCCCCTACAAGAATCGGATGGGTGTAGGGGCGCGATTCATCGCGCCTTTTCTAAAATCATGGGTGGAAACTTCGAATCGCACTCACGACAAAATCCACATCTTCATCCGTCATACCGGGAAACAGGGGCAGCGTGAGAAGCCGTTTCCATTCACTTTCAGCCACCGGTGTCGGGCCGCGACACTGCCGGTATATCGCATACTGGTTGTTGGGAATATAATGCACCCCTGTCGAAACTCCAAGTTCCTGCAAATGACGATTCAGAGCATCGCGATGATCCGTATGAATCACGTAATTATGACGGGCATGGACGGTTGCGTAATCACGCTGGACCGGACATTCAAGCCAGCGGAGTTTGCTGAAGGCGGCATTATAGATTTCAGCGATTTTGCGGCGCCGGGCATTACCGGCCTCCAGCTTGTCGAATTGAGCCAGTCCAATCGCAGCAATGATGTCGCACATTTGATATTTATAACCCAATTCGACCACATCATACTGCCAGGCGTATTGAACGGCGCCCCGTTGCCAGGTATCGCGCGTGATCCCCATCCAGCGCAAACGATTGAACCGTTCGTAGAGAGCTGTGTCATTGGTTGCGATCATTCCGCCATCGCCGGTTGCGAGATTTTTGACCGCATGAAAACTGAAGCAGGCCACATCGCCGATGGAGCCAAGCTTGCGACCTTTCCATTCACCGCCACATCCATGAGCCACATCCTCGATCAATTTCAATTTATAACGGGCTGCGATTTTCAGGAGCATATCCATGTTGCACGCATGACCTCCATAATGAACACACACCAGGGCGCGTGTTTTGGGTGTAATGAGTGATTCCACCCGGTCGGCATCGAGGTTCATCGTATCCCGTTCCACATCACAGAAAACGGGGATTCCCCCCACATATAAAATCGCGTGGTTGGTGGAAATAAAGGTGATTGGTGTGGTGATCACTTCACTTCCCTGCAGGTCAAGCGCCATCATTGTCAGATGCAGGGCGGCGGTGCAGGAGTTAACGGCTACGGCGTGCTTGACGCCGATGTATGCGGCCATCTTTTCTTCAAACGCCTTGACTTTGGGACCTTGCCCCACCCATCCGGATTTTAATACTTCCGAAAGCAATCGCAACTCCTCTTCACCATAAGAAGGACGAAATACGGGGAGGGGAGGAGAACGTTTGGATGGGGTTTTCACGATTGACTTAGGCGCTTCTGTGGCCATGACGTGCAGTAGTGGCCTTTGCTTCCCGCAACAAGTACTCGTCCAGCCCAAGAGTGGTTCTCATACCCTGAATGTAACATGTTACATTCTGAACTTCATCCATCAATTTCGGCGTTGACCCTCCTATTTGTATGCCATAGAGCAGCCACTTCGATTTTCCGATTCTCTTCTTTGCAACCGAATCATTATGATCAGACCTTCCCTCCCAATGAGTGTGAGGTCAGAGCGGGTTGTTGTTACAATAGCCCTGATGCACGTGCTCATTAAAAATTGTCTTCCATGATTTCCAGACCCCTTATGCCCAACCCGGCGCCGAATCATGTCGAGAGGAAAAAGCTGGTGACGAATCTAAAAGAGGCGTTATTCTTGCGTTCTTATGCGCTTTTCTGTCGTCATCCCCTTCTTTAACGAAGAAGACAATATTGTTCCATTATGTGAGGAACTGCGGCCTGTTTTGGATGAACTGGCCTGCCCTTACGAGGTTCTGGCGATCAACGACGGAAGCGCCGATGGAACGCAGGCTGCATTGGAGCGCGCATCCAAAGGATGGCCGCAGTTGGTGGTCATTCAGCTCCGAAAAAACTTCGGGCAGGCCGCTGCCATTGCAGCCGGCTTCGATATGGCGCAGGGTGAAATAGTCATTACGCTGGATGGAGATCTGCAAAATAATCCCTCTTATATTTCGAGCTTTCTTTCCAGGATGGATGAAGGATGGGATGTGGTGAGCGGATGGAGGCAACATCGTCGAGGCGCATGGTTGACACGTCGTCTGCCTTCCAAACTTGCGAACTGGCTGATTTCCACCATGGTGGGTGTCAAAATTCACGATACCGGCTGCATGTTGAAGGCTTATCGCCGTTCCGTGCTGAAGGATGTGCATCTTTACGGGGAGCTTCACCGGTTTTTACCGGCCTTGTGCCGGTGGAACGGCGCGGCGGTCACGGAAATTTCCATCGAAGATCGACCGCGAAAATATGGCGCCTCCAAATATGGTTTGGGGCGCACGTTGCGGGTGTTTTTCGATCTGCTGACCGTCAAATTTCTGATGTCCTATGGCACGCGCCCACTCCACATCTTTGGACGGTTGGGACTTCTGCTCCTGGTTCCAGGCGTTTTATTGGCCGGGTTGCTTACTTATGAACGGCTCGTTCTGGCTGAGCCACTTTCCAACCGGCCGGCCCTGCTGTTGGCCGTGCTGCTTGTGATTCTCGGGATGCAATTCTTTGTCATGGGACTCCTTGCTGAATTGATCACGCGCTCCTATCATGAGTCAACAGGGCGTCATATTTATTCCGTGCGCAGCAAGACGGTGGTGGGAGTTAAGAAAGAGACATGACAGTGTTTTCTCCCATCCCTCCGACTCCCGGCAAAGCGGCGCTTGATGCGAACGAAGAAATAGAAGCGTGTCCATCTTGTGATAGCAAAAAGATCGGTTTTTTCTTATGGGGAAGATCCTTTGATCATGAGGCTTGGTATAGTTATTATCGATGCCTCAGTTGCAGCCTGGTTTTTGTTAATCCGCGCGTTTGTGCACAAAAGCAACGGGTTAGTGAAATCACAGTTCTTCGCAATATCTCTCTTCGAGAATACTTTTTTCGAAAGACCGGGCTGGATCGCATGGAATTTCGTTTCAACATTGTTGGTCCCACGATGCGAATGTTGCCTCCAATTACCATCTCCGGTTATCGGCGCCGTTGGTTGGACATTGGTTGTGCCATCGGCAATTTGCTCGAAGAAGTTCAAAGGTGTGGGTATGAGTCCTGCGGTCTTGAACCCAACACCTCCATGGTAGAATGGTTGATGCGAAATCGTTCACATATCCACTGCACCCCAGGTTTTTTAAGCGACCTGCCTGAAGGACAGCTTTACGACATTATCAGCGCTGATAATGTCCTGGAACACTTGAATGAGCCCGTAAATTTCATAACAAGTATTCACCAGCGACTTACCAAGGATTCATTATTGGTGCTGCGCGTTCCAAATTTTGATAACATAACACGGTTGGTTATTCAGAAAATGGGGCGATTGCAAACCAGCTATATCATTTGTCCCGATGGTCACCCATGCAATTACTCGAGACGATCATTGCAAGCATTGCTGGAACGATGTGGATTTCGGGTGATTCATGTAATGGAACATCTCATGTTGTCTTATCCGCTTAAGAACATTCTCGGAAGATGCTTTTTACGTTGGCCAATTCTTATACGAAAAGGAGCGGAGATGTTCTACCCCATCAGCTTTATTTTTGATCGTCTCATCCCGCGTGGCGGGACATCACCATTTTTGCCAGGCCGAAATGAGTCCTGTTGCCTGCAGTTTTAAAATGGGGTCATTACTTCGCCCCAGTTTTGCCAGGTGTAACGATTGGTCAGATGCAAGCTCCATGCGATCTGTGCCACGATAAAAATAATCAAGGCCGTCTTCCAACGGGTGGATAGGCTCATAAGAACATAACCGGCGGCTATTGCTGATAAAGGAAGCACAGGAAGGATATAACGATATTCACGATGTCCTATCACGATTATGATGAAAAAAAAGATCGCGATCACAAGAAACAACCACTGGATACGCTTTTCGCCAATGCGGAGCCAGCCCAGCAACATGCATGGACTTAGACAAGCTGTTCCTAAAGTGTAAAATATGATCGGAGATGGGCGGTGCTGAAGACGGTGATGCCATGGGTTCGCCTCAATACCAACGTCGACCGGTGGATTGTAAAATGGTGTGCCATACATGCCCCATATTGTTGCGAACCAATGGGCGGTCACAAAAGACAGCCCGACCGCACATGCAAACACTATTAGAGCCTGGATACGAGGTGTCGAACCCTGCAAATGATTCGAAGTGCGCCAGTGCTGAAAACCTTCGGCGACAACCAACCCCACACCAAAAAAAATGGCGGATTGCTTGAAGAGTATGGCACACCCAAGTGCAATTCCACTTGCCAAAGCCCAAAGCCAGGATGCTCGATCTCTCGCGCGACACCAACCAAGTAGAGCCACCAAACACATAAAAACGAGCGCATCATCTGCCCATATCCGTTGAGAGGTCAGGATATCGATAGGATGAATAGCCACCAGCAAGGCCGCCCACAGGCCACTTTGTTTTCCGAACCACCATGTTCCCAGAAAATAAGTTAAAACGATCATACCCAAACTGGAAAACAAGGCGGGCGCAACCCAGCGCCACTGTGCTTGAACCAATTGTATGGGCTGCAAGCGGATCAGATCCCAGGGTTCGATGGCACAATGAACCAACTGCCAATCTTCGCCTTCAGCATGTTCACTCATTTTATGAATAAGCATCAATAATACAGGGTATCCGTAAGCGATGTGATGAAGGGGTTCATCATAGTAATCCAAGCTGATCTTATGGAGATGACGCATCAAATCTCCTTGAGGATCGGATTCTTTCGAAGGTTTAAGCTGGAGCAAATGCTTTACGGAACTTTGAGTCAGCGATATTTCTTTAAAATCCACTCCCCGCAGATTATATCCATTCAAACCACGCGTTCGGAGTTTCATGGCCAGCGCCACATAGTGGAGCGAATCCCCTGTGGATTGTTGCAGAAAAGGACCCAGCCATCGAAACGCCAGAGCCAACAAAAGAATCAGAATAAGCCAAATTCCCGTTCTCCCCTTGAGGGGAGATGCAGAGGGGTGTTCCTGAGGAAAATTCATCACTGCGTACGCTCAAAAAGCCAGAGTTGCGTCTGGAAAAATCTGCCGGATGGCAAAATCCAATTGTTTGTGCGGCGAAATCCTGCCTTCTCCAATCGCACGCCATAGACATCCGCAATGCTGCCGGTTTTTACCAGCCAGACGCGTTTTGCGTTCATGAGCGCGGATGGCATTTGACCGTTCAAAGCAGTTGGTTCCCAAACCAAATTCTGAAAGAGAGAGGAGGGATACCCTCCATAATATTCTGAAGCAAAAGCGCGTGGCGTACTTTGGTGAAGCCATACATCGCCCGCACTGGAGTGTTTGCGGATGGATTCTCCTGCCAGACGCCAATTCTGCTTCTGCGGCGGCGAAAAATATTCCCGTTCCACGGTCATTGAATTAAGCGCCATCACTCCAATGAAAAGTGGAAGTGTCAGGCGGAACGATGACATCCTGACCAATGCCATGGCCAGACAGACGCAAAATGGCGCAAAAAAGACCATCACATATCGCTTTCCCTCGACCATGAATGGTCGGAACCAGGATACAGAAATCATTAAAGCGCATGCGCCAAGTGAAGCCGCCATCCAGAAAACAGCGTCTTTTTTTCTTTCATTGAAACCTGCCTGAACGTGCAAAACCAAAAGCACGGTGGCAGCAATCAGGAGTAATGACGCCATAATGGCGTCGTTACTTCTAATGAGGGATCCATGCTCATAAACGCCGCAGAGAAAATTCGAGAGCACTCTCCATGGCATAAGGTCATCGGTATAGAGGGTATAAGCAGCATGTTCAGTCGTGGAAATCCGGTCATAAGAGGTTGTCAGCAGGCGCATCACCGCAAGGAAATAACCCGCCACGAGACCGTGGCTCAAAATGACAATGGCTCTCCTGGCAAATCCACCTTTCCACCAGACCCACATCCCGTAACATGAAATGGCAACAATCCCAAAAATCATAAAGGGATGCGCCATCAACGCAAAAACAGAGACGATGACCCAAATTGCGAGCCATTGCCATCGCCAGGTTCTCCAGAATTGGAAATAACAGGAGCATACGGCCAGTGAAATGGGCTGAAGAAAAGCGTAGTAACGCGCCTCTTGCGCGTACCACAACATCATGGGTGAAAGTGTGAATAACACGGCTGCCACCAGGGAAGCCCGGCGGCCAAGTCCCCAAAACGATGGTCCCAACGCCAGGATCATGGCCAATGCCACCAGAGCAGAAACGGCTGACAACGAACGCAATCCGGCCTCGGAAGAACCAAGGGTCGAACACCAGATTTTTGCCGCCGAGTAGTAGGGCACCATGCAACCCCGGATACCACCTCCCTCCATACCGGGATGGCGGGGATTCCAGATTTCAGATTGAGACTGATGGACGACGATTTCGGCCGTGAGCAACTCGTCCGACCAGAACGGGTGTTGACCAATTCGAAACAAGAAGAGGACCGACGCGGTTGCCA
>Ga0247727_10019381_pt1 | contig 10549 bp, 9 predicted proteins | sample WisWelCaveWW1625_FD_202498 | JGI IMG/M metagenome (GOLD analysis project Ga0247727, IMG submission 202498) | Biofilm microbial communities from Wishing Well Cave, Virginia, United States - WW16-25 | ecosystem: Environmental > Aquatic > Deep subsurface > Groundwater > Cave microbial mat | place...
CACACCTGTTGCCCAATACCTCGATCCACACTATCCATATCGCTGCCAACGGAACTCTGTGGGTGGCAAGCAGCAGTGGTTTGGCCCATTATGATCCGCAAACCGCAACGCTGGTTTGGTACAAGCACGATCCGCAGAATCTCAATTCGCTCCTCCATAATCACGTCTGGTCGATCTACGAGGACGAAACCGGAATTCTCTGGTTCGGCACGGTCGAAGGCCTCGACCGGTTTGATCCGGCCACGAAAAGGTTTGTGCACTATCAGGAGAAGGATGGCCTGCCGAACGGATTTATCAAAGGCATTCTTCCGGACAATAACGGCAATCTGTGGTTGAGCACCAACAAAGGGCTTTCATGTTTCAACCCCAACGCGCCGGATGGAAAAAAATTTAGAAACTTCGATGTGAATGACGGCCTGCAAGGCTATGAATTCAATCGCGGCTCTTATTACAGAAGAAAAAATGGCGAATTGTATTTTGGCGGCCCGGACGGCGTAACCTGGTTTCGACCTGAACAGATTGCCGAGAATCGCTTTGTCCCCCCGATCGTGTTGACCGCTTTCAAAATTTTTGATAAAAAAGTCCGGTTCGAGCAAGACCTCGCCGAGATTGAGCGCCTCGAGCTTTCGCATCAGGAGAACGTCTTCTCGTTTGAATTTGCGGCGCTCAATTATACCAATAGCGCGAAAAATCAATATGCCTATATGATGGAAGGCTTCGACGCGGATTGGGTTTATTGCGGCAACCGGCGCGTGGCTTATTACACCAATCTCGATCCGGGCGAATATGTTTTTCGCGCCAAAGGCTCCAACAACGACGGCGTGTGGAACGAAAAGGGCATCGCGATCAAAATCAAAATCGCGCCGCCGTTTTGGGCGACGTGGTGGTTTCGCGTTTTGGCGGTAGTTGTCGTCATCGGCATGGCCGGTTTGATGTACGAGCGTCATGTATTACGCTTGCGCAAAGCCAAGGCAGCACAGGAAGAATTTTCCAGGCGGCTCATTGCCACACAGGAAGCCGAGCGCAAACGCATTGCTTCCGAGCTGCACGATGGACTGGGGCAGGATTTGCTGATTATCAAAAACGAGCTGCAACAATTTACGAGCTCGTTTTTGGGGCAGGGCCAATCCCCGAACGGCTTGAGCGAGTTGTCCGATCTGGCGCAGGAGGCGATCAACGAAGTCCGTGAAATTTCTTCCAATTTGCATCCGCACCAACTCGATCGGCTGGGTTTGAAGAAAGCGTTGGTGGCGATGATCAACAAAATTGCGCAGTCGTCGGCATTGCAGATAGATTGGGACATCGCTGAAGTGAGCGGGTTTTTTTCCAAAGAAGCGGAAATCAATCTCTTCCGTCTCGTGCAGGAGGGGTTGAATAATATCGTCAAACATGCGGCGGCCACGGCGGCGACAATTCAAATCAAAAAGAGGGACACTAAAATCGAAATTCTTGTGGCCGATAACGGCAAAGGCTTTGACGCCGATCTCTATTCAGCCAATCCGGCGATGCAAAAGGGATTCGGATTATCCGGGATGGCGGAAAGAACAAGAATTTTGCATGGCGAGTTCTTTGTTCAATCAGCGCCGGGCAAAGGAACGAAGATCACGATCAACTTGCCGATACCGCAACGCGAACTGGCTATAAAATTTCCCAGCGAATAAGGCTTTTACAGTTGGGTTCATCTATTCGTTGGGAGCCGAGTTATAAAATTGTTTAGCATCCGAACAATGAAAATTTTAATTGCCGACGATCACCCAATTTTCCGGCAAGGTTTGTTGAAAATCATCGAAGCCGATCCGGCGTTCGAGATTATCGCCGAGGCCGGCGATGGCGCGGAGGCATTGGCGTTGATCAAAAAACTTCGCCCCGACATTGCCGTGTTGGATATTTCGATGCCGCAACTGAGCGGCCTTGAAATCGCTCGGCAGGTTCAACAAGAAAACCTGCCGGTTCGGCTGGTGATTTTGACGATGTATAAAGAAGAAGAGTATTTCGACGAGGCGATGGATCTGGGGGTGAAGGGTTACCTACTGAAAGAGAATGCCGTCAGTGATTTACGCAGTTGCGTGCAAGCCGTGGCCGCCGGCAAATATTATGTGAGTCCGGTTATTTCCGGCTATTTGATCAACCGCGACGCGAGGCAAAAAGCGCTGGCCAAAGAAAAACCGGCGTTGGGTTTGTTGACGGATACCGAGCGGCGCATTTTGAAATTGCTCGTGCAAAACAAAACCAGCCGGGAAATTGCCGCGCAATTGCACGTGAGCTATCGCACCGTGCAGAATCACCGCATGAATATTTGCGCCAAGCTCGATCTCAAAGGGCACAACAAGCTCTTGCAGTTTGCGCTGGAGCATAAGTCCGAGCTGTAAAGAAAAATTTTGCATTGAAATTGGTTTGTTTTTTGTTTATATTCACGAGGACAACAAATGATTACTTATTTTTCAAAAAGGAATAACCGATGGATACATTAGCTGAAGGGATAATCGCGCAGGCTTTGCAAATGCCTCCTCATGCTCGGGCGCTTATCGCGGAACGCTTGCTCTTGAGTTTGGAGGCTGAAAGTGACATGGAGGTTGAAGTCGCCTGGCAACAGGAAGTGCAACACCGGATGAAAGAAGTTGAAAAAGGTGAAATCGTTTGCATCCCATGGGAGCAAGTTCTACAACGCTTACGGGGAAATGCTCATGTGGCAAGTTGAAATTCATCCCGAAGTTTACGAAGAATTGGAACAAACCCGAGCTTGGTACGAAAAGAATTTGGCTGGACTGGGATCGGGCTTTTTAGACGAGGTCGATAAGGCCATTGCCACTATTCGACGAGCGCCTGAAGTATGGCCGTTTTATATAGGCGACGTTCGTCGTTTCCTCGTTCACCGGTTCCCTTTTGCTGTATTGTATCGTTGCGGCGAAGCCCAAATTCAAATTTTCGCCGTAATGCATTTGCATCGAAAACCGGGGTATTGGAAGAAAAGAAAGTTTTAGCCCATCTGCATATAAAATCGTAGCGCGGCTTTGACCGCAACCAAAAAGACAAAATAATTTTGTCTTTAAAAAATCTTCGCGATAGTTTTGCCCCAAATCTACAGACGCAGTCGTTTTGCCTTTTTCCAGCGAAAGCCCGCAATTTTCTGCGATACTCTCCACAATCATCTTATCGAATCCGCGGCTGTAGCGTTGTACTCATTTCCTCATAATCCAAGACCGTAGCCCCGCCCGACTCGCTGTCGTCGTATTTTGGCATTCTCTTCGATTTTCTCCTCGTCGAAATCAGCATTGCTCGTACTCCTACTCTCACGCGCTTTTGAAATTCTTGTACAGTGAGTAGGAGCAAGAGTATGAGTAAGAGCAAGAGTATGAGTAAGAGTAAGAGTAAGAGTAAGAGAATTTAAGCACAAGTACTCACCCCAAATTGAGTACCTGCCTCTATGGTTTTTTCATGCCGAAATTCGTTTCTTTGAAATAGAAACCAAACGAGGCCGATAATGCGGATCATGATTGTCGAAGATAATGCCAGGATGCGGGCCATGATCAAACAGATGCTCATGAAAAATTTGCCGAATATCGAGACGATCCACGAATGTGAAGACGGCGACGAAGCCGTGAGGCAGTATGCGCAATTTCAGCCGGACTGGGTGCTGATGGACGTTGAATTGAAAACCATGGATGGCTTGACGGCCACGGCGGCGATCATGAGTTCAAATCCGCAAGCCAGAGTCATCATGGTGACGAACTATGATTATCCGGAGTATCGCGAAGCGGCGAAAAGCGCCGGCGCGTGCGATTATGTCTTGAAAGAAAATCTGTTGGAGATTCCCAGGATCATTAACGTGCCGTAATTCGTCTCTAACTAACTGCTCGACTACGCTTGTTGAGCACTGTCAACTTATGGAAAAATTTGAAAGGTTTGATCATGCGTAACCCAAAACCAGGATACAATAAACCGGGTGTTGCAGCCCTTCTTTTATCCGTACTCCTTTTTCACATTGGATGCACTTCGAAAACTATGAAAGAACAAGACGTGAATAGCAAATTCGATGCGCACCTTCGAATGAAGCTAGGCGAAATGGAGCATGCCCGGCAAGATACGTCGCTGCCGTGCCTGCTCCAATGCGATGGGGTTGTTGACGAGCAAAAAAAGCAGCAGTTGGAAACGGCCGGGCTGCGCGTGATGACCGTCGTAGACGAAATTGCAACCGTGGAGGGCTCTCCGGATGCCATCCGCCGCGCCGCAAAATATGATTTTGTGCGGAGCATTTCTTTGAGCCGGACCCGGCCGCCGCTGCAAAAGCAATAACCGGTCTTTTTCAAATCACGAGCTGTTAACCTTTACCTTTCAACCAAAGGAGGCGTTATGACGCGGAGTTATCGTTTCAGAGCCGACCGATTCAGCAGGTGCATCACACGAAGTCTGATTGCGCTCTTCTGGATCGGAACATTTTTGTATTCCTCGGCCTTGGCGCAATCTGTTTCCCGAGGAGTCGTTATCCAAAGCGGGGCGTCGCATCCACAGAAGCTTGCCATTATTCAAGGCCCCTCGGTCCAGCCAGTTGCTGTGAAGCCGTGGGAGCAAAAGCTGGAAGCGGCTGCACGGATGTTGATAGCAGAGCACGCTGCTGCTCTCAAAAAAGGAAGTTCTGCCAGATTGGAGGCGGAGAGGGCGCCATTCTCATTGGAACGGGATGCTGCCGGGCGCCTTTGGGTGGATCTCTTGATCCAGCTTCATAATCCGGGTGAGGCAACAAAATTGGATGCACTGGGGATCAAGCGCAGAACTCAGGTAGACGATATTGTGGCCGGCCGCGCCCCGGTTGAGGCCTTGCGCGCCTTGGCGGATGAGCCCGCGGTCCGCTTTGTCGAGATAAGCAGAAGAAGACCTGCCCTCTTGAATGCCAGCCGTGTCGAGATTGGCGCGGAGAAGGTGCATCAGGGAGCCGGTCTGCCACAGGCTTATCAGGGTGAGGGCGTTATTGTAGGTGTTTTAGATAGTGGGATTGATTTCACGCATCCGGATTTCAAGGATGCAAATGGCTCGCGCCTCCAATATCTGCTGGAGTTCACTCAGGGTGGCGGGCAAAATGTATGGACAAAAAGTGATCTTGACAATAATCCCGGCAGTGTGACGCAACGCGACGGAAATGGAGGTAACGGCCATGGTACGCACGTGGCCGGCATAGCAGCCGGGGGTGGTCGTCTGAATCCAGCTATGAGGGGTATTGCGGCGCACGCGGACCTCATTTTTGTTAAGGGAATTCGCCATCCCGATAGCGAGGGCGGCTTTGGCGATGACGATATCATTGCCGGCTGCCAGTTTATTTTCCAGAAGGCGGCAGAAATTGGCAAGCCGGCGGTTATCAATCTAAGCCTTGGAGCGCCCGGGGGGCCGCTGGATGGCACCCTCCTTTCCGAACAGGCTCTTTCCAACCTTACTGGTCCCGGGAAAATCGTTGTGGCGGCCGCTGGTAATGAAGGTAACGATTTTATTCATGCTGGGGGCACTTCCCAAGCTGGTATACTGAATGAAACGCTTTTGCTGCCCAACAAAAAAGAGCAACTTGCGGAGGTAGATATGTGGTATCAAAAGGGGACGATCGCTGAAGTTTTCATTTTCGCTTACGATAATAATCTGATTTTTTTGGCCGAAACGAATGCCGTGCCAGTGGGTCAGGCTATTGGTGTCACGGCATTCCAAGTTAGCGGTCAAACTATCGGGTACTTCACAATAGATGCCAAGACGGTGCAGGATCCACGCAACGGCGATGGTCAGGTCGTATTTAAGATCGGTAACAATAACGATCCCAACGTTGATGTCTCAAAATACGTTTGGGGAATCGGATCCCGTGGACAGCAGCAAGGCCGGCTGGACCTGTGGGTATCGAACGGGAAATTCCGCAATCAAATAGCTGGATTCCCGAACGAAACCGAAATGCCGGGGAATACTGACCTGACCGTCGGTACGCCAGCATGTGCAAAAAAGGTGATTGCGGTCGGCTCTTACGTGACAAAGAACGAATGGGTTGACGTAGATGGCGCCACACGAGTATGGAAAGAGACGAATCAAATCGGACAACGCTCCGATTTTAGCAGCATAGGGCCAACTCGGGACGGACGCATATTGCCGAACATTGCCGCTCCAGGTGAGTTGATGTTCTCGGCGCTTTCCTCTCACTATACCCAGGTGGAACGGGCCATGATTCTTCAAGGCGGCGGCTATCAGGGACAGCAAGGGACCAGCCAGGCCGCGCCCCATGTGACGGACGTGATCGCGCTTATGCTTCAAGCCAAGCGTGACCTCAGCTATGACCAAATCATACAAATCTTCACGCAAACAGCACGGACTGATGCCCAAACCGGCAGTGTCCCCAATAATTTTTTCGGCGCCGGACGTATTGATGCGTTTGCGGCAGTGCAATCCGTCATTACTGCCGTTGATGAGGCAAAAGACCACAGGCTGCCAACCGCGGTGACACTGTCACAGAATTATCCGAACCCGTTCAAACCCGAGTCCGCTATCCGCTATGCCATTCCGTTCAATGGCGAAATATCCGTAGCGATCTACGACCTTCAAGGCCGGCTCGTGGCGAGACTCGTGTCTGGGAAGCAAATGGCTGGTGAATACACCGCGCGCTGGGATGGCCGTGATAGTGCCGGCAAGCGCGTGGCGAGCGGCGTTTATCTCTACCGCCTCGAAGCGACCCCGTCAAAGGGCGCCGTGACAACGTTGACGAAAAAGCTGACGATGTTAAAATAGTTAAAATAGTTAAAATAGAATCGCTGTGGAATCAATTCCACAGCTAAAAGCTGAAGTCGGCGGAAGCCGACTCGTTTGGCAATCCTCGTCTGCCGCTGCTCGTTCACTAACCGAAAAGGAAAAAACATGAAATGCCAATTTCTCATTTCAAAATTCACTGCGATCGTGGTACTCGTGCTTGCGCTTGTGAATTGCCAGAAGACGAAACAATCCGTCAGCGATTTTAACGGCAAGTGGTTGGGGGCAAGTGAAGACTTGCCGTTTGGGGTCACACTTATACAAACGGGAAATCAGCTCAAGGGCTGGCATTGCGAAGGCCTCCCAGACGGCTCACGCGCGGATTGCATGCCGGAAGAGCATGAGGCATCCATCACCGGCACGGTAGAAAATGAAGTGGCCACCGTCACGATTACAAGCGGCTATAGCGGAGAGAGCGGGAAAGCGCGCATGACTTGCAAGGGTGATACGCTTTATTGGGAGCTTCTTGGGTCGCTAGGCACTGAGTTTTATATTCCCTACGAAGAAATTCTGTACAGAAAGGCTGCGAGCGGGAAAAGCGAAAGCACAGCAGCGCCGTCCGAAACAACCAAAACTTTCATCGGCAAAATCGGCAAGTACGATGCGACGTTTTCACTCACACGCGACGGCGACCAATTAAGTGGTTACTACAACTACGACAACCAACCGGCGCTGTGGGGTGTTCTTGATAATTCGCTTTCTGAAGAAGTATATGATTCCGAAGAAGGACATGATCTCGGCGAAGGCTTGAAGTTTGTTTCAAAGGAACTCAAAGACGACAATGCCGAGCTCAAATACACGTTTGTAGCCTCATATCCGCAAATCACCGGCGCCGTTGATGCGGGGATTGATAAATTCAATCGCGCGGTTGAAGACTATATCAAAAAATGCCACGAGTCTTTCAAGCAGAACGTGTCTGAAAACGCGAATCAGGAGGCCCCAGGAAGCTCGGACGAGTACACGTATGAAATTGCACTCGCCAACCGCAACGCGATCAGCATTAAGTTTAGCGAGGACGTTTACATTGCAGGAACTCGATCTGTCGGGGCCGACGGCGTCGGTGGTAAAATAGAATTGGTCGCTAGTTGCTCGTATTCTTACTTGTTTTTATAAATGGTGAAGTGTGAGTATGAGTAAGAGTAAAATAAAAAGGAGTTCAAATGAAAAAGTTCTTGAAAATCTTCGGTGGGATTGTGCTCGCGCTGCTGTTGCTCGTCGGCGCGGGTTTGGCTTACTTTGTTTTGAGTTATCCCAAATCCGAGCCGCCGGCCAGTATCAAGATTGAATTGACCACTGAGAAAATCAAACGCGGCGAGTATTTGGCGAATCATGTCACGCCTTGCTTCTATTGCCATGCGTCACCCGATTACAATTATTATTCCGGCCCGCTTGCGCCCGGCACGAAAGGCAAGGGAGGGGCAAAAATCGAACAGGACGGCCTCGGCAAGCTTTATATGCCCAACATCACGCCGGCGGCTTTGGGAAATTGGACCGACGGTGAACTCATTCGCGCCATCACCGCCGGCGTGAATAAAGAGGGCAAGGCGCTTTTTCCGATGATGCCATACACGGAATACCGGCGTATGCCCGAAGAAGATGTACAGGCCATCGTGGCGTATCTGAGAACCTTGCCGCCGATCCCGAACGACGTGCCGAAATCACAGCTCGATTTTCCGCTAAATTTGATTATGCGCGCGTTTCCAAAGCCATACCGGCCGGAGCCGCGACCAGCGATTTCCGACACGGTGGCTTATGGAAAATATCTGAGCAAGATTTCGGGATGCGATTTCTGCCATACACAAACGGATGGCACCGGCGATCCGCTTCCTGGCCTCGAGTTCGCTGGAGGAAATGAAACCCCGATTGAGATGGGAATTGTTCCTGCAGACACGATGATCGTTCGTTCCGCCAATATCACACCGGATGTCGACACCGGCATCGGCGCGTGGGATAAAGCCTACTTCATCGGGCGCTTCAAAGAATATGCGGATTCGACGAACAGCCACATACCAGTGGCCAAAGGCGGCGAGAATACGGTGATGCCGTGGACGATGTACGCGGGAATGACGGAGGAAGATTTGGGCGCGATCTATGCTTATTTGCGCACGGTGAAGCCGGTCAAAAATGCGGTGGAAAAACATCCCAGGCCGGCGGCAGTTCCCAACTGAGTATTGCGCTTGAATTGAAAGCTGCTGATCGGTTTTTAAAAAATCTCAAGCGCATTGAAAACGGCCAATGGATTTTCATCCGGAAATCTGTTGGCTGTTTTATTTTTGAAAATCTGCTTGCTTTTTCAGGCAAAGCGCATACTTTTTATAACATAATTCCCCGAAGTTCGATCTGCAATTCAATTCTGAGAAGCGTGCGCCGCCGCTTCGGTGAAAGTTTGCCTTCGATGGCCTCCTATTAATTATGAATTGAGATGATGCCATGATCGGTCAAACCATTTCACATTACAAAATTCTCGCCAAGCTCGGCGAAGGCGGCATGGGCGTGGTCTACAAAGCCGAGGATACCAAGCTCAAGCGCCTCGTCGCGCTCAAGTTCCTGCCTTCGTCCATTATGGCGAGCGAGGCGGAGAAAACTCGCTTCATTCACGAGGCGCAAGCGGCGGCGGCTTTGGATCATCCCAACATTTGCACCGTCTACGAAATCGACGAAGCCGATGGGCAGCTTTTCATTGCGATGGCTTATGTTGAAGGCCAGAGCTTGAAAGAGAAAATCGAAGCGGGACCGCTGAAGCTCGACGAGGCGCTGGGGATTGCCATGCAAGTTGGCGAAGGCTTGCAAGCGGCACATGAGAAAAAGATCACGCATCGCGACATTAAGCCGGCCAATGTTATGCTCACGCCCAAAGGCCAGGTGAAGATCATGGATTTCGGCTTGACCAAGCTGGCGGGACGCACTGTTGTCACGAAAGAAGGGATGACGCTGGGCACGATTGCTTACATGTCGCCGGAGCAAGGGCGCGGGGAAGAAATTGATCATCGCAGCGATATTTGGTCTTTCGGCGTCGTGCTTTACGAGATGATCACCGGGCAACATCCCTTCAAAGGCCTGTACGATCAGGCGGTGATGTATTCGATCATAAACGAAGAGCCGGAGCCGATCACGGGATTGCGTACCGGCGTGCCGATGGAATTGGAGCGCATCGCCAACAAAGCCCTCGCGAAGAAAATCAACCTGCGCTACCAGAATGTCGAAGATCTGCTGGTAGATCTCCGGGCCTTGCAGTTGCGACCGAAACCCAGCGCCGTGTCGGCGAGCGGCTCGACCGAGCGCTCACGCCGAAGTCTCGCCGAGGTCTCACGTCGAGCCGTGTCGCAACCGCCGATCAAATCAAAAGCGCCGGAGAGAAAACAACTCTGGCTTTACGGCGGCGTTGCCGGCCTGGTCATTTTGCTCGTTGCGGCGGCGTTGTTCTTTTGGCCGAAAAAGCAACTCAAAGAGACGTTCACTTCCATTGCGGTTCTGCCGTTTACGGATATCAGCCCGCAAAAGGATCAGGAATATTTTTGCGACGGCATGACGGAAGAGATTCTCACCAAGCTCTCCAAGTTGAGAGAATTGAAGGTCATTGCCCGAACTTCGGTGATGCGCTACAAAGCTACCGACAAAAGCATCAAAGAAATTGGCGCCGAGCTGGGGGTTGCCACTATTTTGGAGGGCAGCATTCGCAAGGAAGGCGACAACATCCGCGTGACGGCGCAACTCATCAAAGTGGATGACGAATCGCATCTGTGGGCGCATAGCTACGACAAGAAGCTGGCAAGTGTTTTTGCTT
>Ga0247727_10019382_pt1 | contig 10549 bp, 8 predicted proteins | sample WisWelCaveWW1625_FD_202498 | JGI IMG/M metagenome (GOLD analysis project Ga0247727, IMG submission 202498) | Biofilm microbial communities from Wishing Well Cave, Virginia, United States - WW16-25 | ecosystem: Environmental > Aquatic > Deep subsurface > Groundwater > Cave microbial mat | place...
CCGCGATGTGCCGCATGTGCGCGGCCTCTTCCTCGCCCCAGCCGCTGCGGTACATCACCAGCGTCGACGCGGTCACCGCGGGGAGCAGCTTGCGGACGTCGAGGTCGAACAGGAGCCGAGCCAATGCGACAGCTTCTCCCGGCGCCGCCGCGTTGCGGAAGTATCGGACCATCCAGCGTGCCACCTGCGGATCGCCGGCCCACGTCGGGGCGTTCTCCTCGAGGTTCCATGCCGGGACCATCGAGTCGCGCCCCCAATGCTCCGCGGTGAACGCCATCCGCTCCTCGAACTCGTCGTCCGGTTCGCCCCAGGGGTAGTCGGCTGCCAACCGGCCCTTCGCGGCGGGGCTCCAAAGGATCAGGGCATCCGTCCGGTCCGGATGGGCGGCGGCGAACATCGCCGCGAGCGCGGTCCCGTCGAGCACATGGGCTTGGAGCACCACGCGGTGAGCACCGCAGGCGTCGAGGACCGTCCGGAGGTCGCTCATCCTCGTCTCGAGGTCGGGCGTTCCGGTCAGACGGCTCGAGAGACCCGTGCCCCGCTTGTCGAAGAGGATCACGCGCGCCAAAGAGGCGAGTCGATCTGCGAAGCGAGCGTGCTCGGGGCGCTCCCACCAGATGTCCAGGTTGGAGACGTAGGCAGGGATGACCACCAGGTCGAAGTCCGTGGCCATGCGTCATGTACGCGATGTCGAGCCCGTCGGGGCTCGTCGCGTACTGGACCGGAGGTGTGTCCATCACCTCACCACGCGGCACGGTCGCCATCCACGACCAGCAGTTTCACATCTCTCGCGGCGTTGATGTTGCCCGAAGTGCTGCCTGATCTGCTTTAGTTCGTCCGTCGAGCGCCGACGCGCGTCTGACGGGCGCTGGCGAGACCTTGATGCTCACACGCCCCACCGGAGCGTCGCCGTGCATATGCGGGATAGCATCGCGCGTGCTCATCTGCTCGAGCTGCGGTACCGAGAACCCGGACGGCGCGAAGTTCTGCAACGGGTGCGCCACGCTCCTCGGCGCGTCCGCCTCGTCCGGTGAGGTGCGCAAGATCATCTCCGCCCTGTTCTGCGATCTCGTGGGGTCCACGTCCCTGGGCGAGCAGCACGACCCCGAGGTGCTCCGTCCCATCCTCGACGGCTACTTCACCGAGATGCGTTCGGCGGTCGAACGCCATGGTGGTCGCGTGCAGAAGTTCATCGGCGACGCGGTGGTGGCCGTCTTCGGTCTGCCGAACGCCCACGAGGACGATGCGCTTCGCGCTGTGCGGGCCGGTATCGAGATGCAAGCGCGCCTGCAGACACTCAACGAGGCCTCGCCGATCCCACTCGCGGCCCGGATCGGCATCACGACGGGTGAGGTGCTGGTGCCCGGAGACGGGAAGCCGATCATCGGCGACGCGATGAACACCGCTTCGCGCCTGCAGTCGGGTGCGGAACCTGGCCAGGTACTGATCGGGGAGCCGACCTGGCGTCTGGTGCGCGATGCGGTCTTCGCTGAGGCGGTCGAGCCGTTACGGGCGAAGGGCAAGGCTGAGCCGGTCTCGGCCTGGCGCGTCCTGGAGGTTCATCCTGTGGTGGCCGGGAGCGAGACGCCGCTCGTCGGGCGCGACCGACACTTGAGAGTGCTTCGTCAGGCGCTGCAGGACGCGATCGATGACCGAGCCTGCGTCCTCGTCACCGTCCTGGCTCCGCCCGGGGTGGGCAAGTCGCGACTCGCGGCGGCGTTCGCGGAGGTGGTGCGCGACCGGGCGACGGTCCTCGTTGGACAGACCCCTTCATATGGCGGCGTCACGTTCGCGTCGCTCGTCGAGCTGCTGGCCGAGGCGGCCGGCCGACCCGGTGGAGACGCCGAGCAGGTCGCGGCGGCGCTCCGCCAGCGACTGGTCGACCGGCCCGACGGACCGGCCGTGGGCGATCGCCTCGCTCAGGTCCTCGGGGTCGGCGAGGCGCTCGCATCCGACGCCTCCTGGGCGGTCAGGCGTTTGCTCGAAGTCATGGCCGCCGACCGGCCGCTCGTCGTGGTGCTCGAAGACGTCCACTGGGCGGAGACGCCGATGCTCGACCTGGCCGATGCGGTCATCGAGCGCGTGCACGGTGCCGTGCTCTTCCTCTGTCTCGCGAGACCCGAGCTCCTCGAGCAGCGACCCACGTGGGCGGCCGGCAAGCCACGGGCGATCACCATGACGCTTTCTCCGCTGATACCGCCAGAGGCACGGCGGGTCGCAGAGCTCCTGCTCGGAGAGGAGGCGCCCGCAGCCGTGGTCGACCGGGTCTGCGAGACGGCCGAGGGGAATCCCCTGTATCTCGAGCAGCTCACGGCGATGCTCGCCGATCAGGGGCTCCTCGTCGACGGTCGTTGGGTCGGCTCGGACGACGCCGACGTCGACATCCCCGAGACCCTGCAAGCGCTGCTCGCCTCGAGGCTCGATCGCCTCGATCCCATGCCGCGCCTCGTCTTGGAGCGTGCGGCGGTCGAGGGACGTCGGTTCCGGATCGCGGCGATCCGTGCGCTCGCTCCCGACCTCGGTCAGGAGGAGTTCGAGGCCGCGATCGCGTCGCTGGAGCGGCGTGGCCTCGTCCAGCCGGAGGACGAGGCCGCCGGTCGGTGGCGATTCGCACACGCGCTCGTCCTCGAGGCCGCTTACCGGGGCCTCTCGAAGGAGCTGCGAGCGGATCTGCACGAACGGCTCGCCGACTGGATGACCGTGGAGGACGCCGACCAGGCCGACGTCGACGAGTCGGTCGCGCGGCACCTGGAGCATGCGCTGCATCTGCGCGAGGAGCTCGGCGCTCGGGACGAGCGATCCGCCGCCCTCGCGGCGCGCGCCGGTGAGCTCTTCGCGACGGCGGGGTCTCGGGCGTTCACGGCGCTCGACTACATCACGGCCCGCGACTTCCTGAGCCGCGCTGCGGCCCACTTGCCGCAGGGATCGCCTCGCCGCATGGAGATCATCCCGAGCCTTGGGGCCGCGCTCGCGGATTCGGGTCGTGCGGAGGAGAGCGATGCGCTCCTGACGGAGGCCGTGGATCAGGCGCACGCGACGGGATCGGAGCGCGATGCGCTCCGTGCATCCGTGCAGCTCCTGTCCAACCGGATCTACCGCTCATCGGATGAAGCGGAGATCGAGTCCGCATCCGTGGAAGCGCGGCGTGCCTTCGACGTGTTCGAGGCCTCGGGTGACGAGATCGGCATGGCCGAGGCGGCGATCGTGGTGACCAACCTCGCGTACGTGCGTGCGCACTGCGACGAGGCGCAGCGGTGGGCGACGAGGGCGATGTTCCGTGCGCTCGCCGCCGGTCGCCCGAGGGAGGCGAACCAGGCCGTCGGCGACCTGGTCGGGATGGCGCTCGTCGGGCCCGTCCCGTTCACTCGATTCGCTGCGGATGCCGAGGAACTGCTCACCGCTCGCGATCCCATCTCCGATAGCCCCGGACATGCCTTGATGGCGGCGGCTGCGCTCGCCGCGGGCGACGAAGCCGGCTTCCGTGAGCACGAGGGGCGGTGGCGCGACGTCGTCGACCGCCACGGGCTGGCATGGCTCGCCGCGGCGCACGGGATGGAGATCGCCTTCGTCGAGCTGTGGGCGGGCCGAGCGGAGGCCGCCGAGCGGCGGCTCCGGGAGGCGCAGCAGTTCTTCACCCAGATCGGCAACGTTTGGTACATGAGCGTCGCCGACGAGTACCTGTGCGAAGCGGTCTACGCGCAGGACCGACCGCGTGAGTTCCTCCGTCTCGCAGACGCGTTCGCAGCCTCCTCGCTCATGACCGACCGTCACAACCTCGTCAAGCGTCAGGTGGTGCTGGCGCGGGCCCATCTGCTCCGTGGGTCCGCGGTGGAGGCGGAGGCCTCGGCGAGACGCGCGCTCAAGCTCCTCGAGTCCACGGACATCATCCCCGACAGGGTAGACGCGCTGCTCGTGCTCGCGGACGCGCTGGACGCACGGGGGATGGGGGATGAGGCGGCAACGGCCCGTCTCGACGCCATCGCGAAGCTCCGAGCCAAGGGAAACCTCGCGGCGGTCGCGCTACTCGAGCGCTGAACCCCGCGTTGCGCTCATCGGTGACGACGGTCCGCGTCGTGAACTCGTTGGCTGAGGAGGGCAGGCGCAACGTGTTGCCCAAACCGTTGCCCGGTCGTCGGTCCCGCTAGAGGTCACATCGCTTCATCCTTTGGAGCGCAAGATGTCTTCGAGGCGCTTCGCCATCTGGGGACTGGCCCCGAGATCTTCGTGCTTGAAGTAACAGAAGACGGTGGCCCCAGAATCGAGCGCGCCGCCGATCCGCCCCGCCCAAGTCGCAAGCTCGTCGTCGGTGTACTCCGTCTTGCGCAGACGGAGGTAGCCGACCGGATCCCATGACAAGCCCTCGGGCTGAGGGTCCTTGTCGTCGGTCTCGGCGACGCACCACGCGACCCCGGCATCCAGGAGTCGGTCGCGCGCCTCGGACCATGACGAGTGGCGGAACTCCATCGCGTACGACGGGCCGTCGGCCGGGAGGACCTTGAGGAAGTTCTCGAGGAGGTCGGCGTCGTAGGGGAGCGTCGGCGGGCACTGGAACAACACGCATCCGAACCGGTCCCCGAGGAGCTTGCCCCGCTCGACGAACGACGCCACCTCGTCGCCGACGCCCTTCAGCTTCATCCAGTGGGTGATCCGCTGGTTGGCCTTCAGGGTGAACACGAAACCATCGGCGGCCTTCGCGCGCCATTTCTGGACGGTCTGCTCCGACGGGAACCGGCGGAACGTGTAGTTGATCTCGACCGAGGACAGCTGCGTGGAGTAGTAGTCGAGCATGTCGTCCTTCTTGAGGTCCTCGGGGTACCACACGCCCTTGCGCCACTCGTCGTAGGCGAACCCGGAGGTCCCGAGGTAGAAGCGACCGGCCATCACGAGGCATGATGCCACGCATGGAGCGGTTCATGGTCGCGACTCCCAAGAGCGAGGTCGGCGCCGCGTGGCACGACGGGGGAGCGAAGGCGCCCGCGATGGTCGTCGCTCACGGAGCCGGCGCCGGGATGGATCATCCCTTCATGACGGGATTCTCCGAGGCGCTCGCGTCCGAGGGCGTCTCGGCGCTCCGGTTCAACTTCCCCTACCTCGAGGCTGGGCGGAAGAGCCCCGGTTCGCCGAAGGACGCGATCGCCGCGGTGGTCGCCGCCGTCGAGGCGGCCACCGCCCGCACCGGCGGCCGGCCGGTGGTCGCCGGCGGCAAGAGCTACGGCGGTCGGATGGCCTCGATGGCCGCCGCCGAGGGCATGCCGGCCGCCGCCCTGGTGTTCCTCGGGTACCCCCTGCACGCGCCGGGCACGCCCGACAAGGTGCGCGACGACCACCTGTACGGGCTCGACCAGCCGATGCTGTTCCTCCAAGGGACGAAGGACCCGTTCGCCCAGCCGGAGGCGCTGGCCAGGGTCCTGAAGAAGCTCGGTGACCGCGCGACGTTCGTGCCGTACGAGGGGGCGGGTCACTCGTTCGAGCGGTCGCGGAAGGACCGACCAGCAGACGTGGGTGCCTCGCTCGCCCTCACCGTCGCGGCCTTCGTGCGAGACCATACGTCTGATGCCTCGTAAGAACCGTCGAGCGCCCGAGGCGCCGCTCGCGTCGCCCTCACCCGTCCTTCGCCAGCACGCGCCGGCGTGGGCGAGCGCCGACGATGCCTACGACGTCCGCGAGGTGAGCGGCGACAAGGAGTACGTCTGCCCAGGATGCGATCACGTCGTGCGGACCGGTCTTCGGCACCTGGTCGTCATCCCGGCCGGCGATGCCGAAGCCCGGCGGCACTGGCATACGAAGTGCTGGCAGAGCGAGCTCCGCCGGCGAGGCCTCCTTCGTCGGTCGCCGGAAGACGGTTGAAACGGACGCCCAGCGGGCACACGATGTCGTGGTGACGCCGGACACCCGAGTTCCCGCATGCGCGACGCCCGACTCCAAGCGGTTGCCGTGTGACCTCTGCGGCACGCCTATGGAGCCCGAACACGCGCACTACCGGTGCCCGGCGTGTCACTACATCCTTCCTTGCTGCGGCTGGTGATCGAGCGACCTTCCGCACCATCCAAGAACCAGCCAGCGCCGCACCGCCACAGACCGGGTAGCGCGCCGCACCCATACCGACCTACACTCCTGACCGATGATCGATCCGGTGCGCGCGCGCATGTGGGAGACCGGTGGGCGTTGGTACGCGCAGGTCCTCGACGCGCCGATGTTCGTCGAGGTGACCGCGATGTCGCGGCACGCATGCGTCGACGAGTTGCGTGACGCGATCGGTGACGACGTCGTGTTGACCGTCGAGGTCGTGCCGCACCTCGTCGGGGTCGCGGAAGCGGCCCAGGTCATGGGGTGGGACAAGCGACGCGTGATCACGTACATCGACCGCGGTCACTTCCCCGAGCCCATCACGTGGCTCGCGTCGGGACGCGTCTGGCTCCGTGAAGACGTCGAGGCATACGCGATCGATTGGCGGGCACGTCACCCCACGGCGAAGGGCGTGGCGGCGGTGTGACCGGTGAGCGCCGCCTCTACCTCATCAGGCACGGCAAGGCGGACAGGCGCTCAGGGGCCGAGGCGCCGACGCCGAACGGCATCGCCGCCGACCCTCCCCTCGACGACACGGGCCACGACCAGGCAGCGGCCCTGACGCGCCGGCTTCTGAAGATGCCCGTGCCGGCAGCGGTGTATTGCTCCACGCTCACACGGGCGCGCGAGACCATCGCCCCGTACGTAGAGGCCACCGGTTCGGTCGTGACCTACCGCGACGACCTGGTCGAATGGCACGCGGGGGAGTGGGAGTTCAAGGAGTTCGAGGAGCTCCTCGTCGAACACCCGGACATCCCGCGTCGCATCTTGCTGCAAGACCCGCTGTTCCACCTCGCGCCAGGCGGTGAATCGCTGCTCGCGTTCGGGCAACGGGTCGTATCGGCGGTGGAGTCGATCCTCGCCGCCCATCGCGACGGTGACGTGTGGATCGTGTGCCACGGCGGGGTGATCAACGCCTACGTGGGTTTCGTGCTCGGTATCGAGGAGCAGGACATGTTCTTCCTGCCCCCGAACACGAGCCTCAACACCATCAAGGTTCGCGGCGATGATCGGGCGCTCTGGTTCCTGGCCGATGACGCCCACGTCACCGAGCCGGGTCTGTTCCCCGACGATGACCCGGTGAGCGCACCCTGAGCTAAGCTCGCGCGACGCCGACTTCGAGGAGCAGCCGGTGGGAGTCTCGTTCCTGTCCGACGCGTGGGCGCAGGCGTTGTCCGACGCGCTCAACGCCAACGAAGCTTTCCGCACGGCGGCCATGGCGCACGAGGTCACGATCCAGCAGGTGATCACACGACCGGACGGCGAGACGCGGTACTGGACCCGCATCGCCGCTGGCGCGATCTCGATGGGCATCGGCGACGCGGAGGTGCCCGACGCCACCATCACACAGAGCTACGACACGGCGGTCGCGCTGGCACGGCGCGAGCTGAACCCGGTCACGGGGTTCATGATGGGAAAGATCAAGGTTCAAGGGAACATGGGCATGTTGCTCGGGCTGCAGGGTGTGCTCAGCTTCATCGCCGACGCGATGGGCGATCTCGAGGTCGACTACTGAACGCCGTTGGCGGCCACCCGTTCACGCAGGTCGCAACGATCTGCTCACGCTCGTCCATCCAGGCCGGGTAGTGTCGCACGGTTCGCGCATTTGACGGCTCCGGGATGCGAACGCACAATCCGGACGGTCCACACGGGGAATCGGTCGAGACCGGGAGGGAAACATGAAGGCAACCTGGCGCCTACCGACGGTCGCCATGTTCGTGGTGATCGCCAGCTTCGCGTCGGCGTGCACCGGGGGTGGGAACCCCTGTGAAGTGCCGGAAGACAAAGCCAATGCCGACGGGATCTCCGTGGGCATCGCCTTCGACATCGGGGGCCTCGGCGACAAGTCGTTCAACGACGCCGCCAAAGCCGGCTTCGACCAGGCGGTCGACGCCGGGCTGGTGAGCAACGCAACGTGCATCGAGCCCAATGAGTCGGGCTCGAACCGCGACGAGAACCTGCTTGCTCTCGCCGACGACGGGTTCGACCTGGTCTTCGGGATCGGGTTCGCCTTCTCGCCGGCCGTGAACATCAACGCGGGGAACTACGCAGACCAGAACATCGCGGTCATCGACGGGTACGCCACCTGTCCGCCCGACGTCTGCGACGACATCCCGAACCCCGCGCCGCCGAACGTGACCGACCTGACCTTCCAGGAGCAGGAAGGATCGTTCCTGGTCGGTGCGGCGGCAGCCATCAAGGCACAGGCCGATGGATGCGACACCGTCGGGTTCCTCGGAGGCCAGACCGGGTTCTTGATCGGGAAGTTCCAGACGGGCTACATCCAGGGCGTCGCGGCCGTGGATCCCAACATCAACGTGCTGGTCGAATACATCGGCGACTCCACGTTGGCGTTCAACGATGCGGCCGCCGGTGAGCAGCTGTCCACCAAGATGTACGACGGTGGCGCCTGCATCATCTACCACGCGGCAGGCGCCTCGGGTGCCGGCTTGTTCACGGGATCCGTCAAGGCCGGCAAGCTCGCTATCGGCGTCGACTCCGACCAGTACCTGCTGGTGAGCGACGAGCAGAAGCCGCTCGTATTGACCTCCATGCTCAAGCGGGTCGACACGGCGGTCTTCGACGCGATCACGGCGGCCGGTGCCGGAACCCTCGAAGGTGGTGTCGGTCAGGCCTTCGGCATCGCCCAGGAGGGCATCTCGTATTCGGAGAGCAACACGGAGCTGCTCACGGCAGACATCGTCAGCCAGCTGGAGGAGTTCAAGGCGCAGATCGTGGATGGCACGATCGTTCCCGACATCTGCCTCCCCGAGATGGCGTGGTGCACCGCCACCTGATCACCGCGTGGAGGATGCGATGAGCGGTGACGAGGAGGCGGGGCGTTCAGGCGCCCCGCCTTCCGTCGTCATGGAGCACATCACCAAGAGGTTCCCCGGCGTGGTCGCCAACGACGACGTCTCGATCGAGATCAGACCGGGCGAGGTGCACGCGATCATCGGCGAGAACGGGGCCGGCAAGTCGACGTTGATGCGGGTGCTTTACGGGATGTACCCGGCCGATGCCGGACAGGTCACGATCGGCGGGTCCGTCGTACCCATCCATTCGCCCCGCGACGCCATCTCACACGGCATCGGCATGGTCCACCAGCACTTCGTGCTCGTCGACCCGTTCACGGTCGCCGAGAACATCATCTTGGGTGAAGAAGGCGGCTGGCGGCTCGACATGGACGGCGCAGAAGGCCGGGTGACCGAGCTCGCGGCACGGTACGGCTTCGCCGTGCGTCCGGACGCCGTCGTGGAGGAGCTGTCGATCGGTGAGGAGCAGCGTGTCGAGATCTTGAAGGCCCTCTACCGCGGGGTGGACATCTTGATCCTCGACGAGCCGACGGCCGTGCTGACGCCTGCGGAAGCGGGCGACCTGTTCAAGAACCTGCGGAACCTCCGTGACGCCGGCAAGTCGATCGTGTTCATCTCGCACAAGCTCGATGAGGTCATGGAGATCGCCGACCGGATCACGGTGCTTCGCCGGGGAACGGTCGTCGGGGAGACGCGGCCCGCCGAGACCTCCAAGGAGCATCTCGCCGAGATGATGGTCGGACGCCCGGTCCTGTTCCGGCTCGACAAGCCCGCCACCGAGCCGGGCGAAGCGGTCCTTCGCCTCGATGGTCTCGAGGTCGCGGGCAAGTTCCACGGCGTCAGCCTCCAGGTCAGGGCGGGCGAGATCGTCGGGGTCGCCGGCGTCGAGGGCAACGGCCAGAAGGAGCTCGCCGAGGCAATCTTGGGTCTCGTCCCGGCGACCGGTCACATCGTGCTCGACGGCCAGGACATCGCCGGGTCGCCGGTGGCGGCGGTTCGCAACGCCGGCGTCGCGTACATCCCCCAGGACCGGCACGAACAGGGGCTGGTCCTCGACATGTCGCTGTGGGAGAACGCTGTGTTGGGTCGCCACGACGATCGAGACTTCGTGAACCATCTCGGCGTGCTGCTGTTGGGCACCATCAAAGAGCTCGCGACGAAGCTCGTTCGGCTGTTCGACGTGCGAACCCGCAGCATCAACGTGAACGCGAGGACCCTGTCCGGGGGCAACCAGCAGAAGCTGATCTTGGCCCGCGAGCTCGAGACCGACCCCAAGCTCTTGGTCGCCGCCCAGCCGACGCGCGGCCTCGACGTCGGGGCCATCGAGTTCGTGTGGCGGCAGATCTTGGAGCAGAAGGCCGAGGGCCGCGCCGTGTTGTTGATCTCGGCCGAGCTCGACGAGATCTACGCGCTGTCGGACCGCATCGTGACGATGTACGAGGGCCGCATCACGGGTGAGTTCTCACCGAGCGACCCACCTGAGCGGCTGGGCGCCGCGATGCTCGGTCGCGCCGACGACACGAGGGGCGCGGCCTGATGGCTGCGGTCGCGGCGCCGGATCGTCTCGCCGCGAGGCCTGCGTGGCTCGACGCGACGATCGTCCAGGGTACGGCTCTGTTGGTGGCGCTCGGCGTGGCCGTGCTGGCCGGATCGATCATCGCGGTCGG
>Ga0247727_10019383_pt1 | contig 10549 bp, 6 predicted proteins | sample WisWelCaveWW1625_FD_202498 | JGI IMG/M metagenome (GOLD analysis project Ga0247727, IMG submission 202498) | Biofilm microbial communities from Wishing Well Cave, Virginia, United States - WW16-25 | ecosystem: Environmental > Aquatic > Deep subsurface > Groundwater > Cave microbial mat | place...
CCGGGTTCAGATTGGCCGGATCCTTGAACTCCGGAGTGCTCACGCTGTGCTGGATGGCGGAATGGTAGATGACGAAGTTGATATCGGGATTGTCGAGCGCCGCCTTCTCGACGTCCTTGGGATTGGCCAGGTGGCCGAGCGTGCGCGACTGGTAGGAGTAGCCCTTGTGCACGCTGAACAGCTTCATTCCGAGTTTGCGCGATTGTTCGTAGAACCAGTTCGCGTTGGCGTCGTCGAGCTGGAAGCCGCCGCCGGAACGCCCCGGGTCCGAGTGGCAGTACCACTTCCAGGAGTCGATGCCGTAGAGCTTCACCTCGCGCTCCATCTGCTCGATGGTCGCGGTCTTGTCGGGGGCATTGGCGGTCGTGTCCCAATAATGGTTCGGGGCGAGATTCCCCTGGCAGAGGGAGCGCTGGCTGCCGGCGAGATCGTTGATCTGCTTCTTGCATTGCGACATGAGCCAGCTCGGCAGGATGGCGAGCTTCGAAGTGCGGGCGGCGCCCTCGAGGATCGTGCCGTCCTTGCCGCGGTTCTCTTCGCGGCTGGGCACGCCGCTCAGCACGACCATCGAGGTCTCGCTGTCAAAGAACATTTCCTTGGCGAAATTCCTGAAGCTGTAGGACTCGAGGTCGTCCTTGAGATTGAACCCCATGCCCTTGATCATCGGATCGGTGCGGAAGCGCAGCGGGAACCCGTGGGAAAAGTGAGCCTGGACGTCAATGACAAAATACTCGCCTTTGGGGAATTTCTCGGCGGTGGCCGCCGTCTCGGTGGTCTCGGCTTCATCGACTTCCCAGTGGTTGCCATAGACCTTGTTCATGGCCACGAAGCAGGTGGCCATGCCCATCGAGGTGCGCATGAAGTCGCGGCGCTCCATCCCGAGCTTCCTGGCCTTCACCGCCGACATTTCGCCAATGAGGTATTCGACCTTCTTCTGGCTCTCGTTCTGCGGCCGAGGGATGAACTCCTCGTTGGAAACGATCTGGGTCGGCATGGGCGAGTCCACGCCCTTCCGCCGGTCGCGCTCGTGTTTGCGAATCCACATGGAATCGATTCTCCTGGCTATTCGGACTTCGCCGGCGACAACAGATTCTGGCCCTCGGCGACGTAGTCGAACCATCCGATCATCATTTCTTCCCAGGTCTGCGGGCCCCATTTCACTTCCTTGGCGGGGTCGGGGTTGTACTTGTTGTTGGGCGAGTTGTCGAAGTGCGCGACGCAGTCCAGGCGGCTCCCCTTCGGCAGCCGCAGGCCGCCGGTGGGCCGGTAGAGCAGTTGCCAGTTGAAATCGTAGCGAGGCACGCTCAGCACGACCTCGGAGCGCCCGTCCGGATACACCGCCGTGTAGAGGAAGTCCTTGCCGCGGACGTGCATGTGCGGCATCAGGTCGACGATCCGCACGTCTTCGGGGGCGGTCCAACTGGAGCGCACTTCGTGGTTCGGCGCGCCGGCCGGAATGACGAAGGTGGCGTTGGTGGCGGTGCCCGTCTTGATCGCGTGCTGAACGGGCACGCGGGCGAACTGGATTCCGACGTAGGAGCGGTCTGTTGTCTCCTTGCCGTTGGGCGTGTAGTGCATCTGGAACATCAGCTTCGAGCCCGCCTTGATCAGTTTGGCGGTGCCCGGCGGGAAGATTTTGGGCTGCTCGCCGGGGGCGAAGCCGGAGAGCTTCTCGCGGAAAGCGCGTGCTCGTTCGCCCGGGCCTTCGCCGGCGCCGGGGTCGAGGATGAAGACGATAATGTGGTGCACGACGGCGCGGTTGCCGGGCCGGATCTCGGAGGCCTGGACCCACTTATCTTCGGTGAAATTGGTGGGCGACGTGTAGTACTGGTAGGCGACCGTGCCGGTAGCCTGCACGGGCACTTCCTGGGGCAGGTAGATCACGGCGTCGGGCTTGCCGATCGCCCAACCGGGCTCGTGGCCGGGCATCGGAGGAAGGTCTTTGGAATTCCCTTCCGGCGCTCCGGCGTCGACCCAGGCGACGAACGTGTCGATCTCGGCCGCCGACAGCCGGCGTTCGTTCTCGAAGCGCCCGTGGCTCGAGTCGGCCAGCCACGGCGGCATCGACCGATTCAGGATGCGTTCCTTCATCGCCTTGGCCCAGGGGCGCACCTCGCGAAAGCTGGTGAACGGCATCGGCGCGGTTTCACCCGGCCGATGACACTCGACGCAGCGGTTGAACACGATCGGCGCGACGTCTTTGGAGAAAGTGACTTTGGTCGGCGTGGTCTTTCCGGCGGCGTACACCAGCCCGGCCACGGCAACAATCGACAGGCAGAGAAAGGTTCGCATCGGCGTCTTCATAAACATCGGTGTAATTGCATCATAGTCAATTGATACCTTGGTAGCAAGCATGACTCGAAAGATCCGCTGGGGAGTACTGGGCGCCGCCAGGATCGCCCGCGAAAAGGTGATTCCCGCGATGCAGCGCGGGGAATTCTCCCAGGTGGCCGCGATCGCCTCGCGCGATCCCGGGCGAGCGCGGCGTTGGGCGGCGCAGCTCGGGATTCCGAAGGCCTGCGAATCGTATGAGGAGCTGCTCGCGGACCGCGAAATCGACGCGGTCTACAATCCGCTGCCCAATCATCTGCACGTGCCGTGGTCGATCCGTTCAGCCGATGCAGGAAAGCATGTGTTGTGCGAGAAGCCGATCGCGCTCTCGGTCGCCGAAACGCGCTCGTTGATCGAGGCACGGGATCGCAACCGGGTGAAGGTTGGCGAGGCCTTCATGGCGCGGTCGCACCCGCAGTGGCTGCGGTCGCTCGAGCTGGTGCGCTCGGGGCGGATCGGCGGCTTGCGGCTGGTCGCCGGATTCTTCAGCTACTTCAACCGCGACCCGAACAATGTCCGCAACGTCGAGGGGTGGGGCGGCGGGGGCCTGCTGGACATCGGCTGTTATCCGGTCACGCTCTCGCGGATGCTTTTCGGCGAGGAACCGCTTCGCGTGCTGGGGCTGATGGAGCGCGATCCCGAGTTCCGGACCGACCGGCTCACGTCGGTGATGCTCGAGTATCCGTCCGGGCAGTGCGTTTTCGCCTGTAGCACCCAACTGGTCCCCTACCAGCGCATGCAACTGCTCGGCACAAAGGGGCGAATCGAGATCGAGATCCCGTTCAACGCCCCGCCCGATCGTCCCACGCGGGTACTGGTCGACGACGGCTCGAGTGTAACCGGTGACGGCATCCGCGCCGAACCACTGCCGGCCTGCGATCAGTACACCGTCCAGGGCGACCTGTTCTCGAGGGCGATCCTGGAAGACACCGCCGTGCCGACGCCGCTGGAAGACTCGATCCGGAACATTGCGGTGCTCGAAGCCGTCTTCCGGTCGGCCCGCACCGGGCAGTGGGAAAGGCCTGTTCTGTGATGAGAAGGAGCCGGCTCATCGCCGGATTCCCATCCGGAACGGATCGCGCGGATCGAGGATCAGCGTCGCCTCCGCATCCACCCAGGCCGAGCCCTTGATCGAGGGAACAATGCGGTCGCCGGCGCAGCGGAACGATCCCTCGAAAACGCTGCCGACGATGCTCTCCTGACGCCACCGGCGGCCTTCGCCGAGCTTGCCGTCGGCGGCCAGGCACGCCAGTTTGGCGCTGGTTCCGGTGCCGCACGGTGAGCGGTCGAACGCTCCGCCGGGGCAGAGCACGAAGTTCTTGCTGTCGGCGCCGGGGAGCGCCGGAGGGCCGAACAGCTCGATGTGATCGATCTCGGCGCCGCCGTCGCCGGTGATCCCGTTGCGTTCGAGGGCGCGGCGGATGCGCCACGCGCAATCGGTCAGGCGGTCGACGTTGGCGAGCGAAATCTCCTGTCCGTGGCCGCTGACGAGGAAGAACCAGTTGCCGCCCCAGGCGACGTCGCCGGTGAGCCGCCCGTAGCCATCCACGTCAACGGCGACCCGCGCGGCGCGGCGATAGCTCGGCACGTTCTCGACGGTCACCTCGCCGGAGTCGTGAAGGATGGCTTTCACCGCGCCGACCGGCGTTTCGATCCGGTGCGAGCCGGCGACGATGCGTCCCATATGGGCGAGGGTAACCACCAGTCCGATCGTGCCGTGCCCGCACATGCCGAGGTATCCGACGTTGTTGAAAAAGATGACGCCGGCGGCGCATTGCGGGTCGACCGCTTCGCACAGCAACGCGCCCACCATGACGTCGGAGCCGCGCGGCTCGTTGACGACGGCCGAGCGAAAGTCGTCATATCGATCGCGGAAGACCGCCAGCCGGTCGGCCATCGTGCCGCGACCCAGATAGGGACCGCCGGCGGCGACCACGCGCGTCGGCTCTCCGCCGGTGTGCGAATCGATCACCTGGACGCGCTCGAGCTGATCGGGCGGCATGGCGGAAGTCAACGGGCGGCGAGCGCCGCCAGCGAGGGACGCGATGCGATCGCGCGGCGAATGATGCCCAGGACCTCGTCGCGCTCGACACCCGCCAGCGGCAGCCTGGGCGCGCGGACCATCTCCGAGCCGAGACCCGCCTCGGCCATCGCCAGCTTGATGTACTGCACCAGCTTGATCTTCGTGTCCAGGTGCAGCAGCGGGGTGTACCAGCGGTAGAGCTCGCGCGCTTCCTCCCACCGGCCCGCGGTCGCCAACTCCCACAGCAGCCGGTTCTCCTCGGGGAACGCGTTGACCAGCCCGGCCACCCATCCCTGAACGCCCAGAAGAACGCTCTCCAGCACCAGGTCGTCGACACCGCTGAAAAGAATATAGCGGCCACCCACCAGGTTCACCAGGTCGGTGATCCGCCGCACATCGTCCGATGATTCCTTGATCGCCACCAGCGTCGCCTCATCGGCCAGTTCGGGAAAGGCGTCGGGCGTGAGATCGACGGAGTAGGACACCGGGTTGTTGTAGATCATGATCGGCAGCGAGCTCGCCCGCGCCACGGTGCGAAAATGTGTCATCGCCTCGCGCCGGTCGGCCTTGTAGACCATGGCCGGCAGCACCATCAGCCCGTCGACGCCGATCCGCTCGGCGTCGCGCGCGTAGCGGCACGCCAGCGCCGTGGTGTACTCGGCGACGCCGGTCAGCACCGGGATCCTCCCCCGGACAACGGGCAGCATCTCGCGAAGCACGCTGAGTTTCTCGTCGTACTCCAGCGCCGTGTTCTCGCCCACGCTTCCGAGCAGAATCACGCCGTGGATTCCGGCGCCGATCATTCGCTCCAGATGGCGCGCGGTGGCCTCCAGATCGAGAGACTGATCCTGCCGGAACTGCGTGGTGAGCGCGGGAAACACGCCCTTCCAGTTGACTGTCATGATTCTCCTTCAGCCAACGCGCGGAACCGAACGCGGGGCCGCATTCCATACAGTATGGCAGCCGCCGGCCGCCCGGGTGTGATACTTTGAGAGCGCCGACGGGCCCCGGCATGAAAACTCGTCTAGCCGCCACACTAACGCTGGCACTGCTCGGCGTGCTGACCCTGGTGTGGCGCCCTTCCGGGGCCGCGCAGGCACAGCCGGACGACTCCCGCGGCCAGCGCACGATTCTGGCGCGCGTGGGCGTGACCGACACCGCCGGCCGGAGCTGGAGCGGGACCCTCGAGCCGGAATCGGGCGACGCCCAGGTGACGGCGCTGATGGGTTATCGCTTCACCGCCGAGGACCGCATCGGCGCCGATGGCCGGAGCTTCGAGTTCTCGACCCGGCCGTGGATCTCCGGGACGGTCGATCTGTCGCCGGGCCGGCCGGGTCCCCGCCCGATCCTTGCGAACGGGATTTACGCGACTGTGCGGGGCGGCGATTCGGCGCGCTTCCGGATACAGTTGGGCGAATTTCGCCACGCCTTTCCGCTCGGCGAGCTGACCGGCGGGCGGCTGGTCACACTGGCGGGCGGGAACATCGAAATCGAAGAGGCGGCCACGGCGGAGCCGTTGGATACGCGCGCCGGCGAAGCCGACTTCCCCTCGATCGCCGCCGGGCCTGCCGGCCGGGCGGTCGCCTGGCAGGAGTTCCTCGGCGAGCGGGACCGCCTGGTGGTGCGCGAGTTCAGCGGCGGCGCATGGCTGGCGCCGGACGTTTTCGAGACCCCCGAGACGCGGGACGTCCATCGCACGGCGGTTGCCTACGATGGCGCCGGAACCCTGTTCGTTGTCTGGTCGGCGCAGGTCAACGGCGATTGGGACTTGTTTGGACTGCGCAAAACAGCCGCCGGATGGCGCTCCGTCGAGCGGCTCACCGAGGCGGCCGGGCCGGATTTCCACCACCAGCTTGCCGCCGGCCCGCGGGGCGATCTATGGCTGGTCTGGCAGGCGTTTCGCGACACGCAGTCGGACATCCACCTCCGCCGCTTTCACGACGAGCGCTGGGGACCGGAAGTGAAAATCAGCGAATCGCGGGCCAACGACTGGGAGCCGTCGGTCGCGGTGACCGGCGAGGGACTCGCGTGGGTGGTTTGGGATAGCTACGATCAGGGAAATTACGACGTCTTCGCTCGCAGTTACGACGGCGCGCGGGCCGGCGCCGTGCGGCCGATCACCCGCTCGACGCGGTTCGAGGCGCGCGCTTCGGCGGCCGCCGATTCGCGCGGCCGCCTGTGGATCGCCTTCGAGGAGGCGGAGGCGAACTGGGGGAAAGATTACGGCTACCTGGTGAAGGACCGGGGCAATCCGCTGTATCAGACGCGGCGGCTGAAAGTCGTGCGGCTGACCGGCGACCGGATCGAGGAGCCCGTGCGCCCGGTGGCCGACGCGTTTCCGCTCGGCGCGCCCGATTTCCTGCACGCTCCGCGGATCGCCGTCTCGAGCGACGGATCGGTGGTGATCGCCGCGCTGGAATTGACGCACGCCGATCGCGTCCTCGAGGTCTGGGGCGTGCGCGGCGTCTGGGAGAATCTCATTCTGGCGCTCGATGGCGGAGGCTGGCGACGCCACTCGGTGCTGCCCTCATCGCGCGGCGCCAACGATGTCCGGGCAGCCATCGCCGCCGGCTCGAGCGGCGCCTTGTGGGCGGCGTGGGCCGAGGACGGGCGTCTGTTCGGCGCCGGTCTCCCGCGGAGGCAATCCATCCGCACGGCGACGCTCGAGCCGGTCCGCGCCGGGGGAGAGATCGCCGTCAAGCCGTTCGAGGGCCGCCCCGAGCTGGCTCCGCCGGTGCACGCCAGCGAAGCCGACAACGTGCGGGCGGTTCGCGATTACCTCGTTCGCAGCGGCGGCAAGTCGTTTCGCATTTACCGCGGCGACCTGCACCGGCACACGTCGCTGTCGGCCGACGGCGTCGGCGACGGCTCGCTGTGGGATTTCTATCGCTACCAGCTCGATGCCGCCCAAATGGACATGGCCACCGTGACCGACCACCAGGGCGGCGCCACGCCCTACAACTGGTGGAAGACACAGAAATCGACGGATCTGTTCCTCATCCCCGGGCGGCTTGTCTCAATCTATGCCTGCGAGCGCAGCGTGCCGTACCCGAACGGCCATCGTAATTTCGTGTTCCCCAACCGCGGCGTCCCGATTCTTCCGATCACGCCCGAGGAACGCCAGGGGAAAACGCGTTCCGCCGTCGCCGTGCTGCCGTATCTGCGCCGGTACAACGGCATCTCGTTCCGCCACACGATCGCCACCAACCAAGGCACCGACTGGGCCGACCACAACAACGAACTCGAGCCGCTGGTCGAAATCTACCAGGGGCATCGCGTCGCCTATGAACACGAAGGCGGCCCGAAGGGCGCCACCGCCGAAAAGGCCTACCTGCATCGGAGCGGCTATCAGCCCGCCGGTTATTTCTGGAACGCGCTCGCCAAAGGCTACCGGATGGGAATTCAGGCCAGCTCCGACCACTGTTCGACGCACATCTCCTACACCTCGGTGCTGGCCGAAGGCAACACGCGCGAGGCGCTGATCGACGCCATGCGCAAGCGGCGCACCTACGGCGCGACCGATAATATCGTCCTCGATTTTCGCGTCCAAGCGGACGACAAAGAGTACCTGCAAGGCGAAGAACTCACGACCGGCGCGCGCTACAAGCTGACGGTCAACGTGATCGGGGCGGCGCCCATTCGGCGCATCGACGTCATCCACAACGAGCGTTACGCCTATACGCAAACGCCCGGAGGCAGCAAGTCGGCCGGATTCGAGTACGAAGAGCCGAAGCCGGCGGCCGGCGAAAACCGTTACTATGTTCGAGTCGAGCAGGAGGATGGGAACCTGGCCTGGAGTTCGCCCGTATGGATCCGATACACCGGCCGGTAAATCGGCGCATCGCGCTGGTCACCGGGGCCAGCCGTGGGATCGGGCGTGCGGTCGCATTGCGACTGGCCCACGACGGGGCCGCGGTGGCCGTCAATTACCGCCGGGAGAGGGCGGCGGCTGAGGCGGTCGCCGGCGAGATCGAGCGTTCCGGCGGCCGGGCTGTCGCCGTCGGCGCCGACGTCAGCGATCCGTCTCAGGTCGCGTCGATGATCGCCGGGGTCGGGCGCGATCTGGGCGGCGTGGACATCCTGGTCAACAACGCCGGCGTGCTGGCGCGCGGCGACCTCGGCGATTTCGATTTCGCCGAAATGGCCGCGATGCGCGGGGTCAATGTCGACGGGCTGGTCCATGTCACCCGCGGGGTCGTCGAAGGGATGAAGCAACGGCGGTGGGGCCGCATCATCAACCTCAGCTCGCTGGCCGCGCTCGGCACCGCGCTCGCCGGGACGACTTTCTACGCCGCCACCAAAGCGGCCGTGATTATCCTCTCACGGCGTTTCGCCCTCGAGCTCGGGCCGCATGGAATCACGGTGAACGCGGTCGCTCCGGGCTTCATCGTGACCGACATGGTGACCGAAGGCCGCTCGGCGGGCGAGGTCGAGAAAACGCTGGCCGCGATGGCCGGCAAGGCGATGGTCCGTCGCACCGGACACCCCGACGACATCGCTCACGCGGTCTCGTTTCTGGCTTCCGAACAAGCCGGCTTCGTCACCGCGCAGGTACTGACCGTCGACGGCGGGCGGATGGATTACATCGGCCATCCCTGACTGTGGGCTCCTACTGGGCCGCCCGGCGGAAACCGTGGGTGATCCGCCTGCCTTCCTCGTACGCCGCATACTCGAAGCGGTCCGGCGTGACCGACATCAGCCGCACGGTCTCGACCGGGCTGTTGCCCGCCATGACGAGCACCATCCGCGCGCGGTCGAACGGATGCGGCCCGGCGAGCACCAGCGCATGCTTCTCGGAGCCGTACTCGACGCCGTTGATGCGGAAGACCGCCTGGTCGTATTCGAGACCCAGACGTCCGCGCCACGCCTCGAGCGCTGAGTTCGTCTCGGGGCGTCCGACAAAGACGACGCTGCGGGTTTTCATCTCCTCCGCCGTGACCTCGAAATCCTTTCGCAGCGGCACGACGCTTTCAAACCAATCGAGGTACTTTTTCTGAAGCTGCTCGGCGGCGTAGCGGTTGGCGCCCGCCTCCATCACGGTGCCGTAGACGATCATCGCGGAACCGAGGTGAGAAACGATCGGCGCCTGGATGGCGGCCGCTCCGCCCGGCGCGTCGGGCAAGCCCGGCTCTTCGAGCCACCGGCGGAAGAAGCCATCGAGCGGTTTCCCGGAAGCCTTCGCGGCCGCCTGGCGGAACGAGGCGGTGGTCGCCGTTCGAGTGGTGTGCGCGGCGAAGAACTCCCGCATCAACCCGAGGAACGCCTCGTCGCCGATCTCACGCCGGAGCGCGTCGAGCAGCAGCAGGCCTTTTCCGGAAGCGACCTGGAACCAGTCGCGGGAAGCCACCTGACTCTTGAGGCGCACCAGGGGCACGTCCTCGACCGGCGCCAGGCCGCTCAACTCGGCCCGATAGGACTCGAGGCGCTTCTCGATGTCGTCGCCATTCAGCAGGCGATGATAGGCCGAAGAGCCCGCGCTCAGCCACAGGTCGCCATCGGCGGCCGGAAGGATCCACCCTTTCCAGAGGCGGTCCCGGAATGTGACGTTCTGTCCGGCCGGCGAAGCCTTCGCCGGCTGACCGGAGAGCCGCGCCCGTTCGTTCTCGCGAATGATCGCGGCGAGCGTCTCGGAGGGTTTCGCTTCAATCAGCCGGTACCCGCCCGAATACAGGCCGGCGTTCTCGGGATGGTTCTCCTTTTGCCACGGACTCGGGACCCATTCGCGCTCGTTCGGCTTTCCGAACACAGCCCAGACCATCATGCGCGAGGCCATGGGCGCGGTGACGACTTTGGCGTCCATCGATGTCGAGGACACCAAAGGCGCCGTGCGGAACGCCAGGAAACCGAACTGCTCGTCGATCCTGCCCTTGTGCTCGCGATACATTTCCTGCCACTTGACGTCGCGCGGGGCCGGGACAAACGGCAGATGCTCGGGCGATCCGTTCGGGTCGGGCACGTATTCGAGCCGTACCTCGAGATCCTTGGCGTTGTTGCAACCCCAGTAGAATCCCTCCGTGCCGCCGAACCAGTCGTTCTTTGAGCTGCGCCACAGGCGTGTTTTGGCGGTGCCCAGCTCGAACATGGCGATCTCGTTGTTCTTGGCGTCGCCGATCAGCCATTCGTTCGTATACAGGCCGTTGTTGCGCTCGCGGAGGTGCTCGACGACTTTGTCGACGGTGGTCCCGTACTGGATCG
>Ga0247727_10019384_pt1 | contig 10548 bp, 9 predicted proteins | sample WisWelCaveWW1625_FD_202498 | JGI IMG/M metagenome (GOLD analysis project Ga0247727, IMG submission 202498) | Biofilm microbial communities from Wishing Well Cave, Virginia, United States - WW16-25 | ecosystem: Environmental > Aquatic > Deep subsurface > Groundwater > Cave microbial mat | place...
AGGCATGGCCTCGAGAACCGCCAGTGTATACTCCTTGGTGTCTTTCCAGTGTTCGATGAAGCTGTCGCGCCAGGTCCTGGCGAACGAGTTCGTCCAGCCGTCAGCGGCGTTGCCGGTGGTGGCGGCGGCCGTGGCCGCTGTAATAGTTCGGAGGAGTTGCCTGCGTCGCATAGACTCGAAGGTAACAGGGATACCGGACCGCGGCAACCGGGGGTGGTCAGTGACGGTCAATGGCCCTGGGCTTCGAGGAACCGCTCGGCCTCGATCGCCGCCATGCAGCCGGCGCCGGCCGCCGTGACCGCCTGGCGGTAGACGCGATCCTGCACGTCGCCGGCATGAAACACGCCGGTAACGGAAGTTCGCGCTCCGCCTTTGGAGACGATGTAGCCGTCGGCATCCGTCTCGAGCTGACCGCGGAACACCTTGGTGTTCGGAATGTGGCCAATGGCGACGAACAGGCCGTCGACGTCGCGCATCCAGCTTTCACCAGTGTCGAGGTTGCGCAGACGCACGGCGGTAACGACGCCTTTGGCGACATCCATCACCTCGTCCACCACCGTACGGGTGACCCACCGGATCTTCGGATTGGCGCGCGCGCGGTCCAGCATGATCTTCGATGCGCGGAACTCGTCCCGGCGGTGCACCACGGCTACTTCGGTGCCGAATCGCGTCAGAAAAATCGCTTCCTCCATCGCCGAGTCCCCGCCACCCACCACCATGATCTTCTTCTCGCGGTAAAAGAACCCGTCGCAGGTGGCGCACGAGCTCACGCCGTGACCGATCAGCTTCTGTTCGGTCTCCAGACCGATCCAGCGCGCCGACGCCCCCGAAGCGATGATTAGCGTCGCCGCCTCTTCCCACTGGCCGTCAATATTGATGCGAAACGGACGCCCGGAGAGGTCGGCGTCGATCACCTGTCCATGCACATACTCGGCGCCGAAGCGGATTGCCTGCTGCTTCATATGCTCGACCAGGACCGGGCCGTCGATGCCGTCGGGGAAACCCGGGAAGTTCTCGACCAGGGTGGTCAGCGAGAGCTGCCCGCCGGGTTCGTGGCCGCCGATGACGAGCGGTTGAAGGTTCGCGCGGGCCGTGTAAATGGCCGCCGTGTTCCCGGCGCAGCCGGAGCCGATGACAATCACTTTTCGCATTGCTCTTGAATGCGGTCGGCCCACCGGGCCGTTCCTCATGCTAACACGCGGTTGCCGCCGGACATGCCGTCAGTCGCCGCGTCTCATGCGCGCCGCCCATTTCAAGTAACGAAAGATCGAGCGGCGCTCGCCCCAGAGGAACGCCCAAAACTCGCGGAATCCGATTTCACCGGCCTTGAGGCCCCAGTAAGTCTCGATCCGCCAGCGGAGGTATGGGCTCCGCCACGGCCGCAGCCGCCAGCCGCGGCTCGCGCGCCACGGCAGTCCGATCAAGGCCGGACCGAATTGGAGGAGGGCGGCCTGGGCGTCGTCGCGGGGCGCCCGGCTGGCGCCTGATCGCTGGTGGCGTAATAGCCGGAGCGGGTACGCGCCACCAGGCGATTGGGTCCCTTCACCTGCACGCGGATCTGACGGTAGCTGCCATCGAGCGCCTGTATCCCCGGCGTATAGGCGAGCACGTACTGGCTGCGGATCTCCTGCGCCAATTGCGGGCTGATCTTCTCGACTTCCTCGATGTCCTTGGGATAGTAGGCGAGCCCGCCGGCAGCCTGCGTGATGGCGTCGAGGGCGCGTTTGGCGCGCCTGGCATCACGGGGCTCCTCTTCACTCAAGATCCCGATGGCATAGACGAGCGCTTCGCTCTGTTGCACCTTGGCGACCAGCTTTTCAAGCGAGATGGCGCTGGTGTTGTCGTTGCCGTCGGTGACGACCAGCAGGATCTTCTTGTCCTTCTTGCCCTTTTCTTTGAGGTAGTCGATGGACATGCTTAAGGCGTCGCGCATGGCGGTACCGCCGCGCGAGTCAATCTTGCTCAGACCCTCCTCCAAGGACTTGAGATCGCTCGTGAATTCCACATCGAGCCAGGCGTCGTCGTTGAAGTTGACGATGAACGCTTCGTCCTGGCGCTGGGACGCCTGGACCAGCGCCAGGGCCGCTGATTCCACCTTGCGCCGCTTGCCGCGCATGCTGCCGCTGCTGTCGATCACCAGCCCCAGCGACACCGGTACGTCCTCGCGCCGGAAGATCTTCAGCGTCTGGGGGACGTTGTTCTCCAGAACGGTGAACGCCTCCTTGCCGAGATTGGTGACCAGGGAGCCGTTCTTGTCGACGACGGTCGCTTGCAGCAACACCAGCCGCGTATCGGAGCGGAACACAGCCTCGCGGTCCGCCGGCTGCTGGGCCGCCAGCGGGAGCAGGCAAACGGAGGCGAGAGCGATAAGTTCGGCAAGAACACGGGCACAATGGACGGCGCCCGTGCGCTTCTTATTGCGAAGGAGCATAGTAGCCTAGTCGAAAATAAGCACGCAACGCCGGCAGGCCTTTCGGCTGGACGAGCTTGACCTCGACGCGCCGGTATTTTCCGTCGCGAACCTGGTTGATCGGCACATAGCCGAGGACATACTGGCTCCGCAGCTCGACGCCCACCTTGGCGGCGATGTCCGGCAGATCGTTCAGATTCTCGACCGGAAAATGACGCCCGCCGGTCTGCTCGGCGACCTCGTTCAGCAGACTGGGTCCGGACAGCTCCTCGGCCGTCCGGCCCCGCGCATGAATTGCCTCGAAGATGCCGATGGCGTAGATCAGCACGTCGGCCTCGCGCACCACGTTCTTGATCTCGCTTTCCGTGTAGCGGCTGCTATTGTCGCCGCCGTCGGAGATAATGAGGATCGCCCGGCGAGGGTTCCTGGCCTTCTTCATGTGATTCATTGCCAGGTACACGCCGTCGAGCAAGGCTGTCCGCCCCTTGGCTTGCGTGAAGGTAAGCCGGTTCTGGATCTCATCGGTATTGGTGGTGAAGGTCACCACCAGCTCCGGGCGGTCGTTGAACTGCACCAGGAAAAATTCGTCCTCCGGGTTGGCGGTGCGGAAAAACTGGGCGGCCGCCTGGCGCGCTTTGTGGAGCTTCGAGCCCATGCTCCCGCTGACGTCAAACACCATCCCCATCGAGACGGGCTGCTCCTCGGAGGAGAAATGCGAGACGGACTGTTCGACTTTGTCCTCGAACAGCCGGAACTGCTCTTTATCCATGCCGGTCACGACCTGGCTCAGCGGGGTGGTGACGGTAACCGGAATCAGCACCAGATTGGTATCGATTCGCAGGCTGGGAGCGCGCCGATCGCCGATCGCCTCGGGAGTGTTCTTCGGGCGCGGCTCAATCAATACGCGGGGATTGGGGCTGGAAGTCTGCGGCTTGTTCTTGTCATCCGCCGAGATCCGCCAGCCGGCCAGCAGGGCGACGGCCACCAGACCGGCAAGTTTATAGTTACCAGGGGATTTCGAGGGCATGGGGTCCCCCTACGATGCCAGCCCCAGTATAACATAGGCCACGCAATCTGAGATCGGCCGGCGCGCGAGTTTACTTCCGAGGCGCCGAGGTCAGTATCATTGACAGAATGCACTTTGACGATCCCGCCAGCCAATCCTCGCGGCCGGCTCCGGCTGGCCCCTGGCACCGTGAACTCAACCGTTACCATTGGTTCGTTCTCGTGGTCGCCTCCCTCGGCTGGCTGTTTGACACGATGGACCAGCAGCTATTCAATCTGGCGCGGAGACCGGCCATCGCCGAGCTGTTGGGCGTCGCGCCGACCGATCCCGGCGGCGCGGCCGCCATTGCCGAGTACGCCGGATACGCCACCATGATCTTCATGATCGGTTGGGCTTCGGGAGGGTTGGTGTTCGGGATCCTGGGGGATCGCATCGGCCGCGTCCGGACCATGATTTGCACCATCCTGCTGTACTCGCTGTTCACCGGCCTGAGCACGCTTTCGGTGGGCGTGTGGGATTTCTCGATCTACCGGTTCCTCACCGGGCTGGGTGTGGGCGGCCAGTTTGCCGTCGGGGTGGCGTTGGTGGCGGAAACGATGCCGGAGCGGGCGCGGCCCTTCGCGCTGGGATGGTTGCAGGCGCTGTCGGCGGTGGGCAACATGCTGGCGGCGTTGACCGGGATGTGGCTCGGCCGCCTCGAGGAGGCGGGCGCCATCGAGAGCGCCTGGCGATCGATGTTCGTCGTCGGCGCTCTGCCCGCGTTTCTTTGCCTCGTCATCTTCCGCCGTCTGAAAGAGCCGGAGCAGTGGCAGCGCGCGCGGCAGCAGGGCACCCACCTCGGGAAGATGGGCGAATTGTTCACCGACCCGAGGTGGAGGCGCAATGCCATCGTCGGATTGCTGCTGTGTTTCTCCGGAGTGGTCGGTCTCTGGGGGATCGGCTTCTTCAGCTTCGATCTGCTGCGGTCGGTGCTGGACAAAACCGACTTGAGCCCCGGCCAGAAGACGTTCTGGACGGGAGTGACATCTCTATTGCAGAATGCCGGCGCCTTCTTCGGCATCTACGCGTTTACGCATTTGACGGCCCGTTGGGGGCGGCGGCGTGCTTTTGCGGTTTCGTTCGTGGCGGCGATGGCGGCGACCGCGTTCACCTTCTGGAATCTGAAGAGCTTCTCCGATATTTTCTGGATGATTCCTCTGATGGGGTTCTGCCAGTTGTCGTTATTTGGCGGCTACGCCATCTACCTGCCGGAGCTGTTCCCCACGAGGCTGCGCAGTACCGGAACTTCGTTCTGCTACAACGTGGGACGATTCGTGGCCGCTCTCGGTCCGCTGACGCTCGGTTTGCTCACGAGCCGCGTGTATGCGGGCGCCAACGAGCCCATGCGCTACGCCGGCGTGACGATGTGTCTGGTATTTCTGATCGGACTGGCCACCGTCCCGTTTGCCCCGGAGACCCGGGGCAAGCTGCTGCCGGAGTAAAGCCGCGCTATCTGAAGTTCGTCACAAGACCGCTTGCTGACGCGCGCGGCTCGGCAAGTGGCGTTGAATCAGCGAGAGTTTCCGAGTCACGACCGTAAGGGAGTGGCCGTGACGAACTTCGGCTATTCTGAAGAAGGGATAGCCGGTGACTCCTTCTTCCAGCCCGCGCGGCGAGCGACGGGCGGCGGGCACGCTCGGCGCGGTCGTCCTGTTCGGCGTGCCGCTGCGGTTCCATTTCACGTTTCTGCTGCTGGCTGTGGTTCTGGCGATCGCCGGACTCGCCGGCAGCGACTCGGCCTGGCTGGAGATCGTCTACATCGCGGCGATATTCACTTCGGTGGTGTTTCACGAGCTGGGCCACGTGCTGGTGGCTCGCGGATACGGGATTCGCACGATCGAGATCGTGCTCTACCCGATCGGCGGCGTGGCTCGCCTGGTGCGGTCGCCGCGGCCGGGAGACGAGCTCTGGATCGCCCTGGCGGGCCCCGCGGTGAATGTCGCCATCTGGCTGGTCTCCGCGGTGGTCCTTTGGGCCGCCGCCGACGGCCGGCAGCCCTCGTGGCTGGACGCCACCGGCGCTTGGATGATCCGCCGGGTGGCCCGGACCAACTTGTTTCTGGCGGCATTCAACATGCTTCCGGCCTTTCCGATGGACGGCGGCCGCGTCCTTCGCTCGCTGCTGGCGTTCTGGAAGGGGGAGGACGAGGCCACTCGGCTGGCGGTGAGAATCGGACGCGGGCTGGCGCTTTGTCTTGGGATTTACGGGCTGGTCACCGGCAAGCTGATCCTGTTGTTCGTTGCGTTTTTCGTTTACAGCGGCGCGACCCAGGAAGGGCTGACCGCGCAAAGCCACTCGCTGAGCGTCGGCTGGCCGGTGCGCGCGGCGATGGTCACAGAGTACCGTACGCTCAACCACGGCAATACCGTGCGCGAGGCCGGCGACTTGCTGCTGGCGACCTCGCAACAGGATTTCCCCGTGCTGCACGGCGAGCAGGTGGTCGGGCTGCTGGACCGCGGGTCCTTGCTCAAGGCAATGGCGGATATCGGCCCGGAATCCTATGTCGCCACCGTGATGCGCCGCGATTACCTGGCGCTGTCGCCGGAGACGGATCTGGCCGAAGCGCTGCCGATGCTGGGCGAGGCCGGCGTTTCGGCGCTGGTGATCGAGGGCGAACGCCTGGTCGGGATGCTCACGCGGGATAATCTGACCGAGTTCCTGGTCATGCGGAGAATCGGTGTGAATCCCTCCAGCCGCACCGCCTGACAGCTCCCGGCGAAGCGCACAGAGCCGCGGAGCGCGGCTCCAACAGATGAGGAACTTCGACTGATGCCGCGCGGACCAGGCTCCGTTGTGCGCGAGTTCCACAAAAGGATCTTCAGTCCTGCGGATCGATGAACCTCTCGAGCAGCAAGCCGCGCTTCATGCCCGTGTCCACCACGTGTCCCTCGTACTTGAGCTGGCCGTTGATCTCGAGCCGCACCGGACGGCTGATCGGATAGTCGAACGTGAGAACGTCTCCCGGATTGAGGTTCATCATCTCTTCCATCCTGAGCTTGGGCCCGCGCAGCCTCGCGTCCAGTTGAAGCACCGAGGATCTCACCAGCCGCAAGATGCGAGCCTGCTCCTCTTCGGTCGACTGGGATTTGCGCACCGACCACTGCTGGTCGAACTTCTGGCGGAGCATCTTGATGATGATCGAGGGGATCCCGATGTTCATCATGCCCACGCTGTCGCCCACCCGCACTTCCATGCTGATGGCGACCACCGCCTCGTTCGGCGCCAGAATCTGCAACATCTGCGGCTCGGTTTCCCGCGCCTCGATGCTGAAGGAAAGCGTCGTCACCATATGCCACGCTTCCTTCAGGTCGTGGAGGATGATCCAGTAGAGCCCTTCGAGAATGCTCTGTTCAATCTCGGTGATCTCCCGGTCGATTTTCACGGCGGCCGCTTTCCCGCCTCCTCCGAGCAGCATCTCGAGAATCGGGAACACCATCGAAGGATTAATCTCCATCACCGCATTGCCGTCGAAGGGCTTCATTCCCAGCGCCACGATCACGGTCGGGGAAGGCAGACATTGCGAGAACTCCATGAACGAGAGCTGCTCGACCGATACCAGGTTGACGATCACGTAGGCGCGCAAGTAGGCCGACAGGCTGCCCGCCAGGCTCCTGGCGAAGTTCTCGTGCAACATGTGGATCGCCCGGAGCTGGTCCTTGGCGATCCGGTCCGGCCGCCGAAAATCGTACGACTGCGCGTGCTTGTACGGATCGCTCTCCGGCCCCGTGTCTCGCAGATTGCGAAAAAGACTGTCGATTTCATCCTGTGTCAGAACCTTTTCGATCGCCATCGAGTCCTCTTCCCATCCATCGGTGGAAGCTTTGGCTGTCTGGAGGTTCACGGGTCGTGTGGCGAGATTCGCCGGCGTCCAACGTCTGTTTGCCCGCGCCTGCTAAAATTCATTCCAGTGGGGCGCTTCCTGATCCATAATTTCGGCTGCCGGGCCTCCCAAGCCGACGGTGCGTCGCTGGCGGGCAGCCTGGCGAGGACCGGGCTGCGTCCGACGTCGGATATCCATCACGCCGACCTGGTGATTCTGAACACTTGTACGGTCACCTCGGCCGCCGACCAGGAGGTTCGCCAGGTCGTTCGCCGCGTCCATCGCCAGAATCCCGACGCGAGGATTTTGGTCACCGGCTGCTACGCGCAGCGGTCGCCGGCGGAGCTGGCCGCCCTGCCCGGCGTGCGGTGGGTGGTTGGCAACACGCACAAGGCGCGGATTCCGGAGATTCTGGGAGAAGAAGCGGCGAAAATCCCGTTTCACGGGCAGATTCACGTCGGCGACATCTTCGGGCTGCACGAGTTCGTCGCCGCGCCGGTTGAAGAGACGGCGGGCGACCGCACCCGTCCGAACCTGAAGATTCAGGATGGGTGCAACAACCGCTGCTCGTTCTGCATCATTCCGTCGGTGCGCGGCATGAGCCGGAGCATGCCGATGGATCGCGTGATCGACGAGGTTGGCGCGCTGGCCCTCCGATACCGGGAGATTGTGTTGAGCGGCATCAACCTGGGCCGCTGGGGACGCGACCTGGAAGGACGGCCGCGGCTGGTCGTTCTGGTCGATCGGCTGCTGAAGGAAACCGAGGTCGGGCGATTGCGCCTCAGCTCGGTCGAGCCGCTGGATCTCTCCGACGAGCTGCTGGGGATCATCGCCGAATCCCGGCGCATCGCCCGGTTCGTGCACGCTCCGCTGCAATCCGGCTCCGACGCCGTGCTGCGGCGCATGCGTCGCCGATACCGCGCGCGCCATTACGCCGATCGCATCCGGAAGGCGCGGAGGCTGATGCCGGAGGCCGCCATCGGCGCCGACGTGATGGTGGGATTCCCCGGCGAGACCGACGCCGAATTCGAGGAGAGTCGGCGATTCATCGAGATCATGCCGTACACCTACCTGCACGTATTCACCTACTCGGAGCGGCCCGGCACGCCCGCCGCCGCGCTCGCCGAGCCCGTTCCCATGCCGGTGCGCAAGCAGCGCAACCAGGTCCTGCGCGAGCTGGCGGCGCGCAAGAATCTCGAGTTCCGCGAGCGGTTCGTCGGCCGCCGGCTGCCGGTGGTGACGCTCGCGGACGGCGCCCTGAGCGACAATTACATTCGGGTCGAGTTGGCCGTTCCGCGACCCGCCAACCGGCTGGTCGACGTTGAGGTGGAAGCGATCACCGCCGCTGGATTGCGCGAGCGAAGTCCAATGACGGTGATCGGGTAAGGCGGTCAGGTAAGGTCGGCGGCCACCGTCGGCGGTCGACGCGCAGTCGGTCGCGAGCTCGGTGTTCCCCACGTGGGTCGATCTCGGATGGCAGGGCGCGGTCGATGACTCCAATGGGATCGGGCTGTGGCGCTACCGCATCAAGCGCAACAGCGAGGTGCTGGCCCACGTCACGACGCCGGAGTTCACCCACGCCAGCGTGGCGGCGGCGACCACCTACAGCTACACGATCGAGACGATGGACTACCATTGGAACTACGCGGCGGCGGCGACATTCAGCGTGAGCACGCCGCAGGTCGGCGCGATCGACGCGCGGCGGGTGGGGGTGCGGCCGACGGGCGTGTATTGGGGCGCGATGGGCGAGCTGATCGACACCCGCTCGGGGAATCTGAACTTCAGCCTCCCGCTGCTGGGCGCGGTGAGCCGCGGCATGGGCGCGACGTTCGCGCTGAACTACAACTTGCAGAACTGGCGCAAGGATTCCGCCGGGACCTGGAAGCTGGGTCGGGATGTCGGATATGGTTTTGGGTGGAAGCTGCTCGCCGGCGCCGTGACGCCGTTTTGGCAGGATTATACCGAGATGAAGGATTCGAACGGCAACCAGATCCTGATCAAGTACCTGGCCGGGGTCCAGTCGCCGTGGGCCGACTCGAGCGCGCGCATCGATTACATCGAGGACGTGCGGTCGATTTATTGCTGTGTGCCGGCCGTGTGTTCCCGAGAAAACGCGGCGGGACGAAGGCGGGGGTGGCGGTGGTTCTCTTGGAGGTCCGGACCCATGGTGGTATCACTTTTATGGCATAATTGACGAACTACGTCCAGTAGTTACCTCCAGAATCTATTATGGAGCATTTAATCCAGGATCACCTATCCTTAAGAATCGAGTGAGAGAGCTATCCTCGGGAACATGAAGCAAATAGGAGCCATCGTGGTGATGGTTTGCGTGGCTGGGAGCTCTTCCGGACAGCCCCCAAAGCCCTGCTTTGCCTACTTGCTGAGAGGCGACGTGAGTGTTACTTGCGAGGGCAGAACTACTCAGATTACACGCCGTGGGGACATACAGGATTTCGCGGTCAGCAACGAACAATCAGCGTTCGTGTACGCAACCGAGCAAGTCATACGACGCACCCAGACGCGTGCGTTTACTACGGTGACAAATACGGTCGTTGACCTGAAGTCCCGAAACAGCAAACGAAAAGAGGGTTACGGCTTGTTGGCCAGCACATGTGGCAGTCTGCTGCTCATGTGTGACGGTAATAGTCATGACTTGATGACTGGCCGGGAGCTATCCTTTCCCCCGTACGGCTGGTTCTGTTGCAGTTCCGATCGAAAAACCGTTGTTGGTACCATCAACCGTACCAACCACGGCTATGATCTGTATGACGGACTCCCTCCGAAGACGATGATCCCAGGAGCCCGAAGTTACGGGGGCGCCTTCAATATCAGCCCGGACGGGTCGAAAATCGCTTATCACTCGAATCTCAAGCCGTTGTGTGTTTTCTCTTCTCCTGACCCGGTCCAGTGCGTTCAGCCGATGTCCGGGGACTTCATCGACTTCCCATCTGTGAACGATTCCGGCGAAGTGCTTGTTGCTACTCATACGGGACGGCATGCTTCTACAAGAACTTTTACAATTTCTCTCCGGCACCTATCCACAAGAGTAATGATGCATGCCTCGGCATAGGCTACTGGAAACCCGGCCTTGAGTCCATTCAGATTATCGCACCCATCGGGCGGAACCCCCAGTGGATCAACCCGGCAGCGGCGCAGTTGATGTACGCTTGGGCGACGCATCCGAGTAAGCCCGCGCGCAAGTGACAACCCACAGGCTGAAGGCGGATTCCGACGAAGAGAATGGCTCATTCCGAGCTGATGGCTATCAGCCCG
>Ga0247727_10019385_pt1 | contig 10548 bp, 6 predicted proteins | sample WisWelCaveWW1625_FD_202498 | JGI IMG/M metagenome (GOLD analysis project Ga0247727, IMG submission 202498) | Biofilm microbial communities from Wishing Well Cave, Virginia, United States - WW16-25 | ecosystem: Environmental > Aquatic > Deep subsurface > Groundwater > Cave microbial mat | place...
AGTTTGGGGGCAGTCCTTTACCGGCGGCATTCTGGGAACGGTGAGAGACGCCTCGGGTTCGGCGGTTCCCCAGGCGGCCGTGGTGGTCACCAATACCGGGACCAACGTCCGGACCGAAATCCGTTCCGACGCCAGCGGCAACTACATCGCGCCGCTGCTGCCTCCGGCCGCTTACAGTGTCGAGGCTTCCGCGCCGGGCTTCAAGAGATTCCACCAGTCCGGCATCGTGGTGCAGGTGCAGCAACAGGCGCGGGTGGACATCCTGCTGACGCTGGGGGAGGTGACCGAGTCGGTCACGGTCACCGCCGACGCCGCGGTCCTGGAAACCACCACCTCGTCGATTGGCGCGGTCGTGGACAACCGCCGCATCGTCAACCTTCCGTTGAACACGCGCAATGTCTACGCCCTGGTCTTTCTGACGCCGGGCGTGTCGGGAACGGTGGGCAACAACTACGGGGACATGCGCTACTCGGTGAACGGCGCGCGGGCGCGGATGCTGGACACCCTCATCGACGGGGTCAGCGCCTCCCACGCCACCGTTACCGGCTTCAGCGGCATCTCGGTTTTCCCTTCCGTGGACGCCGTGGAAGAATTCAAGGTCATGGGGGCCAACTATCCGGCCGAGTTCGGGCGAAGCCTGGGCAGCGTGCTGAACGTGGTCTTCAAGTCCGGCACCAATGTACTACACGGCAGCGCCTACGAGTTCCTGCGGAACTCCAGGCTTGACTCCAACAGCTTCTTTGCGAACCGCGACAACCGGCCGCTGGGGAGCTTCAAGCGCAGCCAGTTCGGAGCCACGGCTACCGGGCCCCTCCAGACCGACAAGACGTTCTTCATGGGCGCCTACGAAGGGCTGCGGGAGCTTCGCGCCAGCCCGAACACGTTCACCGTCCCCACGACGCTGCAGCGCGCCGGTGACTTCTCCCAGACCTTGGCCGCCAACCGCGGGCTCATCACCATCTACGACCCGTTCACCACGGGGCCCAATCCGGCCGGCTCGGGCTTCATTCGCGAAGCCTTCCGGGGCAACGTCGTTCCGGCGACGCGTTTTGACCCGGTAGCGGTCAACGCCCTCAAGTACTATCCGCTGCCCAACGTGGCCGGCAACACGGTTACCAACGCGAACAACTACTCGAACACCGGCAGCCGTTCCATCAACCTGGACCAGTGGGACGCGCGGGTGGACCGCGTGATCGGTAACCGCCAGCGGTTCTTCACCCGCTTTTCCTGGCGCGAAGTCGAGGATGTGCCCCCGGTCTTCTTTCCCAACGACATCACCATCGCCGAAGGCCGCATCATCGAAGGCGACCGCGTCCGGGGCGCAGTCGCCGACTACACCAACACTCTTTCGCCGACCACCATCCTGACCACGCGTGTCGGCTTTTCCCGCACCCTCTACGTCTACGACAACCAGGGACTTGGCTTCCTGCCTTCCAGCCTGGGCCTGCCCCGGGAGATCGACCAGGTGGTGGACCGCCAGATGTTTCCCCGCATCGGCGCCGGCGGCTACGTGAGCCTCGGAGGCAACGACCACCGCTGGAACGCCTTCATGAGCACCACCGCCTTGGCCAACCTCACCCACATCCGCGGCTCGCACACGCTGAAGTTCGGCTTCGAGGGCCGGCTGCTGCGAGTCAACGTGCGCGAGGCGCAGAGCAACGGCACGTTCAACTTCAGCTCCGCCTTTACTCAGGGTCCCAACCCCAGCCAGGCCAGCGCCAACGCCGGCAACAGCATCGCTTCGCTTCTGCTGGGGACCGGGTCGGGCGGTTCCATTCTGCAGAACTCGAAGAACACCGCCACGCAGAGCTTTTACCTGGCCGGCTACCTGCAGGATGACTGGCGCGTGACGCCGAAGCTCACCCTGAACCTCGGACTGCGATACGACATCGACACCCCGCGCACCGAGCGCTTCAACCGCACCAACTACTTCGATCCGTTGGTAGCCTCGCCGCTCGCCCGGCAGGTCCCGGAGTTCCCCAATCTGCGCGGCGGGCTGGTTTTCGTCGGCATCGACGGCCGGGCGCGCCACCAGTACATCTGGGACAAAAACGACTTCGCGCCCCGCGCCGGCCTGGCCTACCAGCTCACTCCCAAGACGGTGCTGCGCGCCGGCTACGGACATCTCTTCGGCCAGTCGCACCAGGCGGCGCACGGCACTTTCGGCTCCTCCGGCTACCGAGTCGACCACCCCTGGCAGACCAGCGCCGACACCATCACCCCGCTGAACCTGCTGCGCAATCCTTACCCGCAGGGCTTCCGCCCGGTGCCGGGTTCCTCGCTGGGGCTGCTCACCGAGTTGGGCGTGAACATCGACGCCGTGCTGCAGAACACCGTCACCCCCTGGACCATGCAGTGGAATTTCAACGTCCAGCGCGAGCTGCCCTCCCAGATTCAGCTCGAGGTGGCCTACGTCGGAACGCGCGGCCTGCAACTGGCCCGCAACGGCGAGGGCGGCCTGAACCTGAACCAGCTCCCGCCGGAGTATCTGGCCCTGGGCTCTCAGTTGAATCAGCAGGTAACCAATCCGTTCTTCGGCAAAGGGGGCGGCGGCATCTTCAACCTGCAGCGCACCAGCCGGGCGCAATTGCTGCGTCCCTTCCCCCAGTTCGACCGCCTGACGCCGCTGTTCTCTTCCGGCGCCTCTTCGAGCTATCACTCGCTGCAGATTACCGCCAGCAAGCGTCTTTCCCGCGGCCTGATGTTTGAAGGCTCGCACACCTGGGCCAAGAACATCGACAACGGCACGAACCATCAGAACAGCTACGACATCGGGGCCAGCCGCGCCCTGGCCGACATCGACCTGGCCCAGCGTTTCGTTATGAGCTATATCTATGAGCTGCCGTTCGGACGCGGCCGCCGCTTCGGCGCCCAGTCCTCCCGCCTGCTCGAGGTGATCCTCGGCGGCTGGCAGTTCAACGGAATCACCACCTTCCAGACCGGCACGCCGATTTCCCTCGGCGCCAACAACACCGCCGGCTTGTTCAATCCCCTGACGCGGCCCAACAACCTCGGCAGGAGCGGCAAGTTGAGCGGCCCGGTCCACCAGCGGCTCAACGGCTACTTCAACAACCGGCCCTGCCCGACGCCCGCGGCGCCGAACAACGAAGGAGTCTACTGCCAGCCCGCCGCGTTCACTTTCGGCAACCTGGCCCCCACGCTGCCGGACATCCGCAACGACGGCATCCGCAACTTCGATCTTTCGCTGTTCAAGGATTTCAAGGTACTGGAGCGTCTGACCGCCCAGTTCCGGGGCGAGTTTCTGAACGCCTTCAACACCCCGCGCTTCGGCGGTCCGGGGACCGGCGTTACCGGGACCACCTTCGGCGTGATCAGCTCGCAGGCCAACGCCCCGCGCCAGGTGCAGTTCGGGCTCAAGCTGCTGTGGTAGCCACGGCCGGCGGGTTATAGTGTGATAACCTTTCAGTAGGCAAGCTCGACTATGCGGGCTCTGAAACAGACTTGGGCGCCTCTGGTCGCTGGGGAGAAGCTCTCGCGTGAGGAGTTCCTCCGCCGGTGGGAGTTGCGGCCGGACATCAAGAACGCCGAACTCATCGCGGGGGTAGTCTACGTGTCGTCACCGGTCAGTCTGTACCACGGTTCCAGGCACGCCTACGTTGTCCATTGGTTGATCGACTACGAGGACCGCACACCGGGCTGTGCGGTGGGTGACAACGCAACCTGGCTGATGCTGGCGGATGCTCCCCAACCGGACGCCCACCTGCGGATTCTCCCCGAATACGGGGGCCAGTCGCGCGTCCAGGACCTCTATGGGGAAGGCGCTCCGGAGCTGGTGGTGGAGGTCTGTCTTTCCAGCTCCTCGCACGACCTGGGCCCCAAGCTGGAGCTTTATCGTTCGGCAGGGGTTCAGGAGTACATCACCATCTTGCTAAAAGAGTCGCAGGTGATCTGGCGACGGCTGGCGGAGGGCGGCTACGTGGGTGTCGCTCCCGACGCCGATGGGATTCTGCGCTCGGCTGTTTTCCCCGGCTTGTGGCTCGATCCTCAGGCGCTGCTTAACAAGGACCGGACGCGGCTGATGGAGGTGCTGAACCGGGGTCTGGAGTCCTCCGAACACGCCGGCTTCGTTCGGCAGTTGGCCGCCCGCCGGGGCTGACTTCCTACAGGGAAGAACGAAAGGACCAGCCACATGCAATTCTCCCAGCGCATCTCGCGGATCAGCGTCTCCTCGACCTCACGCGTGGTGATGGAGGCGGAGAAACTGCGCTCCGCCGGCGTCGACGTGGTGGATTTCGGGGCCGGCGAGCCGGACTTCCCCACGCCGGACAACATCAAGCGGGCCGCCATCCGGGCTATGGAGGCCAACTTCACCAAGTACACGGCGGCCGGCGGAACGCAGGAGCTGAAGGAGGCGATCTGCCAGCGCCACCGGCTGGACTTCTCCACGCGCTACGAGCCCTCGGAGTGCATCGTATCGGTGGGCGGCAAGCAGGTCATCTTCAACGCCGTCTCGGCGGTGGTCGACCACGGCGACGAGGTGGTGCTGCCGGTCCCCTATTGGGTCACCTTCGCCGACGTGATCCACTACAACGGCGGCAAGTGCGTCCTGGTCGAGACCGACGAGGCGGAGGGATTCCGCCTCACGGCGCGGCAGATTGAGCGGGCCCTGACGCCGCGCACTCGGCTGGTAATCGTCAACTCGCCGTCCAACCCCTCCGGCGCGGTAGTGGATCGGGACGAATTCGAGAAGATCTACGCGCTGACCTCGAGCCGCGGCATCCTGCTGATGAGCGACGAGTGTTATTGCCGCTTCGTCTACCAAGGGGAGCCGTACTCGATCGCCTCGGTCGCGGGGTCCCAGCCCAACCTGATCGTGGTGGGGTCGCTGTCGAAAACCTACGCCATGACCGGATGGCGGGTGGGATTCGGGCTGGCGCCGGCGGCGCTGGTTTCGAGCATGCTGAAGCTGCAGAGCCACAGCACCTCGAATCCCAACTCCATCGCCCAAAAGGCCGCGGTGGAGGCTCTGTTGGGGCCACAGGACTCGGTGGACCGGATGCTGGCGGAGTACCGGCGGCGGCGGGAATACGTGATCGGCGCGCTGCGCGGCATCCCCGGGGTGAGCTGCGCGCAGCCGCAAGGGGCGTTCTACGCCTACCCGAACATCTCGAGCTTTCTGGGGGCCGACGGCCTGAGCACGACGCTCGAGGCGTCGGAGCGGCTGCTGCGCGAGGCCCACCTGGCCGTGGTTCCGGGCGAGGCCTTCGGGACCCGGCGCCACTTGCGCCTCTCCTATGCCACGTCGTTGGGTGAGCTGGAGCGTGGGGTGGGGCGTCTGCGGGGTTTTCTCGCCCAGGCAGTGCGCCGGGAGCCGGCGGCGGTTCGGTAGGCGGGGATGCCGCCGTCTTATCCGCTGCGGCTCGCGCCCTCCTGGCGCGAGAAGATCTGGGGCTCGACCGACTTGGCCCCGCTGTTCGGCCCTCAGACGCGGCGCATCGGCGAGGTTTGGTACAGCTTCGAGCAGAACACGGTGACCAACGGCCCCTGGGCCGGCCAGACCCTGGGCGAGCTGATGACACGGCACGGCGCCGCCCTGATGGGCGAGGGCTGGCGTCCCAGCCGTCTGCGTCGCCGCTCAGCCGGCGAGGCCGCGCGATCCACCGGCCACTCCAGCGAGCCGTATTTCCCCATCCTGGTGAAGTTTCTGTTCACCTCGGAAAAGCTCTCCGTGCAGGTGCATCCTGATGATGCCTATGCGCTGGCGCGCGAGGACGGGCCCGGCAAGACCGAGATGTGGTACGTGCTGCGCGCCGATCCCGGCGCGGCCATCGCGCTGGGGCTGACCGAGGCGCTCGACCCGGACCAGTTGCGGCAAGCCGCGACCAGCGGCGAGATCGCGCGCTATCTCCGCTGGGTCCCGGTCCAGCCGGGCGACGCCATCTTTTCCCCGCCCGGAACGCTGCATTCGATTGGCGGGGGCCTCGCCCTGTGCGAGATCCAGCAGAATTCCGACTTGACCTATCGCTTCCACGACTTCGGCCGCCCTCGGCCCCTCCACATCGACCAGGCGGTCGAGGTGACACAGCTCGCGCCGTTCTCCGGGCCCCAGCATCCGGTCGCTTTCCGCCGCGACGGCCTGGACGGAGAAACCCTGGCCGTGTGCGAGCATTTCGCGGTCGAGCGGCTGCGGCGCGCCGTGCCAGTGGACTACAGGCCGGAGCCGGCGCGGTTCCACCTGCTGGTATTTCTCGAGGGCAGCGGCAAACTAGGCGGCGAGGGTTACCAGCCGGGCGACGTCTACCTGATGCCCGCGGCCCGGGAACCGTTCTCCTGGCGCCCGGGTGGGGAGACACTGGCCTTGCGAACGTATGTGCCTTAGTACACCGTTTCGCAAATACGGACTCGTATTTCACCGCCAGCGTCGCCTACCGCTCCCGTTGGTCGCGGCTCAGCCGGCCCCCGGCGGCGCCGGATTGAACGGTAAAAGACCGCTAGCAGCTAGCGGGGCTAAAGCCCCGCGCGGGCTGAAGCCCGCCCCACTAGTGGTCTCAGAGTAGTATGGCCCCCGAGCCGCAGAGTAGACGCAGAGAAACCCTGTGTCCAGAGGGCGGCGGTCATGACCACTCGGGCAAGTGGGCCAAGCCGGCGCCGATGGCTTCGACGATGGCCTCCGCCTCAGCGCGGCTTAGCACCAGCGGCGGGGAGAGGATCAGCACGTTGCAGAATCCAGCCACCGTGTCGTTGTTGCGGCCGACGATCACCCCGGCGTCGCGGATGGCCCGCTGGAGCCGGATCATGCTCGCTTCCGGGAGCGGCGTGCGGGCCTCCGGGTCGCTGACCAGCTCCAGGCCGATCAGCAAGCCGCGGCCGCGAATCTCGCCGATCCACCGCGAATCGAGCGCCCCCAGCCGGTCCATCAGATAAGCGCCCTGGCGAGCCGAGTTCTCCCAAAGCCGTTCCCGGGTCAGGATCTCGAGATTGGCCAGGGCCGCCGCGCAGCTCGCCGGATGCCCGCCGAAGGTGCTCACCTGGGTGAACTTCACCTCCTCGGGGCCTTGGAAGGCCTGAAAGACCCGCTCGCTGGCGATGGCCGCGGCCAGGGGCAAATAGGCAGAAGTGATACCTTTGGCCACGGTCAGGATGTCCGCCCGGACCCCGGCGTGCTCGAAGCCGAACAGCCGGCCGGTGCGGCCGAAACCGGTGATCACCTCGTCGAGAATCAGCAACGCCCCATAGCGATCGCAAATCTGCCGCGCCCGCTCCAGGTACCCCTCCGGCGCCGGGAAGATGCCGCCGCCGCCGATCACCGGCTCCAGGATCACCGCCGCCACCGTCTCGGGACCCTCCATCCGGACCATCCGCTCGATCTCGTCGGCACAGGCCAGGGTGCAGGCGGGCTGGCTCGAGCAGAACCCGCAGCGGTAGTGATCCGGTGGGATCACGTGTCGGAATCCGGGAACCAGCGGCTCGAAGGCGATCTTGCGCAGCGGCTGGCCGGTGGCCGAGGCCGCCCCCATGGTGAAGCCGTGGTAGCCGCGGTGGCGCGCGATGATCTTATAGCGGTTCTGCCCCGGGTGCGCCTGCCGGCCCCACTGCCGCGCCATTTTCAGCGCCGTTTCCACCGCTTCCGATCCGCTATTGAGGAAGTAAGCGCGGTTGAGTCCCTCCGGCAGCAATTCCGCCAGCCTGCCGGCCAGTTGCGCCCCGGGCCCGTGCGACTGGGTCAGAGGGTAATAAGGAAGCCGCGCCATCTGCTCGGCGGCGGCGGCCACGATCTCCTTCCGCCCGTAGCCGACGTTGACGCAAAACAATCCGGCCATAGCGTCCAGATAGCGGCGCCCGTCGGCGTCCTGGACGTAGCAGCCATCGGCGCTGGAAATCTCCAGGGGCGGGCGGCTGTCCAGCCCGCGGTGCTGAACGTTCTGGTGCCAGAGATGCTCAAGATCCAGATCGCGGTTAGTCGAGACAACGGCCTTGGCCATGGGTCCTCCGGAAGTCATTTTACCGTATCCTTGTTGTTCACGATCCAGCCGTCCTGAATCTGAATGGTCCGGTGGCTGTAAGAGGCGTTCCTCTCCGAGTGGGTCACCTGCACGATGGTCGCCCCGGCGGTGTTGAGCTTGGTGAACAGCTCCATGATCTCCTGTCCCTGGGCGGAGTGCAGGTTGCCGGTGGGCTCGTCGGCCAGAATCAGCTTCGGGTTGGCGATGATGGCCCGGGCCACCGCCACCAACTGCTGCTGGCCGCCGGAGAGCTGATTGGGGAACAGATCCTTCTTGCCGACGATCTGAAAGCGGTCCAGGACGTCGCAGACCATGCTGACCCGCTGGGACTGCTTGAAGTCCCGGTAAGACAGCGGAATCTCCAGGTTCTCGTAGACGGTCAGGGAGTCCAGCAGGTGATAGCTTTGAAAGACGAAGCCGACGTACTTCTTCTGGATCTCCAGCCGCTCCTTCTTCCCCAGCTTGTGGATGGGTTGCTCGAAGAAGTAGTACTCGCCGGTCCAGGCGCTGTCGTGCATCCCCAACAAGTGCAGGAGCGTCGATTTGCCCGCCCCCGAGGGGCCCATGATCGACACAAACTCCCCATCCTTGACGTCGATGCTGACCCGGCGGAGCACGAAGTTTTTCTGGACGCCCTGCTGGTAGTACTTTTCAACGTTTCGTAGAGCGATCATGGCGCGTGAGCCTTCAGGCTAGCGTGCGCGGGACAGCACACTAGCGTCCATTGTATGCAATTTCGGGGCCTTCGCCACCGGAACATCCTCGCTCCGCCATCTGGGCTTCGCGGGCGAAGCGGGTCATCCGCTCGGGATCGCCGGCGTGCTATAATGTCCCCGTCATGAAGCGACGCACACTGCTCGAAGCCGGGATGGGCGGCCTCTCCGGGCTGGCCCTCCCGTTGTGGAGCGGGGCGACCGATCCGGGCGAAACCGATGAGGCGCCCGTGCCGGCCCCGGCTCAAGCCACCGTTCTATTCGACGGGAAGGATCTCGCCGCCTGGGTGAACCAGAAGGGCGAGCCGGCGGGGTGGAAGATCGCCGACGGTCACCTCGAGGCGCCGCTGGGATCCGGCTCCATCCTGACCCGCGAAGTGTTTCGCGACTTCCAGCTTCATGTCGAGTTCCGGCTTCCGGAACCTCCGGATAAGGGGCGCGGCAACAGCGGCGTGTATCTTCAGAACAAGTACGAGGTGCAGATTTTCGACTCCTGGGGGCGGCCGCCGGAGGCCAACGGCTGCGGCTCGCTCTATCGCGAGATTCCCCCGCTGCGCAACGTCTCGAAGAAGCCGGGCCGGTGGCAATCGTTTGATATCGCCCTCCGGGCGCCCCGCTTCGACGAACCCGGATCCGAGCCGCGCGAGAAGGGCTTGCTGACGGTGTTCCACAACCGCGTGCTGATTCACAACAACGTCCGGATCCCCGGCATGACCGGCCAGGCCAAACGGAACCCGGCCAACGATCCGCGCCAGCCCGGTCCCCTCCTGCTGCAGAACCACGGCAGCGCGGTTCGCTTCCGCAACATCTGGATTATTCCGGCCTAGAGTTGTGGGCGGCCCCCCTGGCCGCGCCAGGCGCGGTCTTCCGAGAATCCTCTCTGCGAACTGAACGTCACCGATCCCTGTATCGGTAGGACAACTCATCAGGTCCCCGTGTACCCGCCGTGTACCCGTTTTCGGCGGAAGCCGCGTTTCTTGCGTTTTCGTCGTTTCGTAGAATCAATAACTTGCGTCAGGTCAGAGAAGTGGGATTGCCCGCCCCGCTGCCCGATGGTGTCGTGCGATTTACCTTGTCCCCACAGGTGTGCGGGCGCGTAAGCCGCGCGTAAGCCGCCTTGACATCTCCTCCCGAATCTCCTACCCTTCGCTTCAGGAAGGGGAATCCAGATGAGATACGTTTTCTGCCTGCTGTTGCTGGCCGCTTCGACGGCGCGGGCCCAGGAGTTGCGCGCCTCTATCTCCGGCCGGGTGACGGATCCGACGGAGTCCGCGACGCCACACGCCAAGGTGGTGGCCACCAACGTCGAGACCAACGTCGCGAAGGAGACCGAAACCAACGACGCCGGCCGCTACACGATCCTGTTTCTCCAGCCCGGCCGCTACACCCTGACCATCGGGGCGGCAGGGTTTAAGAGATTCGTCCGCGAGAACCTGGTCCTGGGCACCTCCGATAAGGCCGCCGTGGACGTCACCCTGCAGCTCGGACAACTGGCGGAAAACGTCACCGTTACGGCCGAGGCGCCGTTGCTCGAGACCGAGACGGCCTCCCGCGGCAGTCTGGTCACCACGCGGCAGATCGCCGACCTCCCGATTAACGGCCGTAACATCTACCAGCTTGCCTGGGCGGCGCCCGGCGTGATCAAAGCCAGCCGCTCCTGGGGGTCGGTGGACAACATTGGCCACGGCAATGCCAGCGATGTCATCATCAACGGCGGCATCCGCGGGCAAAACGAATCGATTCTCGACGGCGTGACCAACACCCAGCCCAACCGCAACGTCAACTTCATGCCCCCGGTCGAGGCCCTGGCGGAGATGAAGGTCCAGACCAGCAACTACGACGCGACGTACGGACGCCTGGGCGGCGGAGTG
>Ga0247727_10019386_pt1 | contig 10548 bp, 10 predicted proteins | sample WisWelCaveWW1625_FD_202498 | JGI IMG/M metagenome (GOLD analysis project Ga0247727, IMG submission 202498) | Biofilm microbial communities from Wishing Well Cave, Virginia, United States - WW16-25 | ecosystem: Environmental > Aquatic > Deep subsurface > Groundwater > Cave microbial mat | place...
GGGTTATGGAAAGGCTGTAGCTATTATTGATAAAAGGTTACAACGCTTTTACAACCGCCACAGTAAATAGCTTTTCAATTACTTTTGCCGCGCTCATGGCTGCCATTAAAAAAATCCTTGTCGCCAATCGCGGTGAAATTGCTTTGCGCGTGATGCGCTCCGCCAGGGAAATGGGCATTAAAACGGTAGCAGTATTTTCCGATGCTGACCGGGCAATGCCGTTTGTGAGATATGCGGATGAAGCCATTCACATCGGGGCATCTCCTTCATCGCAATCCTATCTTGTCGCGGAAAAAATCATTGATGCTGCGAAAAAAACAAAAGCGGATGCCATTCATCCAGGTTACGGTTTTCTCTCGGAAAATGAATCGTTTGCCGGAAAAGTGAAAAAAGCGGGAATCATCTTCATCGGTCCCAACGCAAAGTCAATCAGGATGATGGGCAACAAGCTCTCGGCAAAAGAGATTGCAAAGAAGTTGAAAGTTCCCTTAGTGCCTGGAACGGAAAAGGCGGTTTCCGATGTAAAACAAGCGTTGAAGGAAGCAAAGCGAATCGGGTATCCCGTTTTGCTGAAAGCAGCGGCTGGCGGTGGGGGAAAGGGGATGCGTGTTGTCAATAAGGAGCCGGAGTTGCATTCGCAAATGGAACGCGCGCAAAGCGAAGCGCTTTCTTCCTTTGGCGATGATTCCGTTTTCATTGAAAAATATATTTCATCGCCTCGCCACATCGAGATTCAAATTCTCGCTGATGAGCACGGCAATGTGGTGCATTTGTTTGAGCGGGAGTGCTCCATCCAGCGAAGACATCAGAAACTGATTGAAGAAGCGCCATCTGCTGTGATGACCGAATCACTGCGGGAAAAAATGGGGGAGTGCGCGGTGGCGGTTGCGAAAGCCTGCAACTACACCAGCGCGGGAACTGTCGAATTCCTGGTGGATGAAATGCTGGATTTTTATTTTTTGGAAATGAATACCCGCCTGCAGGTGGAACATCCCGTTACCGAGATGATAACTGGGATTGATTTAGTGAAAGAGCAAATCAGAATCGCACAGGGAGAAAAGCTGAGCTTCAAGCAGGAAGATTTGAAAATAAGAGGTCACGCGATTGAATTGAGAGTGAATGCAGAAGACCCCTCCAATGATTTTTTGCCGAATGTCGGTTTTTTGAAAACCTATCGCAAACCCTGTGGCGCTGGAGTTCGCGTGGATGATGGTTATGAGGAAGGGATGAATATTCCGATTTACTATGACCCGATGATTGCCAAGCTAATCACGCACGGAAGGGACAGGGATGAAGCGATGTGCAGAATGACGCGGGCAATTGAAGAGTACCACATCACCGGCATGAAAACTACCCTGCCTTTCGGTTCGTTTATGATGAGTCATCGGGAATTCAGGAAAGGAAATTTGAGCACTCGTTTCATCGATCAATATTTTTCACCTGAAAAGCTTTTGAGCAATGATAAAAACGAGGAGCAGGTTGCGGCTTTGATTGCAGCGTGGATGGTGCAAAACAATAATCACCACAAAAACGTAAACGCAAAACCTGCCTTCGCAAATGCTTCGGCAGGCAAGCCGGAAACAGTTAAGTCCCGGTGGAAACAAAACCGTTTGAACTTTGAACTTTAAAGATCATTTCTCCACGCAGGCGGCTGATTACGCCAAATACAGGCCGCACTATCCGGCAGAGCTTTACGATTTTCTTTTTTCACATGCGAAGGGAAAACACATCGCATGGGACGTGGCGACCGGGAACGGACAGGTTGCCTTGGTTCTTGCCAGGCAATTTGACAAGGTGATAGCTACCGATGCCAGCGCAAATCAAATCGAACATTCCATTGCGCATCCGAAGGTTACTTACAAAGTGAGCACTGCCGAAAATTCAGGGCTTCCTGATTCCATTGCCGATGTCATCACGGTCGGGCAGGCGCTTCACTGGTTTGATTTTGAAAAGTTTTTTACCGAGGTGAAACGCGTTGCGAAAAAGGATTGCCTTTTTGCAGCATGGGGCTACCGCATTCATGAAATCTCGGAAGAGATTGACGTCATCACCAAGCGATTCGATGAAGAGTTGGTGGGTCCCTATTGGCCCAAAGAGAGGATGTACGTTGATGAGCATTACAACAATATCCGGTTTCCATTTGAATTAATAAAAGCTCCGGAATTTTCGCTTTCCTGGAAATGGAACATGAATGAATTGCTCGGATACCTTTACACCTGGTCGAGCACCCAGAGGTATATCAATGATAAAGGTCTCAATCCTTTAGACCTGATTGAAAACGATTTGCTCAAAGCGTGGGGCAATCCTGAGGAAGAAAAGGAAATCATCTGGCCCCTGTTTTTCAGAGCCGGGTATGTTTGAAGCCGGATAGTTTCTGAACGGAAATATCGGAATATCATGAGCGGTCACTCTCTCAAAGTGGTAATTTTATCATCGCCATGATTGATTCGCCTACCCAAGTCAACATAAGCAAAGCACATTCTTTTCTCTACTCAGTTGTTTCTGAAATTTCTTCTGAAAAATCAACCAAGTGGCTGGATGAGAAAATAAAGAACCTTGAAAATAATTTTTCAGAGAAAGATTTCTATCTCACTTTCAGCTTGCTGCCACGATTTTTCGGAAAGGAGAAGGTAGAATTTACAAATGAGCAGTTGCATGCGGCATCGGATATCCGAACAGGATTCAACCCTTCCGGGTATAGCGTGGTGCAGGCTTCCAGGGAGATGCTGGTCCTGTTGATTCCATCCGCTGATGCGAGCCATTTTTTAAAAATCCTCAATAACCTTTTTTCGACAGGAGAAGTAAATGAGTTGGTTGCCCTTTATTCTGCGCTGCCGTTGCTTCCGCATCCCGAATCGCTGAAAACCCGCGCTTCGGAGGGAATCAGAACCAATATGTCGGTGGTGTTTGATGCGATTGCATTGAACAATCCATACCCTGCTGAATATCTCGATGATGACGCTTTTAACCAGATGGTGCTGAAGGCGGTGTTTATTGAACGCCCGCTCGACAATATTTGCGGGCTTGACAAAAGAGCCAATGAAAAGCTTGCCCGAATGCTGTCCGACTATGCGCATGAGCGGTGGGCGGCATCCCGGTATGTGACGCCAGAATTGTGGCGCCCGGTTGGACCTTTCATTGACAAAGAATTGCTGAAGGATATCGAAAGATTGCTGGCGCACGGAAGTGAGTTAGAGAAACAGGCTGCGGCATTGGCTGTTCAAAGCAGCAATTTCGCCAGAGCAAAAGAATTGATTTCATCTCAACTAAAAAGCGGAGTTGAGAAAAATGATTTTGACTGGAAGATGATTTCTGAAAAATGGTTTGCCGGGAAAATTCAATGATTTGATGATTTGGTGATTCGATGATTTAAGTATATCTCAGTTATCTTCATCACCGAATTACCGAATTATCGAATCAGCAAATTAAATCAACATGATTTTCATTGACCCTCACATTCACATGGTTTCCCGCTCCACGGATGATTATGAAGCGATGGCGGCAGCCGGAGTGGTCGCGGTGATTGAGCCTTCATTCTGGCAGGGGCAGCCGCGCACGGAAGTGGGTACCTTCAAGGATTATTTCAGCAGCTTGATAGGATGGGAGCGATTTCGCGCCAGCCAGTTCGGGATAAAGCACTATTGCACGATTGGATTGAATTCAAAAGAAGCCAATAACGAAGCGCTTGCAGAGCAGGTGATGGAATTGCTGCCGCTGTTTGCAACGAAAGAAGGTGTGGTGGCAATAGGTGAAATCGGCTATGACGATCAGACCAAGGCGGAAGACAAATATTTTCGGTTGCAACTGGAACTGGCAAAAGAACTCGGAATGCCGGTTCAAATTCATACGCCTCACCGCGACAAGAAGCGCGGCACATCGCGCAGCATGGACGTTTGCAGGGAGCATGGATTGGAGCCTTCTAAAGTAATCATTGACCACAACAATGAAGAAACCGTTCAGGAAGTTTTGGACAGGGGGTTCTGGGCAGCGTTTACGATTTATCCCAAAACAAAAATGGGCAATGAGCGAATGGCGGAGGTGGTGAAAAAATTCGGCCACGAGCGGATTATCGTTGACAGTTCTGCCGACTGGGGCGTAAGCGACCCGCTTGCCGTTCCGAAAACCGCAAACCTCATGTTGCAACGGGGCATTTCAGAAGAATCGGTGAAGATGAGCTGTTATCAAAATGCACTTGCAGCTTATGGTCAAAGCGGGCAGATGAAAGAGTCGGATTGGATGCAGCCGAAGGAAGTTGACCAGACAAAATTGTTTTCCGGAAATTCAGTGTTGCGCGGGCAGTCGCCAAAAGTGGAGAAGGTAGAGCCGGATATAATCAGGTAGGTCAGGAGTCAGAATGTCCAATCATAGTCATCCGTCAAAAAACAGACGACACTCAACGCTCTCTCGCTTATTCGCTTACATCCAACTGCTGCGTCCGGCAAATATCCTCACGGCTATCGCTGATATTCTTACCGGCTTTGCCATTTCAGGCGCCACGGTTGAAATCATCAACAGCGGGAACGGCTGGTTTTATATTCCAGAGCTCAATCATCTCATTCTGCTCGTCATCAGTACGATTGGCTTGTACGGAGGCGGTGTGGTGCTGAATGATTTTTTTGATGCCGAGTTGGATAAAGCGGAGCGCCCTGAAAGACCGATACCAAGCGGGAGAGCCTCCAAAACCGGAGCATTTATTTTGGGAGTTGTATTGCTGTCGGTGGGCATTCAGTCGGCATCTTTGGTATCATTCACCAGCGCATTGATTGCCTTAGCGGTTGCAAGCCTTGCGGTGATGTATGATGCGTGGGGAAAACACCAAAAGTTTTTTGGACCCCTCAACATGGGATTGTGCCGTGGTGGAAATTTGCTGCTCGGTGTCAGCGTGGTGTCATTTGCAATTACGGAGCTGTGGTTTGTCGCTGTCATTCCTGTGGTTTTCATCGCAGCGGTTACAACGGTGAGCAGGGGAGAAGTGCACGGAGATGACGGAAAGTCGCTTCGCAAGGCAAGCTGGATGTACGTTGCGGTGCTTTCGTTGATTGCGGGATTGGCATTTCTTCCTTACTTCCAGCTTCGTTTATCGCTCCCATATCTTGTCTTGTTTGCCTGGATGATATACCGCCCGCTTCGCAAAGCGCAGCAGACGCTTGAACCGAAAGACATCGGCAGGGCGGTAAAGTTTGGCGTGCTTTCGTTGATATTGATGGATGCCGCTATTGCCGCTGGTTTTGGAGGATGGGATTATGCGCTGATGATTGTGCTGTTGCTGCCGCTTTCAATTTTGCTGGCACGCGTGTTTGCGGTGACGTAATACAAAGCAGAATTTGCAACTTCATTAGTTTACATCCGTAATTCTTCCTGAATTGCCTAAACTTGGCAGCCCATTATGCGCACTATTCAGCAGAGCTTTTCCGTCAAATTCAGCTACCCCGTGCATTTCACGGCAAATGTGTTTTCAGCGGATAACCATTCGCTCGCTGATGTCATTGCTGCTGACGGGAGTTCTTCCCCGCGTAAAATGCTCTTTATTATTGATGATGGGGTGAGCGGCAGCCATCCGAAGCTGATGGAGCAAATCAAAAATTACGCTTCCTTCCATAAAAGTTTGATTGAATTGTGTGGGGAACCGATGGTGATTCCGGGTGGCGAAGGTTGTAAAAATGACCAAGGTCTTCTTGACGAGATAGTGGGAGCGATTAATCATTTCGGTGTTGACCGTCATTCTTATGTTGTTGGAATTGGCGGAGGAGCGATGCTCGACCTCGTTGGCTACGCTGCCGCCATCGCGCACAGGGGAATCCGCCACATCAGAATTCCCACTACGGTTTTATCCCAAAACGATTCGGGGGTTGGGGTGAAAAACGGAATTAATGCTTTCGAGAAAAAAAATTTTCTCGGAACATTCACACCACCGGTTGCCGTCATCAATGACCATACTTTTTTGACCACATTGGACGACCGTGATTGGCGATCAGGAATTGCCGAAGCGGTTAAAGTTTCGCTTATCAAGGACGCAGGTTTTTTTCATTTCATCAAATCCAATGCGGGAAAACTGAAAGAGCGCGACATAATGGTAATGCAAGAGCTTATCTATCGCTGCGCAAAGTTGCATCTGGAACATATCTCCGGTGGCGACCCCTTTGAAATGGGTTCATCGCGTCCGTTGGATTTCGGTCATTGGGCATCGCACAAGCTGGAAGGGCTGACTAATTATGACATCCGCCATGGGGAGGCTGTAGCCGTGGGGATTTGCCTTGATACAATTTACTCCCATCTCACCGGAATGCTCTCAAAAGAAGAGCAGGATGAAATCATTTCTTTGATAAGAGAACTGGGCTTTCAGCTTTACTTTCCTGAATTATCCGTGAATCTCGATAAGCCCGAACGACCGGACAGCCTGTTTTCCGGGCTGAATGAATTCCGGGAGCATTTGGGAGGAAAGCTGACGGTGATGCTTCTGAAAAAGATTGGAAAAGGAATTGAGGTGAACGAAATGGATTTTGAAATAATAAAAAAATCAATCGCCCTGCTGAAGTCTTATCATTCGTCCAGCGCAATGCGCGCTGCGTAGTGTTATTGAATTGTATCTTTGACCGGAATGCTCACCGGCAACAATTATCATCTTACTTATTGCGCAAATGTTCACCCCGGGGAGACGTGGGAAGAAACTTTTCTGCAATTGAAAAAACACCTTCCCGAAGTCAAGCGAGCAGTTTCTCCCGGGAAAAATTTTGGAACCGGATTATACCTGTCAGATTTAGTCAGCAGGGAAATTCTGACCAGGAATAATTTGCCGGAATTCAAATCCTGGCTGGAAGCCGAAGGTCTTTATGTTTTCACGATGAATGGCTTTCCTTATGGAGGGTTTCATGGGAAGGTAGTAAAAGATGCGGTTTACAAGCCCGATTGGACAAGCCGTGAACGTGTTGAGTACACCAAGCGGCTTTTCGCCATTCTTGCCGGGCTTTTACCCGATGGTATGGATGGCGGTGTTTCCACTTCGCCCGTTTCGTACAAATATTGGTTTTCAAACACGATAGAAGTTGAAGGCGTTTTTGAAATTTCATGCCGGCATTTTATTGAAATTGCTTTTTTTCTCCAGGAACTGGAATCAAAGACAGGAAAGCTTTTTCATCTTGACATTGAGCCCGAGCCGGACTGCTTTCTGGAAAATTCAGTTGACGCAATTGAGTTTTTCACGAAGAAACTAATTCCTTCGGCACAGGAGAAAGAAGCTGTTATCAGGAAGCATATCCGTCTTTGTTTTGACATCTGCCATTTCGCTGTGGAATACGAAGAGCCTGAAACTGCGCTGACGCAGCTAATTTCAAACGGAATAAAAATCGGGAAGATTCAAATCAGTTCTGCGCTGAAAGCAGATTTGAATAATAACGGAAAAGAAAAAATGAGAGCACTCAGGAAGTTTGATGAGCCGCGGTATCTTCATCAGACCATCAAGCGAACCGCATCCGGAGCAGTGAAAAGATTTCGTGATTTGCCAATGGCGCTTTCTGACCAAAGCGCTGCCGCTGAATTACGGACTCATTTTCATGTCCCGCTTTTTCTGAACGATTATGGCGGATTGCATTCAACGCAGGATGATGTCTTGAAGGTTATTAAATTTCTAAAGGAACATCACGTCACCAATCATCTGGAGGTAGAAACTTACACCTGGGATGTGCTGCCCGCTGATTTAAAAACAGATTTAACAAACTCCATCATCCGGGAATTATTATGGGTGAAGAACAATCTTGAGGGCTGATGAATAAAACGGTTGTGCTGAATGTTGTAGGATTAACTCCCGGTTTAATCGGAGAGCATACTCCGTTTTTGAAAAAATGGTCTGAACAGGGAAAATCGGTTTCGATTATTCCGCCTCTTCCAGCGGTCACCTGCACTTCACAATCAACCTATCTGACGGGAACCATGCCTTCAACGCACGGCATCGTGGGCAACGGCTGGTATTTCCGGGATGAATGCGAAGTGAAATTCTGGCGGCAGTCCAACAATTTAGTAGAGAGCAAAAAGATTTGGGAAGTAGCGAAAGAAAAAAATCCGGAGTTCACGTGCGCGAATTTGTTTTGGTGGTACAACATGTATTCATCAGTTGATTATTCGATTACTCCTCGCCCGCAATATCTTGCTGATGGAAGAAAATTCCCCGACATCTATACACATCCTGCAAATTTGCGCGACACTTTGGAACAGAAGCTTGGAATATTTCCATTGTTTGATTTCTGGGGACCCAAAACTTCTATCAAATCAAGCCAATGGATTACTGAATCGGCAAAAGTGGTGGAAGAGCTTCATCATCCCACACTCACATTAGTTTACCTTCCGCATCTTGATTACAATTTACAACGGCACGGAATTCATTTTCAGGAAATCGGAAAAGATTTGAAAGAGATTGATTCTGTTTGTGAAAACCTTATCACGTTTTATGAATCAGAAGGGGCACAGGTGGTTGTTCTCTCAGAATACGGAATCACCAACGTGAATAATCCGGTTTCCCTAAATCGAATTTTTCGTGAGAACAAATTAATCACTGTAAGAGAGGAGCGGGGTCTTGAATTGCTTGATTGCGGAGCTAGCCAAGCTTTTGCGGTTGCTGACCATCAAATCGCTCATGTGTATGTGAATGATAAGTCAAAGCTGAATCAAGTGAGAGCGATATTGGAAAAAACAAAAGGAATGGAGTTAATACTCGGAGACTCTGAAAAATCAAAGCATCAATTAAACCACGATAGGGCGGGGGAGTTGATAGCGGTTGCGGATAAGGATTCATGGTTTACTTATTATTATTGGCAAGATGACAGCAAAGCTCCTGACTTTGCAAGAACAGTTGACATTCACCGAAAGCCCGGATATGACCCTGTTGAGTTGTTTACCAATCCTGATTTGAGCTTGCTTCCGCTTCGTGTTGGTTTTAAACTGTTAAAAAAACAACTGGGATTCAGAATGCTTATGGATGTGATACCCTTGAAGCCTGAATTGGTAAAAGGCTCGCATGGAAGATTGCCTGATAACGAGGAGGGTGGTCCGGTTTTAATCAGCCGGCAAAAATCGCTGCTGGCAAATCAGAAAATAAAAGCGATAGAAATCTTCAGCATCCTGCTGTCACATTTGGATTTGAATTCAGCGTGATCGGGTGTATGACTGCGCTAAATGAATCAGCATGGCGATTAAAACAATTCCAAGCCCCAGCGACTCACGCGCCAGTTCAATCTCGATGGTTTTCATTCCATCTTTCAGCGCGACTCCATCAAAATGCCCGTAAGGGAAAAATGTGATTGCGCCTGTCAGCGCTGCTATGCTTAATGCTATTATCAATCCCTTGTTGAATTGATTCCTGAAAGCCGAAAATGAAACATAAGCCGGCAATAAATAAGCATATATCCAAACAGGCCAATCTGGGTCATTGTATTGTACAGCGGCAAATCCAAGAAAAAGAAGGGAAAATGCAAGAGACAGGATTTTCAGGAATGCTTGCATGAAACAAATTTTGGCAGATGTTTTCTATTTTAAAACCATTGCTTGCGCGTGAAAAACCATCCAATCAATGCCGATATCATTACTGAACCCAGAATTATCAGATAGACAGCATAATGATTTCCTTCTCCCGGAAGGTTGACATTCATTCCATAGAAGCTCGTTACCAGCGTTGGTATCATTAAAATGATGGTGACAGAGGTCAGGCGTTTCATCACCATGTTCAGGTTATTGGAAATCACGGATGCGAATGCATCTAAAGTGCCGTTCAATATGTTGGTGTAAACGTTTGACATATCCAGCGCCTGGCTGTTGTCAACGATTACATCCTGCATGAAATCCTGCAGCTCCTCATCCTCTTCTATTTTAAGGAAATCCGTCCTCTGCATTTTCATCATCATCAGCTCGTTGGCGCGCAGGGTGGTAACGAAGTAAACAAGGCTCTTTTGCAGATTCATCATTTGAGAAAGCTCTTTGTTTCTCGATGACTGCAGCAATTCTTCTTCAAAAAGATTTCTCTTGTTGTTGATTTGTTTCAGGTAATGCAGGAAGTAATACACGTTCCTGTCAAGCATTTGGGCGACAAATTTGCTGCGGTTAGCAGGGTCAAAATTCTTCACTCGTTTATTAATGAAGCTGTCAATCACCGGGTTATTGAACGGGCTGATGGTCAGAATTTTTTCCTCCATCAGGATGATGCCGATGGGGATGGTGATGTAAAGCGCTTTGTTGTCAGGCAGGAAATTTTCTTCATTAAGCACTGGCGTGTTCAGAACGATGAGTTTCACGCCATCTTCATGTTCATAGCGCGAGCGCTCTTCAAGGTCAATGGAATCAATGAGGAAATCGAGAGGAATCTCTAAGTCTTTGCTGAGTTTTTCGAGGTCTTCATTGGTGAAAGGCGGGTAAACGTTTATCCAGCAGTCGCTTTCAGGAGCGTTCAATTTTACAAGCTCCGCGTTTGCCTTCTTGAAGATTTCAATCATTGCGTATGGCGCGGTGGCTGAGGTTCATAATGGCGCGTAAAGATAGCACCGCTGAAAATGAAATAAAAAAACC
>Ga0247727_10019387_pt1 | contig 10547 bp, 9 predicted proteins | sample WisWelCaveWW1625_FD_202498 | JGI IMG/M metagenome (GOLD analysis project Ga0247727, IMG submission 202498) | Biofilm microbial communities from Wishing Well Cave, Virginia, United States - WW16-25 | ecosystem: Environmental > Aquatic > Deep subsurface > Groundwater > Cave microbial mat | place...
CTCATAGCGATGTACGAGCACAAAATTTTTGTTCAGGGCGTGATCTGGAACGTCTTCAGTTTCGATCAATGGGGCGTTGAATTAGGAAAAGTATCAGCAAATAAAATATTGCCTGAATTAACACAAGAACAAGAAGTTACTACGCACGATTCGTCAACGAATGGCCTGATTATTAATAATTATTTCAAACGATTGAAATCCACCTGACATCAAAGGTGTTGCAAAGTGACTTTCAACCCTTATTTTTGTTGTTCTAAATGATTAAATGAAGAGTTCGATTCAGAAAATAGGAGTATTTACTTCAGGTGGTGATGCCCCCGGGATGAATGCCGCCATACGGGCTGTAGTACGTGCCGGCAGTTACTACAAAAAAGAAGTTTATGGCATCATGCGCGGATACGAAGGCATGATTGAAGGGGATATCGTAAAACTTGGGGCGCGTTCTGTCGGAAATATTTTGCAACGCGGTGGTACCATTTTAAAATCTGCCCGAAGCGATGCCTTCCGAACACCCGAAGGAAGAAAGGAAGCCTACCAGCGTTTAAAGAATGAAGGCATTGATGCGCTCATCGCTATTGGCGGTGATGGTACGTTTACAGGGCTGCATAAATTTTATGAAGAGTATAAGATTCCATCCGTATGTATACCGGGTACGATCGACAATGACATTGCAGGAACTGACTTTACCATTGGATTTGATACGGCCACCAATACTGCAGTAGAGGCTATCGACAGAATTCGTGACACCGCGCTCTCCCATAACCGACTTTTCTTTGTGGAAGTCATGGGCAGAAATTCAGGATACATCGCCATTAACAGTGGCATTGCAGGAGGTGCTGCCATCATTATTATTCCGGAAGAAAACATGTCGTTCGATGACTTATATAAAGCATTGGGTGCAGATGAAGAAACCAGTAAAAAGTCAAACCTGGTGGTGGTGGCAGAAGGTTCAAAAATTGGCGGAGTAAATGAACTGGCAAAAAAAGTAGCAGAGCGTTCCTCCTACTTCGATATTAAAGTAACTATCCTGGGCCACCAGCAACGCGGAGGTTCTCCAACGTATTTCGATCGGGTACTCGCCAGTAAAATGGGTGTGGCGGCAATTGAGGGATTGCTCAACGGACAGAACGATGTAATGGTTGGCATCAAAGACAATAAAATGGTGTACAACTCTTTCCATACCATCATGACACAACACCACGAGATTGATGCAGAAGCATGGAGAATTGCCAAAATATTATCAATATAAATTCTTCGACAGGATAAGGATGACAATTTAAAGTCGGGAGCAAATAATAAATGAAAGAGATTACAGCAGGCATCGACATTGGGGGCACCAACACCAAATTTGGAATCGTTGACCGCGATGGCAATGTACTTTCACAAAACAGTATCTCCACACAACGGTTTGACGAATTCAGTGACTACCTGAAACAATTATCCAAAGAACTACAGACTTCTTTAACTACGCTGGGAAGTAATTATAAACTACTTGGTATAGGTGTTGGCGCTGCCAATGGAAATTATTATAAAGGAACTATTGAACATGCTACCAATTTAAAATGGAAGGGTATCATTCCCCTGGCTGGTATGCTTAAGAAGGAATTTGAAGTTCCAGCGTTAGTAACAAATGATGCCAATGCTGCAGCAGTAGGTGAAATGGTGTACGGTGCTGCAAAAGGACTTAAAGATTTTATAGTTATTACCCTGGGCACCGGACTTGGCAGCGGGATTGTCAGCAACGGACATTTGGTAAATGGGAAGCATGGTATAGCAGGTGAAATCGGCCACACGACTGTGAATTATGCAGGCAGGCATTGTAACTGTGGCAAGCGCGGATGTCTGGAAACGTATGCTTCCGCCACGGGAATTAAACGCACGGTCTATAAACTATTGGCTGATCATTTAGAACCGAGTGAATTACGAGGAATAAGCTTTGATAACCTGAATACAAAAATGATTACGGAAGCTGCCAAGCGAGGTGATATTGTAGCACGTGAAGCTTTTGAATATACGGGACGCATCCTGGGAATGAAACTTGCCGAGACTGTTGTTCATACCGATCCGGAAACAATCTTTTTATTAGGTGGACTATCCTTAGCAGGTGATTTGATTTTCAAACCAACCATCAAGCACACGGAAGCTAACCTCATGCCGGTGTTTCGTGGGAAAGTGAAAGTGCTTCCTTCCGGATTGCAGAACCAGGCTGCCTCCATTTTGGGCGCGAGCAGTTTGGTGTGGAATTATTTGGAGGAAAAAGGTAAAGTGCTGGTTTAGGCACGCATTCTGTTTTTCTGCTTCTAATTCACCAAATCGCCTAAAAATTATTGTCATTCGATTTGATTTTTGGTACTTTCACCATGCCAAGCTAATCGCAATATTTCCGGTTTACTTTTCAATCCAATCATTAAAACCGGATTTGAATGGAAATGTGTAGGAGTGCTTGACGAGTTTTCGAGCCGTCATCAAACCTATAATAATGGATGATTTGATCCATATTCACTCACCGTAAGCGAATTCCATAATCCGTTTGTAATCTCTCTGTTTAATTAAATAATAACCAATTATGAAAAAGTACAATCCGTTAATAACGTTTTTATGTACGTTCTGCTTCATCACTACCATGACAGTAATATTTGAAAGTTGTAAACAGAGTGAGAAGCAAGAACAAGTAAAAGAAACGCCTACAGAATTACCTGTAACAAGCGCATCGTCAGAAGCAATGGCTTCTTTTGCCATGGGGATGGATTTATTAGATGTTGGTAATACGCAACAAGCACGCGTGCACTTTACAAAGGCCATTGAGTTGGACTCAAACTTCGCAAGCGCCTACTTGTATCGTTCATCAACGAGCCCTTCCAATGATCATTTTAAATCTGATTTGAGATCGGCCGCTAAAAAATTGGGGGAAAATGAAAGTGATAAAATTTTAATAGAAATTTACAGAACTTTTCTCAACAATAATAAAGAGGAGCGCCTGAAGCAGTCACAGCAACTTGTTACAACGTACCCGACCAGTGCCCGCGCAATTGCGCTTTTAGGAGATGCTTATTTTGATGTAAGCGATCATGCGAAATCAAGGGAAGAGTATCAAAAAGCTATTGACCTTGATCCAAACTGGGTGGGTGGATATTTCAGCCTCGGAAATTCGTACATGAATGTTGAGCCAAGAGATTTTAAACAGGCCGAAGCAAACTTCCTGAAAGTAGTTGAACTAAAGCCTGATTTATCTGGCTCACATATATACCTGGGCGATGCTTACCGCGCACAAAATGATCTTGAAAAAGCTCGGGCATCCTATCAGAAAGCGTTGGAGAAAGATCCTAACGATGCCCTTACTTACCTTAAAAGCGGGCACGTGAATTCTTATCTTGGTTTATACGATGAAGCCCGTAGCGATTATAGAAAAGCTGCTGAACTTAATCCGAATAACAAAGTTGCACCAATAAACTTCGAGGCATTTACGTATTTGTATGCTGGCGATTTTAAAACAGCAAAATCATTATTAGAAGATAAATCGAAGAACGTTACCAAGATTGGTTTACAGGAGAGCCAAATAAATGGAGCAAAAAATTCATTCCTGACTAACTGCGCCATAATTACGTTCCACATGGATGACGCAAAAGAGGTAAGCAGGCTTGTTGCCTTAATGAAACCAGTTTCAGAAAAAATAGGAGAAGGGATTGGTACGGAGGAAGCAAAGCTTCAGCAAAAGGCAAACATACAAGTTTGGGAATCATATGCGATGGCAATGAAGGGTGATTATGCCACAGCCACTGCAAAGGCCGAGGAAGCCAAAACAGCGTTGGATCCTGTAAAGGATGCAAACAAACTTTGGGGATATCATGCTGCACTGGCTTATATAAATTTCAAACAAGGAAAATTTGAAGATGCCATTACCCACCAGGAGCAGTCCGATCCGAACGCGCCCTACAGCAAATACAGACTGGCATTAGCGTGCGAAAAATCCGGACAAACTGAAAAGGCAACCAAGCTTTATAATGAGCTGGTTGACTATAACTTCAACAACATTGGGTATGCGTTGATACGGAAAGAGCTGAAGGATAAAATGAAGTCTGCTTGATAAATACAAAAGTCGTCAATTACACAAAAGTGGTTGACGACTTTTTATACGGTAAAAAATTGGAAAGCACTTATGACTAAGGTGTATTCTCTTTTTTCTTTTTCTTCAACACCAACTCAAACCCCATTCTTACATTCAATCGATCGGTGTACGGGCTTTTGTGGTGCGGGTCGAACAGGTTATACATCACCTGGGCATTACCCTTCAGGTATCGTGTAATCCTGTATTCCTGCTTTGCTCCCGTAAAAGCGCTCTACACCCACTCTCGCTGTCCGACTTCATTTGTTCCGTTAATAGTTTGGTTTACAAACGTATTCATACACTCCACGTCAGTGCGCAAGGCAAACCCTTTTTTAAACTTGTACTCTCCGTAACTGCGCACGCCATAGATGCGTGCGGAAGGGTTAAACCCGCGATCATCAATTGAATAAGCCCAACGCTGGTTCCAACCCAGTCCAGCAATGATGTGCTCGGTGAACCTATACCCTGCTGAAACGTTTACGTCCATTAAAAAATACCGGAAGCTTTGGAACTGCAACGTGATAGCCGGAACAAGGCGCTCAATAAATGGTTTTTCCTTCATCGGATTGGGTCTTTTGTCTGGCAAGTCTGTAATGCTGGAAACGCTGTTATACTTTTCCTTGTACTCACTCATTTTATCCATGGCTTGCTGAAGTACAGCTTCTTTACCTGCAAAATGGTTAATAGCCTCTGTTTTGGCCATGGTCATTAACTGCTCTTTGGCCGCATCGCTGTTTGCAGGTATTTCGATCGGCAATCCATCTGGCTGACTAGGCAAGGTTTGACCTTGCAATGCTTTTACCTGATCTACTTGTGAGGCTTTGTCCTCCAAGGCTTGTGTAACTTGTTCAGTAGTAACTCCATCTTTTATTTGCTGTTGAATACCACCGGCTTTTTCAGTGACCTGGTTCAGATCGCCCGTGCCTGGAATGTCTATAGCTGGTGCGTTGTCAGGTGCGCCAACGCAACCTCGTTCATCAATTTTGGCAGGGTCGCATATCACACACAAATCGGGCTGCACTACGGTGATGATCTCCCGGTCGGATTTACTTTTATTGGAAAGCGGGAGGCGCACATCAAAAGGAGCTGAGAAGACCTGGCATTTCTTGCCCTTTAAAAAATTCGCTGATTGCCTGAATAGCTCACCTGATATTTTTTGGTGCAAACTTCCGGGAGCAGGAGACATTTTAAAAATTTTTCCTCGTATCAACTCCGTCATCTCGCCCAATTGCCAGGTCAGGTAATCGGCATACGTATACGTTCCGGATAAATCGGGCTCTTCGATTTTCATTTCAATCAAATTTAAAGCGGGCTGCCTAAAATGCAAAGAATGGTTGAAAAGCAGAAGTAGTTCGGGACTTGGACTTCAGACTTAGGGACTTGGAACCTCGCAAATCCCGTCCTCAGTCGGGTTGTACGATCGGGGAATTGCTTCAGTATTCTTTCGGCTCTTGCCTCACATGACGGATGCGTAAGATTCTGATCTCTGTTGGAGTATGTGTATAAGCAATTCTATAAGGGTACTTTTCAAAAACCCGATAGTTGCCCGGATTGTCTTTCTTAAACTTGTCCGGTGGATATTTTTCAGGATTGTTCGGCAATCCATCTATTATTTTAGTAATTCCCTCTCTTACTTTTTCTGCATTGCTATAGGATTTTTCTCTAATTCGATCATAGGAATTCCTAAAATAAACTGATGCCCGCTTGTTCCAAACTACTGGCCTGGGCTTCTTTACCATTCTTTCATCTGCTTTTTCAGCTCCGCGTGAGTGATGAACTCTCCGCGGTCTATTTCTGCTTCGGCTTCTTCCAGTTCCCGGTTGTATTGCTCAATGCTTATCCGCCCTTCATTCTTTAAACCGTAGTGGAGCATGGCCTTAATCGCCTTCAGTAATGAAAGGTCTTCTATTTGTTGAAGCTCCTTGATCAATAAAGACCGTTCGGTATTGATATCCATAACCTTCTTCGTTTGCATTTTCAAAGATAACGATTTCATATTTGATTTTAGTTTCCTTTTCAACCTAACGCGTAACCTTACTGAGCGGATGGAACTTCATTCCTGCTGCGGTCAGCTCTTCAATGCCACATTCTTGCACAAGCAGTCAAAACCCTTCCTCCAAAAACACTTCGGCCAAATCAATAGTTAACCCTGGCAACGTAACAGGTGAAACCCTGTCTGTCCGGATGTATGGTTTTAAGATGCCCTGGTATTTACCTGTTTCATCAAGTGTGTAAACCAACACGGTTTGCTCCTGGGGGTGCACCACCCAATATTCTGCTACGCCCGCTTCTTCATATACTTCAAATTTTTCGCGCAGATCTTTTGCAGAGGTATGTCGGGAAAGTATTTCAATGATCCAGTCAGGCGCTCCCATGCAACCTCTTTCATCTATCTTGGCAGGGTCGCACACTACGCACAAATCGGGTTGTACTACGGTTATGATCTCCCGGTCGGCTTTATTTTTTGGTGAAACGGGCAAGCGAACATCAAAAGGTGCAGCAAACAGTTGGCATTTTTTGCCCTCTAAAAAATTCCCGATTTTGAGAAAAAACCTTCCTGATATTTTTTGGTGCATACTGCCCGGGGCCGGTGACATCTTAAAAATTTTTCCTCGAATCAATTCTGTCATCTCGCCTATTTGCCAGGTCAGGTAATCGGCATACGTATACGTTCCGGATAAATCGGGCTCTTCGATTTTCATTTCAATCAAATTTAAATATGCAAGTGCGTAAACATACCCAAAGATTTAACTTAACATTCAATCCCAAAAGTTTGAGCCGTCAGACCGCTCTATGCTTCCGCTTACAGCGGTCTGACGACTTTAATCTTTGAGGTTAGGTATACAACCGGACTACCATAAATTTAAAGCGGGTCTTCTTAAAATACAAAGAATGGTTGAAAAAGCAGGATTGGGACTTGAAATCCCTTCTGCAATAATTCAACTATTCAACCTTCACTCCTAAATTCTCTCCCAACAACTTAAACTGTTTGACCCACTCGGGCTTATGGCTCAGAGTTTCAACATCTTCTTCCCGGGAAATTTCAAAATACAAATTCTGACTTTGATAAACGATAGGGTCAAGTTTGAATTGCTTCAATAATGGAAACACCCGGTTCAATCGTTCAATACGTTTGGTATTGCTGCGTTCGGCACTGATACGCTTTAATTCTCTAAAGATGCTCTCGCCTGCCAACCGCGATACCTTGTCTTTATCTTCAATCTTCAATTCCCATTTCACCAGTTCGCTCATTACACGTTCCAGTTCTTTAATGTTAATCTTTTCCGGTTGGAAGCAATGGAGTAGATCCGCATTTAGAATGTATTCGAAAGTTGTGGTGTAGGCTTTTGGTATGGGTACATCGTTATTGACGAGCGCATTTACTAATGGATAATCGCGGTTATATACTCTTCGTAATGATTCTTCAATCTCTTGCATGCTTTGATACGCGATCATATCGAGTACTTTACGTTTCTCATCCTTGAAGAGTTGCCATAACGTGTAGTTCACCGGACCAAAGTAAGTTTGCATGTGTGCAATTACATCGCCAAGCCTGCCCTCTTCAAAAGCACTGATGATGCGCATTTGCATACTGGCGAATTTATCATCTTCCATGTCCAATGATATGTTGCCCATGATGTTGTGCTTACCCATATACACCACCGCAAACGTAAACCGCTTTTCAGACCGTGTTACATTTGATTTTACTTTCGTAATTCCCAATGCCAGTTTTTGTTCTCCCGCTTCTTTGCGAATAAAAAATTCATTAGTTGCGGTATAATTAAACAACGGAGATTTCTCCGGATCATCTTCAAACAAGGATGAAACTGCATAATGCATCCCCACACGTGCCAGGTTTGTTTTAGAAGGAATAACGTAACGCTTGTATACGTTCGCACCATTTTCCAGTGAGGTAATATTACTCGGGACTGCTTCTAATCGCTTCATGAATTCTTCTTCCAGGTCGGTACCAACTGTTTGACTGATCAACTGAATCGCGCGACAGGCATATTGCAAAATCTGGGTGGTTTCAATTCCCGAAATCTCATCGAAGAACCAACCACAACTTGTGTACATGAGCATGGCATTGCGTTGCATCTCCATCAAACGCAGTACCCGATTTTGTTCTACATCTTTCTGACAATGATCTTTTAAAAACTTTCGTACCGTATCATCCGTGCGCTTTAAGATGACATTGATGTATTCGTTGCGAGCTTCCCAGGGATTTTTAAGTACAGGTGATGCCTCGCGGATAAACACTTCGTTCAACTGATCCCGTAGCCAGTCCAGTGCCTCCCGCAACGGTTTTCTCCACTTCTGATTCCAATTGTTTTTTCCTCCCGTATTGCAGCCACAGTCGTTACGCCAGCGCTCCACGCCATGCACGCAACTCCACGAACTGTTTTCGTGAATCTCAGCTTCATAAACAGGTGTTACTTTTGAAAGATATTCAGCATAATTGGTAATGTTGGCCTGTTTATGTTCATCAATATAATCGAGACAGAAGGCCAATGCCATATCGCCATGCTTGTGATGGTGGCCATAGGTTTCGCCATCGGTAGCAATATGCACAAGCTGAGGTTCGCTATTGCCGTGATCAAAGGAATCAAGAAGGCTGTTGGCAAATTTCTGTCCGTTGTTCAACAGACCGTTGAATGCTACGCTTTGCGCAATGTCGCCATGATAAAAGAATAGGGTAATGGTTTTCCCGGAAGGAAGATAATACAAGTAAGGTCTTCGGGTGTCGACTGAACCATCTCCCAATTCATTCCAACTATTGATTAAATTCGGGCTATATTCTGTTATTAGCCTTTTCTAAAATAATTATATGAACCCAGCAAGTTTCCTTATCCTCATCGGTATTATCATTCTAACGGCATGTTCTTCAGGCAAGAAAGCCTATGAACGAGGCGATTATTATGGCGCTGTGATGCAGGCCGTTTCCCGATTACGTCAAAACCCCGACCATTCTAAATCAGCGGAAGCGTTAAAAAACAGTTACCCGCTGGCACTTGAATGGCTGCAAACAGATGCCAATAATCAGATCGCTTCCAACTCTACTTCTAAATGGAGAAATGCAATTGCATCCTACGACAAGATCAACCAGATGTACGAATCCATCAAGCAATCTCCGGGTGCATTAAAAGTAATTCGTGATCCTAAAAATTTCTACACAGAGATCGGACCTCTGAAAGAGAAGGCAGCAGACGAAAGTTATAATGCCGGAATAGATGCTTTGATGAAAGGCACGCGCGATGAGGCCAAGCGAGCGTACTATAGTTTTGCGGATGCGCAAGCCTATGTGCCGGGCTTTAAAGATGTGGTTGAGTATTTAGATAAGGCCAAGTTCGAGGCAACACTAAAAGTAGTGGTTGAGCAAGTGGCTGTACCTACTCGTTACAGCTTAAGTGGCGGCTTCTTCCAGGATAAAGTGGAAGCGTATCTTCATCAAAATTATCCCGACCGCGGTTTTATTAAATTTTACACTCCGGAAGAAGCTAAAAACGTAAGCCTTCCAAAAGTTGATCAGCTCCTGCGCATTCAGTTTGACGATTTTTCTGTTGGAAATACTACCATCAACGAAAAGGAGGAGACTGTAAAGAAGGATAGCGTAAAAGTTGGTGAGGCTAAAGTAGATGGCAAGACCATTCCGGTTTACAATACGGTTTCTGCTAAACTTACCACGGTTCGTAAAGAAGTGGTTTCAACTGGATTATTAAGCATGATCGTGGTAGATGCCAAAACCAATGGCGTGCTTACCCATCAAAAGTTCTCGGGCGAATATTCCTGGGTGAGTTCCTGGGCTCGTTTTAACGGAGACGATCGTGCACTGAGTGACCAGCAAGTAGCTTTGTGCAAAAGAAAAGAACAACAACCACCGGTTGCACAGGATTTATTTCTGGAATTTACACGACCCATCTACAACAAATTGATACCCGCGCTTCAGGGGTTCTATAGAAACTACTGACTGATGTTTTGAAAATAAAAATGAAATGTCAGGTTAAGCCTGTCGCATGCCTACCGGTAGGCAGAAAACCTGATTTTCTGTGGACAAAAGTTTTCGACCAAATGCCAATGAAATGGCATGTGCCTAAGACCTCGCCCCATGCAAGCTTTTCAGAACCTGAAAGTTCGAATCACCCCTCTACAAATGGGCTACCGTTAGGACACAAAAGTGATTGATGACCGTGTTATTGTAACTAACTATCGGGACTGGAACAGAATAACTAACTAACCCAATTATTGCCAGCCATCTCACTATTCAAGCTTATAGCCTATGCGCGAAAGAACATAAGTATTTCACAGAAAGGCTGCAGGCGCGCATTTAGCGCGGACTACAACTTGTATGCGGATTGCTACAATACCTGTCCGCGCAACAAGCACTCATTTTTTTCTGTGCGAAACAGATGCATATCTGTCTATCAAAGTGCACATCCACATA
>Ga0247727_10019388_pt1 | contig 10547 bp, 5 predicted proteins | sample WisWelCaveWW1625_FD_202498 | JGI IMG/M metagenome (GOLD analysis project Ga0247727, IMG submission 202498) | Biofilm microbial communities from Wishing Well Cave, Virginia, United States - WW16-25 | ecosystem: Environmental > Aquatic > Deep subsurface > Groundwater > Cave microbial mat | place...
GCTACGTGTCGGCGGTGATTCTTGGCGCGGCCCGCCGGGTTTCGGCTTCGAGGAAGCCATCGCAGGGTGCAGCAGGACGGGTTCACGCCTCTTGCTCGAAGCGGACCGGGGCTGGACTGTATTCGGACCCTGCTCGCCCATGACGACGGCCTCTGCTTTCCGGGCCGCGCGAGGGTGACGGGCCCTCCGAACGAACGACGCAGTAGAGTCGACTGTATCCCGGTTCCCTCACATGTATGATGAGTGCGAGTATGAACGCAGACTTCCAGGGTGGATGAATCTCCCGGACCGGCCTCCTCTCCCGGGGAGGCTCACAGCGCACCTCGTACTGGACCTTGACACGAAAGGCAAACCATGCGCGTTTCGCGAATGAGGACCGCAGTCTTTTGCGCACTGTGGCTGTTCGTATCGGTCGGTCGCGCCAGCACGGATCCATCACCGGCCTCTCGGGGGGCTAACGACTGGCATTTCTCGCTACGTGAGGACGTCACGCGAATCTTCTCCGCTCGCGGGTTGATTGTCTTGGGGACGGGTGCCGCCCTCTCCGCTGGCGCTCTGGCGATCGAGGATCCCGCGGCACAGGCTCGCGCGCTCGATGGGCTCCACGATGTCCCCGACGTGGGCAATGTGTACGGCTCACCGGTCGTGGTCGTCGGAGGCGCGGCGACGCTGGCCCTCTTTGGCAAACTGACCCACCGCCCCACTTTCACGACCGCGGGCGTCGATCTGGCAAGGTCGTTCGCCTACAGCGCGACCCTCGTGGGGGCCATGAAGGTGACCTTCGATCGGACCCGTCCTGACGGCGAGCGATTCTCATTTCCGTCCGGACATGCGGCCGCTGCCTTCTCCACGGCCCCCGTGCTCACCCATCATTTCGGGAAGCTGGCTGGCGCGGCCGCCTATGCGCTCGCGGGGGCCACGGCCCTCGGACGCATGGAAGACCGGAAGCACTACCTGTCGGACGTGGTCTTCGGCGCGGCCCTCGGCTTCGCGGTCGGCGACGCCATCGCCGGACAGCGCCGCGGGGCGGGCCCACGCGTGTTGATCGATGGGGACCGGGTGGGAGTCCAGGTCGAGTTCTGATCGGGGACGACCGGTCCCTCTGGACGCCCGCTCGATCAGCCCGGGTTCTGCGCCACCTGCATCTTAGCCGTTTTCCTGGTTCGTCCACGCCCGGAGTGCGTGCCGAACGGTGCCGAACGCAATGCTCGCGGACAGCCCACCGCCGAAGCCGATGATGCCCAACCGGGTGCCGATCGACAGCTCTCCAGCGTTGAGAGCCAGCGCGAGCGGAATCGAGGCGCTGGTCGTGTTGCCGAACCGGCCGCCGGCGCTCAAGACCCGACCACGAAAGCCGCGCTCGCGCCACATGCGGACAATCGACTCGTTGAGCATCAGGTTGGCCTCGTGCAGCACGGCGGCGTCGAGGTCGGCGAAGTCCCAGCCGGCCTTGCCCAGAGCGGATTCCATCGCCGGCCCGCCGATGAAGGGGACGAGTACCTGGCGGACCGCGGCGCCGTCCATCGCCAGCAGATGCTTGCCGGCTTCCAGTTCCTGCGGCGACGGCGAGGGGAATCGCGACCCACCGACAGGGGTGCGGATCATCTCGGCCTGGCTGCCGTCCAGCCAGCTCCAGAATTGCGAGGGCGAGAACCAGTCCTCGTCCTCGGGAACGGCGACGCAGAGGGCGGCGGTACCGGCGTCACCCAGCACGGTGGCGAAACTGCGGTCGCGCCAGTTGATCGTTGCGCTCATCCGGTCGGCGCCGATCAAGAGAATGCGTTGCGCCATCCCCGAGCGGATCAGCGCATAGCACAATAGGAGCGAGGCAACCCAGCTGCTGCACGCCAGCGACACATCGGCGCCCTTGACCTCGCGCGGGACCGATCCCTGCCACACCGGAATGCCTAGCTCGTGCTGGAGTAGGGCCGAATCCGGAGGGCTGTAGAGATAGGAGGGCGTGACGCTGCCCACGATGATGGCGTCGATATCGGAGGGCGATTGACCGGAGGCGTCGAAGAGCTGTCGGGCTGCCCGAGCGGCGAGGTCGACGGTGCCCGTTCCCTCACAGCAGAAACGCCTCTCGCTGAACCCAATGAATCGTCTCACCCAGCGATCGCTGGTCTGGAAGAGCTTGGCCTCGTCCGCCGAGAGCAGGTCCGGGCCGTCGACGCTCTTGCGCGCCCTGAGGCGCATACGCTCGAGTCGAAGACGGGCTGCCACGCGCCTGTTGCTCCAGACCTGCTCCGGAGCATAGGCGGAGATCCCATCGAAACGCATGCCGAAGCTATTGGAACCCAGGAGTACCTGCCTTTCCGCAACGTCCATGAAGGACCGCGCACGGACCCAGCCTACCGCATCAAATCGGTTCTTGTACATTTCGCGTGGCGGGATGTGCCCAGAGACGTCGCAGCGGTGCTCCCGGAGAAGGCCTTCCTGGTGCTTGCGCACTGCGGTCTGAGATGATGCACGCGCTAGGTGACGTCACGGTGACAGACGGCAAGGTGGCTCCCCAGCCATGGAGGTTCAACACGGTGATCCGAGCGAACACCTTGCGCTCGTCCATCGGCGCCACGCGCTGCCCGCGATACTTGCGTGCATCCCGGGCCGCCTGCGCCGCGGCCATCGCGGGGCTTCTCCTCGTACCTTCCGCCACCGCCTTCGCGGATCGTGCCCATTCTCCCGCCCTGCGGACGACGGAAGCCCGTGTGGCGCTTGGCACGGTCTCCGACTCACTGCCCAAGGCCATGCCGCTTGCCGGCGCATCGGCCCACGATGCCCTCTGGCATCGCGTGCGCGTCCTGTGTGGCAGGGCGTACGCCGGCACGGTGGTCGAGGCGCCGGCGGGCGACACCACCTTCGCCGGCAAGGCCCTGGTGATGCACGTGCTCGCGTGCGGCAAGGGGGAGATCCGCATCCCCTTTCACGTCGGAGTGAACCGCTCGCGCACCTGGGTGCTCATCCGCACCGAGGCCGGCCTGCGGCTCAAGCACGATCACCGGCACGAGGACGGCTCGCCCGATTCGGTCACGCAGTACGGGGGCGATGCGCGGCTGCCGGGCAAGCCGGGCAGGCTCGAGTTCCCGGCCGACGCCTTCACCGCGCGGCTCATCCCGCGCGCCGCGGCCAACGTGTGGACGCTCGAGGTCGAGCCCGGCCGGCGGTTCGTCTACGCGCTGCGGCGCGAGGGGACCGACCGTCGCTTCCGGATCGAGTTCGACCTCACGCGGCCAGTCCCCGCGCCGCCGCTGCCCTGGGGGACAACAAAGGAGTAGGTGCGGGGGGACGTCTGACTGCTGACGCTGAAGTAGGGGCGACCGCGCGGCGTTCGACTCGGGGGCGTGATGCCGGTCGGAGTCCGTTCGAGGATAGCGGGCGGGAACGGGCGCTGTTGCGAGAATTGGCTCTCCGCTCGGGACAGGCGCTCGCGGGCCGAGCCGCTCGCCGGGAGCAGTCAAATGGACTCGACGGGCGGGGTGGCTCCGTGCTCCACTGGGGAGCACGTAACGCGGTCTGCTCTGACATGAGCCCGTCCAACGCCCCGCCCCTCTCAGGGCAGAGTCGCGTCGGGCGCATTCGAGGAGGTGGAGAATGACTCTTCAGGTTGGCAACGTGGCGCTTCAGATTGGCAGCGTGGCTCCGGATTTCGAGGCCGAGACGACGGAAGGCAAGATGCGCTTCCATGACTGGATCGGCGACTCGTGGGCGGTGCTCTTCTCGCACCCGAAGGACTTCACGCCGGTGTGCACCACGGAACTCGGCTACATGGCCAGGCTCAAGCCCGAGTTCGACAAGCGGCGCACCAAGATCATCGGACTCAGCGTCGATCCCGTCGGCAACCACGTGAAATGGTCGAACGACATCAAGGAGACTCAGGGTTACGCGCCGAACTATCCGATGATCGGCGACACCGACCTGTCGGTTTCCAAGCTCTATGGGATGCTGCCTGCTGACCTGGAAGGCACGTGCGACGGGCGAACGCCGGCCGACAACCAGACGGTGCGCAACGTGTTCGTCATCGGGCCCGACAAGAAGATCAAGCTGATGATCGTCTATCCCATGACGACGGGCCGAAACTTCGACGAAGTTCTGCGCGTGATCGACTCGCTACAGCTGACCGCAAAGCACAAGGTGGCAACGCCGGTCAACTGGAAGCAGGGCGAGGATGTGATCATCGCGGGCTCGGTCTCAGACGAAGAAGCCAAGAAAACGTACCCGCAGGGGTGGAAAGCGCCCCGACCGTATCTCAGGATAGTGCCTCAGCCCAAGCCATAGGAGGGGCCTCGAGATCGGGGGCCTCGGGGCAGAGCGCCGCCCCGCGGGCCGATCGAGGGTGGCTTCGCGCCACCGCTGTCGGCCTCTCTTCGCGGAGATGGCACGACCTTGCGACCGCGAGCCGGTCGTTCCATATGGTCTGAACTCCCAGGGGGTGGGTGTCTCATCCACGAGATCTCGATCGCACACGCCAAACGCGATGAAGTGGATGCGGCTTTCTAGAGGGGTGGAGCGCGCCAACCCATCGCGCTGCCCACACTCCGTGGTCTAGGATGCTCGCTCCGGTGCGCTCTTGTAGAGGACGCAGGCTAACGGGCAGAACCGGCAAGGGTAGCCGGAGAAGGAGACCTCTCACCCCCCCGGCACCCACCTCAACCACGTGCGCGGAGCCGCCGATAACCTCCGGAAACCTCCTCCCGGAGGTGGAACATGCCCGCATGGCCGGTCGCGCCGACTGGATGGAGGTGGCCTTGGAGCTGACGAAGGCCGAAGTGCCGGGGCCGCTAGCCATGCGGTGTGCGGCCGCCGGCCGCCTACCATGATCGGCTGTCGGACCTTCCGGGTCTGGACGTCGGCGGTTTGCCTCCTGCTCGCCGTCGCGCCAGATGCGCTTGCTTCCTGGACGAAGAACGCGCCCCTCGGCCTTCCGGTCTGCGTGGCGCCGGGCGACCAGCACGAATCCATGGTCATCGCCGACGGCGGCGGCGGCGCGATCGTGGTGTGGCAGGATGGTCGCGCGGGAGACGACGACGTGTACGCGCAGCACGTCCTGGCCTCGGGCCAGCTCGATCCCGCCTGGCCGGTGGAGGGCCTTGCCGTGTGCACGGCGCCCGGCGACCAGAGCGCCCTCGTCGTGGTTGGCGACGGCGCTGGCGGTGCGATCGTCTGCTGGCGCGATTCCCGCAACGGCACCGCGTACGACATCTACGCCCAGCATCTGCTGGGATCCGGAACGGTGGACCCCGCATGGCCACGCGACGGTCGAGCCGTTTGCACCGCGAGCGGCAACCAGCATGGGCCGGTGCTGGTGGCCGACGGCAGAGGCGGTGCGATCGTGGCCTGGCAGGATGCGCGCGGCGACGTCGGCTTCGACATCTACGCCCAGCACCTGCTGGCCTCGGGCGCGACCGACCCGGCGTGGCCGGTGAACGGGCATGGGTTCTGCGCGGCTTCGGGCCGGCAATCCGGGGCGGCTCTCGCCGCCGACGGTGCGGGAGGAGCGATCGTCGCCTGGCTCGATCTTCGCGCCGGTCGTCACGACCTCTACGCCCAGCACCTGACGGCGTCGGGTGTCGATCGCGCCTGGCCGGCCGATGGCGGCGCGCTCCGCACCTCGGGCGGCGAGGCGAGTGCCCCCGCGATCGTCACTGACGGAGTCGGCGGAGCGCTGGTCGGGTGGACGGCGGCCCGCGGCAGTCGTCACGTCGTGCACGTCCGGCGCGTCCTGGCCTCGGGCCCGGTCGACTCGCTCTGGTCCGTGGAGGGCCGCGCGCTCGGCGCCGGCGCCGACCCCAGGACCCCCTCGATGGTTTCCGATGGGATGGGAGGCGCCATCGTCGTCTGGTCGGATTCCCGCAATGGCGGACGCGGCATCTACGCTCAGCATGTACTGGCTTCTGGCGCGGTGGATCCCGCCTGGCCGGTGGAGGGCCGCCCCCTGTGCCCACCCGACGGCGAGCATCGCGATCCCAGGTCGATCGCCGACGGCGCCGGCGGGGTCATCGTCGTCTGGTCGGGCTGGCTTCGCGACGCGCGCGACATCTACGCCCAACACGTGAACCTGGCCGACGTGGTCGGCAAGCCGGGGCCGGTGGCCGCGGCGCCGCTGGCGACGGACCGGGGCACCACTCCGCACGTAGCCGCCATACCCGATGTGGGGGCGAAGGCCGGAGAAGAGACGCCGGGGGAGGGGAACAAGCCCGACGACGGAACGCCCGCCGAAGACGCCAAGCGCAACGAGAAGCCCGCCACGGCCGAGGCCACCATTTCGGCGCAGGATGCCGCGGCGGGCACGCCCAACGAGCCGGTCGGGAACGAGCCGCGCCCGGGGCTCCGCGTCAGCCTCGTGTCCGGCACGGTCCTGCAAGACCTGCAGATCGACGGCAAGCTCGCCGAGTCCGCGTGGAGCGCCGCCGACTCGATCGCGAACCTGGTCACCATCGAGCCCCAGGAAGGCGGGGTCCCGGCGGGGAGAACGGTGGTGAAGGTGCTCGCCGACGCCGCCGAGGTCGTCATCGGCGTGAAATGCGTGGACCCGGACCCTTCCGGGATCGTCTCGTTCTCGAAGGCGCGCGACTCCGAGCTCGACGAGGAGGACAACGTCCTGGTCGTGATCGACACCTTCGGGGACGGCCGCTCGGGCTACGCTTTCGCCATCAATCCCGGCGGCTCGCGATTCGACGGGCTGGTGAACGCCCAGGGAGACGACGTCAACAGCGACTGGGACGCAGTGTGGGAGGGCGCGGCAAGCCTCGATTCCACGGGTTGGTCCGCGGAGATTCGCATCCCGATCAAGAGCCTGGGCTTCCGCAAGGGACTCAAGCAGTGGGGCTTCAACGTCGAGCGCCACGTGCAGCGCCTGCAGGAGACCAGCCGCTGGTCGGGGGCGAGGCGCGACTACCAGATCTGGCAGATGAGCCGGGCGGGCCTCCTCCTCGGCCTGCCGGATTTCGATCTCGGCCGCGGGCTGTCGGTCCAGCCCGCGTCGGTGTCCAACGTCCGGCGCACCGCCCCGAGGGCCTCGCGGGACGCGGCCAGCCGCGTGAGCCTGGACGTCCGGCAGAAGCTCGGCGCCGACCTCTCCGCCGCCGTGACCCTCAACACCGACTTCGGAGAGGCCGAGGCGGACGTTCGTCAGACCAACCTCTCCCGCTTCGACATCCTGTATCCCGAACGCCGCGCCTTTTTCCTCGAGGGCTCCGACATCTTCGAGTTCGGCTCCGGGCTCAGCGTCGAGGACGCCGAACTCCGTCCGTTCTTCAGCCGGCGCATCGGCTTCGTGGTCCCGGAAGGGGAGGACGAAGCGGCGGGGCGCGAGGTGCCGATTCGGGCGGGGGGGAAACTCCTGGGCAGCATCGGACAGGCCCGCGTCGGGACCCTGGTCGTGGCGACCGATCCGCTCGCGGAGCTGCGCGTCCCGCGCTCCGGGATGGCCGTGGTGAGGCTGCGCCGGAACGTCCTCAAGGAGTCCTCGGCCGGGCTGATCGCCACGTTCGGCGGTCCCTTGAGCCAGGGCGGCTGGACGGAGGGGGCCGATTTCACCTTCAAGACGTCGGAGTTCTCCGGAGACAGGAACCTGCTTGCGGGCTTCTGGGGACTCGTCACACACCAGCTGGAACTGGAAGGCGATCGGAATGCCTACGGCGGAACGCTCGCCTACCCGAATGATCCGTTCAGTTTCGACCTGACCCTCATGAACGTCGGTGATGGTTTCCAGCCCCAGCTCGGGTTCGTCCAGCGAACCGGCGGAATCCTCCAGACCTCCGCGGAGTACAAGCCCCGTCCCGACTGGCCCCTGGTCCGGCAGACGCTCTATGGCCTGTCCTACTTCCGGGCCCTGCAGAAGAGCGGCCGTTGGGAAAGCGAGGTGCTGAAGGCCAAGCCGTTCGACTGGCTGCTGAAGAGCGGCGACCGGCTGACCGTCCGCATCGAGTCCCAGGGCGAGCAGCCCGAGGAGGCCTTCGAGGTCTTCGAATCACCGGCGAGGCGCGTCTCGATTCCGGCGGGGACGTACCGCTGGAACCGCTGCGAAATGGCCGCCAATCTGGCCCCGAAACGGCGGGTCAGCGGCGAGGTCAGCTACGCGTTCGGGGGCTTCTACAAGGGCAGGCTGCGCACGCTGGCCGCCGATGTCACCCTGCAGCCGGTCTCCATGCTGACGCTTCAATTCGGCGGGGAGAAGAACATCGCCACCCTGCCTCAGGGCGATTTCACGCAGTACCTCGAAAGCCTGCGCACCGAATTCAAGCCTTCGCCGTTGTTCCAGGTGACCAACTTCGTGCAGTACGACAACGAGAGCCGCTCGCTGGGATCAGCCAGCCGACTGCGCTGGTCTTTCCATCCGCTCGGCGATCTCTACCTCACCTACAATCACAACCTGCTGCGACCTGTGGCGACGCCGAAGTGGGACTTCGTCTCCTACAAGGTGTCGATGAAGATCCAGTACGCCATGCGGTATTGAGCCGCTGCCTCGGATGGGAGAAATCGTGACCGAGAGGCCGGAAAGCGACTTGCGAAGCCGGACTCGCGTCGCCGTTCCACCGGTCCTGGCCGCGCTGGTGGCCGCGTGGCTGTGTCCGGGAGCGGCGGGCGCCCAGAACGTCCGCACCGACTCCTACGTCACCAACGGCTCGGTGCGCGCCATGGTGGTCTCGGGCAGCACCCTCTATATCGGTGGGTCGTTCACCCAAGTGGGTCCGCCCACGGGCGGAGCCGTTCCGCTGGATTCCGGCACCGGCAGGCCTCTTGCGCTTCCCAAGGTGGCGGGAACGGTGAGCGCGGTCGCTCCCGACGGCTCGGGCGGCTGGTACGTCGGCGGCCGCTTCACGCACGTCGCGGGCGTGCCACGATCCAACCTCGCCCATCTGCGGGCCGATTACACCCTCTCGCCATGGAACCCCGGCGCGGATGGCGAGGTCCGCGCCCTGGCGGTAAGCGGCGGGTTCGTCTATGTGGGCGGGAGCTTCACCAGCGTCGGCGGCCAGGCGCGCGGCCGCCTGGCCAGGGTGGATGCCGGCACGGGCCTGGTCACCAATTGGAATCCGAACGCGAACGGCACGGTCGACGCGCTGGCCGCCAACGGCTCGACGATCTACGCGGCGGGGAGCTTCACCACCATCGGCGCCATCTCGGTGGCCCGGAACCGCATCGCGGCGCTCGACGGCGCGGGGGCGGCGACCGCGTGGAACCCGGACGCCAACGACACGGTGAGCGTGCTGGTGGTGGCGGGCCCGACGGTCTACGCGGGGGGCAGCTTCACCACCATCGGCTCGCCGCCGGCGGCGCGCAACCGGATCGCCGCGCTCGACGCGAGCGGCGCGGCGACCACCTGGGACCCGAACGCCGACGGCCCGGTGAGGGCCCTGGCGGTGAGCGGCGCGACGGTGTACGCGGGCGGTGACTTCACCACCATCGGCTCGACCCCGATGACGCGGAGCCGGATCGCGTCGCTCGACCCGACCGGCGCCGCGACCGCGTGGAACCCGGGCGCCGACGGGCCGGTGAGGGCGCTGGCGGTGAGCGGGCCGACCGTCTACGCCGGCGGCAGCTTCTCGAGCATCGGCGCCGTGCCGGCGCCGCGCAACGCCATCGCCGCACTCGACGTGGCCGGGCAGGTGACCGCCTGGAACCCGAACGCGGCCGGTCCGGTGAGCACGCTGGCGGTGGATGGCACGACGGTGTTGGCGGGCGGCGGCTTCGTCACCATCGGCGGCCAGGCCCGCAACAACCTCGCGGCGCTGGACGTGACGAGCGGCCAGGTGATCGCCTGGGACCCGGGGGCCGACGGCACCGTGAGCGCGCTGGCGGTGAGGTCGGGCACCGTTTTCGCGGCCGGCAGCTTCGACACCATTGCTGGCCGGAGCCGGCACGGCATCGCGGCGCTGGACGCCGGCACGGGCGCGGCGGCGGTCTGGGACGCCCAGGCGGACGGGAGCGTGTTCGCGCTGGCGATCTTCGGAAGTGTGGTCTACGCGGGCGGTGACTTCACCAACATCGGCGGTCAGGCGCGGAACCGGATCGCGGCGCTCGGCGCGACGATCGACCTCAATCAGGCGACTGCCTGGAACCCCGACGCGAACCTCGACGTGAAGGCGCTGGCGGTGAACGCGGCCGGGACGGTGGTCTACGCGGGAGGCGCGTTCACCAGCATCGGCGGGCAGGCGCGCAACCGGATCGCCGCTCTCGACGCCGGCACCGCCAGCGCCACCGCCTGGAACCCCGACGCGAGCGCCACGGTGAACGCGATCAGGGTGAGCGGGAGTACCGTGTACGCGGGCGGGGACTTCAACGCCATCGGCGGGCAACCCAGGAGCTCCATCGCGGCCCTCGACCGGACGGGAGCGGCGACCTCGTGGAATCCCGGCCCAGACTCCCTGGTCCACACGATCGCGGTGAGCGGGAGCACGGTGTACGCAGGCGGCCGATTCACCACCATCGGCGGGCGGGCGCGCGGCCGGATTGCGGCTCTCGACGCCACCGGCGGGTCCGCCACCGCCTGGGACGTGGGCGCCAGCGACCGCGTCGCGGCGCTGCTCGTGAGCGGCACCACGGTG
>Ga0247727_10019389_pt1 | contig 10547 bp, 7 predicted proteins | sample WisWelCaveWW1625_FD_202498 | JGI IMG/M metagenome (GOLD analysis project Ga0247727, IMG submission 202498) | Biofilm microbial communities from Wishing Well Cave, Virginia, United States - WW16-25 | ecosystem: Environmental > Aquatic > Deep subsurface > Groundwater > Cave microbial mat | place...
TCGCCTTTGACGATATAGTCTTCTACGTGGAATTTGATGGCTTCAATCGCGATCCGAACGTCCCGGTCCGCCGTCAAGAACACAATCGGACTGTCGATCTGCCGTTCACGGATTGCTTGCGTCAGCTCCAGGCCGTTCAGCCCCGGCAGGTGATAGTCCACCAGGATAATATCGATCTCTGGGTTGCGTTCCAGCTCCTCGAGGGCAGAGCGTCCATCATGCTTCCATACCATACGAAACTGCTTCTCCCGGTGTCTTGAGAGAACGTTCTCCACTGCTTTTATGTAGTTCGCATCATCATCTACGAACAGGAGGGTGATGACCTTGGGCGTTTCCATTCTAAGGAATCTTAAGATGATTGATGTGATTATACCACTTGTTCAACAGACTTGCAACTGTGGGGCGTTCCTCACACATGCCTCCAGCGCGCTTGGTGAGAAAACCCGGATGGCATCCGGATTCACTGAGTTGATTTTATGGAATTCTTTATCTATAATCGTGTAGTTTTTTCGCTGTGTGTGTGATGTCACCGATGTCATCGCATGCGGAGCAAGTCTCCCGCCTCATAACTTTTGGAGCAACCATCATGGCTGAGAAAAGTAAGATTCTGGTTGTTGATGATGAAGATGCCCTTCGCACTGTGCTGAGTGGTGAACTGGTGAGTGAGGGATACGACGTACGCACGGCATCAGACGGAGATGAAGCAATTTCTGCTATCCAGAAGGAGACGTTTGATCTCCTTTTGCTCGATATCAAAATGCCGCGCGTGAATGGTTTTGAGGTCCTTAAGTTTGTGAAAGAGCAGCAGCCACGCACCAAGGTGGTGATGCTGACAACGTTTGCCGATCTCAAGAACGCTATCGAATCGAAGAAACTCGGTGCCGAGGATTTCGTCAGCAAACCCTACGATCTTGTCGATCTGCTTACGACGATCGAGCGAGTGCTGAACGAATAATCAGACGGGGTGTGAAGACGGAGTCGGCATCGTGTGAATCGTGTCAGCAGAATGACAAAGAAATTCAATCTTCTCATTGTAGATGACGAGGAGTCTCTCAGGACACTTCTCGAAAGTGAACTGCAAGACTCCGACGAGTTCAATGTCGATTGCGCCGCAGACGGGGGACAAGCGATCAACCAAATCCAGATGAAGGTGTACGACGTGATCCTTCTGGATATCCGCATGCCGAGGGTCAGCGGTATCGAAGTCCTCAAATTCGTCCAGGAGTACTCTCCCACCACCCAGGTGATCATTCTTACCAATTATGCCGACATCAGGACCGCGATCCAGACAATCAAAATGGGGGCCTATGATTTTCTTGCAAAGCCGTACGATATTGACGAGCTTTTCAACACCATTCATCGTGCCTTAGAACGCAAACGGCTCTTTATCGACAACAAGTTGATGAGGAGCGAATTGTCACGCAAGGCGGGGAACTCGGAACTCATCGGACAGAGCCCGCTGTTTCTGAAACTCATTGAAAGCGCGACACGGCTTGCCGCGAGTGACTCGTTTGTGCTCATTCAGGGGGCAAGCGGCACCGGCAAGGAGCTCATCGCCAACCTTATCCACCGCCGCAGCCATCGAAGCGACAGGCCGTTTGTGGCCATGAACTGCGCCTCGATTCCGGACACCCTTCTCGAAAGTGAGTTGTTCGGGCATGAGAAAGGTGCGTTTACCAATGCCATTTCCACCAAACAGGGTCTGGTCGAAGTGGCCAACGGGGGTACCTTGTTCCTTGATGAAGTGGGGGACATCAGCCCTGCTATACAGCCCAAGCTGTTGCGATTTCTGGAAACGAGAGAGTTTCGGAGAGTGGGAGGGACCCATCTCTTATCTGTTGACGTGCGTGTTGTGAGTGCGACCAATAAGGATCTGAATGAGGAAGTGGCCGCGGGGAGGTTCCGGGAGGATCTTCTGTACCGCCTGAATGTGACAACACTTCAGATGCCACTTCTCAAAGAGCGCAAAGAAGATATTCCGATTCTGGCTGATTTTTTCTTGATGAGGAAATCAAAGACGAAGAACCCCAAGAAACTCTCCCCCGGGGCTCTTTCGCATCTGATGTCATACGACTGGCCAGGGAATGTCCGTGAACTGGAACATGCACTGGAAGGCTCCCTGCTCCTTTCAAGCGGCGAGTACATAGATGACACGGATTTGCCAATGTATGTGAATCGGACGGAGAAATCGGGCTCGGATATCCCGAAGGTTCTTCACACCGGAGATGGGGCTCCAATGACTATCGAGGAGCTCGAACATCTTCACATCGAGCGCGTCCTCCGAGATAACAAGTACAATCGCACGAGAACTGCAGATATGCTCGGAATTAGCACCAAAACGCTGTATCTGAAGATAAAAAAATATCAGTTGAGCATCCCCGATTAGAAATCCGGCCGAGAAGTATCGCCACTCCGAAGGGATGCCTACGGCAAAAGACACAAAGTCACGAAGGTGTCACAAAGAGGAACAAATATCAAAAATAAAACCTTTCTTTGTGAGTTCTTGGTGTCTTCGCCCGCCCCTCGGCCGATGCACCGGCACAGGGTTGAGGGCGAGGCCGGAGGGTGCCTTAGTGGCAAGAAAACCAGGCTTTTCGACCACGCTAGCAATTGGATGCAACTTTTTTCCAGCGCATCAGTATACTTGCCTTGACCAGTAACATCTCTCCATCGGGAAAGCCGGTTTAGACTGACCATCTTGCCGGCTTTCCTCCTTTTGGGCGTCACCGTTACCTTGACTTTGACGCATAATTTTCGTTCATTCTGACCACAATTCTTCACTTTTTGGGGCCCTGTGTTGCTTTTCGTGGACAGGGCTTTTCCCTATTTCTGGCAACCCGAGGGAGCTTGATGGGCAGGTTTCAAGGTGTAGACTACTACAACATCGATTCTCTCCTGAGCGAAGAAGAGATCCTTGTGCGCAACACTGTTCGAGAGTTCGTCGATGATAACGTCATCCCCATAATAGAGAAACACAACCGCGCCGCGACATTCCCCACGGAATTGATTGGGAAGATGGCTGAACTCGGCCTCTTCGGGGCTCCGCTGCCGGCGAAGTACGGATGTGCTGAGATGAACAATGTTGCCTATGGTCTCATGATTCAAGAACTGGAACGAGGCGATAGCAGCATTCGAAGTTTTGCCTCCGTACAGACTGCACTTGTGATGTATCCGATCTATCGATACGGATCGGAAGAACAAAAGAATTTCTGGCTCCCCAAACTTGCGAAGGGTGAAAAGATTGGTTGCTTCGGATTGACTGAACCGGATTATGGATCGAACCCGGGGGGGATGATCACCCGTGCTGTTGAATCTTCGGATGGGTATGTGCTGAACGGTTCGAAAATGTGGATTACGAATGGTTCGCTCGCGGACGTTGCCGTGGTCTGGGCAAAGCTGAATGGGGTCGTGAATGGTTTCCTCGTCGAGAAGGGAACTGCCGGTTTTACCGCTCCCGAGATGAAGGGAAAACATTCCCTGCGGGCATCTGTGACCTCAGAGCTCATATTGCAGGATGTCCATATCCCGAAGGAAAACAAGCTTTGCGGCGGTGAGGGCCTGAAGCTCCCACTCAGCTGCTTGAGTCAGGCGCGCTACGGCATTGCGTGGGGTGCCGTTGGTGCTGCGATAGCATGTTATGATGCCGCGTTGAACTATGCCAAGACCCGAATCCAATTTGACAGACCGATTGCCTCATTCCAACTCACCCAGGAAAAACTGGTGCACATGGTTACGGAAATTACCAAAGCACAGCTTCTCTGTCTGCAGCTTGGGAGAATGAAGGATGCCGGGAAGGCGCGATTCCAGCAGATTTCACTGGCAAAAAGGAACAATGTGTTCCACGCCCTCGAAATCGCTCGAGAAGCACGCTCAATCCTGGGTGCTAATGGGATTCTCGATGAGTATCCCGTCATGCGGCATGCAGCAAACCTTGAATCAGTCAGCACGTACGAAGGTACTCATGAGATGCACACCTTGATTGTCGGGGAGGATATTACCGGTATACCGGCCTTCGTCTAGCGACGTGGACGAGAACCCACATTTTGTGTTGAATGGACTCACAAGACGAACATTTTTTTTGGAAAACGACACACTGTCAACTTTTCGTCCACGTCTCTAGCCAGCAAAAGAACTAGGGCACGATGAATATGATCTTTGGGATTCATCACTCATCCTGATCACGACTTGTGATAAGAAAAAAGATTATTGGCGAGGCCCTCACTTTTGACGATGTGTTGCTTGTCCCTTCCAAGTCCCATGTCCTTCCACGTGACGTGGACGTCCGCACGAAACTCACCCGCTCGATTGAACTCAATGTCCCGCTGATCAGTGCAGCAATGGATACGGTCACTGAATCCGCGATGGCCATTGCTATTGCCCGTGAAGGAGGGATTGGCATCCTCCATAAGAACATGTCGATTGCCCGGCATGTGGAAGAAGTTGACCGTGTGAAGAGGTCCGAAAGTGGAATGATTCTGAATCCCACAACCGTGGGAGCGAACCAGCAAGTGCGCGAGGTGCTGACGTTGATGAACAAATATAAGATCTCAGGCATTCCTGTCGTCGATGATGGCAACAAACTGATCGGCATTATTACAAACAGAGACTTGAGGTTTGAGCCTGACGAGAGTCAGCTCGTCTCAGAGGTTATGACGAACGAAAACCTGGTCACCGCGCCTGTGGGAACCACGATGGAGCAGGCGGAGCGGATCCTTCAGAAACATAAGATCGAAAAGATCCCTGTTGTGGACAAACACGGCGTACTGCGAGGCCTGATCACATTTAAGGACATCCAGAAGAAGAAGAGGCACCCGAATGCGTCTAAGGACGCACATGGACGGCTGCGGGTCGGTGCGGCGGTTGGGATTACGGCAGACACGATGGATCGGGTGAACGCGCTAGTTGATGCAGGCGTGGATGTCATCGTGGTGGATACAGCACATGGCCACTCCCGTGGCGTTCTGGACACAGTGAAGATGATCAGGAGAAAGTACCCGCGACTTCAACTTGTGGCTGGAAATGTTGGGACAGCCCAGGGAGCGAGGGATCTGATCCAGGCCGGCGTCGACGCGATCAAAGTCGGGATTGGACCGGGATCGATTTGCACGACTCGGGTTGTCACGGGCGTCGGGGTACCGCAAATCACCGCCATCATGGAATGCGTGAAAGTTGCCTCCAAAGCCCGCATTCCCATCATTTCCGACGGCGGAGTGAAACAAACCGGCGACATCGCAAAGGCGATTGCCGCAGGTGCCGATTCCGTCATGATCGGCGGCCTTTTTGCAGGAGTGGATGAAAGTCCCGGAGAGAAGGTGCTGCATGCAGGACGAAGCTACAAGGTATACAGGGGAATGGGCTCTGTCGAAGCAATGAAGAAAGGGAGCAAAGACCGCTACTTCCAGGACGTGGAAGAAGATATCCAGAAACTTGTCCCCGAAGGTATTGAAGGTCGCGTTCCGTACAAAGGACCCCTCGGCGATACCGTGTACCAGATGATTGGGGGGCTCAGGGCTGCAATGGGATATTGCGGCGCACGCTCTATTGCAGAGTTAAAAGCGAACGCACAATTCGTCCGCATGACCAGCGCTGGTTTGGACGAAAGCCACCCACACGATGTCTCCATCATCAACGAAGCTCCAAACTACTATCTCTGATTGGATTACCACTACTGGATGACCCGACGGAGAATTGCAAGAGTGCGCGAGGATATGAGGGATTTGGGACTCGATGCTCTGATTGTCTCTTCACTTTCTAACATCCGTTTTCTCTCGGGGTTCTCAGGCTCAAACGCCTTATCGATCATTACATCGAAAGAGATCTTCTTCATCACCGATTCCAGGTATGCCCTCCAAAGTAAGGACGAGGTAAAGCGGTGGAGGCGCTTCATCACGACTCGCAGTCTCGCCGCTGAAGCATCTCAGCAGGCGCTGCTGGCGGGATGCAGGCGCGTCGGGTTTGAATCGCACTATGTGACGCATGCACAATACCGAGCGTTCAAGAAACTGTTCCCGCGGAAATCGTTCGTTCCGACCGAAGAGATCGTTGAAAACATAGCACTCGTCAAAGACCAGGAGGAACTCGGGAGCATTCGAGAAGCGGTCGCCATTTCAGACAGAGTCTTCACTGAAGTGATCAAATGCATTCGACCCGGTGTCACAGAACTCGATGTGGCTGCGGAGATTTCCTATCTCCACAAACGGAACGGTGCAGAGCACGACGCCTTTGAGCCGATTGTTGCTAGTGGAGAACGTGCTGCATTCCCGCATGCCCGGGCGACATCGAGGCGCATCAAACGCGGCGATATGGTGGTGCTCGATTTCGGCTGTGCATGCGGTGGCTATCACTCCGATATCACTCGCACGATCGCTGTCGGAAGAGTGCTGCATCAAGGGCGCGAGATCTACCACGTTGTCCTTGATGCTCAACAGGAAGCAATCATGGCGGCGAAGGGGGGGATGTTGGCAAAGGAGTTGGATGGTATTGCGCGGAAATTGATCGCCTCCCGCGGCTATGGAAGGTATTTCACCCATTCACTGGGGCACGGGCTCGGGTTGCGTGCGCATGAACGCCCGCGGGTCTCTGCGCTGAGCAATGAACGCCTGCAGGCAGGGAGCGTCATTACGATAGAACCGGGAGTGTATCTCCCGGGGGTCGGAGGAGTTCGCATTGAAGATGATGTCCTACTGACCTCGACCGGCTGCGAGGTCCTCAATACCGCACCAAAGGAATTAATGATTGTCTAAGGGTTGTTGTGAGCGAAACAGCTATTCGACGGGTTCTGGTTGTCGCCTACTATTTTCCGCCGATGGGTCTGAGCGGTGTGCAGCGAATTCTGAAATTCGTCAAACATCTTCCGCGATTTGGCTGGCATCCGACTGTCCTGACTGTGGAGCCCGTCGGCTATTTTGCATACGATGCGACCTTGCTGGATGAGCTTGATCCTGACACAGTCCGGATCGTTAGGACACCTGCGGCAGGACCCGCAAAACTTTTTGCCAACAAGGAAGTTGTCAAGCTTCCTTCGGAGGGGGTTCGGAAATTCCTGAGCCGTATCAGCGATACCTTCTTCATTCCTGATAACAAGATCGGCTGGAGGAAGAAAGCTGTTGCCAGGGCGCTCGAGCTTCACAAGGAGACGCCGTTTGACCTGATTTTCGCTACTGCGCCCCCTTTCACCGATTTCCTGATCGGCGCGCAGATTAAGGCGCACATTAACAAGCCACTCGTATTTGACTACCGCGATCCCTGGGTGGATTATCCGTTTAAGTTCTATCCGACGCCAATTCACAAATGGCGAAACATTTTGCTGGAGAAGGCGGCCCTTCGTGCAAGCAGTCAGGTGATCACAACGAACCGCCGTGTCAAAGAGCTCCTCCTCGAGCGCTACGGGTTTCTCACCTATCACGACATCGATATCATTCCTCAAGGATTTGATCCGGAGGATTTTCAAACCGATGGAGCACGTTCTTCAGCGACGAACCACAGCAGCGATACCCACCGGAAAATGCGAATTACATACGCCGGGATCTTTTGGGAAGATCGTGTTCCCGATTATTTTTTGACTGCCCTCCGTGATTTGTTTCGTGAACGACCGGAGTTGAGACGATGCATTGAGGCACGGTTTGTTGGAAATTTCCGTGAAGAGAACATCAAGCTGGTGGACAGGTTGGGCCTGCGGGATTCGGTTACTCTCCTCGGATACCTTCCCCATCGGGAGTGCGTGCGGGAGCTTGTTGAGTCAGACGTCCTCTGGATGATTGTGGGGGATGATCTCGGTTCGCCCGGCAAGACGTATGAGTATCTCGGGGCTCGAAAACCGATCCTGGGATGTGTGCCGGATGGCTTCTTGAAGAATACCATTGTCGAAGCAGGCGGGACGGTCGTTTCACCTACCGACGTAAAGGCAATAAAGAACGCACTCGAGGATCTCTACGAACAGTTCAGAGAACAACGGCTTACAGGCCCTTCACCTGCCGTTGTGAGCAAATACGACCGCGTGGCATTAACGAGCTCCCTCGTGAAAGTCTTTGAATCGTTGGTGGAACCGTGATATGAAGATTCTGGTAGTTGGATCCGGCGGCCGGGAACATGCTCTCGTCTGGAAAATCAGTCAGAGCCCCAAAGTATCGAAACTCTATTGCGCTCCCGGCAACGCCGGAATTGAATCGCTTGCACAGTGCGTTCCCGTGAAGCTAATGGACCTTGACGGACTGCTGAACTTTGCCAAACAGGAGATGATCGATCTTACCGTGGTTGGTCCGGAACAGCCGCTGGCCGAAGGAATTGTCGACCTATTCAATGCTCACGGTCTCATGATTTTCGGTCCGTCGAAGAGGGCTGCGGAGCTCGAGTGGAGTAAAGGGTTCGCGAAAGCGTTCATGCATCGCCACGGAATTCCAACGGCAGCCTATCGCATCTTTGGCAGTGGACAGCGGGTGGAAGCTCAAGCGTATGTACGACGGCGCTCGAGGCCGCTGGTGGTAAAGGCCGATGGCCTTGCAGCCGGAAAAGGGGTGATCATTTGCCAATCACACGAAGAAGCCGTGCCGACGATTCGGGAAATGATGGAAAAGAAGATATTCGGACCGTCAGGTGAAACGATCGTCGTTGAGGATTTTTTGGAGGGGGAAGAAGCATCCGTGTTTGCGATCAGCGACGGTACACGTTACCTTACCCTTGCGCCGGCACAGGATCACAAGCGAGCACTGGATGGCGATCGGGGTAAGAACACAGGCGGCATGGGTGCGTATGCCCCCGCGCCAATCGTTACTCCCGATCTACTTCAAGTGATAGAAGAAAAGATCATCGAACCAACTTTGAAAGGCATGGCCCAGGAGAACCGGCCCTATGTTGGATGCCTCTACCTTGGTCTCATGCTCACCCGTGAAGGATTGAAAGTTGTTGAGTTCAATTCGCGGTTCGGCGATCCTGAAGCGCAGGTAGTGCTACCATTGTTCAACGGTGATCTTGTCGAAGTACTTCTGGCGGCGTGTCGAGGAGAATTGGGTTCGGTGACACCCCAACGGAGAAGTTCTACCTCTGGTGCGGCGGTCTGCGTTGTTCTCGCATCGGGCGGATATCCTGACCAGTATTCCACGGGGATGGAAATCTCCGGCCTTGATGATGTTGCCCGCATGCCTGACGTGCTCGTCTTTCATGCCGGCACCGCACGACAGAATGGGAAATTGGCAACCGCTGGCGGTCGAGTTCTTGGTGTAACAGCAATGCAGCGAAATGGTTCCATGCAGGATGCAATAGACCTTGCGTACCAAGCTGTTGGCAAAGTTTCATTCACGGGAATGCACTTCAGGTACGACATCGGGAAGAAGGCACTTGCCCACGAACAACGGAGCCTTGCATGAGAGGCTTGCTCCCAGAGCTGTGGTCCGAGGTTCTGCGCGCACATCGAGGGCTGCTCTGGGTTCTCCTGGCGGCACTCATCATTCGGCTTGCATCCTTCCCGCTGCTTCATGCCGGCGGCTACACGAGTGACGAACGTGAATACATCTACCTGGCTCAGAGAATTGCGCAAGGCCTGGAATTTATCGACTCCAATGGCGAGCGGTCAGCTCGACAACCGCTCTTCCCATGGGCGCTGGGACTGGTGTTCAGAATCTTCGGCGATGACCTTCTGGTGCCGCATGTGATCGGGTGTGTGCTTGGGAGCGTCGTCGTTCTTCTGACGTACGTCCTGAGCATGCGCCTGTGGAATGAACGTGACGCCGCACTTTTTGCTTCTGCCGCAGTGGCGCTCTATCCCGGCTTGGTGATTTACTCTGGCGTGCTTCAGACGGAAACGCTCTATCTCGTATTTTTTCTTCTCGTGTTCATTTTTGCTTTCCGAATTGTGCAGAATGCAACTGCAGCAAATGTCATCGGTCTTGGCATTGCATCAGGGCTTGCGGCTCTTACCCGTGCCGCATTCGTGGGATTCTTTCCGATCATGCTTCTGGTTGTGGCCTGGGTGCAACGAAAGGACGGTCAGTTGAATGTACGACCGCTACTTGCAGCGTGTGTGATTTACTGTCTGGTGCTCGTTCCCTGGACAGTGAGGAATTACCAGATCCACGGCGCGTTAGTGCCAGTCTCCTCATGGGGCGGTAACTTTCTTCTGATTGGAAATAATCCCTTTTCCACAGGAACCTGGAGAGTGAAAGAAGGCTTCGCGGAATGGTACAACAACAAAGCGCAGGAGCATGGTATTCAGGACGTCCATGCTCTCAGCGAGATTCAGAAGAGTACACTCAGCGGAGATATTGCTTTTGAGTATATTGCCTCTCACCCGTTGCACATCTTGGATCTCGTGCCAAAAAAGGCATTTATTTTCTGGGTGTATCCAATTACAAATTCAGACTCGAATATTCCATTACAGGCTGTCGCGGTGATCTCGGATTTCATCTTCTACGTATTCGCAGCCATTGGGGTGGTGTCTATTTGGAACAGGCGCCATCGATTGATGCCGGTGTGTGCGGCAGTGCTCTTCTTTTTTGTCCTCCAGCTTGTTTTGCATGCCGAGGCCCGCTACCGGCTGCCTCTGGTTGCGTTGC
>Ga0247727_10019390_pt1 | contig 10546 bp, 11 predicted proteins | sample WisWelCaveWW1625_FD_202498 | JGI IMG/M metagenome (GOLD analysis project Ga0247727, IMG submission 202498) | Biofilm microbial communities from Wishing Well Cave, Virginia, United States - WW16-25 | ecosystem: Environmental > Aquatic > Deep subsurface > Groundwater > Cave microbial mat | place...
GCATGCGCCCTCGCCGTCGAATCAACCAAACCAGGGCCTTGAATCATGAAACCGACAGCCAGGGAATCAGTCACACAGAGAATCACTTGTGTGAATGCCCTAGCCCTCCGGGTCTGACACCGATCTGACCTCACACCCGCTCCAGCACCAGAGCGATGCCCTGGCCGACGCCGATGCACATGGAGACGAGCGCGTACCGCCCGCCGGTGCGCTGCAGCTGGCGCGCGGCGGTGAGGGCGAGACGCGCGCCGGAGGCGCCGAGCGGATGTCCAACCGCGATGGCGCCGCCGTTGGGATTCACCCGCTTGTCGTCGAGCGGAATGCCGAAGCCCTTGAGGCAGGCCAGCACCTGGGCCGCGAACGCCTCGTTGATCTCGATCACGTCCATATCCTTGAGCGTGAGGCCCGCGCGCTCCAGCGCCTTCTTGGCGGCCGGCACCGGCCCGAACCCCATGATGCGCGGCGGCACCCCGGCTACGCCCGAGGAAAGAATGCGCGCGATCGGCTTGACGCCGGCCTTGTCGCCGGCCTCGCGGCTGGCGACGAGCAGCGCCGCGGCGCCATCGTTTATCCCCGAGGCATTGCCGGCGGTGGTCACGCCCTGCGCGAACAGCGGCTTCAGTCTCAGCAGGGTATCCATGGTGGTCTCGGGCCGCGGATGCTCGTCCTCGGTCACCGACAAATCGGGTTTGCCCTTGCCCTGCGGGACGCTGACCGGGTGGAGTTCGCTCTGGAAGAAGCCGTCCTTGGCGGCATTCGCGTACTTCTGCTGCGACCCCAAGGCGAACAGATCGCATTCCTCGCGCGAGAGCTGGTGCTCGCGGGCGAGGTTGTCGGCGGTCTCGGGCATGGTGTCGGCGCCGAACCGGCTCTCGATCTTCGGATTGGGAAATCGGGCGCCGAGCGAGGAATCGAACACGCGGAAGTCCTTGGCGAACGCCTGCTCGGCCTTGCCGACGACGAACGGCGCGCGCGTCATGCTCTCGACGCCGCCCGCAATGCACACCGCCGCTTCCCCGCAGGTGATGGCGTGCGCCGCGCCGGCGAGCGCGTTGAGGCCCGAACCGCACAGCCGGTTGTGCACGGCCCCTGGCGTCTCCACAGGCAGGCCCGCCAGCAGCAGCGCGTGGCGGGCGATGTTGCGGCTGTCCTCGCCGGCCTGGCTGGCGCAGCCGATCGAGACGTCGTCGATGGTCTCCACGGCAAAGCCCGAGCGCGCCACCACCTCCTTGACGACGCCCGCCAGCAGATCGTCTGGCCGCATGCGCGCGAGCGCACCGCCGTGCCGGCCGAATGGCGTGCGCAGTCCTCCATAGATGTATGCTTCGAGCATGGCCTCTGTGTCTCCTCCCAGCCTAGGTCACGACAGCAAACGAAAACGTGGGGCCGCGCGCAGCCACCTCAGGCGGGCCTGAAGACCCGCGGTCCGCGCAGCGCGAGCACCAACTCGGCCATGATGGCGATGGCGATCTCCGGCGGGCTCTGTGCGCCGATATTTATGCCAATCGGGCAATGGATGCGTCCGATCTCGGCGTCCGAGAAGCCGGCATCCTTGAGGCGCTCCGTGCGTTTGGCGTGATTGCGCTTGGAGCCCAGCGCGCCGATGTAGAAGCAGTTGGAGCGCATGGCGAGCTTGAGCGCTTCGTCATCGATGTGCCCCACGTGCGCCAGCGCCACGACGGCCGTGTAGGGGTCGAGCCCGATCTTCGGGATCGTGTCCTGCGGCCATTCCGTGTCCAGCCGGATGCCGGGAAAGCGCGCCTCGGCGGCGAAGGCAGTGCGCGGGTCGATGACGATCACCTCGTGGCCGGCAAGCTTCACGAGCTGCGCCAGGATCTGGCCGATGTGCGTCGCGCCGATCACGAGCACGCGTGCCGGCGGCACCATAGCGTGCAGGAACACTTCCCCTTGTGGGGTCTCCAGCAGCTCGCTCTCGCCCGACTCCAGATGCTGCCGCACGAGGGCGTCCGCGCGCTCGTCGTCGCGCTCGAACAGCTCGCGCTGCCCATCGCCGAGGTGCGTCTTGACCAGCAGTCCGCGGCGGCTCGAGCGGGCGTCGATGGCGCGTTCGATCAGCCGCAGACCATTGCTCTCGTCGAGCCGCTCCAGAAACACCTTGATCTGGCCGCCGCACGGCAGGCCGACTTGCCAGGCCGTCTCGTCGGCGACGCCGAAGGTGAGCGTCTTGGGCTTGCCGCTGGCGAAAATGTCCTCCGCTTCCGCGATCACCTCGCCTTCCACGCACCCGCCCGACACCGAGCCTTCGAAGCGGCCGTCCTCGCCGATGACGAGCTGGCCGCCGATCGGCACCGGTGCCGACCCCCACGTGCCGACGACAGTTGCCAGCGCCACACGCCCGTCCTTACCGATCCAGGCGCGCGCGGCCTTTAGGACGTCATGAGTCTCGGAAAGGCGACTGGTACGCGTGGTGGGCTCGGACATGGCTTTCGAAGCTCTCGATGCTGCCCCGCGGCGGCCTCAGATAGAGATAGTGGTTGGGCGGGCCAACATAAGCGGCGGCGGCGCCGAGCACCAGCGCCGCCGCCGCTTTTGTGGAGCCCGGTGGAGAAGGGTAAGCCTCAGGCGTCGACGAGCGCCTTGTCGAACAGGTCCAGCACGGATTTGCGCGCGCCGGAGCGCTGGCCGTCGTTGACGGCGATCAGCTCCTCGAACGCCGCGTAGGGACTGTCACGCCCCATGATGAACATAGCCGCCTGGTCGGCCAGTCGCTGGGCCTGGTCGTCGCTGCCGGCGATGTCGTAGGCGGCGCGCAGGATGGCGCCGTAGGCGCAGAACCGCACAGCCTTGGCGTCGGTGGGCTCGCAGTGGCGGTTGTTGCCGGTACGGGCAATGGCGTACTGCGTCCATTTGCGGGGGTCGGCGACGAGCCCGCGGGCGCGTTCAGCAATCTGTTGGACTAGAGGTTTCGACATTCGCGTACTCCCTGCTGACGACGGCCGGAAACAGCGGCCGGACCTGGATCGTGGCTGGCACAACCCAGCGCTCCATTTGAGAAGGGACAACGCGGCAAGGTCAAGGCCGGTTGTCCCCGGTATGAGCAAATATCTGTGTTGGCTCAAATATTTGGCTGCTGCTCCTTAACCGTGCGCCGGCCGGCTCGGTCGGCGCACGCGAATCGCGCACACTCAACTCATGCGCGATTTAATGTCGTCCGCTACAACCTATCGGCTAGTGACGTTGGCGCTGGCCGCCGGGGCTCTGTTCGCCGGGATGGCGGCCCTCGACACTCGTCCCAGCGAAAGACCGGCTTGGATTGACGGTCTGGCGAGTGTTGTCGATGGCGACACCATCGTGGTCAACGAGACCCGTATCCGTCTCGAAGGCATCGATGCGCCCGAGGCGGGGCAGACCTGCCGCCGCCGCCTGCCAGGCTGGTGGGCCTGCGGCACCGAGGCGACCGGGGCTCTCGCCGCACTGACCGAGGGCAAACAGGTGCGGTGCGAGCCGCGCGGCCTCGATAGGTTTGGCCGCACGCTTGGCGTCTGTTACCTCGGCGAGAAGGATGTAAACGCCTGGATGGTGCGGCAGGGCCATGCCTGGGCCTTTGTGCGGTATTCTGCGCGCTACGTTGCGGAGGAAGCCAAGGCGCGCGCGCAGCAGCTCGGCATCTGGCAAGGCCAGGCGACGCCGGCCTGGGAGTATCGCGCCCGGCGCTGGACCGAGGCGGAGCCGAAGGTACCCCCGGGTTGTGCCATCAAGGGCAACGTGACCGCCCACGGCAAGATCTATCATATGCCCTGGAGCCGCTGGTACGGGACGATCCGAATGGACGTCGGCAAGGGCAGGCGCTGGTTCTGCACGGAAGCCGAGGCCCTGGCGGCGGGGTGGCGGCCAGTAAATATTCACTAGGGGCCGGGACCACATGCCAGCTGGGCGGAGTGGGGCAATCAGCGGGGCGGTGGCTGCGCCAGCGGGGCCGGCAAGGGGATACGTTCCATCGGCGGCTGGATGGTAGGCGCGGGCCCGTAGTAGTTGCGCTCGTGCGGGGGCGGTGGCGGCTGGTAGAGCGACCGATCGTTGTCGATAATCACCGGCGGGCGCTGCCCTGGCTTCGGCCGGTTCTGCTGCTGTTGTGCGCTCACAGAAGCAACGGCGCCGAAGGCAAGGAGAACGGCGATCGCCGGAACGCTGCGGAGACGATGCATGGCGCGGCCTCGTTCTTGAGGACCGATAGTATGTGGCGAGGCGGCGTTGATCCGGAAAGAGGTGGCGGCAGTGAATTTGGAGCGGGCGAAGGGATTTGAACCCTCGACCCTCACGTTGGCAACGTGATGCTCTACCCCTGAGCTACACCCGCGTCCTGGGCAAGCGCGTCTTATGCAGCATCAGGGGCTGGGTTGGCAAGCAGGCCGGCCAAGGCCAAGGCGCTGTCATGCCGGCCGAGGGCGTCAGCCCGAGAGCCGGTACCCGCATACCCACGCAGCCCCTGGGTCCCGGATATTTCGCTCGCGGCGAAATTTCCGGGATGACATCGGCCAAGTCCTCGCCTTCCGCGATTATGGGTGCAGCGGTATAAAGCGTCCCCTTGTTGCACCAATCCCGAGCGCAGCCCTCTCCCGTGCCCGCCACCCGCCAAGAGCTGTTCGCGCGTCTGGCTGCGCTCGGGATCGAGGCGAAGACCGTCGAGCACCCCGCCGTGTTCACGGTCGCCGAGAGCTCCACGCTGGAACGCGAGCTTCCCGGCGGCCACACCAAGAACCTGTTCCTCAAGGACAGGAAGGGCGAGCTGTTCCTCGTCGTCGCCTTGGGCCGTGCACTAATCGACCTCAAGACACTACATAAGAAGCTAGGCTGCGACCGGCTGAGCTTCGGCAGGCCGGAGCTGCTCATGGAAGTTCTGGGCGTGCCGGCCGGCTCGGTCACGCCGTTCGCGCTCATCAACGACAAGGCCCGCCGCGTGACCGTCATCCTCGATGCCGATATGATGCGCCACGAGCGGCTCAACTATCATCCGCTGGAGAACACGGCGACCAGCAACATCGCGCGCGAGGACCTGCTGGCATTCATCCGCGCCTGCGGGCAGGAACCGCGCATATTGCCCGTAGGTTCAGCCGAGGAGTGACGAGGATCGTTGCCCGCAGCGGGCGTGGAGAGATGGACATGGACTTACGCATTGGCAAAGCGGGCGGTGCGCAGCAGGCTGCCGCCGGCGACATCATCAAGGAGGTCACGCTCGCGACCTTCAGCAAGGACGTGCTGGAGGCCTCGCGCAAGGTGCCGGTGCTGGTCGACTTCTGGGCGCCCTGGTGCGAGCCGTGCAAGCAGCTGACGCCCATTCTCGAGAAGGTCGTGCGCAGCTTTGGCGGCAAGGTGCGTCTGGCAAAGATCAACATCGACCAGAACCAGACGCTGGCCAACCAGCTGCGCATCCAGTCGATCCCCACCGTCTACGCCTTCCGCGACGGGCGCCCGCTCGACGGCTTCCAGGGCCCCCAGCCGGAGAGCGCGGTAAAGGCATTCATCGAGCGGCTGCTCGGTGAGGAAGCGGCGGTGGATGTGGCGGCCGCCATCGCTGCCGCCGACAAGGCTTTGGAGGCCGGCGATCTGCAAGGCGCCGCCGAGGTCTACGCCGCCGTGCTCCAGGAGGATCCGCAGAATGTGGCGGCGCTTGCGGGCCTTGCGCGCTGCTACCTCAAGAGCGGCGATGTCGCACGCGCCGAGCAGACGCTCGGGCTGGTACCGCCGGACAAGCGCGAGGCGGGCCCGGTCGCCAGCGTCCGCGCCGCCCTCGAGCTCGCCAAGGTGGCGGGCAAGGCCGGGGACATCGGCAAGCTCAGGGCCAAGGTGGAAGCCGAGCCGGCCAACCACCAGGTGCGCATCGACTATGCCATCGCGCTCGCTGCCGGCGGCAAGAAGGCGGAGGCCGCCGATCAGCTGCTGGAGAGCTTCCGCCGCGACCGCAAATGGAACGAGGAGGCGGCACGCAAGCAGCTGGTAAAGCTGTTCGACGCGTGGGGGCCGAAGGACCCGGCCACCCTCGAAGGCCGGCGCAAGCTGTCGTCCATCCTGTTCTCTTAAAGTCCGGAGCTGGTCAGCTTGGCAAAGGTTTCGGAGCGCTACCGCGGCCCTGCGGACCTCCCGCAGCGAATCCCGGTCTTCCCGCTGTGCCGGGCGATCCTGCTGCCGCGCGCCTCCTTACCGCTCAACATCTTCGAGCCGCGCTATCTGCAGATGGTGGAGGACGTGATGTCCACCTCGCGCGTGCTGGGCATGGTGCAGCCCGAGAGCGGGCAGGTGGAATCGCCGGTTGCGCGCGCCGCGCCGCTGCGCCGGATCGGCTGTATTGGCCGGATCACCAGCTATCAGGAGCTCGATGACGGCCGCCTGCTTATTGCGGTCACCGGGATTGCGCGCTTCGAGCTGACCGACGAAGTAGCGCTCGCAAAGCCCTATCGCATCTGCACCGTGAGCTTCGAACGCTTCCTGGGCGACTTCGTTGCCGGTGCCGGCGAGGACGAGGTTGACCGTCAGGGTCTGTTGAGCGCGCTCAAGACCTACCTGGAGGCGCGCAGCCTGCGGGCCGACTGGACGGCGATAGCCAAGACGCCCACCGAAGCGCTGGTGAACTCGCTCGCCATCGTCAGTCCATACGGGGGCGAGGAAAAGCAGGCCCTGCTCGAGGCCCCGGACTTGAAAGCGCGTGCCGAGATGCTGGTGGCGCTTGCCGCGATGGAGCTCGCCGCTGACAGGAGCGGGTCAGGCTCGACACTGCAGTAAGGGGCGCTCACTGAGGCAAAGGAAGGCGGCATGGCGGACGAGGACGCCCAAGGCGAGGCCACTGCCCGCGCCGATCCGCGCGTGTTGAATATGCTGGTGTGTCCGCGCACCAGGACTGAGCTCGTCTACGACGCGGCTCGCCAGGAGCTGATCAGCCGCGCCGCGCGCCTGGCCTACCCGATCCGCGACGGCATCCCGGTGATGACGCCCGAGGAGGCGCGTCCGCTCGAAGACGAAGAGGTGCGGATGCTCGGGAAGCGTTGAGCGGCTTCTATCCGATGCAGGGCGAGCAGCGCCGCGCTCCCGACGCAATTTTGCGGGCTTGTCATGGTCTCCGAAGGCCCGTATTCGTATACGGTCGAATGCTGCACTTTCATTCATGCCAGGAGTTTTGCAGACCATGCGTCCAGCTCATTTTCTCGAGAGCCTCACAGACACGTACTGTCCAGGCCGTTTTGCAATAAAGACCACAACACCCCCGGCGGAGGTCGATAGACAAAAGTGGATCGAGGATCAGGCTGATCTTGTTGTCGCCTACTGCTCTGAAATCTACGAGCAGGGCCAACAAGAGCTGGTAGGCGCCTACGAGCTGCTGATTGCCGACCTGAAGCGCGACGACGCGCTTTCGGACTCCGACAAGCTGTGCGCGGAAATTTTTGACCGCATCAAGAACGCTTCCTACCCCTACATTTACATATCGGCAGCCGACATTCGCGGCACCCTCAAGGCGCACCGGCAGCGGTGGGACGCGCTCATGCTCGCCCCGAGAGACCACATGTCGACAATTGCCGACCCCAAAGTGCTGCGCGAGTACTACATCGAGCAGTGCCGGGAGTTGCTCCTGCATGGATACCCGCTGGAGGCAGGCCTGAGCGTCGTGCCCATGCCCGTCACCTATGCGATCGAGCGCTCGGCGGTCCCCAAGATCACCACGGCGCGGAAGTCCCTGTTGGAGGCGATCCAGTCGTTTTTCCCGGTGCCAAATCTGTCAGAGGTCGAAGACAGCGTTGTCGACGGGCGCTATAAGCGTCGCGATGAGTCGACCGTGGTGAATCGCGAGTATCCCCTTTTCAATTCGGCGTTTTGGGAAAGCTATAAGGATTACCTGAGAAGTGGAAAATGGAAGCTGGACCTTCAGCACCCCTACCCGGGCACATCCTCGAGCGCCGTGAGGGAAAAGTTGCTGAAATACCAAGACAAAGCTCGCGAAAATGGGCGTTTCGTCACGTCCGAGAGGCACAACATCGTCGCGCCGAGACATGTCGGTCCCGAGCCCTCAATAGAGCCCGCCAGAGCCGAGAGCCGGGACCCTGCCCTGCCTTCAAGAGAGCCCGGTGGAGCGGCGAGACAAGACATTGATCGTCCCAAGATCGAGCAGCGCTCGAATGAGTTTCGTCACGCCTATCAGACCCCGAAGCCGCTGTCCTATTTCGATGCCCTGAGGACGGATTTCTCGCTCTCTCGGCTCAGCCATTACACCGCGACAAGTCCCGAGTTCTTTCAAAAGAACATCCTCACGATCAATTATCCCGGATATGCCAGGCAGTTCATTCTGAAGGCGATGGCAGAGATTTATAGGCAGAAGGGCGGCGCACAGGGCAGCAAGCTTGTCATCACGGCGGCAAAGCGGTCGGAGCATCCCGGCGGCCAGGTATTGGCCTACCAGGAGGTTGTGGAGTTTTTCAAGAAGGGCGATGGCGGCGCTGATGACCCCGGCTTGAAGAATCTCGAGTTGGTGGTGACTGCCTTTCAAAAGCATGTCGCGGTCGATGAGCTTCCTCAGGATGACGAAAGGAGCATAGCATACCGAGCATGTCGCTACTTGGTGGGCGAGAAACTCATGAACTCGCCGGACGCGCAGATGCCGGCCTATCATTTCATCCCCGCATCTAGCGATGAGGTGACGCGGGAGATGGATAAGCCGGCGACGGCCTATCTCGAAAAAATCTTCGAGGTGACGGACCTCCCCGGCATTACCATGATTGACATTGGCGTTGGACCAAGCAACGCCAAAACGATCACCGATCATCTCGCTCCGCTTAGACCGCGATGCTGGATTATGGTCGGCCGCTGCGGCGGCCTAAGGAGGCATCAGCACGTGGGGGATTACGTTTTCGCGACCAGCTATGCGCGCCGCGACGGCATTCTCGACCGGTACGTTCCGCTCGATGCGCCGGTGAAAACCACACGCGCCATTGTGACGGCCTTCGACAAGGCCATCGAGCACATCCTGCGCGCCGACATCCAGAAAGTTGAGGAGGAGATCAAGCAGACGAGGTCGTCACTGCCCAACAGAATATCCAGGGTCCTGCGTTTTCGCGAGGGAGACCTGACACAGGAGCAGCAGGAAGCTCGCTTCCACGCCCTGCGCCGGATCGTGCGGATCGGCACGGTCATCTCCACCGGTGACCGCAACTGGGAAACCGCCCCGACCGACGAATTGTTCGAAGAATTCGCCAAGTACCGCGCAGTCGGAATCGACATGGAGTCGGGGGCGCTAGCCGCCAACGGGTACCGCTACAGGGTACACCATGGAGCGCTCCTATGTGTGTCCGACAAGCCACTCCACGGCTCAGTTCGGATGCGGCTGTTGGAAGACGAATTCTATTCTCGACAGACCGCCCGTCACCTCGATATCGTTATTAGTGCGTTGCGCTGGCTTGAATACAACTTCACCAGCGCGGCGCTTCTGCAGCACTCCCGCGAGCTCAGGGGGGCCGACGATCCGCCATGGCGCTGAGGGTTGGGCACTGAGACGGGCCGATTGTGCGTTAACCCCGCCAAACGGCTAGAGGTTGAACTTTTGGTTCGAATCTGCGCAGTGTAAAGAAATTCCAGTCGGCGTGCGCAAGAGTAGCGCCGCCAGACAGCAAGTGTTTGAACGGTGCGCGAGGAGAGGGAGTGATGATGCGACCCGATCTGGAGGACGCTGTCCCCTTGCGCGTCGGCTATGCCGATGATGGCGCCCAGTTGCAGAGCTTTGCTCTGCGCGATGTTGGGGTCGACCCCCTGTTCGACCTCCCGGCGATGGAAACCCTTTACCGGGCGAAGCTTGGCGATATGTGTTTTGTTGTCCGAAGGCGAGCAGATGGGTCAATATCCCGACTATATTTTGTGCCTGAATTCCCTAACAATAACCTGGGATTAGTGCGGCGTATCGTGTCATACTACGCCCTATCCGTTCTTGGCCCAAAGGTTGATCTTTGCGAGTTGCGCGCTAGTGATCCGACGCTGAAAATCATCGATTGGCAAGCTGGCGTGTCAATGCTCGTAGCGATGCGCGAAAAAGCGGACGGGACTGCCAAGAAGACCATCGATCGTATTCTGGAAATTGATGAAATGCGAAAGCACTGCCGTCCCAACGTAACGGTCACGGAAATGCGCGAATCGATCGGCCCGGCGACTGGCGCGCGGCTTACGGTTTCCTCCTATCTTGTCGGGGATGTCGCTTAGCCAGTGTGCTGGTTATCCCAGGCTCTTCACTTGTCTGCCAAGGTTCCAGCTGCGAATCTGCGCAATGCTTTTTACTTGAGCCGTCACCCAAGGCGTCAATTCGGGTGGTTGTTTCCATGATGTTACAAGGCAGTTTGCGCTACGCGAACGTGCGGGAATTGCTGCGGGGATTACGGGCTTGTTTCGGCTGGAAATGCCCTCTTGGCCGTGGCGGCAGCGTGCAACCTTCGCTAGAGTCTTTCCGACATTAGCGGAATCGCGGGGATTCCCGAATCAGTGGAGTTCTGATTCAAGCTGCATGCTGGAGGCGGAGGCCAGCATGCATGGCTCGACCTTATTCGCTCGATCTACGTGA
>Ga0247727_10019391_pt1 | contig 10546 bp, 16 predicted proteins | sample WisWelCaveWW1625_FD_202498 | JGI IMG/M metagenome (GOLD analysis project Ga0247727, IMG submission 202498) | Biofilm microbial communities from Wishing Well Cave, Virginia, United States - WW16-25 | ecosystem: Environmental > Aquatic > Deep subsurface > Groundwater > Cave microbial mat | place...
ACTTTATGGAATAGCAACTTCACTTCCGTGGGGAGTAGTATTCCAAGGAGCAGAAGGAGCAAGACATCCAACACAATTGTATGAAGCAGCGTATAATGTAGTGATTTTTGGCATTTTGTATTCATTGCGAAACAAAAAATGGAAAGACGGCACTCTGTTAGGAGTTTTTATGATACTCTACGGCATTTTCCGCTTTTCGGTAGAATTCATCAAAGATTTGCCAATGTACGGACCGTTAACAATGGGGCAATGGCTTACACTGCCGGTGTTTTTAATTGGAATATGGCTGGTGTGGAGAAATAAAATCTAGGCTTCGCTTCTATTTACGAGGGGATTCAACCGCCATCCCCTCGCGCTCCCCGCGGACGTAACGTTTAAATACAGTATTCTGCTTTCTCCTTAACTATGAAAAAGGTGATAGCACTTCTAACGCTATTGATTCTAATAGCATGTGCAGCAAAGCCTGCACCCGAGCCAACGCCACAACCAGCACCGGTCCAGCAAATAGAAATAGTAATGCCGGAGCCTACAATGCCGCAAAAGCCATTGTACGAGCCGCCGCCAAGCGCGCCGACAGAAGACGTTGTGCAGAACTCATCGTAAAATGAGATTAGCTGTTGTTTTTCTATTATTATTCTTAATTGCGTGCAGCCAACCAGCACAGCCATCCATGACACAACCACAATTAAAGCCACTGACAGGAATGATGCCCAGCGGAACAGCAACAACCGCTGACGGCCAGACCATCGCATACCAATATTATGCAGGAAAGCCAGGCAGCCCAGGAATAATTCTACTGCACATGCTACGAAGAACAAGGTCAGACTGGGATGGAATAGCCAAATGGCTGCAAAAGAACGGGTATTCTGTAATAGTGCCGGATTTACGCGGACACGGACAGAGCACAGGCAACTGGGAACAATTTTCTCCAGATGATTTTAACAAAATGACTTATGATGTTTCGGCAATGAAAAGCTTGCTCGAGAACAATGGCGCAGATGTCAAAAAAATGGCGATAATAGGAGCAAGCATTGGGGCAAACGTGGCGCTAAATTACGCTGCAAATGACCAAGACGCAAGGACTGTTATCTTGCTAAGCCCGGGCTTAGAATACAGAGGAGTCAAGACAGAAGGAATCACTTACACAAAACCATTCCTGATAGTGGCAAGCAAGGAAGACGAGTACGGCGCGCAAAGCTCGCAACAAATTGCGGCACGCAACCCATCAGCAAAACTAATCATTTACGAAAATGCGGGGCACGGCACCAGCATGTTCACGAATAAAGAACTTGCACCAACCATTCTGAAATGGCTGCAGGAACATGCTTACTAATCCATAAGTTTTAAATAACTCCATGAAAGAATTCATATGTACCAAATGCGGCTACAAAAGCCACAGAGCAGGAACGTGCCCCAAGGACAAAAACATCCTTGAAAAAAGATGCCCGACCTGCGGACAAAAAGAGTGTTATTGCAACTAGGAGGTTCACAATGCCAGCAAAAAAATCAAAAGTAATCGTTTACTCAACACCAACGTGCCCTTACTGTCACGCGGCCAAGGAGTTTTTAAAAGAGAACAAAATAGAATACGAAGACATTGATGTCAGCAAAGACCAGGCAAAAGCACAGGAAATGATAGAAAAGTCAGGACAAATGGGGGTCCCTGTACTTGACATCAATGGAACCATAATAGTTGGTTACGACAAAGACGCGATAAAGAAAGCGTTGAAGTTGAAGTAACTATTCGTTAAGAAATGCTATGCCGGCTTGAATTTCAGGCAGGTCTCCTACAATCTTGCGCGCGTATTCAAAGCACTCAATTGCTTTTGCCCTGCAGAATGAGATGTTTTTGTACATTTTGAAGCAATTGGCATAATTAATGACTTTCTCGGCAAAGAACTCTTCATCTAAAAGCGTGCACTCCTTGAAGATTTTCTGATAGGTGCCTATGGCTGCCATGTTTAAGACGAATGGATCGTGAACTTCTCTTACTCCCGCAACCATTGCCGCATTTGCCGTACTTATTGACAAGAGTTCATCATGATCTTTCGCTAAAGCAAGTTTTTCAGAAAATGATTGAAGCATGTCACTGTTAAAGAGATTTCTATTTGCTGTCTCGATAGCCTGAAAAATCCCGCTGTAGGAGCTTGATTGTATAATGAAATAAGCTTCTCTCCTATAAGAACTTGCAAGCCACATTCCGATTTCACCAGCATAGACATCAGCAACGTCACTGCCAAGCTCGTTCCTTGAAGCATCAAGGGCACTTAATGCCTTCCTAATGTATTCGCGCGCCTTTCCATGCGTGTAATGAACATATTCTTTCAAATCACCCAGTGAGACATCCCTTTTGATAGGAAAGTTGACGTTTTCTTTTATGATTTTTTTCCCCTGCGGAGTGCCAGCAAGCAGATATTCCAAGTTAACAAGCGATGTGAGCAGGGTTTTGTCATCTCTCTCACGATGCTTAGCGCACAGTTCTTCAGAAGTGTACAGCGCGGCCAGCATATTTTTTCCATTTAGATTATACAGCTCAAAAAAAGCAGGATCGATAGCAATCAAGTTGTTGATAAAATAAACATAGCCCGTTAACAAGTCTATGTTTTTTTGCAACGGATATTGATCAATTTGCGATCCAAGAATTTGCGCATCTTCAAGAACTTTCTTCGTTCGCATCCGCGAGCCGGTAAAATTAATTATTGCAGGCAGTCGTGACACTCGCTCATCAGTGTATGTTCTTATTTTGTCAACAGCCCTGTTTTTCTCTTCTTCATCCAGTATTCTGCCTTCTATGTCTGTAACTTTAACCGTATGCATAAGCCACCCTGTGCAGAATCTATATACTGCAGTATATAAATTTTCTCCTGTTGCATGATACAAAGTTTTAAATAACGTCTAAAAAGGACAAATTCTCAAGGGCACGTAGCTCAGCCTGGTAGAGCACATCGTTCGCAACGATGGGGCCCCGGGTTCAAATCCCGGCGTGTCCATTTAAAAACACCGACGATAAATTATTAATAGCGCTTTACTTATCTTCTAATATGCTTGAACTGGACATTGCGATAAAAAGCGTAAGAAAGGCAGGGGAATGCCTAAGAAACGCTCCTGATGAAGAGATGATAGATGCAGCAAATATTGCACTTATTGAGACACTCCATGAGACTTTTCCCAGGCATACACTTGTAGCAGCAGAAAAAGACACAGTTCCTAATGACCATTATCTGGGAGAATATACAAATGCACAAAGAGAAACTGAAGATTGGTGGGCGGTAGTGCCGGCGCAATTGAATAGCCAAGCCGTTTCTAGCACATATATTATCTACAGACAACCAGTGGCAAGCGCGATTTACTTTCCAACTGAAGACAAGCTCTACACTGCAGAACTAGCAGGGGGAGCAGAATTAACAACAAAAGGACTTAAGCGTAAACTATTAGTCTCCGAAAATGAGCTGAGCAAATCAGTTCTTCTAGTTTCGCCTGGCACAAAGTACAGGGGACTTTGCAGATGGCTAGACCGACTAGGAATTCGCGCAATACAAAAAGGAGACTTGCTAGAGAATCTTCTGCTAGTGGCTGAAGGGACAGCAGATATCGGCTTTGACAATGGCCCTCGAATTCTCAAACGAGAAATTATTGCCGGCTGTTTCATCTTATCAGAAGCCCAAGGAAATGTCACGGACAGGCACGACCAACGAGTTGATTATAATTACAGTGAACTAGTGCACACAAGCGGACTTGTTTACTCGAATGGCAAAACTCACCCAGAAGCTCTCCCTATAATAAAAAAGTGTACTCGATTAAAGCCAGACCATCAACCAGTATGAGCTCATAGCTTATTCTTCACACCAGCTTTCGGGCACAATTTGTTAACAGGGCATTTGCTGCATTCAGGAATGGGCGCTTTGCAAATCGCTCGGCCGTGCGCTTTCAAGAGCCATTGCGTTTCTTTCCAGTTCGACTCTGGAATCAAAGCGTTCAAATCTTTCTCAATCTTTTCAGGATTAGTGTTCTTGGTCCAACCTAAACGATAGGAAACACGAATGACGTGTGTGTCAACAACAACTCCGTTTACAATGTCAAAGGCGTTTGTCAAGATGACAATGGCGGTCTTTCTGCCAATGCCGGGCAGTTCAGTAAGTTCTTCAATAGTTTTTGGAACTTTGCCACTGTGCTTTTCAACTAACAATTTGCACGCGGCAATAATGTGTTTTGCCTTGTTGCCAGCAAAAGTGATCTTGCTGATGAATTTTAGAATGTCGGAAACAGAAGCTTTAGCATAATCTTCTGCCTTCTTATATTTGGCAAACAGGGCAGGAGTGGAAGCATTGACAACCTCATCCCGCACTTGGGCTGAAAGAATGGCTGCAACCAATAAGTCCAAAGGAGTCTTGAAGTTAAGATAATATTTAGCATTTGGATAAGTCTTCTTAAGAATTTTGAGAACTTCCACCGCTTTTTCCATATTGTGTGATGTGCACTGCAAACATAAAAATGTTGTGTAAGTCGTACAGTACATACGACAATTTCAAAAGGCAGTTTTCATTCTATATTGCCATGTATAAAGACGCAAAGTATGCGTTGGATTTCGTGTTCCTATTTACGTTAGTATTAAGCATTTTACTATTCGGAATTGGCTTTTTTATCGATCTGCATGGAGCCGCATTAGACACACTGCACAAAATCGATTTTGCAATTTTGGGAGGCTATTACGCTTTCTTCCTGCATGGCATATACACTGCAAGGAACAGACTGGCATACTGCAAACAACACTGGATAATGCTCGCACTACTATTATTGCCTCTTCTGCCAATAGCGCGCCTGGCAAAAATAGCAGAATTTGAAAAAGCCGCAGCAATAGGCACAAACACAATATGGCATTTCTTTGATGAACTGGGCTTGCTGTAGAAACTTATTTATACGGTTATTCTCGGACTCGATAATATCGGGCACGTAGCTCAGTCCGGTAGAGCACATCGCTGGCAGCGATGGGGCCCTGGGTTCAAATCCCGGCGTGTCCACTATGTGAGATATTCTGCGTGTTCTATGCGAATACGTTCTGCGTCCAATTTCAGCATGTTTTCAATCTCGTCCTCAAGCTTACGAAATTCCACCTCGCGAAGCTTTCGCACGTTTGGATCTTCGGCAGTAGACAAGTCCTGAAGCAAATCAAGAAAACGCTTCGTATGATCCTTTTTCTGTGCCTTTGAAAGCCTCGTCAGCCAGAACAAACGCCCAGCAACACTAACGCTCTTATTTTCTAGATGCGCTAAACGCTCTTTGTAATACTCGCTCCTAAAACTCTTATCAACTTTAGCTCTCTCCAGAAGTTCCTGAGAGCGCTTTTCGTGATACGAAATAGCTTCTACCGCTTTCTGCCGCTTTTCAGCCCACTCAAGCGGAGATTTGGGCGGTTCTTCCTTGAACCAACTTTTTAACCAGTCAAAAAAGCCCATACTGATTCTCTGCACTTGAAAGTATATAAGAATAACGACGCTATAGCAAAAGGTTTTTAAAGCACTCCCTTCCCCGATGAGCTATGGTTAAGGGAGTGTTGTTTGACTTTTGGGGGACGCTAGTTGAGAATGGCACTTATTCGCCATTAAAACAGAGCTTTGGCATATTACGGCTAAGAATGCCATTCGGCCAGTTTGCAGAACAATTTGAAAGAGTCCTCATGACAAAGCACTATGAAGACCAGGCAGCAGCATTTACTGAAGTCTGCAAGGCATTCAACGTGAATCCATTACCAATTGTAATAGAGCAGCTTATTGGCGTCTGGAACAAAAACAGGCTGCTTGCGAAAGTATATCCTGAAACAATTGATACTCTCAAGGCATTAAAAGAGAAAAAAATCAAGCTGGCAGTTGTAAGCAACGCGCCACACGGCAATGTAGAAGAAGCAATAGAAAAGTTTGGAATGAAAGACTTGTTTGATGGGGTATTTGTAAGCCACGCAGAAGGCAAGCTAAAGACAGAAGGACTGTTTGACATTGCAATGAAAAAAATGAAATTGAAGAAAGATGATGTAATTATTGTTGGAGACAGCTTAGAAACAGATATTGCAGGAGCAGAAAAGTCTGGAGTCAAAGGATACCTGATTGACCGCAGGAACAAAAGAGAATTTGAAAGAAAAATAACTTCACTTACTGAAGTATTAAAATTAGTGGAGGAATAAAATGCACCAAGCATACGTTTTACACAGAGGAATCAAGAGAAAAGCAAAGGGCTTCACCTGCGAAGAAGCGTACGAAGCAGGCATTACGACCTGCCAGCAATTTGACGCTCTAAAACTACCATGGGATTCACGCAGGAAAACAAAGTATGCAGAGAATGTCGCTTACTTGAAAAAACTTGAAAAGCCAGCTGCAAAACCAGTGAAAAAGCCTAAAACCGCAAAGAAATGAACGACTGCACATTCTGCAAGATAATCAAGAAAGAAATCCCTGCTGACTTTATCTATGAAAATGACAAGATTGTAGCATTCTTAGACATTCACCCAAACAATCCGGGGCACGCACTTGTTGTTCCAAGAGAGCATCATGCTGATTTGCTTGAAACACCGGATGACGTGCTTTCAGACATTATTTCCAGAATGAAAAAAATCGCGCCAGCAATAATGAAAGCAGTGGGCGCTCAGGGATTCAACACCATCTGCAACACCAAGCCGGCAGCAGGACAGGTCATATTTCACACGCACTTCCATATCATACCGCGGTTTGCAAACGACGGTTTGAGACCTTGGCCGGAGAAGCACCTGAGCGCGGAAGAACTGAAGAATGTCGCACAAAAGATCAAGGCAGAACTGAAATAGCACGATATGTCGGAAAACCTGTTTTCCGAGCACTATCGGAAATCTCGGATTTCCGAAGTCTTTTTAAACATTCAATAGACGCTTTCTACTAACGGCGGTGTAGCTCAGCCTGGTTAGAGCACTGGTTTCATAAGCCAGGGGTCACGAGTTCAAATCTCGTCACCGCCACCATATTTATATAGCAGTTTTCTATAGCATTCGTAAAGAGGTGATATTATGGCAGAATCCAAAGTTCGTGGATGGATATACATCATCGTTGCAATACTTGCAGGATGGTTTGCATATGCCGGAAACACACAATGGGCATTATATGTGCTGGCGCTAAGCATGCTATTCTCAGGCTGGCACCACATATCCAAAAAGTAATTTTTTATTGCATTTTTTATTTTTATTCTGGAAAGCTTTATAATACTCTAATTGGCTTTTTCTCTATATGCCGTGGTGGGACAACCTGGTACTCCGCCAGATTGGAATTTTAAAACCAACGATCTGGTTTCCGCAAGGATTTCCCGGTTCAAATCCGGGCCACGGCGTTATGAAAAAATGGATAATGCTGTTGCTGCTTTTAGTTAGTTGCACTACTCCTTCCACAGTAGAAGTTCTGGTTGAAAATCTTGAAGTTCCATGGGCAATAGCGTTCTTGCCGGATGACAGCTTCCTTTTCACAGAAAGAAACACAGGAGACATTTACCACTATAAAGATGGCGATACAAATAAAATCGGCAGCGTAAGCTCAAGCTGGATAACAGAAGGAGGCCTGCTGGGCATTGCTGCAGATCCAGAGTTTGAACGCAACAAATACGTCTATCTCCATTACACCTACAAAGGCGGAGAAAAAACGCTGAACCGGGTGTCAAGATTCGTATACGAAGATATGCTGAAAGATGAGAAAATCCTCGTTGACGCAATTCCAGGAGCACGCTTCCATGACGGAGGCAGATTGGAATTTGGCCCAGATGGCAAGCTGTACATAACAACAGGAGATGCGACAGAACCATCACTTGCGCAAGACCTGAACTCGCTCGCAGGCAAAATACTTCGAATTAACACAGACGGCAGCATCCCAGAAGACAATCCCTACAATTCGCCTGTATATTCATATGGGCACCGCAACCCACAAGGGCTAGCATGGCACAAAGGAATGATGATTGCGCCAGAACATGGACCGCAGCAGAACGACGAAATCAACATTATTCAGACAGGCGGCAATTACGGGTGGCCGACAGTGCAGTGCACGGCACATGAAGGATTCATAGCTCCAATCAGGTGCTTCTCAGACTGGACATTAGCACCAGCAGGAGCAACGTTTGATGACAAAGGAAACCTCTATGTGGCTGGACTCCGCGGGGCGCAGATAAGAAAACTTGTTTTGAAAGATGGCGAAGTTGTGGGCGAAGAAATATTCTTAGACGAACTTGGACGACTTCGGGAAGTCAAATACCATGAAGGCTACCTCTATATAACAACTTCAAATAGGGATCTCAGAGGAGTGCCAAGAACAGGGGATGACAAGATAATAAGAATGAAAAAAATAGTCAGGATTTCGGAGGGTTGATCTTTAGGGAAATGGAAGGGGGTCATCTGGATCTGATACGCATGATCTTCCAAACATTATATTTTCATTCTGATTGCTGGGTAACCAAATCAGCTCGCATATGGTTGATCCCTCCGGAACACTAAACGAGTGTTGTTCTGTAGTCGCACCTCGTGGCAAGGAGTGGTCTGGTTCAATTACCATCTGCTCACATCTTGTGGTGTGAGCGCCTGTCGCCATTGGAGCTAGACAGGCTATATTGAATTCTCCACGCGGTTCAATACCGACAACAGCTCCAGTTATGCCATTGGGTGAAGCCAAGAGTCCAACAAGAACTATGGCAAACAAGCTTGCAACAATTGTTATCGTTATTCCTTTTGTCATAAAAAAGCATAAATCAGTTTATGATAATAATCTTCTGTAAGTACAGTACGTTCCAGCACAATGTTTAAAAATAAACAAGGATAGCAAGACTTATGCAAAAGAGGTATGATGTAATAGTAATAGGTGCAGGTTCAGGACTCACGATTTCTTCATACGCAGCTGAACACGGAATGAGCGTTGCAATTGTGGAACAAGGGCCATTTGGAGGCACGTGCCTCAATAGGGGATGCATACCTTCCAAAATGCTGATTCATTCTGCAGATGTCGCAGAAGAGATAAAACACGCCAATATATTCGGCATTAAGGCAAAAATAACAGGCATAGAATGGAAGAAGCTTGTAAGCAGAGTCAACAATTTTGTGGGCAAAGATGCCTGGGAAATAGAAAAAGCAAACAGAAAGGAAAAAAACGTTACGGTCTATAAGGCGCAGGCAAAGTTCATTGGCAGAAAAACACTTGAAGCTGGCAAAGACACTATCACTGCAGACAAAATCTTCATCTGTGCAGGAGCGAGGCCAAGCATACCGCCAATACCTGGACTGCAGGATGTTGATTTTATCACATCAGATGAAGCTTTAAGATTGAAAAAACAGCCAAAAGAACTGGTAATAATAGGCGGCGGGTATATTGCAGCGGAGCTGGCGCATTTCTTCGGAGCATTGGGAACCAAAGTCACCATTATACAAAGGGGCAATCTATTGATGAACAATGAAGACAGCGAGATTGCACAAAGGTTCACTGAAGTGTATAAGAGAAAATTCAACGTAATATTGAATGCGAACACAAGACAAGTGTACAAGAAAGGCAGGAAAATTGCCGTTGATCTTGATGTTGGAGGCAAAAGGAAGACTGTAGCTGGAGACGCATTACTTGTTGCAACGGGAAGAGTGCCAAATACAGACGTATTGAACGTAAAAGCAGCAGGCGTTGAAGTCAACGAACGCGGATTTATCAAAGTCAACGAGTATCTGGAGACTTCAGTTCCAGGAATCTGGGCAATAGGAGACATCGCAGGAATTTACATGTTCAAACATAGCGCAAACCTGGAAGCAGAATATGCAGTCCAGAACGCATTTGACAAAAAAACAGCAGTAGATTATTATGCGATGCCTCATGCAGCGTTTTCTTCACCGCAAGTGGCTGCTGTTGGCAAAACAGAAGACGAGCTAAAACAGCAAAAGATACCATATCTGAAAGCAGTATATGATTTCAAAAACACAGGATACGGCAAAGCAATAGAAGACAATGACGGATTTGTCAAAGTGCTTGTAAGCCCCACAAAAGAAATTCTGGGGTGTCATATCATTGGAACAGATGCAAGCATACTGATACATGAAGTGATTGTGGCAATGAAAGCGCGCTTAGGGGCAGAAGGCATTACGAAAGCAGTACACATACACCCTGCCCTCTCCGAAGTTGTACAAAGGGCATTCAGCCAGTTTCAGCAGTAAGCTTTTTAAATGAAATACGCTTCAATACACTAAAACAGAGGTGATTAATTATGGCTATGGATATGGTAGGAAGAATAGCATTCTATATCGGCCTGGTGATTTCAATCATAGCGGGCTGGATTGAAGTGCAGGCAATGTGGCTGGCAGTATTAGGTATCATCGTAGGACTGCTCAACGTCACAGCAAAGGAAAACGGCAGATTCCTGCTTGCAACATTGGTATTAGTAACGACAGGAATCGCGCTCGGTACAGTGTTCGGCGAAACTACCGGAAGAATTCTGGGAGCATACATCGCTTTCACTGCAGCAGCAGCATTCATCGTAGCATTGAAAGAAGTATACTCAATGCAGAAAGGAAAGTAAATTT
>Ga0247727_10019392_pt1 | contig 10546 bp, 9 predicted proteins | sample WisWelCaveWW1625_FD_202498 | JGI IMG/M metagenome (GOLD analysis project Ga0247727, IMG submission 202498) | Biofilm microbial communities from Wishing Well Cave, Virginia, United States - WW16-25 | ecosystem: Environmental > Aquatic > Deep subsurface > Groundwater > Cave microbial mat | place...
GAGGTCGGCCTTCTGGGTCCGCAGCTCCCAGAAGGCCGACCTCGACCGTCAGCTCCGCGACGCGCACATCCGCACGGCCGAGATCGAGCTGCACGCCCTGGCCGGCAAGGTGGGCACACGCCGCCTGCGCACCCGCTCGGCCGTCAAGAAGAAGGTGGCGACCATCCTCTCGACCCACGCCGTGGCCGACTTCCTCCAGGTGCGTATGGCCTCGTTCACCGAAGTCGAGCATCGCTATCTGCGTCGCGGGCGCCCCCGCTCCGGGGACCCGATGCGGAGGATCGCGCATCGCAGACTGAAGCTCGACATCACCCGCGACAAGGAGGCGATCCGCCGCGAGGCCAGGACCGACGGCGTCTTCCCGCTCATCACCAACCTCCGGGCCCGCTCCCGACGCGAGGTCCTCGAAATCTACAAGTACCAGCCCTACCTGGAGAAGCGCTTCGCCCTCACCAAGTCCGAGTACGGCATCGCCCCGATCTTCCTCAAGAAGCCGGTCCGGGTCATCGGCCTGATGCATGTCTACTTCCTGGCGATCATGCTCTCAGCGCTTCTCGAACGGGAGGTGCGCCGGGCGATGGCCACCCGCAGCCTCGCCAAGATCCCGGTGCTGCCCGAGGGAAGGGCCACCGCGACGCCCACAACGCCCCGCATCCTGGAGAACTTCTCCGACGTGGCCTGGCAGTCGTTCCAGGAGGCCGACCGTGTCCTCAACTTTCCCGTCCAACTCAACGGGACGCTGAGGCTGCTGCTCGACCTCGCTGGCGTGCCTTCTACCCTCTACCGATAGGGTTCAGCCGCGGGCGGAAATCTGCCACAGGCTCGGCGCCGAAGTGCGGAATGTGGGGTCAAGGCGATTAGGTCTGCGATTCAGACAGTGGGGGGCGGATGGCGGCCGTTGTGACCGAATGCTGAGGATTGTGCGCCGCCTGCCGCCTGAACGAATGGGATCCTCGCACCCCTCGGGCGCGTCTTCGACCCGCGGGACGACGAGCGGACAGACCTTCGCGCCGACCGGAGCGCGACTGGCCGTCGCCTGTCCTGACTTCTGACGCGCGGATCAGTCGGAAGGACCGCGCCGGGGGCTGGGGAGCTCGTACATCATCCGGCGCAGTTGGCGTGTCTTCTCGAGGATCTTCTGCCGCGGCCCGTCCTGCAGCGTCAGCAGGAGCTCGGTGTACTCGTACTTGTCGACGATCGCGAAGCGGTCGTTGTAGAAGATCATGATCTGCTCGCGCCCCGGCAGCAGATGGTCCCTCACCCGCGGCAGGGTCTTGCGGTTCAGCTCGGCGCGCTCCTGGCGGTGCAGCTGCCATTGCAGCAGTCCATAGGTCAGGAGCATGAACACGACCTGATGCACCACCAGGCTGAAGGCGCGCGAGCGGAACGCCGTGAGGTCTTGAAAGCACTTCAACTGCCGGTGGCGCTCCTCGATCGCGCTCCGGAGGCCGTAGAGCCTGGTGATCGTGCCCGGATGATCCCACTGCCGCGTCGTCGCGAGGGCCCAGAGGTGTTCCTCCCCGGAGGCCTCGACTTCCCGGTTGACGACGACGTTCATCGGGATCGGGCAGCCGCTCCAGGATGTGGTCCTTCCGGGATCAGCGTGGGCCTCGCCGGAGGCGAAGGGGGTTGCAGCGCGGTGACGAGTGACCCAGACCTCGCCTCCCAATCAATGGGGCCAACAGGCAAGTCCTTTTCTCTCAGAGAAATTGCTCCTGTGCCGACCCCTACGAGCTGCGCGATGGCGCTCCGTGTCAGGCGAGAATCACCCAAGGAGATTCCTGAAGGACCGAAGGATCTACGGATTGGGGCGGTCCCGGGGCGGGAGCGGCGCCGCCGGCCGCTTCGCCGGCGCCTTGGCCGACGGGGCGGCGGCCGGCGCCGGCGCCGAGAGAGCGGGGGGCGCGGCACGACCGGATGCGCCCGGCGTGACCTGGGGGTGCAGGCGGAAGTAGTGGTCGATGACCCACTGCGGAACGTAGGCGCGGTCCATGTTGCCCTTGCCGTGCGGGATCTTGGTCTCGAACTTGCCGTCGCCGTCGGTGTCCATGATGCTGAACTCGAACGGCGGCTTGCCATCCTCGTCGATCTCGACCCCGAAGATCTTCCCCTCGATCTCGTAGGTCATGAAGTAGGTCCCGTTGGCGCGCCGGTATCCCTTGGTCATGGTCTCCTTGCCGGGGATGTGCGGCGTCCTGTCCGAGACCTGGATGGCCTCCTTTGCCGAGGTGATGATGTTCGGGAACCGCCACCCGGACGGGTTGAGCAGGATCTCGGCGCGGGCCGGCGGCGCGGCCAGCGCCAGTAAGGCGAGGGCGGCGGCAAGAGGGCGGAGCGTGGGCGCGATGCGCATCGTGTCGTGAGTCCCGCCCGCCGGGATGGCCCGCGGGCCGGGCGATTATAGGGCCTCCGGCCGGGCGCTCCAAGCCGCCGGCCCGCCCCGCCGGTCGACCGCCGGTCGACCCGCGATTGACCGGCCCGGCGCCGGCGCCTATACTGCCGCTCCCGCGCCGGCGCGTCGCCGCGAATGACAGGGCCCTGCCCGGCGCGTCTCCCGATCATGCAGGAATCGCCTCCGCCGCGTCTCGCCGCCCTCACCCTCGTCCTGATCCTCATGGGAGCCGGATGCGACGGCCGCGGTCCTGAGCCGGCCGGGGCCGGGGCTGCCGAGGGCTTCCATCACCCGATGGCCGGCAAGGCCGCTGCCGATTTCGTCGGCGAGGTGCCGGTCGGCGGCTGGCTCCCCTTCGCGAGCCTCCGGGGGAAGCCGGTGGCGATGCTGATCTTCCGCCCCGGCGCGCCGTTCGCGCGCGAGATCGTGACCGCCTTCGGCGCCTTCCGCAACGACCCGGCGATGGCGCCGACGGTCTTCCTCGGCGTCGCCATCGACAGCATGGACAACATCAAGCGCTTCGGCGAGCTGACCGGCGGGGCGCTGCCGACCGTCCGCGACCCGGGCTCCATCGCGCCGGCCTACGGCGTCGGCGACGAGCCCGCGATCATCCTCATCGACGCGCGCCGGTTCGTCCGGTTCCGCATGGACGGGTTCGCCGGCGCCCGCTTCCGCCCGCGCATGGGGGCGGTGGCGGAAGCGCTCCGTCGCCTGCCGACCCTGACCGGGGTCGAGGCCCCCGACCTGCGCATCGACTACGCCCGCTACCCGCGCGCGCCCCTGTTCACGGCGCGCGATCTCGACGGCCGGACGGTCGACCTCGGCGCGCTGCGCGGCAGGGTGGTCGTGCTCGTGTTCTTCGACCAGGAGTGCGACCACTGCCGGCGCGACCTGCCGCGCATGGCGCCGGTCCTGCGCGAGCAGCGCGCGCGCGGCGTGCGCGCCATCGGGGTGTCGTCGCGCGACGCCGGCGGGGAGATGCGCGCCTTCATGCGCGATCACGGCATCGACTGGCCGGTCGTCATCGACGCCGACCGCGCCGTCTTCTCGAGCTACGGGTCGACGCGGACCCCCGACGTCTTCATCATCGACGCCGACGGCTACATCCGCTTCCGCGAGCACGGCGACCGCCCCGACCGCGCCGACGTCACCCGCCTGCAGCTCCGCCTCGCCCTCGGCGATCCGCCGGCCGCGCTCGCCGCCGCCCTGCCGCGCGGCCGCTACGTCGGCGACGGCCTGTGCGCCACCTGTCACGGGGAGGAGTACGACGACTGGCTGATGACGCCGCACAGCATCGCCTGGGACAGTCTCGCCGACGGCGGGAAATGGCGCGAGCGCGAGTGCGTCGCCTGCCACGTCACCGGGATGGGGATGCCGGGCGGCTTCGCGGACCCCATGACGACCCTGCACATGGCCAACGTGCAGTGCGAGGTCTGCCACGGGATGGCGGGCGGCCATCCCGAGGGGCGCGGCACAGCACCGGCGGAGTACGCGGCCGTCTGCGTCACCTGCCACACCGGCAAGTTCGTCCTCAACTTCTCGATCGACGACGCCCTGCCGCTGGTGGCCCACCAGGACGCGCCCGATCTCGATCGCCTGTTCCAGTACAGCGGCGAGAAGCGGCGGCGCATCGAGCAGATGAACACCCGGCGGCTCGAGAAGTTCAAGTCGGGCGTGGCGCACGTCGGCGCCGACGCCTGCCGCGACTGCCACGGCGAGCAGTACGAGCAGTGGCGGCGCACGCCGCACGCCGGCGCCATGGCGGCGCTCCACAAGGCGGGCCGCGGGGCCGACCCCGCCTGCGTCCCCTGCCACACCACCGGCTTCGGCCAGCGGCGCGGCTTCGGCGACGACCTGGCCGAGGCGGCGATGACCGGCGTGCAGTGCGAGGTCTGCCACGGCCCCGGCGACGACCACGTCAAGGCGCCGCCCGCCCTCAAGAAGGAGACGATCTACGGGATCACCGACCAGTGCTCCTTCTGCATCATCCAGGGGGTGTGCGCCACCTGCCACGACGCGAAGAACGACCCCGACTTCGACATCGAGACCGCGCTGCCGCCGGTGCAGCACTGAGGAGCGTGTCCGGGTGAGCGCGGGCGCGCGCCCGCCCGGCGGCCGCGGCGGTGTTTTGGCGGCGCTCGGGGCTACCGTCGCCTGGGGCGGCAACTACACCTGCGCCAAGCGCGTCCTGGAGGAGATCGATCCGCTGTCGGTCGCGACGGCGCGCGCCCTCGCCGGGCTCGTGGTCTTCGGCGCCGTCCTCCTCGTGATCGACGGCCCCGCCGGTCTCTCGGCGGCGCGCCTGCGCCGCACCCTGCCGCTGGGCCTCCTCGGGATCGCCGCCAACCAGATCCTCTTCATCGAAGGCCTCAGCCGCACCACCGCGACGCACTCGGCGATCCTGATAGCGCTCCTGCCGGTGCACGTTCTCATCCTGTCGGCCCTGGCCGGGCTGGAGCGGATCACCGCCCGCAAGGCCGCCGGCGTGGCGATCGCCTTCGCGGGCGTGGTCGTGGTCGCCGCGGAGAAGGGGTTGTCGCTTTCCGGCGGCACGCTCACGGGTGATCTCCTGACCCTGTGCGGCGGTCTGGTGTTCGCCGGCTACACCGTCGCCGGCCGGCCGGTGCTGCGCGAGCTCGGGCCGATGCGAACGACGGCGCTGTCGTTCATGAGCGGCGGCGCGGCCATCCTGGTGCTCGGCCTGCCCGCGGCGTCGCGTGTCGAATGGCGGTCGGTGAGCGTCACGGCCTTCGGGGGCCTCGCCTACATCATGATCGTGGCGACGGTCGCCGCCTACTCGCTGTACTACTTCGCCGTCGATCGCCTCGATCCGTCGAAGGTCGCGGTCTTCACCTACCTGCAGCCGCTGATCGCCGCCGCGATCGCCTCTGCCGTGCGCGACGAGCCGATCACCGCGCGGCTCGTCGCCGGCGGCGCGCTCATACTCGCCGGCGTGGTGGCGGCCGAGCGCGGCTGAGCGCGACGCCCGTGTTGCGTGGCGTTCGTTGCGGGCCCCGGCACGCTCGACTATCATCGCCGCCGCGCCGTGCGCGGGGAGGCTCGCGTGGATCTCATCCTGGCCGGAGGTGTCGTCTGGACCCTCGACCCGGACCGGCCGGACGCGACCGCCGTCGCCATCCGGGGCGATCGGATCGCCGCGGTCGGCGACGACGCCGCGATCCTGGCGCTCGCCGGCCCGCGGACCCGCCGCATCGACCTCGACGGCGCGCTCGTCCTGCCGGGCCTGGTCGACGCGCACGGCCATGTCAAGTGCCTCGGCGAGCGCCTCGCGGGCCTCGATCTACGGGGTCTCGCGAGCCCGGAGGAGGTCGTCGATCGGGTGCGTGCCCGCGCCGCCGGCGGCCTGCCGGATGGGGCGTGGATCACCGGCGGCGGGTGGGACCAGAACCTCTGGCCCGGCGCCGCCTTCCCCGGTCACGAGCCGCTGACCGCGGCGGCGCCCCGGGTGCCGGTGTACCTCCGGCGCGTCGACGGCCACGCCGGCTGGGCGAACCGCGCGGCGCTCGACGCCGCGCGGATCACCCGCGCGACCGCCGACCCGCCCGGCGGCCGGATCGAGAAGGACCCGGGCGGCGAGCCGACCGGCATTCTCATCGACAACGCCATGACGATGATCGAGAAGGCGCGCCCGCGTCCGTCGCGCGCCCTCCTGAAGGAGTGGATCGCCGTCGCCATGCGCCGCCTCGCCGCGGTGGGGCTGACCGGCGTGCACGACGCCGGCGTGCCGCCGGAGGAGGTCGCCGCCTACCGTGAGCTGGCCGACGAGCGGGCGCTGCCGCTGCGCGTCTATCTCATGTGGGATGGCACGACGCGCGACCCGATCGAGCCACTCGTGGCGCGCGATCCGTTCGTCGATTACCGCGGCCGGCTGACCCTGCGGGCGGTAAAGCTGATGGTCGACGGGGCCATGGGCTCGCGCGGCGCCGTCCTGTTCGACGACTACCTCGACGCGCCGGGCCGGCGCGGCCTGTTCGTCACCGATCCCGCCGAGATCGAGCGGCGCGCAGTGCTCGCCATCGGGCGCGGCTACCAGGTGGCGGTGCACGCCATCGGCGATCGCGGCATCGCCGAGGTGATCGACGCCCTGGCGCGGGCGCTCGCCGCGGCGGCCGCGGCCGACCCGCGGCCGCGCATCGAGCATGTCCAGTGCGCCCGCCGCGCCGACCTGGCCAGGGCGCGCCGCCTCGGTGCCGTCGCCTCGATGCAGCCGAGCCACGCGACCAGCGACATGCGCTGGGCCGAGGACCGGGTCGGCGCGGAGCGCGGCCGCGGCCTGTACGCCTGGCGCTGGATGGCCGAGGCCGGCCTGCCGCTGGCGGCCGGCTCCGATTTCCCGGTCGACCCGGAGCAACCGCTCTTCGGCCTGCACGCCGCCGTGACCCGCCGGGATCGCTCGGGCAGCCCGGCCGGCGGCTGGCACCCGGAGCAGCGCCTCGCCCTGGAGGAGGCGGTGCGCGCCTACACCTGGGGCGCGGCCTACGCCGCCTTCGAAGAGCAGGCCAGGGGGCGCGTCGCGGCCGGCGCGGCGGCGGACCTCACGATTCTCGCCGAGGATCTGCGAGCCATACCGCCGCAGCGCATCCACGAGGTCGAGGTGCGCGGCACGATCGTCGGCGGGCAGGTCATCCACGACGCCTTCTGACGCCGCCCATGAAGCCTGTCCGAGCGAACCCCAGGAGCGCGAGCGCCCGCGACGGACGGGAGATCGTCGCCACGACGGCATACGCCCCGGCGCGCCGCAGCACCGCTGGCGGGTAGCTGGTCGCCACGGCCAGGACCGCGAGCCCCGCGGCCCGCGCGGCGCGGATGCCGCCGGGCGAGTCCTCGACCGCCACGACGCCGCGCGCGCCGGCGCCGTGCAGCCGGCCCGCCCGCCGCAGCAGGCGCAGGGCCCGCCGGTACCCTTGCGGATCGGGCTTGGGGCGCCGCACGTTTTCGGCGGCGACGATGCACGCGAAGCAGCCGAGGAGCCGGGCCCGCCGCAGGGCGCCGCGCACCTCCGCCCGTGCCGCGCCCGACACCACCGCCAGCGGCAGGCGCCGCGCGAGGGCACGCACCAGGCGTGCCGCGCCTTGCTCGATCACGACGCGGCGCGCGGTCGAGAGCGCGCGGAAGAGGCGGCGCTTGCGCGCCGCGATGGCGACGACCGACGCGCGTGTTCGCCACCGGGCCGGCACGCCGGCGTCGCGCAGGGCGGCGGCGCAGGCGGTCCGGTCATCGAAGGCGAGGTAGCGGGCGTCGTAGAGGCGCCGCGTGATCCGTACCCCGAGCGGCGCCAGGACGCGGCGGAAGGCCGCGAAATGCCAATTCTCGTCGTCGACCAGAACGCCGTTGAAATCGAACAGGACGGCCCGCACCGCGCTCGCGCGGGCGGCCGGGGTAGAATCGCGCCGCACCATGGCGTCATCGTAACCCGGCCGCAGCCGGCGCCGGCGGGGCGTGACCGATGAACTGGCTGGTCAAGGAAGAGCCGAAGTCCTACAGCTTCGACCGTCTGGTCGCGGACGGCCGGACGCGCTGGTCGGGCGTGCGCAATCCCCTCGCCCAGAGACACCTGCGCGCCATCGGGCGCGGCGACCGCGTTCTCTACTACCACACCGGCTCGGTGAAGGCGGTGGTCGGCACCGCCCGCGCAGCCGGCGCCGCCTTCCCGGACCCGGCCGACCCGGCGGGGCGCCTGTATGCGGTCGACATCGTGCCGGTGGCGCGGCTGGTGCGGCCGGTGCCGCTGGCCGTCATCCGGGCGCTCAGGGCGTTCGCGGGGCACCCGCTCGTGAAGATGCCGCGCCTGTCGGTGATGCCGGTGACCGACGTCCAGTGGGCCGCCATCGAGAAGGCCGCCGGGGACTAGCGTCGCCGCTGCGTTCCCCCTGCCGGCGGGCCGCGCGGCGTCCCGGGGCGCGCGGCGCGGTGCGCTACAATGCCCGCCATGGATCGGACCCGCTTCGAACAGCTCGTGGCCGAGGCGATCGACACGCTCCCCGACGATTTCCGCGACCGCATGGACAACGTCGCCGTCGTCGTCGAGGATTACCCGTCGCCCCGCGAGGAGCGCCGCTTCGCCCGCGGCCGCCTGCTGCTCGGGCTGTACCAGGGCCATCCCCTGACCCGGCGCGATTCGCGCTACGGCCTCGCGTTCCCCGACAAGATCACCATCTACCAGGCCAACATCGAGTCGATCTGCCGCACCGACGCGGAGGTTCGCGACCAGGTGCGCAAGACGGTCCTGCACGAGATCGCCCACCACTTCGGCATCGATGACCACCGCCTGCGCGACCTCGGCTACTGAGGCCGGGCCGCGGCGTTCCTCCCCGGGGCGGCGGCCGCGCCCCGCCCGGGTCGCCAGCCGCGTCGCCGGCCGCGCCGCCGGCCGCCACGGGGCGCGCGCCGTCGTCGTCGCGGCGATCCTCGCGGCCGGCGCGGCGGCGCTCCCCGCCGCCGGCGCCGCCGCCACCGGCGCCCCCGCCGCGACCGGCGCCGCCCCGACCATGCAGGCGGCCCCGACCACGCCGGCCGCCCCGCCCGCGGCGCCGCCGGCCGCCGGCCGCCGGCGGACGCCGGCCGACCTCCGCGACCTGTTCGAGAAGTGTCTCAAGACCCTGCGCAAGGCAGAGGACGCCGCCGCCGGCCGCGACGCGGGGCGGGTGTCGCTGTTGCTCCGTCGTACCGACGATTTGGTCGTCGAGTTCGATGCCGGCGCCGGGATCGACGAGTTTGTCGGGGCGCTTGCGGTGGCCCGCGCCGCCGCGGCGGGGGGCGACTTCCAGGCCGCCGGGGCGTCCCTGCGGCAGGGGCGCGAGATCCTGCGCGCGCTCGCGGATTACACCGTCGTCCGGCCGACCGAGGTCGCCTACCGATCCGCCCTCGCGGCGCTCGACGACCGCAACCCGCACGACTTCGAGGCGGCCATCGGCCGCCTCGAAGCCGCCATCCAGGCCACCTTCCTGGCCGACCGGCTGCGCGACGCGCGCGCCGCGATCGCCCGCGGGCGGGCGGCGATGGTGCGCAACGACCTGAAGACGGGACGCAAGGAGATCGTCGCGGCGCGCGTCGCCCTCGGCCGGATGGATTACGCCGCCTCCCTGGGGCAGGCGCGCCACGGCCTCATGCTCGCCGCCGAGCTGCTGCGCGACGGCTCCTTTCTCACCGCGCGGGAACAGGCGCGCCAGGGGATCCGCGCCATCCGCGCGGCGCTCGGCAGGGCGCCGGAGCCGGACGTCGAGACGCTCGAGGCCGCACAGGCCGCCGCGAACGAGGCGTGGGGGCGCCTCGCCCGGCCCGACCCCGGCGACCCTGGCCGTCTCGAGACGGCCGCCGATCAGATCGAGACCCTGCGCCAGCGGCTGCGCTGAACCGCGCGTCCTGGGCCGCGGCGCGCGACTGTGGCAGAATGACGGCTCATGTCGCCCCCCGGCCGCGTCGTTGCCCTTGCCTCGGCATGCCTCCTGCTCGCAGTCACCCCGTCCGCCGGCGTCCCGGCCGGCGAGGGTGACACGCCCGGCGGCGCTCCCACCGCCGCTCCCGCCGCCGGGAGCGCGGCGCCGCGACCCCCCGCCGCCTTCAGGAACATCGGCGGTCCGGGCGACTTCGGCCTGCGCGAAAAGCTGACCAAGCGCCTGGCGCGGGACGCCGACCTCGGCCCCGCGCGCCTCAGAGTCGTGCTGGTGAACGGCGGGGTCGTCTTGTCCGGGACGGTCCCGCACTGGACCGCGCGCCGCCGGGCCCTGCTCATGACGGGCGCCGAGCGCGGCATCGTCAACGTGACCGATCAGATGGAGATCGAGCGCGGCAACGTCACCGACGGCGCCATCCTCGAGGCGATGGCGGCGCTGCTCGAGGCGCAGCGGGAGGCGATCGGCATCGGGGATTTCGACATCAGCGTCAGCGACGGCGTCGCCACCCTGGCGGGCACGGTGAGCAATTTCGCCGCCCGGGTGCGCGCCGAGGACACGGTCGGGACGGTCCTGGGCGCCACCCGCGTCATCAACCGCCTGCGGCCCGGGAATGCCCCGGCGGGGACGGACGACCGGTCGGTGCGCCGCGCGCTCGCGGGTTATATCAAGGACTTCCGTGAGTACCCGTACCCCGGCGAGATACAGGTCGATGTCCGGGAAGGCACCGCACGGCTCACCG
>Ga0247727_10019393_pt1 | contig 10546 bp, 11 predicted proteins | sample WisWelCaveWW1625_FD_202498 | JGI IMG/M metagenome (GOLD analysis project Ga0247727, IMG submission 202498) | Biofilm microbial communities from Wishing Well Cave, Virginia, United States - WW16-25 | ecosystem: Environmental > Aquatic > Deep subsurface > Groundwater > Cave microbial mat | place...
TGCTTTTTTACGCTTTCCGACATTTTGGTTTGAGCCAACTCCGCAAGGGAAATTCATGTTGCAGGTGGCGTTCGGTCAATCTAAATATTATTCCGACAATCTTGTTGAGAATATCAATCGTGGTATCCGCCAAAAAGTCCGACGAGGCGAGTGGTTGGTGCGCGCTCCCTTTGGCTATGTGAATAATCCAAAAACGAGAAATATTGAACCTCATCCGACAAAATCGCGTATCGTGGTAAAAGCGTTTGAGGAATACGCCAAAGGGACGCACATCCTTGGAACTATCGCCGACTTTTTGGCGCAACACGGCGTGAGCACGAAAGGAACGCCACCTGCCAAAGCTTCCGTCGCTCGTATGCTATCTAATCGCGTATATCTCGGCTTTACCTATCACAAAGGCGAGTATTACGACGGAAGCTTTGCGCCAATTATTTCTCCGACACTGTTTGAAGCAGTTCAAAAAATGCTTGCGAAAAAATCTCGCCCTCGTGTGCAAAAAGTACCGAACCATTTTCCTTTTGCACAATTCGCTCGGTGTGGTGAGTGCGGAAGTATGATTACGGCTCAATATGCGACAAATCGTTTTGGCACTAAATATACTTACTATCGCTGTACCAAAAAGAAAGGCGTTTGCCGTCAGCCGTATCTATCTTCTTCCGCACTCATTTCGCAAGCAAAAAATCTGCTTCAATCAGTGTCGCTTCCTCTTTCAGAAATTGAGAACATGGAAAAGCAAATTGACCTATGGGAGAAAGAGTCAATTTCAGAAAGAGGAAGTGTTGCCCAAAACCTTAAAACCAAACTTTCCGAGACGAAGGAGAAGCTGGACAAGCTTGTTTCGCTCTATCTCGACGGCGACATTGAACGCGAAACTTACTTACAGCGAAAAGACCTTCTCCTTCGTCAAAAAGCAAAGTTTGAGGAAAGTTTTAAGGATTTTGGGCAACAGAGAAAAAATTGGGTCGAACCCTTGCGGAGTTTCGTTTTGTCTTTGAGAGAAGCCGTTATTTTGGAAAAAGGCGAAAACTATTTCGCATGGAAAGAGTTTTTCCAAAAAATCGGCTCTAACCCCACTCTCAAAGACAAAACGCTTTCATGCAATTGGGGGGAGCTTTGGGAATTCACCGCTTCCGCCCTTGGCGGAAGCGAAATTGACAGCGCGATTTTGGCTTCCGCAAAATCGCTCCGCTTATTTAATTCCGAACAAGTTTCGTATGGTGGACCGTACAGGACTCGAACCTGCCACCCCCTCATTGCAAATGAGGTGCTCTACCAGATGAGCTAACGGCCCTAAAACATTTTGAGAATCAAAATGTTCGGGCGATCTGCCTTTGGCGGATTTAGCCCAAATACCAATTCCCATTTCACCATTTTATATTATTTTTTAAATAAAGCAACAAATTTAGTTCTCCTAAATCAACCTTTTAGTGTATAATATTGCTATGCGTTATAAGATATACACAAAGACTGAAAAAGCTTGGGATGTCATGCTTTATGCCATCAGTCACGCTAAAAGTTCTGTTTTGTTCGAGATATATATATTCGAAGATGATACCGGAGACAGTCATGATTTCATTGAAATCTTGAGTCAGAAAGCGTTGTCTGGTGTAAAAGTAAAAATAATTTTTGACGCTTTCGGCTCGAAAGTTTCGAGCGATTCTGTTAAAAGATTGAGAGAGGCGGGGGTTGAGTTATTTTTTTTCAGGACTCTATTCAGAACTACTCATCGCAAAATACTTATAATCGATGAACATGTAGCATTTGTCGGTGGGATCAATATAAAAAAATTCTTCAAAAGGTGGGATGATCTTCTGGTGAGACTTGAAGGAAAAGTCGTGAAGCATATTTTGCGATCATTTGCTCGCGCTTACAAAAGATGCGGAGGAAAAGACGAGCTTGTGCTCAAATACGATCAAGATTTGAAGGTCTCCAAGGGCAAGGTTTGGTTTTATGAACATTTTCCTCCGGGGGATTCTTTCAGACTTAATAAATATTACAAAGATAAGATAGAGTTTGCCAAAACCAGCATATTGATTTCCACTCCATATTTTATGCCCAATCATTGGCTGGTGAAAGCCTTAAAAAAGGCCGTCAAGAGGGGGGTGAGTGTGGAGATAGTTATGCCACGTTTCGCTACTCACCCTACGGCAACAAATATTCCAAATTATTTTTACATGCACAAACTTTACAAACACGGGGTAAAGTTTTTTTTAACCAAAGACATGAATCATAGCAAAATGATGCTTGTGGATGGGCACGAAGGCATACTGGGCTCGCAGAATGTTGATATTTTGTCTTTTGATTTCAATATGGAGTCTGGAGTATTTTTCACCGAACCGGATTTAATTAGGGAGTTATATCAGATTACGGAAGATTGGAAAAAATGTGCGGTGATGTATTCTCCCAAAATGAGAGAAAAATATGTAAACTATCTTTTAGATCATTTTTTAAACTTTTCGTTTAATCTTTTCGAACAGGCTGTGAAGTATTTCAATAAACTCACCCGCGCCATTTCGTCTTAAATGGTGCGAATATCATTGCTTGGTGTTATTCATTTTAAACACATAGCCTATTCTGTGGGAGAGCGCGCTTATTGTTCCACCCAGGACCAACATCAATATCACTTGGCTAAAAGTATAATGATAAATAAAATAGGTTAAAACGATTGCTCCTAAAACATAGTCTATTTGGTCCCATGGAGGAAAGCTTTCTCCTGGATCTATCCCTTGTTTTCTTTTGAAGAAAGATTTCACCAAGTCTCCACCGATTGCGCCAAAACTGAAGAAAAAACCAATGACAACAATTTCTACCGGCCCCGTCGCGATGTCGAGGTCGAACCTTGACATTGTGCCTAAGTTTACAAGCAGAACATAGGACAAAGTCCCGATAACGATGGCGCTCAAGAATCCTCGCCAAGTTTTGTTTTTGCCGAACAGATTTTCATTGATGGGTGTATTCCAGTACTTCATTTTTAACAAAACGGGCGTCATATTGGCTATCATCGCGGGGAGAAGTATGAGCAAAGTAAAGTAGAAAAAGTTCCAACTATAAAAACCCAGCAAACCCAACACAATCATCATTGCAAAATAGGTATATATTCCTCCCACGATATCGTCCAGCATTACCATTAAAGCGGTTTGCTTCTCACTTTTATTTATAAAGGCAAGGGGAGGGATAAACTTAAAAATGTCAATGACGCGAAAAATTACAAAAGATATGGTAGAAAAAGTGATAACCTGAAAAAGAGTGAAATCAAATTCGAGCAAAAACAGATTTGCCAGCCACATACCCGCCATCTCGTCTATACCTACCCATTGATAGTCGCCCAGGCCGTTCTCCTTGTGTATTTTATTTATCGCCCAAAATCCAACAATAAAAAGAATAACTAAAATAGCAATATAAACAGTTTTATCAAAAAAATAATATATCAAAAAAGAAAAAAGTAGAGACACGAAGCTTGCCACAGTACCGGGGGCTTTGGTTTTTTTACACAATCCAAAAATACTAGATAAATGGTGTGATATGGCGTCGATCATTTCTCAGAATTAAAATAATGCGAATAAACTGATGCGTATGTGGCAATAATGGTAATAATGATATACGCATATACGAATATTTCTGGGATAGAATCGAGCACCATGTTTAAAATTAAGAGTGGCACCAAGAAGGCTTGCAAAAACATTTTTATTTTTCCGGCGTAGGTCGCGCCTTTTTTGTGGCTTTCGGAGTGGATAGCCTGAAAAGCTAATATTGATTCTGCTACGATAATTAAAAATGTGAACAGATTGAAGCCGAATGGTATAAGTAGAAATATTATCACTATCTTGTCGCCTAGCCGGTCGAGCATGCCTCCATGCGCATGGTCGTATTGTCTGTCTTTTGATATTGCACGAGCCAATATTCCGTCAAGCAAATCGGTTACTATTACTAAGACGTAAAGAGTCAGAGTAACAATGGCGAGCGTCAGGTTTTTATCCTCGATAATTTTAGAGACAAATAAAGCGAGCCACGGGGCTGCGAATATCCTTATATAGGTCAGGAAATTAGGCGTTATGCCATAATGTTTATTTAAAAAAAGTACGAACTTTTCCAGATTTTCCTTCATCGATACATTATAGCTTATTTTTTGGAAAAGCTCTCTAAAAAATCAACCACTTGTTTGAATGCTCGGCCTCGATGTGATATTTTATTTTCTTCTTCTACTGTCATTTCTGCCAGCACTTTACTAGTTCCTTCGGGCATAAAAAGGGGACTATAGGGCATTCTCGGCTGAGCTTTTACTTTCGCGTAATTTAGCATACTGCCCTTTACTTCCCCGTTAAAAACATATTCTTTTCCTTCCGGTGAGATGATCACAGCTACAGTTCTAAACGTCGCTGATCTGTCTTCCACATTTTCCATTCGTTTCAAACAATACTCGGTTATGTTTTCTCTAGCGATATTTTCTCCTGCCCATCGGGCTGATTTGATACCCGGTTCGCCATTTAGAGTATCAATAAAGATTCCAGTGTCGTCAGCCATAGCCCAAAATTCCTTATCTCCGTTTTTTAGATGGTTATGTACGAAGCGCGCCTTCTTGAGGGCATTTTCTTCGAGGGTTTCCCCATCTTCGACTGCCTCGTCTGAAATACCTATTTCCCCGGATGTCAAGATTTTAATCGACGGGTCTTTAAACATTGCCTTAATTTGTTCCGCTTTGCTAGGATTGGTTGTTGCTAAAATTATTTCCATAAATATGTTTCGTTATTACGAAAAAACTTCTGTAATTATATCATAATATTTAAACTTACCATGGGAGGGAAAATACTTTATTTTTTGATCGTTTTTTGTTAAGATGTCATAAGTTCTTTGTTTAATTAAATACATTCCGGGGTAGCTCAGCGGTAGAGCGGTCGCCTGTGTCAGAAAGTTTGTGGTATAATCTACTTATGTATACCAAGAAGAAACGAGTAGAAACCAGAACCTATGCTGACCGTCGAGAATATATGATCTTAGCCGTAAGCCGAAGAAGAAAAAAACTTCGAGAAATGGCAAGAGAATATAAAGGCGGTAAGTGTGTTTTGTGTGGCTATAAAAAATGCCAGAGAGCTTTAAGCTTTCACCATGTTAACCCAAAAGAAAAAGAGTTTGATCTTTCCTCCAAAGGATTAACCAGGTCTTGGGAACGCATCAAAAAAGAAATTGATAAATGTGTTCTCATTTGTGCAAATTGTCATATGGAAGTACACGACGGCGTTACGCAGCTTTCTAGGGAAACTTAGAAATGAAAACAAGGTGAATTCGGGGAAGCCCTTCGAGAAAAACTCAGAGGGTAATCCCGAGCCAAGCTTTTGATCAGTTTAGGAAATTTATCCTGAGCTTGTCGAAGGAAGGTGTAGAGACTATCCATTTTTGGAGTACACCGATACAGTGTCGGTGGAAGCGCCTTGCTCCTAAATTCACAAATTTTGTGAATATGGAGATGATATAGTCCATACTTCTAGTAATAGAAGATAAAGTGTAAGCGATTGGTCGTAGGTTCGATCCCTACCCCCGGAGCCAGTTAGGGTTATCAGCTAATTCTAATACGAAATTAAATGGAGAACGTATTGTAAATTCTAGCTTTTCTCCATTTACAGTCGGGTTCTGAAGTAAATAATTCAAAAATTGTCTTTTCTCTATTATTTCAGAACCTTCAAAGATTTCTTTTGCACGCCTAGCAACAGAAACAACAGTAGCCATAGTGGTTTTGTAATCATAGTCTGCTTTTGTGTGTTCTTCTAACTCAATCTGTAAACGTTGTATCTTATCGTAGTATTCCTGATGTTTTGTGTCATAGGTTTCCTTAGTAATACTCTGGTCTAGGTATGCCTCCAATAGTCTGTCGTCTTTCTGCTTCATTTGCTCATAGTCATTTCTGATACGGCTTATTTGTGTCTTATTAAAAACTACTTCCGATTCTGTATTCTTTCGTAATTCTTCAACTAGGTCATTTTGAGTTTCTTCTGTAATTTCGGCAAAGCGGTCAAAGACTTCATAAATCGGTTTCAGGAGTTTTATTTCAGGAGCATATTGTCTTCGGCAGATGCCTTTTGAATTTGTGCAAGAATAATAAATCCATTTTTTCTTAGATGTTGTTGGGGTCATTGTGCAACCACAATTTTTACAGGTCATTAGTGTGCTTAAAATATATTCCCTTGAAGCAAATTTCTGTAATTTTTTACGCCTAGAGCCTCTGATTTCTTGGCATTTTTCAAAAAGTTCTTTTGTAATTAAGCGAGGGTATTTGTGCGGGTATACACCATATATTCTTGAAACCGCTATACCACAATAGAAAGAGTCTTTTAATATATTCTCTACGCAACTTTTTGAAAGTTCACAGCCTTTAAGGCTTCTTAAACCCAAATTTGTAATTTCTTTTCTGATTGTTTCTAAAGAGTAATTACTCGTAGCATACATTTCAAACATTTTTATAACTAAAGGGCTTCGGTTCGGGTCAATAATTATATCCTTACGCAACCTTTTTTCTACATCTAGGGAAACATTAAGATAACCCAAGCGGACACCACCTGTCCATTCTCCGTTTCTACGTTTTTGTTCAAAGGCTCTTTTAACATTATCGCCAATTGCATCAGAATAGTATTTCGCTAAACCAAGACTCATCCCAAACTGAAATTTTTCAACAGCAGACATTTGGTTATTTATTGTTTGCCCTTCCGACACAAAGTGAAGCTCTATCTTGTCTGCTAAAGCCATATCGTAAAGTATTCCAACTCTTTTATCAAAAACACTTCCTCTTGAAAAGCGGTCTACCTTATCAAAACATACAGCAATTTTTTCTTTTTTTGATACCTCTTGGATATGCTCAACGATAATATCAAATTCATCTCTTTTTTTCTTGTATGCACTTTCCTCAAAAGAATAGGTTTTGATAATATCGAAATATTTTTTACTGCAATAACTAGTCAATCGTTCCTCTTGGGCAGGTAGAGAATTTCCAGCATCTTTTTGTTCTTCAGTTGATACTCTTGCGACATTTATTGATTTCATTTTATTTTACAATTGCCTTATTTAGAAACTTATTAAATTCCACCTTTGAAATTCTAAACTCCTTGCCAAATTTGTATGCTTTTAATTTACCCGCCTTGATATAACGATAGATAGTCATAACATTAACTCCCAGTTTATCTGCAAGATTAAATGCTGTATAAAATTCTTTTCCTACTTTTTTCATATACATATTATACTTTACAATGCTTTACACAACAATTTCTTTATGTGGATAACTTTTAACTTGTTTATACGCTTTAAAATCAGCAAGTCCTTTGTCAATTTGGATTACCCAGTCTCTGATGTTATTTTTGCTGATTATTTTACTAACAAATTGTAAATCTTTTACAATTCTATACCACGTCCTATCAGTGAACTTCTTGCAGAGTACTGAACGCAATTCTCTTAAACCAGCCTCGTCTTTCCCAAGAGCAAATAAACCTACCAAATATACTGCTAGTTTTGGTTTGATATTTGGCTGTGCTGTGAAAATTGTTTGTAGAATATCTTTATTGCTTAATGACAAGGAGAAAATGCCAAGATTTCTTTCCCTTATTATTTTTTGCCAATAATGATTCAGAACTTTTTGACTAATCTCTGAACTGAATATATCTTTAAAGGTTGGATTTTTTGCATAACCCAATCCTTCAAGAACTGAGTTCATTTTTTGCTTACGCCCCAAGCGAACTTCAAAACGGATTACTTCAGGTAGTTGATTTCTTTTGACACCATACAAGATATTTTTTTGGAAGGGCGTTTGGTCTTTATCAATTGCTCTTTTTTGGCTTCTCTGTATATCAGCAATCTTGTCATAAATAATAAGTTCGTGTGATGCAGTGTGTGCATACAAACTCTGTCCATCATTCGTATATTTTACCCGAGTAAAATCAAAACTCTTTCTTAAATTTACCTTATTTATTTCACTGATTAAATAGCTGGTGCTATATCCATTTTTAAGCAAGATATTTTTTGAAAAGTGGACTGTGCTTACTGTTGCATTTTCAAGATTGTTTTTAGAAATAATAACACCCATTTCTTTTAATCGTTTTTGAAGAATATCTACCACGTCAGGGAAGTCTATGTTCTCTAGCTCATAAAGGTTGTTAAGATAGACAAGTTTCGGTATAGAAAACTCTATGCGAACAGTTGCATCTTGATTAAACCATTTTCCATAACAAGTCAAACGAGGAAAATAATTCCCCGTTTCTAAGTTATTTTTTGAAGGGTTTTTTACATATTTGTTGTACTTATCCGTGCCTTGTTGCAACTCCCAATTATCTATATCTTGGTTTGCTGATTCAAGATTTATAACACTACTTTTTGGAATTAGAAGGCAAATTGTATCAATCATTTTTTGTATTGTTAGACTCATAAAGATGAGGATTTATTCGCTTATCAACTTTTATAAGTAATGCAAAAAAACCAACAAGAAGGTTTTTTTCTTCAAGAGGGAGGGCTAGAATCCCAGAGAATTGATTCTTAATTTCATTTTCTTCAACTAAGTATTTCACCTACCTATTTTGTAGGTGTAGGTTCATTCAATATTCAATGATTGAATATTTTCTTTTAAGGATAAAAAATCCACCCTATTTTTTTGTCATTCACTAATGGTTTTCTCTTAAAATAAGGCTTAAGAATTGAATTTAATTCACTAACATACTTAGCAACTGTGGACTTCTTTTTTCTTGAATCTATTTCGAGTCCGTCATATATGTCGTCTCTATTTACTAACTGATTGGGTCTTTTGATAAATATTTCACATAAAGTCTTTAAACCCGTTCGCATTTCAATAATATTTTTCTCATAACAGATATTGCCACTTTCACGTAAATTTAGACTTCCAGCTTGTTTTAATATTGGTTCATTTGAATTTTTTAAAATGTTTTTCTTTTTACCCAAAAGACTATCAAGATATTCCTTAAGTTCTCCTTCTTCAATTCCAGTAACTATTTCAGACTTGAGTTTTCGAATGTTTTGAATTTTATCTAAGTTCATAATCAAATACTTTATAGTTTCTTCAGCTTGCTTTTTTACAAATTCACTTCCACCATTATCCAATAAAAAACCTCCCTCTAAAGAAGAAACATTTAATATTTCTAATGGGACAAGTTGTGTTTCAATCAATGCAAATAACTTATTTTTTTCATCTCTAAAGAATCTATGAAGTCTTTTATATTCTTCAGTGGGGGCAATTCTTTGAGTATTTACTATTTCTTTTAAGTCAAAAAGACACTGGGAAACTTTTTGCAGGTATTTTTCAACTTTCGTTTCCTCAGTTAGTTTCTTCATAGAATTATTATATATAAATACTAATAGTCTGTTAAGTGTGGTTGTGATATGATTATTTTACAACTTAATAGGATAACCTAACACCCTAGATATTTTCTAGGATATGGTCAAAAAACTCACAGAAGATACTGAACCCCACGTTTAGCAACTCTTCTGTGAGTCATATCGGGAAACTGGTATGAGACCGTAAGGTCTAGCTGGCGTGGGGTTCTGTGCATCCACGCTAGCTTATTATCAGCTAGCTTTTTATTTTTTATGAAAGAAAACAAAATCCTTGAGAACTTAAACCAATGGAAGTTTATTATATTGATAATGCTTATTATTACTAGTGCTTTCTATTGGTTTCAATTAAGACCAACTGAGATTAGAAAAAAATGTGCTCAAGCGTCTGAGGTTATAACTGGTGATTTTTCTTGGAATAAAGAAATTCTGAGACAGAGATATAACGATTGTCTATCAAAGCACGGTCTAACTAAATAAAATGATAAAAGAAAATATTAAAATTCTTCAAAATATTGTATTGGTATTAGCCATTTTGTATACAGGCTATGTCATCATTGCTGGTGATATTAGTCAGCGTCATATAGTAGGAAAAATCTTTGACTTCATACTTCTATTTATGTTTGTTTTTGTTATGGGTGGTGGCTTAATTCCACAGGTTGCAAAGGGTGAACAGTTTGAATGGAAAGATATCATAAAGCTGATGATTTTTGTAGGAATAATAGCTTTCTTTTTAGGTGCTTTTAACTAACTCTTCAAGTTCAGTATCACTTAAATGAGCTAGGGGGCGGTCTATAGTTGTCATTTCAACTTTCTTTGTGATGCGTTGCTTCAGGTCGTTTCTATGCTTTATGGCATTGAGTGCATCTGAGTCTTTTCCCCTTAAAGCTATTTCTAATATCTTTGAATCAAACATGGCATCAGTATTAAACTGCTCCAGCATTAAAGCATTAATCCGTGCGAGTATCTTATCATTTCTTATCAAGCGACTGCCAGCCATAGCACAGTAATTTTCTGATATCTTATCTTCAGAATCTTTTTTGTATGCCAACTTGTATGATAAGGTAGCATTTCCGAAACTATTATTTCCACCCGTGTAAAAACGGCAAAATAATTCTTGTTTTTGGTTTAAAATAGGTTCTTCTCCCCACCTTTAAATACGAAGGGTAAGGTATCCTTGTATTTATGGAGGGAAAATCAAAAAACAAGAAAAGGCATCTGGAAAAAG
>Ga0247727_10019394_pt1 | contig 10546 bp, 12 predicted proteins | sample WisWelCaveWW1625_FD_202498 | JGI IMG/M metagenome (GOLD analysis project Ga0247727, IMG submission 202498) | Biofilm microbial communities from Wishing Well Cave, Virginia, United States - WW16-25 | ecosystem: Environmental > Aquatic > Deep subsurface > Groundwater > Cave microbial mat | place...
ATTGTGACGCAACACGTCCTCGGTGCCTTTGTTCACCACCATCGTAATGTGGGCATCGGGGTAGGACTTCCTCAGCAACCGAATCGCCGGCGTGGTCAGCAACACATCCCCGATGTACCGCAGTTTCGTTAGCAGAAAACTTCGCATCGCTGTCTCCCTATTGACGGGACAAATCGCGTCCCCGTCTCGTCGCCGCCTGGACGGCTTCGGCGAGTGTATCGGCCAATTTCCGGTCGAACATGACCTTGAGCGCGGCTTCGGTCGTGCCACCGGGCGACGTGACCTTCTTGCGCAACTCTTCCGGCAGCTCGCCGGTCTCGACCATCAACTTGCCGGCACCGAGGACGGTCTGGATCATCAACCGTCGCGCCACATCTTCACGAAGACCGGCATCGATGCCGGCTTTGATCAGGGCCTCGGTAACATAAAAGATGTACGCGGGACCACTGCCGCTCAACGCGGTGACGGCGTCGAGGTGCGCTTCCTCCGTGCGAACGGTGATGCCGACGGCCGCGAGGATGGACTCGGCGGCGGCAAGATCCTCTTCCGTGGCGTACCCGCCCTTGCACAACGCGGCGGCACCGGCCCCGACGAGCGCCGGGGTGTTGGGCATGACACGGATCACGCGCGGTTGGCCGGTCAGTTCCTTCTCGATGCGCGCGGTCGGAATACCGGCGGCGATGGAGATAAAGAGGGCTGAGGACTGGGGACGGAGGACGGAGAGCACATCGCTCATTTGTTGTGGTTTGACAGCGAGCAGGAAAATGTCGGCTTGCGGTATGTCTCGGGCCGTGCGAATGCCGAAAGTGCGTTGCAGGAGTTCCAGCCGGTCAGGACGGATGTCGGTCGCGATGATCTGGTGTGGTTTCACCGTGCCGGCGGCCAGCAAGCCACGAATCAGGGCCTCGCCCATGTTGCCGGCGCCTATGAAGGCGATGGTTTCATTGGTCATGGTGTTTTCCTCTTTCGCCGAAAATGCCGGTGCCGACGCGCACGAACGTGGCGCCTTCTTCGATGGCGACCTCGAAGTCGCCGGTCATGCCCATCGAGAGATGCCGGAGGTCGAGTCGGTCGCGCAACGCGCGAAGCTGCCGGAAAAACGGCCGGGCACGTTCGGGATCGTCGCTGTACGGTGCGATCGTCATCAATCCTTGCACGTCGAGGCGCGGCAGAGCGTTGATGTCGCGCACTGCGGCTTCAACGGCGTCGGGCTTGAGACCAAACTTGCTGGCTTCGCCGGCCACGTTGACTTCGAGCATGATGGATTGCGTCTTGCCGGCGCGTTCCGCCCACTTGTTGATCTCGCCGGCCAGCGCGACGCTGTCCACCGAATGAATCAACTCGAAGAGCGCGACGGCATCGCGGGCTTTGTTGGATTGGAGGTGACCGATGAGATGCCAGCGGGCGCGACTGGAGACGGCCGGGATCTTGGCCTTGGCTTCTTGAATTTTGCTCTCGCCGAAAACGGTCTGGCCGGCGGCGAGCACCGCCTCGACGCCTTCTGGCGCAACGGTTTTCGAGACGGCAATCAAGGTGACATCACCGGCCTCGCGACCCGCCCGCGCGGCGGCGGCGGCGATGTGTTGCTGAACGGCGTCGAGATTACCGGCGATAGCGACCATACCGGCACTATACGCAAATCCTTGCGTCAAAGACAGGATTCACTAGAATAGCCTAATGCCTGTCGGTTCCAAGCTGGGTCATTTCAATCTTCTGGAAGAGCTCGCGCATGGAGGGATGGGCACGGTGTATCGGGCGTTTGACCCGACGCTGGACCGCGAAGTGGCCATCAAGGTCTTGCGGGAGACGCTGGCGAAGGACCCGAAATTCATCAACGATTTTCTCCGCGAAGCCCGCAGCGCCGCCGCGATCAATCACCCCAACATCGTGCAGATCTATTTCGTCGGGCAGGACAATCACGAATATTACCTCGTGATGGAACTGCTCAAAGGCCGGTCGCTGCGCCAGATCGTTGAGCAGGATGGCCCGATGGACGAAGAGCGCGCTCTGGATTTGGCAATCCAAGTAACCGAGGCGCTGCGCTCGGCGTATCAACTCCAGATGATTCACGGCGACATCAAACCCGCAAACATCTTCGTGGACGAACGCGTCGGTGCGAAGGTGCTGGATTTCGGACTGGCGAAACTGGCAAACGTCGAGGTCGCGCCGACCGAGGGCATCTGGGGTTCACCCTATTACATATCGCCGGAACGGGTCGGCCAGAAGGCCGAGGATTTCCGCAGCGACGTGTACAGTCTTGGCGCGTCGCTGTTTCACATCTTGACGGGCCGGCCACCGTTCGACGCGGAGAAGCCGGAAGATCTCGCCATCAAACGGCTCAACGAGAAACCGCCGTTGTTGCGCGATCTGCGCAAGAATCTCACCGCCAAGACCGAGCAGGTCGTCAACAAGATGCTCAACAAAAGCATTTTTCTGCGGTACCGGGATTACGACGCGCTGCTCGAAGATTTGCGCAACGCGAAGACGGAGGCGATGGCGAAGCGGCTCGGCGTCGAGCTGCATCCCGAGTTGAAACCGCCGCCACGCGAGCCGGCCACGGCCGCCGCCCCGAAGAAATCGCCGCTGCTGCTCGTCGTCATTGCCGGCATCGCCGTGTTGGCGATCGTCGGATTGCTGACGTTCGTGCTCTGGCCGAAGGAGCCAAAACAGCCGGCCCCGCAACCGCCGAAGTCTTCCTCGTCACTCCCCACGCCGGTAACTTCCTCGCCGCCGAAGAGTCCGCCGCCCCCGGCCACCTCGGGTCAGATGTTCACCGTGGAGTTCACCGTGAAGGCGCCGAACGCGAAGCAGGTTTTCCTTGCCGGCGAATTCAACAACTGGAGCCCGAGCGCCCAGCCGATGCGCAAGCAACCCAACGGCGAATGGGCCGTTAAGGTCCAACTCCGCCGCGGCACCTACCAATACAAATTCGTCGTCGATGGCGCATGGTTGGTGGACGCCGAAAATCCTCAACGTGTCTCGGACACCTACGGCGGCCAGAATTCCGTCGCCGTCGTGGGACAATGAACATGGCCGGTCGCCGCCACCGTTCGGGTGCGTCATGAGACTCCTCCAAGTTCTGTCCATCCTGCTGACGCAACTCAGTGTGGGCACGCTGCTCGGAAGCAGCACGCTGCCACCGCGGGAGATTCGCGCGAGTTTTTTTCAGTTCAACGCGCTCTTCAGCGCGCTGACGGCAGCCTTGGCGCTCGTGTTTGCGAAATGGCTGTTGGCGTGGGCGTGGGCTGACGTGCGGTTCCTCGGCCTTACCGTCATCGGCGCCACCGCCGCCTACGGATGCTTCCGCCTCGACAAGCCGATCTTTGGCCGGCTCCTGATGATCTTGTCCGGCATCGCCGGCTTGATCCTCGGTTTGCTTCCGCTCGCGCATCGAAGTCTTCAAGTTCGCGACATTCACACCAGTGCGAGATGGATCTTCGACGCCGGTGTTCTGGCCGGTACGCTGTTGTTGGGCGCCACGCACGTCGGTATGGTGCTCGGTCACTGGTATCTGCTGATGCGGCGATTGTCGTTCGTGTATCTGTGGCGCTTCTCCCAATTGCTCGTCGGCGCCGTCGCGCTGCGGTTGCTCCTCCTCCTGGCCTGTTTTGCGGTCCTCCGGGAACAAGATCCCGCCTTCGCCGAAACATTCATTGCCAACCTGTTCGCGTGGCAAGGCAACCTGCTTTTCTTCTGCCTGCGTGTGGTCGCCGGCATCGTCGCGCCGCTGGTGTTGAGCGTGATGATTCTGCGGTGTGTGACCGAGAAGGCGAATCAGGCCGCGACCGGCCTGCTCTACGTGACGGAGATCAGCGTGCTCTTCGGCGAGTTGTTCGCCGCCTATCTGCTCATCTGAAGGATGAAGGCGGATGGATGAGGGATGAACGCGAAGCAACCAACAGATTTGAAATGCAGAACGAAGGAGTTTGCCCTCCGCATCATCCGCCTGCACTCTGCCCTGCCGAAGAAAGTGGAGGCGCAGGTGATCGGCAAACAACTCCTCCGCTCCGGCACCCCCGTCGGCGCGCATTACCGCGAAGCTCAACGCGCCAAGTCCACCCCGGATTTTATCAGCAAGATTGAGGACGGGCTCCAGGAACTCGACGAAACGCAGTACTGGCTTGAGTTGCTCATGGAATCGGGTCTGGTACCAGTGAGCCGCTTGCAACTCCTTTGGCAAGAAGCTGACGAACTCATCGCGATTCTCGTGACGGTGGCGAAGAAAGCGAAAGCTTGACTGACTTTCATCCTTCCGCCTTCATCCATCATCCTTCGAAGAATGGTCGGGACGGCGAGATTCGAACTCGCGACCCCTTGCACCCCATGCAAGTGCGCTACCAGGCTGCGCTACGTCCCGCTCCATCGAAAGCGGCGGACTGTAGCACACGCGTTTCGACGCCGGCAACCGAAACCTATCGAACGGACACCGGCGCGACCGCCTGACCTTCCACTCCGGTCACCGTGATCCGGCCGGGCACAGTGGCGACATCCGAGAGCCGCAGGCTCCACATCTGGCGTGTCGCATCCCAAGTCATCGCGCCGTAGCCGGTAACTGACAGGTTGGCCGACGCGCCGAGAGCGCTCGTAGCGTCCACGAGCAATCGCCGTGGGGTGGCGAGGTAAATTGCGCGCTTCACTTGGATCGTCAAATCATACCCGTTGCAGTCCTGATCGACCCCATCGCCTTTGACCTCGGGCGCGCGCGGATGAATCGCCGCCGAAAGGTCATCACAGTCTTGCGGCGTCCGGTAACCGTCGTGGTCGAAGTCCGTCAAACGCAAAACATAGGCCACCGTCTTGCCGACCGGATTCACCGCGCTGCCGACGATCGTCGAGCCGTCTTGCGAAATGTCGTCGGCGGAGACGAGCTGCCAGCCGGTCAGATCCAGCCCGAATTCGGTTGCCAGTTCCTTGAGCGAGCGCATGTCGGTCAACGCGGTCCAGATCACCGCCTCGGAATTGACCATGCCGACGACGATGCGTCCATCGCCGGACACACCGGAGGCAAAACTTCCCGCGCCCAACCCCACCATTCCGTTGGCTTGCGTCCAGAGGAACGCCTCCGTGCCGGCTGCCGTCGTGCCAGCGCCCACGATCACCGAGCCGTTGATGGACATCGCCGTGGCAAAACTGCGCTGCTCCCCGCCCGGCAGATCGCCGAGCCCCACGATGCCGGTCGCTTCGGTCCAGCGATACGCCTCGTCGAGAAGCGCGCTCCCAAAATAGTTGTACATCGCCCCCGCAATGACGGAGCCGTCGGCCGACGCGCACGTCGCGTAATCCGATTCATACTCGGCCGGTATGTCACCCAGCCCAACCATCCCGGTCGCGGCACTCCACCGAAACGACCGGTAACCACCGAGGCTGTACTCCATGAAACCGCTGCCCACCACCACCAGTCCGTCTCCGGAAATCCCATACCCGAAACTCTCGAATCCGCCGCCCGGCAAATCACCCAGCCCGGCCCACGCGCCGCCGGCTGTCCAGCGCACGGCTTGTCCCGACGATGCGAAGTCAGTTCCGGCAATCACAGAGCCATCCGCCGAAATATCGTCACCCGTCGTCGAATACGACTCCGCGGTCAAGACGCCCAGCCCCACGACACCGGTCGCAGCCGTCCAGCGGAATGCTTCGTACGTGTCGAGGGAAAGTCCGCGTGTGCCCGCAACGACCGAGCCGTCCGCCGACACCGCCGCGACATAGCTGAACCCGTCGTCCGCCCCGTAGTCGAACGTCCGGAAACTCGCGCCGGCAAAAGCCGGGGTCGAAGCCGTCAACGTGCCAACTAGAAACCATATCATTCGCATGTGCTTGTCACTCCTATTTCGGTGTCGGCCACGTTTGTGTCCGGCGTGGCGTTCGATAAACCGGGTCCGTCGCCAGTCTCGGTCGCCGGCAGAGTGTACGCTGTCGGCGGCAATTCCACCTCCGGTACGACGGTCTGGCCGGCGCAGCTTTCGAGCGCGCTATCCGTCTTCACAAGATACAGGCCGTAGCCCGAGAACGGACTGCCGGCGGCATGCCGATAGCCGCTGATCACGTAGCCGCCATCGCCGGTGCGCTGCGCGCTGGCGCCTTGGGCGAAGTCGCCGGTGGCAAACGTGCGCGCCGTTTCGAGGTTGCCGTTCGGCCGCACTTTCAGCACGAACACTTCCTGCGTGGTAACCGCAAAGCTGTACGCCGAGCCGGCCAGAATGAAGCCGCCGTCGCGCGTCGGCGCGATCGAGTAGGCGATTTCCTTGTTCGTGCCGCCGTTGTACGATTTCGAGACGATCGGCGTGCCGTTGGTGTCCACGCGCAGGAAATACGCGCGCTGATCGAACGTCGCCGTGATGTAATCGAAATGCGAGGCCATGCCGGCAATGAAGAAGCTGTTCGGCGCCACCGCCACGCCATACGCAATGTCGTCGAAGCCGGGCGGGAAATCGTACACCGTGCCGAACGTCCGCGACCATTGCAGGTTGCCGGCGCCGTCGGTTTTGACGATGTACACGTCCGCCCCGCCGGCCCCGAACGTGTGCGTCTTGCCGGCGACGACGTAGCCGCCGTCGAACGTCGCGCGCGCGTCGTTGCCTTCCTCGGTGTTGAATCCGCCGAAGGTCTTTGACCACTCGACGCTGCCGGTCCCGCTGAGCTTGAGCAGCCAGACGTCGCGGTCGCCGGCCCCCGTGCTCGTCGTGAAGCCGGCGATGATGAAACCGCCGTCGCGCGTCTGCCGTATGGAGTTGGCGAAATCATCGCCGGCGCCGCCGAACGTGCGCGACCACGTGACTCCGCCGGTCGCGGTGATCTTGAAAACGTACGCATCATGCAGCCCGGCACCGAAACTCAACGTATAGCCGGCGACGATGTAGCCGCCGTCGCGCGTCTGCTGAATCGAGTTGCCGATGTCCACGTCGATGCCGCCGTACGTCCTGGCCCACGCGACCGCGCCGTTGGAGTCCACTTTCGTGACAAGGATTTGCGAACCGACTTGCGTCGTGCCGAGGAGAATAAAGCCACCATCGCTGGTTTGCCGCGAAGAGCCGCCGGTCTCGCCGCCGGTACCGATGCTGTAAGATTTTTGAAAGGTCTGTGCGGATGCCGCGTGCGTCGCGAGAAGAAGCAGGATCAACGTCGCCCTCATACCCATTTGGCCTTTACCCTAATTCGGGGCCGATGTCGAGCTTATCCGCGCGCTCAAGGCACTAGAACAATCTTGCCGTACGCGCCCGGCTGCATCACCGCGTCATGCGCCTGAGCCGCCTCCGCCAGCGGTAATTCACGGCCGACGACCGGCCGCAATGACCCGTTTGCCAAGCCGGCCGCGATCGCATCCTGCGCCTCCGCCAATTCCGCCAGCGTCGCGTTCCACAACGCCATCCCGTGAATCGAGCTGTCCCGCGCCATCGCCAACCGGGGATTGATCTTGATGTTGCCGCGACTGCCGACGACCACCACGCGACCGCGCGGCGCGAGCACCGTCAAGTCCTTCGCAAGATTCACGTTTGCCAACATCTCGACAATCACATCCACGCGCCCCGCCCATGCGTCGATGTAGCCGGCTACCGTATGATCGAGCACGTGTTGCCCGCCTTGTTGCCGGACCAGTTCCCGGCCACGCTCCGTGCCGGCGGTCCCGATCACCGTCAGGCCGGCGGCGACGGCGAATTGCACCGCGGCCAACCCAACGCCGCCGCTTGCCCCATGCACCAACACCGTTTCACCGGCTCGGGCACCGGCTTTCTGAAACAACGCCCGGTACGCCGTCAGGTATGGCACACCCAGCGCCGCGCCCTGCGCGAACGTGACGTTGGCCGGCAACGGTCGCACCAGCGCCGCGTCGCAGGCGACGTACTCGGCGTACGTGCCACCCGACAAGCGGGCGACGTACACGCGCCCGCCGCCTTCCATGATGCCGGCTGCGTCGGATCCCGGCGTGTACGGCAACGCCGGCTTCATCGCATACGTCCCCGTGCGAATATACGCATCCACTGGATTCACACCGGCCGCCCTTACGCGCACGAGCACTTGACCGCTGTCCGGTTTCGGTTCCGGTACGTCTTCGAGTTTCATCACGCCGGGCGGGCCGAACTCGCGGACGCGGATTGCTTTCACGACGGCATTCTACCATAATGTGCACACTATGGATCCACTGTTGAAGTTGCTCGAAGAACACGCGCTGCGCAGCGCCGACGATCTCGCCAAGATGCTCAACGTCTCCCGCGACGACGTGCAGCGCCGCATCAAGCAGTACGAGGACGACAAGGTCATCCTCGGCTACAAAGCCGTCATCAACGACGACAAAGTGGACACCAACCTCGTCAAAGCCGTCATCGAGGTCAAAGTGCAACCCGAACGCGAAGGCGGCTTCGACCGGATCGCCAAGCGCATCGCGAAATTTGACGAAGTCACGTCGCTCTTCTTGATGTCCGGCGGCTATGACCTGCTCATCTTCGTCGAGGGCCGCAATCTCCGGGAAGTCGCCCAATTCGTCGCTGAAAAACTCGCGACGCTCGAAGGCGTCACCTCCACCGGCACCCACTTCATGCTCAAGACGTACAAGGAACAAGGCGTGATGATGGAAGGCAGCGAAGAATTCGAGCGCCTTAAGATCAGTCCGTAGATCGAGCAGCCGGCGGATTCTTCGACCTCGTCCGAAAGTTAGCGAATTGATTAGGCTCATCCCGGAATGAGGCTTATACTTCGCGCAGGTCTCAGCGAGCTCCCCCACTCCGACCAAGGCGCGTGACGACGCGGCACAGCACAGCACCAGAATCAACATCCGTCGCCGCTCCCGGGAAAGGTATCGATGTCATTCGAGAACATTGGCAAGGAACAGTTCGACAAGTTTCAACCACCTCATCTGGTTTTCTCGAGATTGATGTTGGAACAGGTCGAGTGGTTTTCCAACGAGGCGGGAAGCATCATCGGCACGATCGCCGGCAAGATCGACAACGGCTGGATCTACGCGGTCTTGACGGGCGATCGGCGCGGCAATTTTCGGGTTTCCAACCTTGGGGGCCACTCAGACAATCTGAAGGCAGCTCGCTCTCGCTTCCTGCTCGACATGGAAGTGGCTGAGAAAAAGCGGGAGGACGTTTCTCGCCAAGAGCGATGGGCGACGACGGCGCACCGACAACCATGAAGATAGTTGGCGAATTAGCTAGGTTCTGGCTCAAATGGGCTTAGATTGGCTTTGGTCTCAGCGAGCTGCTTCCCTCCGACCAAAATCTGCAGTGATACGGCCCAGTTAGGCAGCAAGAGTAAACCGTCGCCACCACTGCGGGAGGAGTCCGTCATGATAATCAAAAGCATCGTCAGTCCCGTCGGTAAGAGTGAGTTGGCCGCGTGGGGAATCCTCGCGCTCGTCTTCTTTGCCTTGGGCGTGTTCCATGCGAACGCGTGGGGTTTTGTGGCCGTGGCCGCGTTGTTCCTCATCTACGTCTCCTGGACCAACGCCGCGCTCTTCGTGGGTACACGCGACCTGAAATGGGGAAACGTCTCAGCGTTGGCAATTTTGATCAGCATCGCCACATTCAAAGTGCTCGTCTGCCTCGGCTTGGTCTGGTCGATCCTTTGGGGCGCGCGTCACTTGTTCAAGTTTTAGGTCGCCGCACGACCGGCAACCGTCCACTTAACTAACAGAAGAAAGACAGGCAATCATGTATCGATTACGACAAGGACCTCGGTTTGAATACCGCGAACTGCAAGGACAGCGGGCGAAAGACTCACCGAGTCTCTCCGAAAGGTTTCCGCAATTGAAATCTCTGACGGTGGACCTCGGGTACTACAACTCCGCGGGTGTCGCCAAGAACAGCCAGATTAAGTTCCTGCCCAATCTCGAACACGCCAAGTCGATGTTCCGCATCGATTGCCCCAACCAAGGATGTATCCGTGGCGATTTTGATCTCAGCGGGGAACTCGCCAAAGCCGTGGCCGAACACCGCACCAGCGTCACCGCCGAACAGACGTGCCAGGGCTGGCAGAGCAAGACCACCATCGACACAGTCCACTGTCACAACATCCTCCGCTACACCCTCACCCTCGCTTACTGAGGAAGCGGAAGTCCAGCCCGTGGGGTAGTGGTACAGTTTGAAACTGGCTAGGATGGTTTTCGCTTCCCCTCGTTCATGGGCTATGGCATCTTGCCTTCATGCCTAAGCGTTCAAGCAAGAAACCCAAAGCCAAAGCCGATCTGAACCAAACAGCCTATTCAATCGTTGAACAGGCCACCAACTCGGCAGCCATAGAAAAGAACCCGGCGGCTGTCGAGCTTGGAAGGCTTGGTGGCCTAAAAGGGGGAAGGGCGAGGGCGGAAAGCCTAACCGCACTTGAGCGTAAGAACATCGCCAAAAAAGCGGCGATAGCTCGCTGGAAAAGAAAACGGTCGGGTCAATCCTGAATATCTCTGTAGGCTATGTCGAAGATTTCAGGTGAGTAATACGCCTTCGGCCTCACGCCCTCCAACGGGAAAAGAATCTTTCCTTTAACAAGCCGCTCTAAATCCGCAAGCGCGGTTGGGTATGTCACGTTGAGTCTCTTCCCAAGTTCGGCCACTCTTACT
>Ga0247727_10019395_pt1 | contig 10544 bp, 6 predicted proteins | sample WisWelCaveWW1625_FD_202498 | JGI IMG/M metagenome (GOLD analysis project Ga0247727, IMG submission 202498) | Biofilm microbial communities from Wishing Well Cave, Virginia, United States - WW16-25 | ecosystem: Environmental > Aquatic > Deep subsurface > Groundwater > Cave microbial mat | place...
GCGGCTGGAGCTTGCAATATGCCGATGTTCGCGATGACCGGGTATTGTTGTACGGCAATATCAGCGGTCGCAATGTCATCACGATGAAGTATCGCGTTCGCGCGATAAACGCCGGTAGTTTTCAGATTCCGGCGCCTTACGCCGAAGGCATGTATGACCGCACGATGTATGCCATTGGCAAAGTTGGCAAACTAGACATCGTCAAACCCTGATCCGCAGACCGCGCGTCGCTATTCTCGTTGACCGGGATAGCGGCGCCAACGGCGCGAGCGAGGCTGATTATTCTTCGATATAGCGATAGCTGAAGTCCGAGTATGAGTTGAAGAAAAACCTGACTCAAACCCGTCAACGCGAATGGTTGTGGCGCGGCTGCGGCTGGCTGCTATTCCTCGCCATCTTGTTGCTGGCGGCCCGGCTCTACCCAAAGCCGGCGCTGCCGACGTTGGCGCCACAATCAAAAGCGATACTCGCAGCCGACGGTAGCCTGCTGCGCTTGACCCTGGCCAGCGATCAACAGTTCCGGTTATGGACAGCGCGTGAGGCCATCGCACCGATTGTGATTGATGCGATGTTGTTGCAAGAAGATCAATGGTTCTACTGGCATCCGGGGGTCAATCCGCTGAGCCTGGTGCGCGGTGCCTGGTCAACTTACACCGCAGATGTTCGGCTCGGCGGTTCGACGCTTTCCATGCAGCTCGCGCGTCTGCTCTATCGAATCGATACCCGGAGTCCGCTGGGCAAGCTGCAGCAAAGTGCGTTAGCGCTGTGGCTGGAAGCGCGTTATTCGAAAGCAGATTTGTTGGAGGCGTACCTCAATTACGCGCCGTTCGGCGGCAACATCCAGGGCATTGGTGCTGCCAGTCTTATCTATTTCAACAAAGCACCGTCGCAGTTGACGCTCGCTGAAGCGCTGACACTGGCGGTGATTCCGCAGCAGCCCAATCGCCGCCAAGGTCATGGCGCTTCGCTTGCAGCCGCTCGGCAACGGTTGTTGCTGCGTTGGCGCAACCAACATCCCGAGAACAGCAAGGATTTGCCGGATAGCGATTTTGATTTGAGTGGGCGCGATCGGCAGCGACTACCCTTTCTGGCGCCGCATCTGGTCGAACAATTGCTGCCCCAAACGGCGGCCGGTCAGCGCCTCGTCAGTACCTTGGAGCTGCCGCTACAGCGCCTGCTTGAACGGCATATCCAAAACCATTTGGCCCAGCACCGCAATCGTGGGGTTCGCAATGCCGTGGCGATGCTGGTCGATTGGCGCGATCAACGTGTCAAGGCGTTAGTCGGTTCCGCCGACTACTTTGATAACGAGATAGCCGGACAAGTCAACGGAGTGCTGGCCAAGCGTTCACCGGGCTCGACGCTGAAGCCGTTCATTTACGCTCTGGCCATGGATCAGGGTCTTATTCATCCCTTGTCAATGGTCAAAGATGCGCCGACCGCTTTCGGTCCCTTCACCCCGGAAAATTTCGATGGCAATTTTGTCGGGCCGCTGTCGGCGCGCGACGCGCTCAATCGCAGTCGCAATGTGCCGGCGGTTTGGCTGGCCAGCCAGATCCGGCAACCGGATTTGTACGAACTGCTGCGTGCCGTCGGCGTTTCGGCCCTGAAACCGCGTGCGCACTACGGCTTGGCGCTGGTGCTGGGCGGTGGTGAAGTGACCATGGAAGAACTGGCGCTGCTCTACACCATGTTGGCAAACAGCGGCGAACTGAAACCCTTGCGCTATCAAAGCGATGTGCCGGAACGCATCGGAACGCGGCTGCTGTCCGCCGAAGCCAGTTGGCTGACGCTGGATATGATGAGTGCCAATGCCCGCCCGGACGGCAGCAAACGAAAACAGGGCCGACACTGGTTCACGGCGTGGAAAACCGGCACTTCATGGGCGTTTCGCGACGCCTGGACTGCCGGCATTGTCGGCCCCTATGTGTTGGTGGTGTGGGCCGGAAATTTCGATGGTGAAAGCAACCCTGCCCTGGTTGGCATTGAAACCGCCGCACCACTGTGGCTGCGGATTGCCGACGCCTTGCCGCTGATCGGCAATCAAACGGAACCGGTGCGCACCGTGCCGCCGCGCCTGAGCCAGGTCGAGATTTGCTCTGTCTCTGGCGAATTGCCGAATCGTTGGTGTCCGAAAATTGAAACCGGTTGGTTTATTCCCGGCAAATCGCCGATTCGGGTCAGCAACTTGCATCGCCCGGTGCTGATTGATACGGCGACCGGTAAAACCGCCTGTCCGCCGTTCGGCCCGGCCGTGCGCGAGCAAGTATTCGAATTCTGGCCTTCAGATCTCGCGCATCTTTTCCGGCAAGCCGGGTTGCCTCGACGACCACCGCCCGCGCCGGCCAATTGTCACGGCGAATTACCGATTGCCACTACCGATGCGCCACGAATCACGGCGCCCTACGCCGGTTTGCTTTTCAGCCTGCAAGCGTCGCGTGCCGACGACACGCTGGCGCTCAATGCCGCCGCCGCCGCCGATGCCAAAGCCATATTCTGGTTCGTCGACAACAGCTTTGTCGGTCGCAGCAAACCCGGAACGGCGCTGGCGTGGCGGCCGGATCGGAGCGGCCAATTTCAATTGACTGCAACCGATGATCGTGGTCGCAGCAGTAGCCGCGAAATTGGCGTTGAGTGGCGACCTTGAGCTGACCCAAGGTGCAGTAGGGGCGCCGCAAGCGGCGACTGATTTCACGACCGGGACATGATCTGCTGACCAAAAAACAAACCCGCCCATGGGCAGGTTTGTTTTTTGTGACGGACTACTGGACCCGGAGTTTGCGCGCGCCCAGCAGCACCAGCAATACGGTAACGGCGAAACTGCCACCACCACCACCTCCTGTGCTGACGGGCGCCGGTGGCGCGCTGACGGTAATCGAGTCGGTAACGACCTTACTAACGCCGCGACTGTCGGTAACCGTTAGTGACACTGCGTAGGTGCCGGCGCCGGTAAAACTGTGACTTGGCGCCAATTCGGTGCCGGTCGTGTTGTCGCCAAAATTCCACAAGTAGCTCAGGGCGCCAACGCCACCGCTCGCGCTGCCGGTGAAACTCACCGCCAATTGATTGATGGTGCGGCTGATGCTCGCCGTTAGCGCAGCCGCAGCCGGATCGGCGTTGAGAATGATGCGGGCGGTACTGCTGTCGTCCGCTTGCGCAGTAAGAGCCATGACCAGCTTGTGCTGCGGCAAGATCATGCCGGATTGTGGTTGAGAAGGGCTGCTGTAATCGTAACGATCATCGAACGCGGGAATCGCGGTCAAGGACTGGTCAGCGCCATGTGCGATCTGTGCCATGCGGCGGAACGGCGCATCCCTTACTTGGGTCTCGGAATCGGCGTTGGCGCCACCACTGAGGACAAGAGTTTGATCGGCATCGACCACGCCAAGGAAGCCATGGCCCGGATGCTCGCCAACATTGTTGTCCAGATAGTTTGGATCGGCAAACCACAACAGCATGCCCGGCTGGTAGCTTTCGCGTTGCAAGCCGAGATCAAGGCCGCGATGGCTGCGTAATTGCACATAGTAGCTGGGTTGCAAACCGGTGAGCGTTGAGCCGACCCGGGAGAAACCGGCCAGCGTTGTTTGGCCGGCGGATTCGGCGTCCGCACTAAACGCGGTGGTACCACCACCGGTCACGCGCAAATCATCGACCACCAAACCGAAATCGCCAGCCGCTGGATCGGTGACATACTCAATGCTGATCGTAACGGTCTGGCCATTGTAAGCAGCGAGACTGAAACTCAGCAGTTGCCAGTTGGCGCCGCTGTTTCCAGTCAAATAATACTGAATGCCGGGTTGTTGTGGGTTAAGCGTGTTGATCGTGCTGGTGCCGGGAATGGCCGTGCCGTTGACCAACACTCTGGCGTAGTCATAGTCCAATTCGATTTTCCATTTGGCATATAGCTCAAACGCGGCATCGTCGGCATTGGCCACCGTTACCGGAAACGACAGGCGGTTGTTGAGCAGGTGGCCCTGACCGGAGTGAAACTGAAACAGGCCCGCGTATGGCGCGGAAAATGGTAGCACCGGCGCCGGCAGTTCGATGCGGATTTGATTGATAGTGCTGTTATGGCTGATGGCGTCAACCAGATCAATGCCGCGAACTTCCGTTTGCAGTGTGGCTAAATCGACCACGGTTTGGTTGATCCAGTTGCCGCCATACCATTGCTGAAACAGATCACGGCCCAAGGGGCTGAAGCCGGTCGGTTCGGTGCCTGCTACCGCGCCGGCCCAACTGCCACCTGACATCACCGACCACATGCCAACCGGTGAGCCGGCAGTGGACGGTTCGGTTGCGGTGTCGTATTCGTCGGCAAGGCCCAAATCGTGCCCGAATTCATGCACCACTACGCCAGCACCAGCGTCGATGGGCTGTATGGTATAGCCATAAATTTTGTAACTGGAACCGGCAAGAGTGACCGGCAGGTTGCCAACAAAATACCGGTGCGACCAGATGGCGTTGGCGCTTAACCTGCCGCCACCGGCTTCTTCGCCGATGCTGGAATGGAACACGTTGACGTGATCGATCACGCCGTCCGGTTCGTTCCGGTTGCCGTCCAGATCGACATCGTACTGGTCTTCGATATCGTACTCGGCCAGATCGATCGCGGGATTGGCAGCAATCGCCTTCTCGACCGCTTCGATAATCAATTCTTCTGCCCGCTGATCTTTGTTGTCATCCGGGCCGTGGCCGCCGTAGTAGTCCGCGTTATTGTTGGCTCGAACCCAGCCAAAAACGTCACCCGTGTAAAATAAAGACGCGCCGGACTCTGCTTGATAGTACTGATAGCCTGACTGAAGGTTCTGGCCGTTGGGGCCGGCATAGCCGCTGGTGGAATACATCAGGTTGCGGTAATGCGCGACCGAATAATCGGCGTAATACATCGGCGTGTCGGTTCGGCTCAAGCCGTTGCTGTTATAGGGAAGATCCGGAAAGTCGACCAAGACCGTCAGCACCTTAACCGTTTTATTCTCGGCTCCAGTTTTGCTTGGCCGAGCGGGCTGTGCCGCTTTCTTTGCTAACGCCTGTTGCGCCTTGGCGACGACGACCGGGAGTTTGTGTGCGGCACGGACATTGCTGAGAAACCGCTGCAAATAAATTGATTTTTGCTCGGTGCTGGCATCGGCCGGCAATTCGCCATTTTGAACCGCCCAATACAGAATGCGTTCTTTGTTAACCACGCCTGGATCGGCAGGCGCCGAAAGCTTTCCAATGGGCGTGGCTTGCGTAGCGGTGACAAGAAAACTGGTCAGCACTAGCGACAACAACGACAGCTTGATCATGACGACAGTGCTCACTTGTGGTTTTTGCAATTGAGATAAAATTCATTTTTCTTGCCGATGTAATCGCGGATGACACGCTCTTTCTGCTCGCCGGTCATGTCCGTTGTGATCAGACCTTGTTCGGTCAGCATCGGCTCCAGTTTCCAGATATCCCGAACCGGCGGCGGTGCGCTGCATTTTGGTGTTGGTGATGTGACTGGCGAGGTCGTAGCCGAAATGGCGGGTTCGCTGGCACAGGCCGCCATCAACGTGGTGGCAACTGCAAGCAACAGCAGTCGGGTAGACAGGGTTCGGCTGAAGCCGGTTCGGATAGGCCGCTTTTGGCAAGACGGTTTTTGCAAAGACACAGCGGACATCGGGGCCATGCTGGCCTCCTCGGGTGTTTGGCGGACGGCGAAATGTATCACCCTTGCCCCTGCTACTTTGTATCGGTTTGTAGCGTTGGACAAACGTCCACATTTGCCGCCAGACCAAGGTCGGTAAACCAGCGCTGCGCAGTGGCCAAATTTTGACCAGCCCCCCTGCTGTCGCTACAATGCGCGCCCCGCCCGCCAGACCGCCAGAGCGCCGATGATTTTTCCCCAGCAGTTCGATGTCATTGTTGTCGGTGGTGGCCATGCCGGCACCGAAGCGGCGCTGGCAGCCGCCCGGATGGGCGTCAAGACGCTATTGCTCAGCCACAGCATCGAAACCCTGGGCGCGATGAGCTGCAATCCCGCCATTGGCGGTATCGGTAAAGGCCACCTGGTCAAGGAAATAGATGCCCTGGGCGGCATCATGGCGCGCGCCGCCGATCGGGCTGGCATCCAGTTCCGCACCCTGAACGCCTCGAAAGGTCCGGCGGTGCGGGCGACCCGCGCCCAGGCCGACCGCCTGCTCTATAAAGCGTTTATTCGCCAAGCCCTGGAAAATCAACCCAACCTGTGGTTGTTCCAGCAACCGGTGGAAGACTTGATCCTCGATGGCGATCAGGTCACCGGCGTCATTACCAAGATGAACCTGACTTTCCAGGCCCGCCAAGTGGTGTTGACGGTTGGCACCTTTCTGCAGGGCCTTATCCATATCGGCGAGCAGAACTATTCTGGTGGCCGGGCCGGCGATGCGCCGTCAATTGGACTAGCGAATCGTCTGCGCGAACTGCCGTTTCGTTATGGCCGTTTGAAAACCGGGACGCCGCCGCGCATCGACGGCCGTTCAATCAACTATTCCGGCTTGCAGGAACAAGCGGGCGACAGCCCGACCCCGGTGTTTTCATTTTTGGGTTCGCGGGCAGAACATCCCCAACAAATTTCTTGCTGGATCACCCACACCAGCGAAAAAACAGCCGAGGTGATTCGCAAAAATCTGCATCGTTCACCGATGTACAGCGGCAAGATTGAAGGCATCGGCCCGCGCTATTGCCCCAGCATCGAAGACAAAATTGTTCGCTTTGCCGACAAAGCCACCCATCAGATTTTCATTGAGCCGGAAGGCCTGACCACCCACGAGGTGTACCCGAACGGGATCTCGACCTCGTTGCCATTCGATGTCCAGATAGAAATTGTGCAGTCGATCACCGGTTTTGAAAACGCCTACATCCTGCGGCCGGGATATGCCATCGAGTACGATTATTTTGATCCACGGGAACTGAAAACCACACTGGAAACCAGACCGATCAATGGCCTGTATTTTGCCGGTCAGATCAATGGCACCACCGGTTACGAAGAGGCGGCGGCCCAAGGCCTGCTGGCTGGCATCAACGCCGCCCGACGCGCCCAGCAAAAAGACAGTTGGGCGCCGCGCCGCGATCAAGCTTATCTTGGCGTGCTGGTCGACGACTTGACCACCAACGGCACTCAGGAACCGTACCGGATGTTCACCTCGCGCGCCGAATATCGGTTGCTGCTGCGCGAAGACAATGCCGATCTGCGGCTGACCGAAACCGGCCGCGAACTGGGCCTGGTGACTGACGCACACTGGGACGCCTATTGCCGCAAACGCGAGGCGATTAGCCAGGAGCACGAGCGCTTGGTGCGAACCTTTGTTCAGCCAATCTCCGAACAGGCCCAGCACCTGAATCAGCATTTTGAAAAGCCGCTGCAACGCGAATACCGGCTGGCAGAGCTGCTGCGCCGGCCGGAATTGGATTATGCCAAACTCACGGCGGCGCCCGGTTTGGCGCTGGCCGGACTGGACCCATTGGTGGCCGAGCAAGTCGAGATTCAAGTGAAATATGCCGGCTACATCGATCGGCAGGCAGACGAAATTGCCAGCGCGCTACGCCACGAAAAAACCCGATTGCCACTGACGCTGGATTACGGCACGGTAACCGGCTTGTCAGCGGAAGTGATGCAGAAACTGAATCGAATCAAACCGGAAACCCTGGCCCAAGCTTCGCGCATTTCTGGCGTAACGCCAGCGGCCATTTCCTTGCTGCTGGTGCATTTAAAGAAAGGCAATCTGCTGCAAGCGATAGCCTGAGTGGCGATAAGATCCCCCTCCTTTTCAAGGGCGATGAGGAAATTCCGAAAAGTCCCAGTGGACTTTTCTGGCGAACAGCGCCGCACCCTCTGTGGTGTGGCCAGGCGGGGTTAGGGGTGGTTGAATCCGCGCTGAAGTTTGCTGAGGCGAAATGTGGTGGGCTGAAGTTTGCTGAAACGCCCCGTAGCGACCACCGTGCAACCAGTATTCGATACGTGGTCAACGCGATTTCTGGTCAGGGCATGCCCAAAAAACAAAAAGGGCGGTAGCCATACCGCCCTTCCTGTGGTTGATGAAGTCCTTATGACGCCGGTGAAAATTCCTTTTTCAGCCAGTCTTCCAACAAGTTCTTGTCGAAGCGCAGGCTTTCACTGCTCATGCTGCGGCTCTTCATCATAAAACCCATATCGCGCAGTTCTCGAACACCCTCATTGATCACGGCGCCATCGGCGGCGGCCAAGCGGAAATGGAGTTTCATGCGCGGCGAATAGATATCTTTGACGATGCGGACATCGTTGGCGCCGACCGCACGGCCCGGCTCGAAATCGCCGGCCAGATCGATATCATTGAAAGTGATCTGGAGCTGCTGGCCGGGCTGCAAGGATTTGGCCGCCTGCTTTTCCAGCCAACCCTTCAGTTCTTTCAGATTTTGGTTTTTGTCCGGCGCGGATTTGAACTGGCGCTCGTTGACATCGGTGAATTTTTCCGGCTCATGAAACAACACGTTGACCGGAACGGAAGTCTGCACAGTCGCCGTGCCCGCCGTCGCGGGGACGCCGGGTTCAGCGGCAAACGACGCCAAGGTCACCAGGTAAAAGGCGGCACCGAGGCCGGCGAAGGGGCGCAATTTCATGGTTAGCTACCTCCTGTAATGTGAGCAAAGGTCGTTGCGAAATACCGAGCTGAAAAAGGCAATCCGAGTTGAGGGTCCGCCACAAGGGTGTTTGCCACAGCGAAAACGCGCCCTTTCGTCGTCAGACGTTCTGACTCGCCAGAGCGCGACCGGGTTCCGGGCAGCCAAGGTGAATATTTCCGGCAGCCAGTCGTTACAATAGCCGACCCACGCGCCGTTACCACCCCACGCCGGACCAAGACATGACCGCTGCCCTTACCGATCGCCTTGCGCAAGCCTGTGAGGCCTGGGGAGCGACGCTCAGCGCCCCGGCGGCGGCCAGCCTGGTGCAATTGCTCGACCAACTGCTGCGCTGGAATCAGACCTATAACCTGACCGCCATACGCGACCGCGACCAAGCGTTCACCCTACACCTACTCGATTCTTTGTCGCTACTGCCCTACGTGACCGGCCCGACGCTGCTCGATGTCGGTACCGGCCCCGGCTTTCCGGCGTTACCGCTGGCCATTGTCCGGCCCGATATCGCCATCACCGCACTCGATTCCAACAACAAAAAAATCCGCTTCATCCGGCAAATGGCCCATGAACTCGGTTTGCGCAATGTTACGCCCGTTCATGCCCGAGTCGAACACCATCAGGGCCAGTACCAACAAGTGACCAGCCGCGCCTTTACCGAATTGAAAGGCTTTCTGGATCTGACGGAGGCGCTGTTGGCTCCGGGCGGCGACTGGCTGGCAATGAAAAGTCAGAGCGCAGCCAGCGAGATCGCGCTGCTGCCAGCCGGCCTGAACGCCGAAGTGTTGACCGTGCATGTGCCGACGCTGCAAGCCGACCGCTGTGTCGTGCGCGTGCGGCGTTAGCAGGGGTAGTGCGTTGCCCGCAGTGCCCTTTACTCAAAGCGGTTCACCCGAAGACGCGAAGATGCGAAAGAAAACCTTTCAAAACGTATTTCCTTCGCGCCCTTCGCGGCTTCGCGTGAGTATATTTTTATTGGAATTCCGCTTATTACGCCGCAGGGCCGAACAAAACCATGACCAAACCTGTTCAACTCACCGCCCTGCGCCAACTCGATGTCATCAATGTCCACGGTGACCCGGATTTCGTCAGTGCTGCCAGTGGCCTGGTTGCGGTCGGCGACTGCCTGCATGTGATTGCCGATGACGAGCTGACACTTGCCACGTTCGCTCGGCCGCAACCAACAGGCCACCCTGTGCCGGGCCAGCTATTGCGGCTGTTGAGTGGCGAGCTGCCTAGCCAAAAAAAGGCGCGCAAGAAACTGAAGCCTGACTGGGAGGCGTTGACGTTATTGCCGGCGTGCTCGTCGTTTCCGCATGGCGCGTTACTGGCGCTCGGTTCCGGCTCCAAACCGATCCGCGACCACGCCGCCATCATTGCGCTCGATGCCCACGGCAGGACTGGCGGCGACGTACAAATCCATTCGCTAACGTCCTTCTACCAGCAACTGCAAGCACACACGACCGATCTGAATATCGAAGCGGCATTCAGTCGCGACGACATCCTGCATTTCATCAGTCGCGGTAACCGAGCCCATCCGGATTCGATGTTGTTTCGATGCCCGCAATCGGCGTGGCTCGCCTGGCTGTTCGGCGTGCACGGGACCGTGCCCGTTGTCACCACCACTGCGCTGGCGCTGCCCGCGTTGAATGGCGTTGCGGCAAGCATCAGCGACGCCGTGGCAGTGGCCGACGGTTGGTTGGCGGCCTGCGTCGCCGAAGCAACCGACGACAGTTATCACGATGGTCAGTGCGTCGGTGCCGCCCTGGCACGCTTCGATTCCGCCCACCGCTTGACTGGCTGGTGGCCGCTCGCCGAGCCGGTCAAAGTCGAAGGCCTGGTTGTCCAGCCGGTCGACGACCGGATCGAAATCCTGCTGGTCAATGATCCCGATGACCGCGCCATCCCGGCGCAGTTGTTTCGCACGGTGC
>Ga0247727_10019396_pt1 | contig 10543 bp, 13 predicted proteins | sample WisWelCaveWW1625_FD_202498 | JGI IMG/M metagenome (GOLD analysis project Ga0247727, IMG submission 202498) | Biofilm microbial communities from Wishing Well Cave, Virginia, United States - WW16-25 | ecosystem: Environmental > Aquatic > Deep subsurface > Groundwater > Cave microbial mat | place...
GGGTTAATATCCAGACTGTCCATGCCCCCGATCCGAGTCTTACCACCTCCAGCCCCACGGATGTCGTTGGCACCGCTGCGACACCGGTGGACAAAGACCGTGCCGGCCCGTTTCTCGTACAGGTGGGTGCTTATGAAGTCATGGAAAATGCCCTCCATGCACAAGCCCGTCTGACACCTGAATATTCTGCATATCTGGAGACGCACGAGACCCGCGCAAGGTCGGTTCACCGCGTTCGCATCGGTCCATTCTCTTCCGAAGAGGATGCCCAAGCGATTTCGGATCGTGTTGCCGCGCACACGGCGGGTCAAGATGCATTCTACCCGCTCGTCATCCGTGCCCCATAAAGGGCCGCTTCGGCAAAGGAAGCGGCTTCTTCACATCCATCCCGACGCCCACCCGCAATGAATCCCCTGAAAAAAAATACAGGGTTTACACTCCTTGAATTAATGGTGGTCCTGTTTATCGTGGGCGTCCTGGCCGCGATTGCACAGCCCGCCTTTCAAGGGCCGCGCTTAAAGGCGAAAGAGGCAACACTCAAGAGCGACCTCTGGGTATTTCGCGATCTGATTGATCAATACTACGCAGACCACGGGGAATATCCAGAATCACTGACAGACCTAGTGGACAAGTCCTACCTCCGCGCCATCCCCCTAGATCCTTTTACGCAGTCGTCCGAAAGCTGGGTGTTGCTCCCCCCCACGGAGGGAGAGTCGGGTGTTTTTGATGTCCACTCCGGGAGCGATTTGACCGGTAGCAATGGTGTCCCCTATAGCGAGTGGTGAATGCCCTGGATCCCCGTCGCAAGCAAGGAGGCCATCCCCATCGGGTCGGCCCTTGCCGTTGAAGTGGGTGCGCGGGAAGTGGCCCTTTTTCATCTCCCGGATGGTGTTTATGCAACCTCCAATGTCTGTCCCCACCAGGGTGGCCCGCTTTCAGAGGGCCAGATTGATGGCGAGATTGTTGTCTGTCCCTGGCATCAGTGGCGCTTTGACATTAAAACCGGCTGCGCTGTGGGTCGCTCAAAGCTAAAAATCGACACCTATCCCGTCCTGGAAGAAGCAGAAACCCTGTCGCTCCTCTTTCCTGAATGATCCATCCGTGCTGAAAGCGATTATCTTCGACTGCGATGGCGTGATTGTGGACAGCGAGCCGTACCACATGCGGGCGTTTCAGGCTGTCCTGGCGGAGGAGGGGATTACGCTAACACGTGAGGCCTACTATCAACAGTATTTGGCAATGGACGACAAAGGTTGTTTTGAAGCAGTGCTGCGTGCCGATCACCGCCCCACGGATAAAGACTCCGTGAAACGCCTGATACTCCGAAAAAAAGCCCTCTACCAGGCCCTTTCCAAAGAAAAGTATAGCCTCTATCCCGGGGTGGTGGATTTTGTGAGAAAGGCGCAGAAGCACTATCGGATGGCAATCGCTTCGGGCGCGTTTCGCGCCGAGATCAAGGCGGCTCTGGACGGTGGGGGTATCCGGGAGGCTTTCCCAGTTATCGTCAGCGCGCAGGATGTCCGGAATGGTAAGCCACACCCGGAAGCCTATCTCACCGCGCTACAGCAGATCAACCAACGCCATCCCCCGCCGCCGATTCTTCCGTCCGAGTGTCTGGTGATCGAAGACTCCCTCCACGGCGTGTCGGCGGCGCGCGCGGCGGGGATGCGCTGTCTTGCGGTCACCAACTCCTATTCCAGGGAGATGCTCGATGGAAGGGCGGACCGTATCGTGGAGAGCCTCGTCGGCCTTGAGCCTACCTCCCTGGAGACGCTCTGCCCCTAGACGCGCCACGCTAGTCCGACGGCTTCGCCCGTTTGGACAGAAACGCGATAATCTGGAACGCCTCGTCGTTGCTTATCGGAATCCGCCTCGATTTTTCTATGTCCTGTAGTCTTTGAATGTTCTGGCGCATCCGCGTGACCACACCCGGCCATTCAGCCATCGTGTGCTGCGCTGGATCGGGCAGGGCGTGACATTGGGCGCAGCGGGCCTTGAACAGCGTCGCGGCCGGAGAGAGATCGCGCCAATGGGCCGGCATCGGACGAATCCCATTTTCCGCTAAATAGGCGACCAGTCTTTGATATTCCGCATCATTTGGAATAAAGAGCGGCTTCTTGTAAAAAGCCTTCCTCACAATGAGATGCCGGGCCATCTTGGAGACCACGCTCGGCCAGTCTCTCGTGCTGTGCAGCTTGGGGTTGGGCAGGTCATGGCATTGGCCGCAGGTTTTGATGAAGACGACAGCGCCGTCGGAAGAGCGGTCGGACAACAGCTCCGCACGAAAACCCGAAGGGAGGGGCAGCGGCTTGGTCGCGGGATCGGGTGGGGCGTCCGGTGAGAGGATCATCCAGATCACCAGCACCCCCGCTCCACCCAGCAAGAGCGCCGCGTAAACCAGGAAAAGATGTTGCCGTATCTTTCTCATCGAGCAAGACTAAAACCCAGCATGGGCCTTCGACGGCGGTGCGAGGGGCGCTACGCGGAGAAGACAATCCGGCGGGCGACCTTATGAGGGGTAGCCCTCGTCTTGCGCGGGAAAACAACCCGACTCAACGTCCGATTTAAAGCGGCGGAAGGCCTCTGCGGCGAGGGCCGCCACATCACTATAGGCCCGCGCGAAGCGAGGCCGTTGGATGGAAAGACCGAGGAGGTCGTGTAGCACCAGCACCTGACCGTCGCAGTCTGGCCCCGCGCCGATTCCAATCGTTGGGATGCGCAGGGATTTTGTAATCTGGGCCGCAAGCCGTGTCGGCATCCCTTCGAGCACGACGCTGAAGGCCCCAGCAGATTCAACCGTTTTGGCTTCGGCCAGCAGCCGCTCCGGATGGTCTCGCCCCTGCACCCGATAGCCTCCCATCCGGTGAATAGATTGCGGCGTGAGACCAATGTGGGCCATGACCGGCATGTCATATTTAACGAGCGCCTCGATCCGATCCGCGACTGCGGCCCCGCCCTCAAACTTGACGGCAGCGGCGCCCCCTTCCTTGAAGAAACGTCCCGCGTTTCGGAGCGTCTCCTCTACACTCACCTGATACGACAAAAAGGGCATATCTCCCACGACCAGCGCGCGTCGGATTGCACGCGACACAATCCGCGTGTGGTAGATCATCTGATCGAGCGTCACCGACAGCGTGGTCTCCTCCCCTTGTACCACGATCCCCACCGTATCACCCACCAGGACCATATCTATCCCCGCAGCGTCCATCAGCCGCGCGAAGGGCGCATCGTAGGCCGTGAGCACCGTGATTTTTGCGCCTGCTCCTCCTTTACGGGCAAGCAGGGATGGCACCGTCACCCTATCCATTCGCGCACGTCCCAATCTGTCCCATGGGGACCAACCCCGCCCGATCCAGAATAGTCGGAATTTTATCCTCGGCGCCGATGGCCATAATATGCACGCCGTCGCAGAGGGGGCGGAGGGCGGCGATCGTCTTGACGGCCACCTCTATGCCGGTTTCAAGCGCCCCTTCCAGAGTCTGCTCTCGCTCCAGCCGCGCGATGAGGGCGGGCGGCACCCGGATACCGGGGATATTTTCGGTCACATAGCGCGCCATCTTCGCGGAACGTAGAAGTAGGATACCGGCCATCACCTTCACGTTAAACCGTCGCGCAAAGGCCATGAACTCGGAAAATCGCTCGGCGTCAAAAACGGCCTGAGTTTGGAAAAACCGCGCGCCGGCTACAACCTTTTTTTCAAATTTGATGAGTAGCGGTGCGAGAGGACGGGTTTCCGGCGTCATGATCGCGCCCGGGAAGAGGGTGGTGGGGCCTTTCATTGGATGCCCCGCCATATCCAGACCCCGGTTGAGCCCAGCAATGACTTTAAGGATTTGGACCGACTCCAAATCAAAAACCGGTTTGCTCTCTTTCTGATCGCCGACCGTAACATAGTCGCCCGTGAGCGCCAGGACATTTCGGATGCCGAGTACCTGCGCGCCCAACAGGTCGGACTGAATACCTAGCCGGTTGCGGTCCCGGCCCGTAATTTGGTAGATCGGGTCATGGCCCATGTCTAGGAGGAGTTTACTGATGGCCAGGGAGCTGGCGCGCATCACCGCCGCCTGATTGTCGGTCACGTTTACGGCATGCACGCGACCCACCAAGGCCCGGGCCCGCGCGGTGAAGGCTGCGACATCGGCCCCCTTGGGCGGGGGCGCCTCCGCCGAGAGCACAAACTCCCCCGCCTCACACGCCGCTTTGAGGGTCTTCACCACGTCGTGCCTACCCCTCCTGGCTTTTGAGCAGATCGGTGTAGAAGCTGGTGTTGCGGGCCTCTTGAATGACGCGCATTTTGTCGAGGGTGCCCTCGCGCTCCATCTTGTTGTAGATGTTGACCCAGACGCAGTCGAGATCGGCGATCACCTCGCACTTGCCGCCGTCGCGCACGCCGCCGCAAGGGCCGTTGACCAGCTCCTTGGGGCAGCCCACGATCGGGCAGATGCCGCCGGTGTACTCACACAGGTGGTCGTGAACGCAGAGGGGATATTGGTAGGTTACGGCGTTTGACTCGCCCATTTTGCCGCCTGTAGGGTGTTGGATAACAACATGGCAATCGTCATCGGTCCCACGCCGCCCGGCACGGGCGTGATCGCGCGGGCGCGCGGCAATGCCGCTTCAAAGTCCACGTCACCCACGATCCGTCCATCCGGCAGACGATTGATCCCGACGTCAATCACCACCGCCCCTTCTTTGACCATCTCTCCCTTCACGAAGTGCGGCCTTCCAATGGCGGCCACCAGGATGTCGGCCTGTCGGCAGAGGTCGCCAAGATGCCGCGTGCGGGAATGACAGAGCGTGACGGTGGCGTTCTGATGCAACAGCAGCAGCGCCGTGGGCTTTCCGACGATGTCGCTGCGGCCCACCACCACCGCATGGGCGCCCGCCATCTCTATCTTCGCCGCTTGCAGCAGCGCGATGATACCCAGCGGCGTGCAGGGGACAAAACCGGGTTGATGGGCCACAAGTTTCCCGACGTTGAGATAGTGAAAGCCGTCTACGTCCTTCTCCGGCGCCACCGCATCCAACACACGCCGCGTGTTAAGGCCCTCTGGCAGCGGAAGCTGCACCAGAATGCCATGAATGCGCGGGTCGCGGTTGAGCCCAATAATCAAACCCAAAAGTTGGGCCTCGGACCAGGCTGGGATGACATGCTCTTCGGAGTATATCCCCGCGTCGGCGCAGGCCTTGCGTTTGTTGCGCACATAGATTTCGGAGGCGGGGTCGTTGCCCACCCGCACGGCGGCCAGGCCTGGACGCAGACCCAGGGCTTGTACCTCCTGGGCGACACGCACCCGAATCTGGCGCGCGATCTCCTTGCCGTCAATCCGTTCTCCCATCGTCTGTTCCATCACGAAGCACCTACTGTAACGCGCGGATCGGTCTGGGCCCTACATGAGATCACTTCACTTTCCGTCATGACATAATCCACGAAGCGATCCGACGGTTCGGTTGGCATCCGATCGGCCACCTGAAAATCGAAGGCCAGGCCGATGACGACGCCCTGGGCCTCGGAAAGCAGACGGTCATAGTACCCGCCACCCCGCCCCAAGCGGCTGCCATCCCGACCAAACCCCACGCCCGGCACGATCCACAGGTCCACCTCTTCCGGTGTCACGGGGAGATTGGAAGCGGGCTCCAGAATTCCGAACGCACCCGGGTGCAATGGGTCGCCGCTTTTGACTTCGGAGAGGGCTGGCATTCCACCCCGCATCGTTGGCGCCACCACCCGTTTTCCCCGCCGCAGGGCCTCCTCAATTACCACCTCGGTCTGCACCTCCGTCGGCGTGGCAACGTAACAATGAATGCAACGGGCCGAGGCGAACGCATCGGAAGCCAGAAGACGGATCGCAATCGCCTGGCTTTTTTGGCGACATTCCGTCTCGGCCAGAACGCGCCGCTGCCGTAAGAGGCAGACACGGACCTCCCCCTTCTGCGCCGGAACCGCCATACGCCGGAACGTAGCAAGGGGTCCATCGCAAAGTCAATTGTTTGTGGGGTTAGCCTGCCTCGTGGCAGCATGTTTTCGGGCAGATGGAGAATGGCATGGGTGGGATGTGTCTGCGCAGCGTGGGCCTTGCGCGCGCCAAGTGTGGGTGTGGCGTTGATGAATCTGGCCTACAATCTTCGGCGCATCGAGTGGCTGATCCGCAGCAAGGTGTTTCCGTTCACCCGGGTGACGCACCGGTTCTGGGAGCGACGTAAGACGATGCGGAAAACGGGATGGGAGGCGCGATTGAGGCAAGAGGAGGGACGCGAGCAGGGGACAATAGCCAGGATGTCTCTTCGCAGAACGTCGCAACGCGCGCAAAACCCCTCCTCAATTCGCCCCGCCGCCTCACCCCATCCCCAACAACGGATTTATAGGAGTGCCCTTAAAAATGAAACCACCCGTCCAGTTCATTCAGGACAACTTTTCTCACCCAGAGTGCAATATATATGTAGCGGATATAACAGGTTGACACCTTCGATACCACTGTGATAGAAATCCCCCTGTTTGCAGGTGTGCGCGTGGCTTCCGTGGGTCGCGGGGGGTGTCGCGTGATGAGGAGAGGCAGCATGGAGCAGGAGTCGCGTAGCCATAAACGGGGAGGATATCGGGTATGAAGACAATGGGAGTTCGTGCGTTGGTGGTCTTTGGGTTGGCCTTGGGGCTAGCCGTCTTTCCGGCGTATGTGCCGTCGTCCGTACTGGCTGCGGGAGGGCCTGGGATTGAAACCCATCCGTCTGCGCGCATTCCGACGAAGCGGGTTGCGCCAAGTGTCTCCTTCCCGAACGGCGCATCAACGACGCTGACGATTCCGTCTGGGTGGGGTGCGCACAGTAATGTGGTATTCATCGGCGGAGGAATCACCAGCCCTCAGGCCTATTCCGACGACGACGATGCGGGCCTGAGCTTTGGCATCGGCCTGTTTGATCCCGTCGAATACTTGGGGCTTCAGTTGAGTGCGACCATGAATGACGTCTCCGACGGGAACAACTGGTCAGGTGGAGTCAAGGTGCATCGCTACCTTGGGAATGCCGCTTCTCTGGCTGTTGGCGCGGACCACCTCTTCCCAAGTAGCGACTCCGACGCGGACGAGAGCTATTACGTCGCGTTCAGCCATGCCCTACAGGGCGATACCTCCGAATCGGGTGCCGCGAAGTGGAACGTTACCCTAGGTGCGGGAAACGAGCGGTTTGGGAAGAAGAGCCCTGCCGACATCGCCTCTGGAAAGGGGGAGCATGGCACCTACGTGTTCGGTGGCGTGGCGTACGAAGTCTTTGAGTCCACGAACTTAATTTTGGACTGGAATGGGATCAACCTGAACGCCGGTGTTTCTTTCGCGCCGTTTAGTTGGACACCGGGGGTCGAGTTTATCCCTATCGTCGTAACGCTAGGTGCCGCAGATCTCACCGACTCCTCGGGCGATGGGGTGCGGTTCATTGCGTCCGCAGGCTTGTCCTACAAACTATTCTAACGACTTTCAAGGAGACCCACTCATGAAAAGGATAATTTTAATTGGGTTTTACGCTGCGTTGTTGTGCCTGTTCCGGCAACCATCCCTCAACGCAGCAGACAATAATTCAGACAATTTATTTCCCCCGGGCCCTCCGTTCGATACCTTTGTACCTCCTGGGCCGCCTCCTGGGCCACCTCCGCTGCCACCCCCTGGGCCGCCGCCTGGCATACCTCCTGTGCTGCCACCGCCGCCGCCGCCACCACCACCACCACCACCACCACCGCCGCCAGCACCGAGAGGGCCGGATCGTGGTGTGATTCAGACACCGGAAGAGCTCATCCGCATTGATCTGGTCATAAGATTTAATACGGATCGTAGCGACGTCAGAAGCGAGTACAACGCGAAACTTCAGGAGATTGTTGACTTCATGAACAAGTACCCCGAAGTGACGTGCGAGATCGAAGGCCATACCGACTCAAGGCGCGGCGAGGCGTATAACCAACGCCTGTCAGAAAGGCGTGCCGATGCCGTAAAGGCCGATCTAGCCAAAAAGGGCATCAATCCTGCGCGGCTTACGGCGAAGGGACATGGCGAGAAGCGTCCTATTTCCAGCAATAAAACCGGTTCTGGGATGAAGGAAAATCGGCGGGTTACGATTACCTCCACCTACACCGTCAGGAAGCCGTAGTAAATCTAAAAGAGGACGGCCCCACGGGCAATCTGCCCGTGGGGCCGTCCTCTTTTACCCCTTAACCGCCCCGCCAACCACCTGCCCACCGGACTCGCCGACGTATGATTACGATTTTTGCCTATTCCAAGGAAGAGGGGTTCCGTCACTTTGTCGAGGCGGAGCGCTTGGGTCCGCTCTTGGCGGACAAGCGTAACCTCATCTGGGTTGATTTGGAGGCGGCAACGTCGGAAGAGGGGATCATCCTCTCGCGAGATTTTAACTTTCATCCGCTGGCCATCGAAGACTGTATTGCCGAAACACTTCTCCCCAAGGTGGATGACTTCGATGACTACATTTTCCTCGTACTGCACGGATCACGAACAACTTCAGATCGGATCTTTACAACGGCTGAGATTAATTTTTTTCTGGGCAATAATTACCTGGTGACGTATCATGACCAACCCTCTCGGAGTATCAGCCGGTCCAAGGAGCGTTGCCTGAAACTGGGACCCGCGATGACGCAGGGCGCTGATTTTCTCCTGCATGACATTCTAGATGGTCTGGTGGACAATTATTTCCCGATTCTGAACCAGTATGACGAGGCCATTGACCAGATTGAAGCGGAGGTGTTCGCGAATCCAACCCAGGCCACGCTGAATAAGATTTTCACCCTGAAGCGCGAGATCATACATCTTCGCCGCGTGACCGGTCCGCAGCGGGACATTTTAAACCGCCTCAGCCGGGATCATTGCCGGGTCATCAGCTCCAAGGCTGCAATCTACTATCGGGATGTCTACGACCACCTGGTGCGCATTGCAGACCTTTCCGATGCCTATCGAGACCTAATTACCGGTGCCCTGGAGGCCTATCTCTCGGTGGTTTCAAACCGACTCAACGAGATCATGAAAATCCTGACCGTTTTTACTGCGGTCATGATGCCATTGACGCTTATCACGGGTATCTACGGAATGAACTTTGTTCATATGCCAGAGTTGAACACGCGGTATGGCTATTATTCCATCCTGGGGATCATGCTCCTCATTGCGACAGGGATGTTTTCGTATTTTCGGAAAAAGAAGTGGGTATGAGGAAACTCAACACCGGTTTTTATAGTACACAGATGGGACGATATGGGCGATCATCGCGATTTCATCCGTAAAATGGAGGAGCGGGCCATCTCCGGCGCGCATTTGACCCTCGATGAGGGGTGTCGTCTCATGCGGCTTGAAGGTCCAAATATCCTAGACCTGATCGCATCGGCCAATCGGGTTCGGATCCACTATTTTGGCGATACGATTCATCTCTGTTCCATCGTCAACGCAAAAGCGGGCGATTGTTCTGAAAATTGCAACTTTTGTGCTCAGTCCGCATATCACAACACCGGTATTCCCAGTTATTCGCTCATGGCTTCGGACGACATCCTTCATGCGGCCCAAGATGCCGCAGGCTACAAGGCGGAGGCGTTTGGGATCGTGGCCGCATGGCGCGGTTTGCGAGAGGGGCCGTTGCTATCCACTGTCCTTCAGCGGATTCGTGACCTGGTCGCGGCGGGACACACCCGCACCGATGCATCGCTGGGAATTATCGAGGATCCTCAGATTGCCGTTCAATTAAAAGAGGCGGGTCTGGCCTACTATAACCACAATCTGGAGACGGCGCGCTCCCATTTTCACAACATCTGCACAACCCATACCTACGAAGATCGGGTCCGAACCATCCAGCATTGCAAAGCGGCGGGGATCGGCATCTGTTCTGGAGGTATTTTTGGTATGGGGGAAAGTCTGGATCAACGGGTGGAACTGGCGGAGGCCCTTCAATGCCTGGATGTGGATGTGGTGCCGCTGAATTTTTTACATGCGATTGTGGGAACGCCGTTTGAGCGGATGACGCCGCTGCGCCCGATGGAAATCCTGAAAATTATCGCGGTCTATCGCCTGATGCTCCCAGCCAAGGACATCATGACCGCGGGCGGGCGGGAGGTACATCTGCGTGATCTGCAATCTTGGATGTTCGCGGCTGGGGCGAGCCATACCCTCATCGGCAACTACCTCACTACGCTGGGTCGAAAACCTGAAGACGACCTCAAGATGATCGAAGACCTGGAACTCTCTTGCGCGTCTTTTCACGTCTGAGCCTTGATGATACTTCTGTCACTGTAGGCTGCTGGGGTCTAGAGCCTTCGTGTATGAAATAATGCGGGCCGGGACGCCTACGACGACGGCGCCCTTCGGCACATCGCTGATGACCAAGGAGTTGGCCCCGATCACCGCATCATCTCCAATTTGGATCGCTCCGATAACCTTTGCGCCGGCGCCAATGAAGACATTGTTCCCGACCGTGGGCTGCCCCACTTTCTGATAGGCCGATCCCAGCGTCACCCCTTGCTGCACCGTAAAATTCTCTCCCATGCGGGTGCGTGGGATGAAGATAC
>Ga0247727_10019397_pt1 | contig 10542 bp, 6 predicted proteins | sample WisWelCaveWW1625_FD_202498 | JGI IMG/M metagenome (GOLD analysis project Ga0247727, IMG submission 202498) | Biofilm microbial communities from Wishing Well Cave, Virginia, United States - WW16-25 | ecosystem: Environmental > Aquatic > Deep subsurface > Groundwater > Cave microbial mat | place...
GCGGTCCCTTCGAGGTATTTCTGCGGGGCCTGGACCAGCTCTCTCAGGGCCTGCTCGGAGAGGTGAGGGAAACGAATCTCGTCGCCGGCCTTGAGCCAGTTGATGTCCTTCTTCGGGTGCTTGGGATCGTAGTTCCCCTTCTCATCGAAGTAGTTGTCCTTCTCGTACAGGAGCCTGCTCTCGGACTGGAGCCACACGTAGGCTGCCACCAGGGACGCGATTTCCTTGTCCATGGGGTTCGTGATGTCCACCCCCAGGGCCGCCGCGTACTTGATGCCCACTCCCCAGGCGCCCCACTTGTCGTCCTCGGTGATGGTGTAGGTGATGATGGCGTGGTCCTCGGTGTAGGAGTGCGGCACGGGCTGGGGGTTCTTGTGGGTCTTGAACCCTTCCTTCACCGGCATCGTGTCGTAGTACCACTTGTCCCAGGTGAAGTTGGCCACCGGCTGGAACAATGGACCGAGGGCCTGGAGGTTGAGCTGCCCTTTCAGGATGCGCCGCGCATAGTCGGCGAGAGCGCTCTGGATCTCTTCGTGCTGCTCGTAGTAGGACTTCCCGGTTTCCTTGGCCTTCTCGGAGACGGGGAGCGTTGCCTGGGGCGAGGGAGGCGGTAATTCCGGTGGAAGCTGCCGTCCCGCGTTCGGGTCGCGAATGAAGAACCAGGCACCGTACGCCACGCCGCCCACGATGATCAGGAAAACCGCCACGACGAGCGCCCGCCGGTGCCACTGGGTGTCCCTCTTCTGGTCCCGCAGCTCCCGCTCCATGGACTCCATGAAATGCTTGTCGATCTCGCCCATCGTCTCCTCGCGCGGAAAGTCTTTGCCCCGTTCCAGGGCCCGGCAGGCCCCGGGGCGCCGCCGGCTGAAAGCGGCGGACGACCCACTTCTTCGTGCTCGTTTGGGAGCGGCTCATTATAGTCAAGCCGCCGGGGGTGTCAAACCTGAATTTTCATCCCGTCACGGGCCAGCCGGAACCCCGCGATCCGCCTCCGGCGCGCCAGTCCGGGGCCCAGGTGCGTCAGGAGAATGGACCCCACCCGCAGGCTCTGACGGTTCGCCTTCAGCTCGGGCAGGGAGAGGTGCTTGCCCGACCCCTTCCCGGTGTGGGTGCATTCGCAGAGGAACAGGTCCGCCCCCTTGACCCGGTCGGCCAGACCGGAGAACCAGCCGGTGTCGCCGCTGTATGCCAGGTCCCTCCCCTTCCATCGCAGGCGGTATCCGAAATTCATGCGGTTGCCCTGGTGGTGGACTCTGAATGGGAGAATCTCCGGACCGGCGGGACCGGCGGGCAGATACGACCGGGAGGGGGGGAGCGCCACGTAATCCACGCGAAATCTTCGCGGCCTTCCTCTCTTCGGCGGGAACAGCACGCGGTAGAGGGTCTCGATCCGCTTCTTCACCCCCCGCGGCCCCGCAACCTGGAGGGTCCTCGTTCGCCGACTCAGGTGCTGGAAATCGTGGTAGAGAAAAGGGAGCCCGGCCACGTGGTCCCCGTGGAGGTGGGTGAGGAGCACGAGGTCCAGCGACGCGGGATCGACGCGGAGCCTCTTGAGGGAAACGAGCGTCGTGACCCCGCAGTCCAGGAGCATCCGACAGCTCCCGGCCTGCACCAGGTAGCCGCTCTGGTTCCGGCCGCCGCTGCCGAACGGATCCCCGGAACCCAGGACCGTGAGCATGAGCCGCGAGGGCATCGGCCACCTCCTTCGGGCCCCCAGCATAATGCCATCCACGACCTTCCTGCTAGAATACCGCGCATGAATCTCACCATCCTGGGCGTTCCTTCGAGCATCGGGGCGCGGAACACCGGCACCGAGAAGGCGCCGGCCGCGATCCGCCGCGCCGGCCTCGTGGGACGCCTCGAGGCCACGGGCCACAGCGCGCTCGACGCGGGAGATCAGGAAGCGGCGCCCTATGTCCCTGACGAAGTCCCCTCGCACAAGAAGCGGAAGAACCTGGACGGTGTGGTCGGGGTGGTGGGGACGCTCGCCCGCCGCGTCGAGTCGGTCCTCCGGGAGGGGAGGGTCCCGCTGGTGCTCGGGGGCGACTGCACGGTGGCCCTCGGGAGTCTCGCCGGCGCGGTCCGGGTGCACGGCGAGATGGGACTGGCCTACCTGGATCGGGACGCGGAGCTGAACACTCCGCAGACGACCCCTTCAGGCATCCTGGATGGCATGGTGATCGCGCATCTCCTCGGGCGGGGGGAGCCTGCCCTGGCGCGGTCGGAGAGTGGCGCTCCCCTTCTTCGGCCGGGGAAGCTGGCGTTGCTCGGGGTGGAGCGGCTGGATCCCCAGGAGGTGCCGTTCTACGAGGCGCTTCCTGCGCTGCGGATCCCCGGCCCCGAGCTCTGGCAAATGGGTGGCACAAAGGCGGCGCAGGAAGTCCTGACGCGCCTCGCCTCCGGCTCGGACCGCTTCTGGGTCCACTGCGATCTCGACGTCCTGGACGGCGCCGAGATGCCCGCCGTGGACTTTCCGGCTCCGGGAGGGATTTCCCTGATCCAGATGCAGGTGTTTCTCGCCAGGCTCGCCGCCTCCGATGGCTTCACGGGCCTGGAGGTGACCAACTTCAACCCTGACCGGGACCCGGAGGGGGAGGCCGCGCGCCGGGTGGTGGACCTGCTCGCCGAAGCGCTTTCGCCGGAGGGCCCCCGGGGATGACGTCCCGCCGCCGGCGCTTTCGAGGCGTCCTTGTGTGGGTTGCGCTCATGGGAGTTCTCGGCCACGCCGCCCTCGCCTTCGAGCTTCCCGACGTGCGCGCCATCTTCCAGCGGCCGCTGGTAGATGGGACGCGTCCTTCCGCCGGCAAGATTTCCCCCGACGATCGGTGGGTGGCCTTCTTCTGGAATGAGGAAGGACACGCGCGGCCCCTGAACCTTTACGTCGTCTCCGTCCTGGGCGGGGCGCCGCGCAAGCTGACCTCCTTCACGTCGAAGCTCCCGGAATCCTCGAAGCCCCTGAGCTGGCCGCTGTCCTCTCCCGGGGTCTTCGCGGAGTTTTCCCCGGATTCACGGAGAATCCTCCTCGGATACGACGGGGATCTTTTCGTTGCGGCGGTGGACGGAGGCGCGGTGGAGCGGCTCACCCGTACGGACGCCTCGGAGTCGGAGGCAATCTGGTCGCCGGACGGGAAATCGATCCTCTATGTGAGTGATGGCGCCCTCTATCGGATGAGCACCCCGGGGCCCGGCCTCGACCAGCTCACCTCTCCCGAGGAAAAAATCTCCCACTCCTCTCCTCGCGTTTCACCCGACGGCTCCCGAATCGCTTTCATCGCCCAGGAGGGGGATGCCGAGCACGACTTCCTCGTCCCCACCTACCTGGAAGAGTGGGTGAAGACGAAGAGCTCCCGGAGGGGGTATACCAAGAACCGGGTGGGGATTCTCTCCCCGGAGGGCGGCAGGCCGGTCTGGCTGGACACGGGAGAGGAGACGATCTGGTGGCTCAACGAGGTCGTCTGGTCTCGCGACGGCCGCCGAATCCTCCTGGATTACCAGTCGAAAGACACGAAAACGCGCACCATCGTGGCGGCCGACGCCCCGGTTCCGTCCGCGAGAGCGGCCGTTTCCGAAGACCCCGGCACCCTCCCATCGCCTCCTGAAAAAAGGAAGGACGAGACGGTGAAAGCCTGGCGCGTCTACCAGGAGTCCGATCCGAAGTGGGTCTACACCTACGATGGCTTCGTGACCGACACCACCTCCACCGATTTCTCGCCGGACGGCTCCCGCGTCCTCTTTACCTCCGAGAAGAGCGGCTTCAATCAGGTGTACGCCGTGGGAGTCCTGGGCGGAAGACCCAAGCGGATCACGCGCGGGAATGGGGCTCTGGACTGGGCCGGCTGGACGGGCGACTCGAAGGCCATCGTGACGCTGGGCTACGACGACGACCCGGCACGCAGGTCACTGTCTCTGACGCCGACCTCGGGAGGGAAACCCGAGAGGATCGATGCTCGATCCACCTACATGACCCATCCGATCCTGTCGCACCATGGCACCCTGGTCCTCTATCAAGGCTCGCAGCTGGGCGTCCCTTTCGACTACTTCGTGGCGGAGCTGGCCTCGCGGACTTCGTCCCAGGTGACCCGCACCGTGCCCGAGGGGTTCGCCAATGCCGAGCTTCCGGTCGTGCTCCCGGGCATCCCCGAGTTCCCGCGCGTGGGTTGGGTCGTTCCCCGTCCCGTGTCCTTTCCCTCCCGGGACGGGAAGAGGCTCCGGGGTCTTCTCTACGACTCCCCCATCGATCGGCTCCTTCCATCGCGGTCGCCGCTCGCCTCGGGTGAAGGAAAGCGCCATCCCGTCGTGATCTTCGTCCACGGCGCGGGCATCCAGCAGAACGTGGTGGAGGGATGGACCAGCTACTCCCCCAACTTCAAGTTCGCCACCGTCCTGGCGAACCGGGGCTTCGTGGTCTTCGAGGTCGACTACCGCGGCAGCTCCGGCTACGGGCGCGATTTCCGGACCGACGTGGCCGGTCACCTGGGCGGGAAAGACCTCGAAGACGAGCTGGCCGCCGTGGACTACCTCAAGACGCTCCCGTACGTCGACGCCGGGCGGATCGGAATCTACGGCGGCTCCTACGGGGGGTTCATGGCCGAGATGGCCCTCTTCCGGCATCCCGAGGCCTTCGCCGCCGGCGCCGCCCTGCGTCCCGTGGCCGACTGGACCAACTATTACCGCAGCAATGCCTACTACTGCATGCAGCGCTTCGGAAATCCCGAGGAGAACCCCGGGGCGTATCGGATCTCCTCCCCCGTCAATTTCGCCGCGGGACTCGCGGACCCGCTCCTGCTCCTCCACGGCGTGCTCGACTCCAACGTCCCATTCCAGGACACGGTCCAGCTCACCGACCGGCTCCAGCGGCTTGGCAAGTCCTTCGAGCTGATGATTTACCCGCGGGAGGATCACACCTTCACCGAAGCCGAGAACTGGATCGATCAATACAGCAGAATCCTGGACTTTTTCGTGAGGCACCTGAAGCCATGAGAAAATCAGCCGGCATCCTGTTTCTCTCCACGCTCGTCGGGGCGGCGCTTCCCGCCTGCGCCGCCTCCGGCACCGCGCCCACCGCGCCCTCAAAGCCCAAAGACGCGGTGCTCTTCAGGAGTTACTTCGTTCCCCTTCGTCCGGAGGTGGATCTCAGCAAGACCCACGTTTCCATGACCCATTTCAAGTACGCCGGCACTCTCCCGGGAGGCCAGGACGGCAAGAGCCAGCTCCGGGCGCTCTCGTACCGTTACTCTCTCAAGGACCTCGCCTACCAGTACAGTGACGCGCAGCCCGTCCCCGCAGGGAAGGAAGCGGTGCTGCAGATGGGCTTCGGCGAGCAGATCCAGGTAAAGGCGGCTGACCTGGGAGAGGTGAGCGGCGGGGCGCTCACCGCCAATATCACGATCACCTTCGGCCCGCGGGAAGTTTTCCGCAGAAAACTCCCCTTCAAGCCCGCTGACTGCTTTCTCTTTGCCGGGCGGCTCGACGCGAGCCTCCCGATCCTCTCGGTGTTTTCCCTGGAGATCCGGCGCTTCCCCGCGAACCAGGCACAGGCCTATGAAGAGTTTCTGCTCCAGGCACGGAGGGATGCCAAGGACTTCGCCCCTCCCCCTCCGCAACAGCGGGAGAGCGAGCCTTACTTGCCGGGGGTGGGCGACGTGAGCATGCCCGAGCTCGTCTCGAGGCAGAGCGCCGTCTATCCGGAAGCGGCCCGCGCGGAGAAACTGGAGGGACAGGTCATCGTCGAAATCGTGGTGGACAAGGAGGGGAAGGCCACCCATCCCCGTGTCATCACCCCCCCTTCCCTCTTCGACACCTCGGCTCTCGAGGCCGCGACCACCTATCGCTACAAGCCGGCCCTTAAGAACACCCAGCCCGTCTCCGTGACCATGAACCTCATCATGGCTTTCAAGTACACGATCAAAGGTCCATGACCCTCGAGTCGGCGTTCGCCCATCCTGCGGCTCGGGCGGAGAGTTGTTCTGTGAAGACCTTGGCCCGAGAGTAAAGATCGCTGGCTGCGTCGTGGAGTATCCGAAGGGACACATCACCCTGGAATAGGCATCCTGGGGTCTGGGGCTTCCCGGGGACCGCGGGAGTTTCAGGCTGAAGTTCCGGAAGGATCAAGAGTAGCGCGGGGAGAAACCCTGGCGAGGCTGCGGGATGCAAACCTCTCTCGAGCCCTGTGCTTAGTTCGAGGGCGTCTGGATCAGCCGGAGAAGAATCGTGAGAAGGCCTGCGCCCAGTCCGACACTCAGTGCGATGCTCAGTACGATGGCCAGGAGGAGGAGGAGGAATTCCATGGAGGAGGTGGGTCCTTTCTTTTTCTGGGCGGGGGATTCGATTTCGGCGCCGCCCCCGGCGCCGTGAACGCTCCCCGGTCGACCTGGTCGCGGCATAATGTAAGGTAAATCACACGCAAAAGCAAACTTGGCCGTCTCGTCAAGGAACCGGCATCAGCCCGCCGGGCCTGGAGAATCCGCCCATTCATTCCACCGGCTGCCAAACTTCCGGCACCGGCGGGCTTTGTCTCAATCGCACTCGCCCCCCGCCCGGCGGCTGCGCCAAACCCGTGTCCAATCCAGCGTCCCGATCGGGTCCGGGCGAAGCCCGCAAATCCCCTTCGCGACCAAAAACCGGCGCGGGACGCGGGCCAGGGGCACCAGGTATCCCTGCTCCCGCAACGAAGCGTCGAGCGAAGCGAGCCCTGTCGCGATTCTGGACGGATCCCCCTCGCTCTCCAGTTCTACGAAGGCTGCCAGCATCGTCGGCGGAATGGAACGGTTCCACCGGATCATTTCCTGGAGGCGCAGAAGCGGGTCGAGGGTCGTGGAGAGCGAGGGCACAATGAAGAGGTGGAATTCCCGGCGGTCGAGTGCCCCGGAAAAGTCCGAGGCCCGGACGGCGTGAGGGAAGACCCGGCCGCCGCTCTTCGCAATCCGAGTCCCCAGTTCTTCCGCCAACCGCGCTGCCGGGCGATCCCCCTCCGGATAGATGAGATCCAGCCGGCCCAATCCCGCAGGGGTCGCCTCCGCCGGAGCGGGGGTCACGGCCATCCCCTTTTCGCCGGCCGCATCCACCAGAAGGGTGGCCGGCACCGATCCCAACTCCCCGGCCAGCGCCTGCGCCAGCGACCGGCGATCCAGCGAACGGACGAAGCGAAGGGCGGTGCCACCCCTCGAGAACGGCCCCGCGGCACGATTCAGCCCCAGGAGATAGACACGCCCCGCGGCGTGCGTGAAGACCCGGGCGAGGGAATCGGGAGAGGCCTTCTCCGAGGGTCCGAGCACCGCCAGGTCCAGGGAGCCGGTCGGGATCCGATCGCGCCCTGCGGCTTCGCCCCGCACGAAGGCGATCTCGTCCAGGTGCGGCAGGCCGTGGAAGTACTCCGGGTTGCTTCGCAGCACCACGAGCGAGGGCTTCGGCGTCCCCCAGATCTGGAAAGGGCCGATTCCCTCCACGTCCTCGCCGAAGGCGGAAATCCCCAGGGCAGGGTGCGCCAGCCGGGCCGGAAAGTTTCTCAACGGCCGGCGCAGCGCGACGCGCAGCGTCAGCCCGTCCTCCAGAACCAGCCCCGAGACGTGGGGAGACTTCCCCGCGCGGGCTTCCTCGTAGCCCTTCACCGGCTCCAGGAGCCACGCGTCAGGTGAATCACTCGCGAGGATCAGCTTCTCCCAGGAGGCGACCACGTGGCGCGCTTCCAGATACCGCCCGTTGGTGAACTGGGTCTCGGGCCGCAGGTGGAAGACCCACTCGATCCCGTCCTGAAGCATCTCCCATTGCAGCGCCAGCTCGGCCTCAATCCGCCCGGTGGCGTCCATCCGGGTGAGCCCCCGAAAGGCCAGGCCCCTCAGAAATCGATCACTGGAGGTGGCGAGGCGCGGCGCCGCCACGCTGGTGAAGGGATCCTCCAACGCGAACGTGCCTTCGCCTCCCTCCTCCGGAACGATCTCCTTCGCAGGAGGTTCGGGCAAAGGCTTCTCGACCGGCGCGGAGCCGGGCGTTGATTGAACCGGCGGTCCTCCCGCGCGGTGACAGCCTGCGGAGGTGAGGATCAGCCCCGCCGCCACGAAGACCGCGGCGGCCGAGAGACGGCGGCACGCGGGAGCCGGCACGTCCATCAGGCTACTTCCTCGATTTCCAGGAATGGGTGACCACCATCAGGGCCGGGAGGGTCGTGAGCGAGGTGATGAGACACGTGATGGAGCCGATGACGCAGACCAGCCCCATGGACTGGAGACCGGGATAGTTGGACAGCCCGACGGTTCCGAAGCCGGCCACGTTGCTGAGCGCCGCCATGACCACCGCCTTGCCGGTCTCCAGGAGCCCCTCGGGGTTGTCGAGCCCCTCCTGGGAGATGCGGTGGATGATGTGGATCCCGTAGTCAATGCCGACCCCGAGGATCATGGTGGTCACGAAGGCGTTGACGAAATTCATCTTGATGCCCAGCGCCTGCATTCCCGCCAGCATCCAGACCACTCCCAGCACGATCTGGATCATGGCGAGGGTCGTGAGCCACCCGCTGCGGAAGTCCAGCCACAAGAGGACCGTGACGAGCGCCAGCCCCAGCAGCACCGCCCGCCAGGCGTCCCGCCGGAAGATCCGCCGCATCTCGGTGCTGGCCACGTTCACCCCGGTGATCTCGATGCCGCGCTCCGGTTCGTTGATGGCCTGCACCAACGCGGCCGGTGCGTGGCGCTTCGCGGTCATGTCCGCCGGGAACAGGTAGGTCACGGTGCGGATCCGCCCCCCTTCCATCTTCACATAGCGGCTCACGAAGGGGTCCAGCCCCGCCGCCTGGAGGTCCCTGAGCGTCATGGGCCGGGAAGGGCTCAGCGTGGCGGGAAGGCTCTTCAAGTATTTGTTGTAAATCCCCTCGCGGAACCCGTTCTCCCTGAGCGCCGCCTCGAACGTGGTCTCGATGCGCCGCAGGTTGAACGGACCCTGGGCCCCCGCCTTGAGGGCCTGAAGGATCGTCTCCTGGTCCTGCCGCGCCGGCAGATAAGTCAGGATCGACTCGTACCCCAGGAGCGTGCGGTTGGTCACGAACGTCTCCAGCTTCCGGTTCACCTCCCGATTCTTGTCCAGGACCTCGTCGGCGTCGCGCCCCTCACAGACCACCATCATCGGGTTGAACGCCGCCCCGAAGCGCCGGGCGATTCTCTCCTGGATCAGGATCCCCTTGTTGTTCGGGGACCGCATCTCCTGGACGTTGTCACTGAACTGCACGTGAGTGGCCATGAACGCCGCCACGACCGTGATGAGAGCCGAGCCCGCGACGACCGGCCAGGGATGGGCGGTGCTCCAGGTCATCATCTTCTGGATCCCGAAGGAGTGCAGGTAGAGCTTTTTCGAGACGTCCTTGCGACGCGGGCGCCCCTCGTTCCAGGCGATCATGGCCGGCAACAAAAACAGGATGGCCACCAGGCACAGGAGGATTCCCGAGCCCACCAGAAATCCGAAGTCCTTCAGTCCCTTGTACTCGGTGACGCACATCGCGTAGAAGGTACCGGCGGATGTGATGGCACCGGTGAAGACCCCGAAGGCTGTGTTGCCCATCATCAGGGAGAGGGCTTCCTCCAGGGTCTTGCCGGCCTGGCGCTCCTCCACGTAGCGGGCGTACATCACGATGGTGAAGTCGGTCCCGAGCCCCATGAGCATGGCCCAGAACCCCGTGGTCGCGGAGTTGATGTGCCCGAGCCACAAGTACGCCACGGCGAGGGTGAGGAACTGCCCGACGAGGAGCGGCACGGAGGAATAGAGGATCGCGCCGAACCGCCGATAGCAGAAGGCGTAGAGGCCCACGATGACGAGGAAGGAGAGCGTGCCGTTGCGTGTCATGTCCTGGCGGATCAGGTTGTTGTCCTCCAGGGCGATGACGTACCCGCCCCCGTAGGACACCTCCGGCGCCCCGGCGCTGTCGGGATCGTCTCTTACCAGGTCCTGCCCGGCCTCCTGCTCGGCCCGGCGAACCTTCTCCATCAAGATTTTGGTGAAATCCACGTCCTGGGGAGGCTTCACCGGCTTGGCGATCAGGAGCAGGGCCCCGCCGTCGGGCGACAGGTAATAGCCGCTTTCGAGATCCACCTTGAGGGCGCCCTTGCTGCGCAGGACCTCCTTCAGCAGCAGGGGACTGATCCAGAAGGGATCTTCCTGGAGGATTTTCTTGACGACGAACGAGGAGGGGCCCGAAAGCTGCTCCGCATTCTCTTTCACCCGCCGGCGGATTCCCTCGTCGCTGAAGCGTGCCTCCAGCTCCGGCAGTTTGTCCGGCGGAAGAAAGAGAAGCTCGTTCTTCCGGAAGAACTCGAAGAAGGGCCCGGAAGTGTCGAGGCGATGCTCCACGTACCGGATGTCGGGAATGCGCTGAAGCCGCGCCGCCATGGCGTCGGCGAACTCCTGGAGATCGTCGGCGTTTTGCCCCCGCTTCGCCTCGAGGACCACCAGCAGATAGTCCAGACCGCCGAAGTCCTTCAGGGCGTTTCGAAACGTGTTGATGGGGCGGTTTTCCCGCGGGAGAAGGGCGAGGACGTCGCCGTCCAGGGTGAGGTGGCTCCC
>Ga0247727_10019398_pt1 | contig 10542 bp, 8 predicted proteins | sample WisWelCaveWW1625_FD_202498 | JGI IMG/M metagenome (GOLD analysis project Ga0247727, IMG submission 202498) | Biofilm microbial communities from Wishing Well Cave, Virginia, United States - WW16-25 | ecosystem: Environmental > Aquatic > Deep subsurface > Groundwater > Cave microbial mat | place...
ACCGCGCACATCCTCAACGCAACGCAGCGCGGCGACGTACCGGTCGTACTCGGCGCGGCTACCGGTGTTGCGGAAGTTCTCGACGAGACCGATGTACCAATCGCGGAACTCGCGCTCGCGACGATGCCAGTCCGGCAACGCGCGGCGCAGCCAGCGCATACGTTTGAGGAGGTTGAGTTGCCACTTCTTCGGCGAGACCTTGAATCGCCAGTTCCGGCCGAAGAGGACGAACTCAGGCCGGTTGAGATGCTGATAGATCATCTTGTCGCCGCGTTCGGGATCGACGTGATAGCGATGCCGGTCGCGCCGCGTCTTCTCTTCGCTGGTCAGCAAATGCGCGACGTACACCTCGTCCTTGATGATCATCGCCTTGTGGAGATTCCAAATCACGGCCTTCGTCGCCGCGTAGTCGAATTCGCCGGTATCCTGCGCGTGGACGCGCGTGACGAGATCGAGGTACTGCTTGGCGTAATCGCCGGTACCGAACTCGATGAGGTCGTAAAGCCGCCATACGAGATCGCGTGCGGTCTGCTCGCCGAGGTTGATGGTCTGCTCGCTGCGGCGCACAAGCTGAGCGAAGTCCAACGCCCACCGGCGACCGACCCGGTGATTGCGCTTCAACACATCCAGGCGCTCGGCGATGAACTCGGCGTACGTCTCACGCAGTTCGTGCCGGGAGGCGAGTTCGGGATCGTACACGAGCTTCCGGCCGAGATGGAACGCCTTGATGTTCGTGTCGGCGGCGCTGCGGAGAATGTCTTGCAGCGCGCCCTCGATGCTTTCCAGTGTGAGCGGCATTACGCCGCGTTGGAACGCCATCCCGAGCAACACGACGTTGGCGTAGAGTTTCGTGCCGAGGAAATGTTCGCTGATGCCGGCCACGTTGAGGCTGATGTAATCGGCCGACTTCGTGTGCCGCTTCAGCGTGTCCTCCAATTCGGCGAGGTTGAAATCCTCCTTGCCAAGGAGCGTCGCGATGGTCGGGGTCTTGAAGAGATTGATGACGGCGACCGTGCGTTTCGTGCTGGCGACGCGCTGGTGGCCGGCTGGATCGATGCTGCGGACGGCTTCCAGCGGATCGATGCCCATCAACAAATCGGCTTTGCCGTAAGGAATGAGCGGCGAAGTGTGATGGCCGTCGCGCGAGAATGTGATCTCGGAGAACACGCCGCCGTTGCGAATCGCGAGGCCCTTCTTGTCACAGAACACGACGTCGAATCCCTGCCGCAATCCTGCGCGGACGATGGCGGCCGTGCACACGCCGATGCCCTGACCGCCGATGCCGGCCAGATAACAGTGCCATGCGTCGTCGAACGTCATCAGCGTCGGCAGCGGAATGTTGCTGAGATCGATGTCATCGATCGGCGTCGGTGGTTTCTGTTTGCGGACGACGGTGATCTGCTCGAACGACGGACAGGCATAAATCTTCGTGCACGCAGTGTCGGCCACGCACCACGAGAGGTCGGTCTGAATCTTCGCGCCGAACGGCGTCTCGGTGATCGTCAGTCCCGGGCAGCCGGTCGCCATCGTGCATTCGAGGCAATACTCGCAGACCTCCGGGTTGATGTTGACGTGGCGTTTCTCGCGGAGGAAACCAAGTTCGCTCAACTCGGCGCGTTCGCGGGCCGATTCCCGCCGGTGGTACGTGATGCCGCATTCCTTGTCGGCGACGACAACCTTCACGCCGTCGGCCAACACGGTTTGTTCGAGCGTCGCGCGCCACGTTTCCCGGTAAGCGGGGTTGGCGCGCACGACCGGCACGCCTTCACCGAGCATTGCCTCGACGACGCGATCAATGCTTTGCCGGTAGGTCGATTCGCCGACGATGTCCACGTCCATGCCCGGGGTCGGTTGGTGGCCGGTCATGGCGGTGGTTTGATTGTCGAGAATGACGTACGTGATGTCTTGGCCCTGTTTGAGCGCGTTGGAAATGCCCAACATGCCGGAATGGAAGAACGTCGAGTCGCCGAGAAACACAACCTGCTTATTCGTGATAAACGGATCGATGCCGGCCCCCGTGCCGCCGCCGAGTCCCATACCGGAATAATTGTGCATCAGCGGTTTGGTTGGCTCGTAGAGCAACATTGTGTAGCAGCCGGTATCGCCATGGAACACGAGGTCAATCGGCCCGCGCTTGTGCGCGCGTTTCATGTAGCCGGCATCCATGAACTGCTTGCGCATTTCGAGGAACACGCTCGCGCTGTCCCGATGCGGGCAACCGGGACAGAAGGTCGGCGTGCGGACCGGTATCTTCACGTCGAACGAGGCCGTCTCGTGCAATAGTTCGACCGCGCAATCGATGCGCTCCTCGTCGAGCGTAAGATTCGGGTCGTGGAAAAAACGGGCGAGCGGCGCGAGGCGTTCGACGAGAATGCTCGGGTTCAGCCCCCGCGTGGCCGGTATGCCGTGCAGGCCGGCGGGAAACTCTTTGCCCCAGACGTTCGTACGATTGGCGGCGGTGGCGTTTTGGTTGAGCTTGCCGACGATGTCGGCGATTTGCTCTTCCATGAAACTGCGGCGTTCCTCGACGACGAACACGCTGCGAACCTGTCTCGTGAATTCCTCGACGAGCTGCGGATCGACCGGGTAACTGATGCCGAGCTTGAGGATCGGCACTTGGTCGGCGACGCCGAGTTGGCGCAGCGCGTTTTCGAGATAGCAGAAGCCGAGGCCCGACGCGACGAAACCGATCTCGGCGCGCCACCGGGGATTGTCGCGGCCGTTGACGATGCGGTTCACACCGAGGCGGCGCGCGGCGGTCCAGAGTTTTGCGAACCGGGCTGGGAACTCTTCTTCCCGCCGCCACGTGCGCGGCGGGAGCAGGACAGTGTTGTCGAAATCGATGCGCGCGGTGTCGAGCGTGAACTGCCGGGTGGTGTTGATGTCGGGGTAATGGTTCGGGCGCAACTTCACTGAGCCGCCGCCGTCGGCCTGGTTCGTCGTGACGATGTAGGCGACGAACAAATTCGCTTCCCGCGAAAGTTTGAAGCCAAGGTCGATCCAATCCTTGAGTTCCTGGATCGTGCTCGGTTCCATTACCGGCATGTACATGTGCCGGCAGAGGAACCGCGAATCGGCCGGCACCTGCGTCGAGTCGCTCCACGGATCGTCGCCGACCGCGACGAGCGCGCCACCGTCGGGATGCGCTCCGGCGAGGTTGCCGAGCGCAAGCGCGTCGCTGGCGACGTGGAGGCCGACGGATTTCATCGCGCAAATGCCGCGCAACGGGCCCATCTGCGAGCCGTTGAGCATCGCCGCGCCGAGAGCTTCGTTGTTGGCGATGGTGGCGCGGATGCCCTTTTCCTTGAATAGGGGCGCGACCAGTTCCATCGCATCGAAGAAGCCGGCAATCGGCGAACCCGGATAGCCGGTCAGCAAGTGCGTGCCGCCGTCCGCTTCGAGGGCGCCTTTGATGAGAAGCTCGTTGCCCGTGAAGACCTCGGCGCCGCCCTCCTTGAGGAAACGTGGGTCAACCTTCATGAATTCTTGTAACGTGAATCAGGCTAACATAGAATCCCCGGCCATGCAAAGCTCGAAAGCGCTGCGATTGCTCCTGTGGGCCGGGTTGGCGGCGCTGTTGATCGGTTGCGCCTCGAACAAGCCTAAAGTCACACTGCGCTTTCACGAACAAGTCAGCGCCGCGCTGCCGGAACCGCGCGCGATGGAGGTAGAAGTGCCGGCCACGGAGCAGAAGCTGACGATCAGCCCGTACCCGGTGCTGTCCGAAAAAGATGTGCTCGAAGCCCGGTTGTATCCGACCGCCGGGGGCAACGCCGTCCAGTTGCGCTTCGATCTGCACGGCACGAATCTCCTCAACGAACTGACCACCCGCGCCCGCGGCCAGTATGTGGTTGTCTTCCTCGACGCGCGGCCGATCGCCGCTGTGTTGCTCGAGCAAATCATCAGCAATGGCCAGTTTCTCCTCGAAGGCGACTTTTCGGACGACGAGGCGCAGAAACTTGTGGACGACCTGAACAAACTCGCCGGTCGCCCCCACGATACCGGCGATGTCCGTCACGCGCCTTGAGAGCGATCGTCGCCGGCATCCTCCTCGTCGCGGCCGAAGGGCGCGCGTTTGATCTCTGCCTGCCGACAGCCAACAATGCTTTGCTCAAGCCGGGAGGCGACGCGGAGTTCTTCCAGCCGACCCTCGAAGGCACGGTCGAGTCCGGCATGTTCGGTTGCGTGCGAAACGACGGCCGCAAGTTTCACGAGGGCGTTGACATCAAATGCCTGAAACGCGACCGGCGCGGTGAACCCCTCGATCCCGTTCACGCCGTCTCCGATGGCCGCGTCGCGTTCATCAACACCAAACCCGGCAACTCGAACTACGGCCGGTACGTCGTCCTCGAACACAACTGGGACGGCATCCAGGTCTTCACGCTCTACGCCCACCTCCGCGCCATCGCCGATGGGCTTGTCATTGGCCAAGACGTGAAAAAGGCGCACGTCCTCGGCACGCTCGGTCACTCGACGAACACTCGCGACCGCATCCCGGCCGAGCGCGCGCACCTGCATTTCGAAATCAACTTCATGCTCAACACAAACTTCCGCCTCTGGTATCCGAAACGCGATCCCGATGCGCCGCCGTTCGGTAATTTCAACGGACAGAATTTCATCGGCATCGATCCCGCCGCAGTCCTGCGCGCGTACGCCGCCAACTCCAAACTGAATTTTGCCGACTACATGGCGCGACAGCCGGTCGCCTTCACCGTCGTCGTGCCGGCCCGGCCCTACTCGTGGCTCGCGTTGCATCCCGAACAATTGCCGGCCCGCGTGGTCGCCGACGGCGCCTACGAGCTGAGCGTGACCGGCTACGGTTTGCCGGTGCGGATCGAATCGGCCGCCGACACCGGCGGCTCGCGCCGACCGGCGTTACGAATGGTCAAAGCAGCGGAACTGGCCCGCACGAATTGCCGGGGCCTCGTCCGGCAGGGCAAACGCGGCTGGGAATTGAGCCAGCGCGGTCGCGAGTGGTTGGAGATTCTGACGTACGTGCCGTGACCGGACTTAGCGCGCGGCGGGCGCTTCGCACTCACGGAATGATTCGACGGCTTCCGGGACGCTGCCGTAACAATCGAACTTGACCTTGCCGGCGACGAGGCCGGCCACCGTGCGGATCGAAGGCGCAAGCCCGGCAAACTTGATGTCGCCGCCCAGCGTGCGCGCGTAGGCCATGAATTCCATCAGCTCGCGCAGTTGCGTGCTGCCGATGTAGCCGACGCGCTGGCAATCGAGGACGATGCGGGCGCTGCGTTCGTGCATCGAGCGGCCGATGGTGACTGCGAGGTTGGGGAAGCTGAGTTGCTCGACGGCCCCGGCCAGCGTGAGGACTTCGACGCCGTTGAGCGGGCAACTTTCGACGTGTAGCTCGTGCATCATGGCCGGTTGCTTCCCTTCCCAAAGCAACGCTTGTGCCCCCGGCTCCGACACGCTGCCGGCCGAGTCGTCCGCACAAAAATGCAACGCCGCGCTCACATCTTTGCGCGGCTTGGCTCAATGCCGGTCACTTCTGCAGCGCACCGGCGGCGCAGCGGAAGCCAATCGCGTCCGACCGGCTGAGTCGCCCGAGTTCAGCGCGTTTTGCCGCGGTGTCTTTCCAGGAACCGCCGCGCACGATGGCCGTGTCGCGAGATGGCGTGGTCGCCGTCCATTCGCTGACGCCGGCCACAACGCCGGCCACGCCGGCAGCGCTCTTGTCGGTTGCGTCGGCGTACACCGCCGCCCACTTGCCGGGCTTGACGATAGCGGGTGCGCCGGCAGCGGCGCGTTCCCATTCCGCCTCCGTCGGCAGACGTTTGCCGCGCCACGACGCGTAGGCGACGGCATCATACCAATCCACGCCGAACATCGGCGCGTCCTCGCTGATGGCGCGTTGTTCAACGGCTTGGCGAATCGCGTCCCATTGCGGCGGCCGGTAGTCACGGCGCGGTGTGCGCGGGTCGGGCGTGAACTTGGCCGTGCCGGCGGCGACCGCTTCGGCGAATTCCCGGTATTGGCCAATGGTGACTTCGTACTTGTCCACGGCGATGCTCGCCCCGCTCGGAGCGGGGCCGGCCACCGTGACGGCGCTGCCGAAATCGGCGGGCCGCGTCAGCGGCCGGTGGGAGAGTGTGTTGCGCACGATCAACGCCGCGACGCCGGCCACGATGAGAACGCTGATGGCGCCGGCAATCCACTTCGTCTTGCGCGGCGCGATTTTTGCCACGCGCGGTGGCGGCGGCGCGGCCGGCGGGTACAGCGTGTGGTCAAGTTGCTCGGCCGCCTCGGCCAACTCGACCAGCGACGCAAACGGTTTGCGATCGTGCGCGCCGACCATGCGTTCGACGAGTTCGGCGACCGGCTTGGTGACCGGCGCGATTTCGTTGGCGAGCGCGCCGACGATAAGGCCGAGCGCGAGGATGTCATCCTGCGCTGAGTTGCTCGGGGCGGCGTCTTCGGGTTCGATGTTGGTGAGTTTCACCTCGCCGAGGGAGTTCGTGAGCATGTTGCGGATCTGCGGCGGCTGATGCGGGAAGTTGCGTTGCCAAAGGAAATGCAGCGCGCGAGCCACGCCGGCAATGGTGACCAGCAACCGATGTTCGTCCACGCTCGCCCCGCTCTGAGCGGGGCCGGCATCCTTCCGCAGAAACGCGGCGAGCGGCAGGCCGTCCATCAACTCGTGCGCAGAGAAGTGGATGCCGTCCGCGTGGCCGGCTTCGTAAAGGGTGACGATGTACGGATGAACGAGGGCGGCGGCGGCGCGCGTTTGTTCGTGGAACTGATCCACGTGACCGGGCTGCGCGGCGATTTCCGGGGCGAGAACTTTGAGCGCCACAGGCCGGTGGACGGTGGTCTGCCACGCGCGGTAGATGCGACCCCACCGGCTTTGGCTGATCGGGTCTTCCACGCGATAGGCGCCAAGCACGCGGCCGGTCAACGGATCGGGTTGGGCGGTCGGTTCGGTCATGGGCGGCCCGGCGGCGTCAACGGCGGAGCGAGCGCGAGCAACTCCGGCGGCATGGCGGCGACGTCTTGCAATCGTCCCCGGTAAAATGTGCGCACGACGTAGCCGGCAAACTGCGCCGGCGGCAGCGGATAGCGAATGGCGAAACTCTTCGAGCTGAAATTCTCCCACGCCGGGATGCTCATCCAGAATGGATCGAGAGCGGGACGGGGTTGGCCGTTGCCGTCGAAGCCGAAGATCTGGATGCTGATGGCGACCTGCGTCGGATCGAGGGCGCGTTCGGCAATCTGCGCTTTGACGACGAGGTTGAGCGTGAGATGGGTGGCGGCATCGGTGCGCTCGACGCGCGTGATGCGGATCATCCGGTCGAGGACGGTCGGCGTGACCGCAGCCGGTACGGTCATGGGTGTGGATGCCGGCGGCGGCGCGACGACGGCCGGCGCCACCGGCCTTGGCGTGTCTGCGGGCTCTTCGGCCGGCAGAAGAAAACTGCTGCGCTCGCCGGCAATCTTGCTGGTGTCGTGGGGCCGGCGGGTCGCGACGATTTGGGCAATGATGAGCGCCTGGCCGATGATGCTGCCGGCAATGATGGCGGCGGCGGCGGCAAAAATTGGGTCGGGGCGCCGGCGTTGCCGGGTCGGTTCGTGGACGATTTCGAAGCGGAGGCGGACGGCGCCGACTTCGAGTTCGTCGCCGGTGGCGAGGCGTTGACTGCGCGTGAGCTGGCCGTTGACACGGACGGCGACGGGAGTCGCGGAGCCGGCTTCGAGTTCGCGCACGTAGTAACCGTCGTCGCGGCGCTCGATGGCGGCGTGCCGGTCGCGGACGCCGTTGTCGAGGAGGCGCAATTGGCAGGCGGTGTCGCGCCCGATGAACGCGAGCGGCTCCTTCGTGACGAACGGCGCACGTGACGGCGCTTGGCCCTGGAACAAGAGTCGATACATGCCGGAATCGGCAACGATGATAACACAGTGGAGCGGGCGACAGCGAAGGGTTTCGTGTGGATATTCGGGGCCGGCATGGCTAGGATGCCGGGCGATGGAGTTGCGCTGCCAGAACTGCGGCCACCGGATCCGCCTCGACGAGAAGAAAACGGGCTACGAATTTGAGTGTCCCTCGTGCGGGGTGATGATGGTGGTGCCGCGACGGGCGACGATCGGGCACGAGCCGCGGCCGACGCAGAAGACGTTGAAACGGGTGTTCGATCCGATCCCGAAGCCGGTGGCGTATCTGGCCGGCACGGTGATCGCGTTGATCCTGACTTCGCCGTTTTGGATTTATGGATTGCGCGAATCGTTTTCGCGCAATCCGCCGTTGATCAGCCAGGACACGGAATCGTTTACGGTCCCACCGCCGTCCACCAACACGGTCGAGCCGCTGTTGACTGCGCCGACGTCGCCCTCGACATCGCTCGACCAGTTTCACGGCGCGCGGTTGGAGGCGACGCGCGACGACGTGGAGCGGCGGTTTGGGTTGCGACTGCAGAACACGCGCGGCATGGTGCCGGAAATCTACGAAGGCTCGCGCGTCGGCGACATCGAGCAGATCACCGCGCACTTCTACCAGAACGTGCTGAAGGAATTCACAGTGGTGCTTCGCGAAAGCCGGACGCCGCCCGATGAAGCCGAGCGACAATTGATGGAATTGTTCGGCGAGCCGGTCGAACACAACGTCACGGAGACCGAGAAGAGCGCGTCGCTGTTGAACAGCGGGTTGCCGGTGACTCTCGGAGCCGGCAAGAGCGAGGGCGGCGTAGCCGGCAAGCTCGCGGCGTTTCCGCTGCAACGCACGTTGACGTGGACGGACGCGGTCAATCGCGTCGATGCGACGGTGTACTATTCGTCCACGAACGCGTCGGATGTCGCATCGATGGTCTCGGTCCACGTCAGCGCCGCGCATTGGCTGGAGTTGAACCGGCCCCAGATGCGAAGCATCCCGCCGCCGGGGGCCACCGGGGAAACAACGACGGCCGCGACGTCGACGACGGAAACGCCGACGAAATTCTTTCCGTAGCGGCCGCTTACTCGTAGCCGCGGGGATGAACGCGATGCCATTGCCACGCGCTGTCGATGATCGTCTCAATCGAATCGAAACGCGGTTTCCAGCCAAGCACCTTGCGAATCTTCGTGGAGTCGGCCACGAGCTTCGGCGGATCACCGGCCCGGCGGGCCTTTTCGATGGTCGGGATCTTGTGGCCGGTGACCTTGCGGGCAGCCTCAATGATCTGACGAACGGAGTAGCCGTCGCCGCTGCCGAGGTTGAACACGTCGCTCTTCTCGCAATTGAGTGCAAGCATGTGGGCGTGGGCGAGATCGATGATGTGAATGTAATCGCGGACGGCGGTGCCGTCGGGTGTCGGGTAATCGGTGCCGTACATTTCGACGGCCGGCGATTGACCGAGCGCGACTTTGAGGACGTTGGGGATGAGATGCGTCTCGTGCCGGTGATGTTCGCCGAACTGTTTGGAAGCGCCGGCCGCGTTGAAGTACCGGAGGCACACGGCGGTGAGCCCATGCAGCCGGGAATGCCAGTCGAGGACTTTCTCGAACATCAACTTCGATTCGCCATACGGATTGATCGGCGCTTTCGGCAACTCCTCGTGGATGGGCACCGTGGCCGGCATGCCGAAGATGGCGCACGTGGACGAGAACACGAACTTCTTCACGCCGGCCTGGAGCGTGGCCTCGGCGAGGTTGATGGCGTTGCCGGTGTTGTTGTGGAAATACTTGCTGGGGTTGGCCATGCTTTCCGGCACGAGGGCATTGGCGGCGAAATGCATCACGGCATCCGGTCGCGCGTCCGCCACGGCGCGAAACAGAAACGGCCGGTCGGCGAGGTCGCCTTCGATGAACGTCGCGCGCCCGTCCACGGCGCGCCGGTGCCCTTCGCTGAGGTTGTCAAAGATGACGACCTCGTGGCCGGCGTTGAGGATTTCCTCGCAGCAGATGCTGCCGATGTAGCCGGCGCCGCCGGTGACAAAAATCTTCATGGCCGGCGGATGCTACCCGCGCCGTGGCCGGCAGGCAAGACATTGCGCGTGATTGCCAACGGCGCGCCGGTCTGCTACGTTGTGCGCGATGAAGAAGAAAGGCAAGACGGCCCGAAAGTCGCACAAGATGTTGTTCGGGATCGGCCTCGACAACAAGGACGGCCACACCCGCATCACGCGCGGCGAGAACTTCGAGCTGTTCGGCGGCAGCGACGAGACGCACACCACGATGCAGGAAAAAGCCGTCAAGATGAACGAGCAACTCAAGCGCCGCGGCCAGACGCTCGACACGGTGAGCCGGGAAGAATTCTACGAAATCGCCGACCGCGTCGGGTTGCCGCTCATCGATTCACACAAGGCGCGTCGCAGCAACTAGCAGTGTCGCATCGAAGCATGAAGAGCTGTTGGGTCTCAGGGTTTCTCGCGGTCGGACTCTGCACGAGTTCTTTCGCGCAACAATCCCGCATCACTCCGCCGCGCAATCTCACCGCGACCGGCGTCTCGACCTCGGAGATTGATTTGGCGTGGACCGATGCCTCAAACAACGAGACCGGTTTCCGCGTGGAAAGCGCGACCTCCTCGCGCGGGCCGTGGTCGTTGCTGGTCA
>Ga0247727_10019399_pt1 | contig 10541 bp, 9 predicted proteins | sample WisWelCaveWW1625_FD_202498 | JGI IMG/M metagenome (GOLD analysis project Ga0247727, IMG submission 202498) | Biofilm microbial communities from Wishing Well Cave, Virginia, United States - WW16-25 | ecosystem: Environmental > Aquatic > Deep subsurface > Groundwater > Cave microbial mat | place...
GGGGGGGGAGCGGGGGGCGCGGGGGGGGGGGGGGCGGGGGCGGGGGGGGGGCGCGGGGGGGCGGGGCCGGGGGGGGGGGGGGGGGGGGGGGGGGGGGGGGGCGACGGCGGCGCGCGGTACCGGGCGGCGGTCGCGCGGGAGAGCCGGTTCTTCAACGCCCACCCCTATTTCGCCGCGCTGGCGATCGGCGCCGCGGCGCGCGCCGAGCACGACGGGGAGAGCCCCGAGCGCGTCGCCCGGCTGCGGGAAGCGCTGTGCGGGCCGCTGGGCTCGGTGGGCGACCGGCTGTTCTGGGCCGGCTGGCTCCCGGCGTGCGCGGCGCTCGGCGTGGTGCTCGTCGCGGCGGGCGGCGGAACCTGGGCCGTCGCCGTGTTCCTGGCGTTGTACAACATCCCGCACGTCGCCTGCCGGGCCTGGGCGCTCCAGGCCGGGTGGGCGCGCGGGCTGCAGGTGGCCGCTGCGCTCAACACGCTGCCGTTGCGCACCGCGCTGGCCTGGGCCGGACCCGTCGCGGCGTTCAGTCTCGGCCTCGCGCTGCCGGTCGCCTTCGCGTGGCAGCTGCACGGCGCCGGCACCGAGGTATGGGCCTGGGCGGGGGGCGGGGCCGTCGCGTTCGCGGTCGTGGTGCGGCTGATCCGGCGCGTCAGCGGGGTCGCGGTCGCGGCCACGCTGCTCGGCCTCACCTGGGTCGCCGGAGTGGTGCTGTGGTGAAGGAGGCCCAGGTGCCGATCGTCAACCAGCTGGGCCTGCACGCCCGGCCGGCGGCGGAGTTCGTCAAGGTGGCGGGCCGGTTCCGGTCGTCGGTCACGGTGTCGAAGGACGGCATGGAGGTCAACGGCAAGAGCATCATGGGCATGATGATGCTGGCGGCGGAGAAGGGGAGCAGCCTGTCGCTGCGCGTCGAGGGCGACGATGCGGTCGAAGCGATGGCCGCGCTCGAGGCGCTCATCGCCGCGGGATTCGGCGAGGACTGACGTGGCGCGGCGCGTGGTGCGGGGCATTCCGGTTTCGCCCGGCGTGGCGGTCGGCCCGGCGCTGGTGTGGCGCTGGGAGGTGCCCTCGGTGCCCGACCGGCCGATCGGTCCCGGCGACGTCGAGCGCGAGGTCGCGCGGCTGCGCGCGGCCCTCAGCGTGTCGAAGGAGCGGCTCACCGCGGTGCGGGCGCGGGCCGCCGAGCGCGCCGGACCCGAGGAGGCGCGGATCTTCGACGCGCAGGTGCTCATTCTCGAGGATCCCGATCTGGTGGGCGGCGCCGAGCGGCTGATCCGCGAAAACCACTTCTCGGCCGAGCGCGCCTTCGAGCTGAAGCTCCTGGAATGGAAGGGCCTGTGGATGACGGCGGGCAGCACGCTGCTGCGCGACCGCCTGATCGATCTCACGGACGTCGAGATCCGCGTGCTCGCCCACCTGCTGGGCGTGGACGAGCCCGACATCACCGCCGAGCACGACGGGCCGGTGGTGCTGGTCGCGCGGGACCTCACGCCGTCGCTCACCGTGCAGCTCGACCGCGAGGCCGTGCTCGCGATCGCGTGCGAGCAGGGCACCCGCACGTCGCACGCCGCGATCCTCGCCCACTCGATCGGCATCCCCGCGATCGTCGGGTTGCCCGACGTGCTGGGCGCCGTGACGACGGGGCAGCTGGTGGCGCTGGACGGATGGACCGGGGTGCTCCGGATCGAGCCGTCGCCGGACGAAATCGCCGCGACCCGATCGCGCGACGCGCGGCTGCGGGCCCACGCGCGGGAGCTCGAGGCCGGGGCGGATCAGCCGGCCGTGACGGCGGACGGCGAGCCGCTCACACTGCGCGCCAACCTGGATCTGCCCGAGGAGCTGGCGGCCGCCCGCCGCGGCGGCGCCGACGGCGTGGGGTTGCTGCGCACCGAGTTCCTGGTGGTCGGGCGCGGGCGCATGCCCACCGAGGACGAGCAGGCCGCCCTGTACCGCCGCATCGGCGAGGCGTTCGCCGGCCACGACGTGGTGGTGCGCACGTTCGATCTTGGGGGCGACAAGTTCCCGGCCACGTTCCGCGCGATGGCCGAGGGCAACCCCTTCCTCGGCTGGCGGGCGATCCGGGTGTGCCTGGACCAGCCCGAGGTGTTCCGGCCGCAGGTCCGCGCCATCCTGCGCGCGGCGGCCACGACCCGTCTCAAGTTGATGATCCCGCTGGTGACGACGGTGGAGGAGGTCGACGCGGTCCGCGCGCTTGTGGAGGAAGAGCGCGCCGCGCTCCGCGCGTCGGGCGTGGAAGCGGCGGAGTCGCTGCCGGTCGGGGTCATGGTGGAGACGCCGGCCGCGGTGCTCGTGGCCGACCGGCTGGCCGAGGTCTCCGACTTCCTCTCGGTCGGGACCAACGACCTGGTGCAGTACACGCTGGCGGTGGATCGCGGCAACGCGCGGCTCGCGGCGCGGTTCACGCCGCATCACCCGGCCATCCTGCGCTCGCTGGCCGAGGTGCGCGCGGCGGGTCGGGCCGCCGGCATCGAGGTCTCGGTGTGCGGCGAGATGGCCTCGGATCCGCTCTCGATCTACCTCCTGCTCGGCCTCGGCTACCGGGTGCTGTCGGTGGCCGCGCCCAGCCTCCCCCTGGTACGGTGGCTGGTGCGGCAGGTGCGTGTGCGTGATGCCGCGGCATGCGCCTTGCAATCGCTGCACGCCCGTACCGCCCAGGAGGTCACGGCCGCCGCGCGCGAGGCGCTCGGCGCGGTCGTGGATTTGCGCCTGCTGGAGCATGCGGAGTAGTTGCCCGGGGGGAACCCCGCGGCTAACTTGCGTCCTTTCCACCTCTTAGCTCAGGAAACGCTCTGGTGAGTTCGAACCGCCGCTGGGTGTTCACGTCCGAGTCGGTCACGGAAGGGCACCCCGACAAGATCGCCGATCAGATTTCGGACGCCGTCCTCGACGCCATCCTGGCGAAGGACCCCACCGCCCGTGTGGCCTGCGAGACCTTCGTGACCACCGGCATGGTGATCGTCGGCGGCGAGATCACGACGTCCACCTACGTGGACCTGCCGCAGTTGGTGCGGGGCACGCTCAAGGCCATCGGCTACACCGATGCGGCCTACGGCATCGGTGCCGACACCTGCTCAGTGCTGAACGCCATCGGCCGGCAATCCACCAATATCGCGATGGGCGTGGACAACGGCGGCGCCGGCGACCAGGGCATGATGTTCGGCTACGCCACCGACGAGACGCCCGAGCTGATGCCGCTGCCGATCCTCCTGGCGCACCGGCTGTGCGAGCGTCTGGCCGAGGTGCGCAAGACGGGCCTGCTCAACTGGGTGCGCCCGGACGGCAAGTCGCAGGTCACCGTCGAGTACGAAGGGGACCGCCCGGTGCGCGTCACCACCGTGGTGCTCTCGACGCAGCACAATCCCGACGTCACGCAGGAGCAGATCCGCAAGGACGTCATCAATCACGTGATCAAGCCCGTGCTCGGCGACTGGATCAAGGGCGGCGAGCCGGTCTATCACGTCAACCCGACCGGGATGTTCGAGGTGGGTGGCCCCCAGGGCGACGCGGGACTCACGGGACGCAAGATCATCGTCGACACCTACGGCGGCTTCGCGCGTCACGGCGGCGGCGCCTTCAGTGGGAAGGATCCGACCAAGGTGGACCGGTCGGCGGCCTACGCCGCGCGCTGGATCGCCAAGAACATCGTCGCCGCGGGCCTCGCCCGGCGCTGCGAGGTCCAGCTTGCCTACGCCATCGGCGTGGCGCAGCCGGTGTCCGTGCTGGTCCAGACGTTTGGCACCGGCACGCTCCCGGACGAGGTGATCGAGGGCGCGGTGCGCGAGCAGTTCGACCTCTCGCCCAAGGGCATCATCGAGGCGCTCGAGCTGCGCAACCCGATCTACCGGGCCACCGCGGCCTACGGCCACTTCGGACGCAAGTGCGAGAAGCGCCGGGTCGAGGGCCTCGCAGACGGCGAGCAGCGCGAAGTAGAGTTCTTCACCTGGGAGCGCACCGACCGCGCTGCCGAGCTCAACGAGACCGCCCAGCGTCTGGCCGGCGCGGCGCAGGGCGCGCGCCGCTAACCGAGGAGTCGCAGCCGATCATGACCGTCGCCACGAAGCACGAAACGCACGACGTGAAGGACCTGGCGCTCGCCGACGAAGGGCGCCGCCGCACCGAGTGGGCTGAGCGCTCGATGCCGGTGCTCCGGCTCATCCGCGAGCGCTTCACCCGGGAGAAGCCGCTCAAGGGCAAACGTCTCGCGGCCTGCCTGCACGTCACCAGCGAGACGGCGAACCTCGCCGCCACCCTGAAGGCCGGCGGCGCCGAGGTGGTGCTGTGCGCCTCGAACCCGTTGTCCACCCAGGACGACGTGGCCGCGCACCTGGTGCGCGATCACGGCATCCGGGTGTTCGCCATCAAGGGCGAGGACAACGAGACCTACTACGAGCACATCCGCGCGGCGCTCGAGTTCCGTCCCGACATCACCATGGACGACGGCGCCGACCTCGTCGGCGCCCTGCACATGATCGCGCTCAACCGCCTGGACGACCTGGCCCCGCCGGTACGGCGCTGGGTCGAGGGCCTGTCGGCCGACGAGCGCGCCGCGCTGCTCAAGGGCGTCATCGGCTCGACCGAAGAGACGACCACCGGGGTCATCCGCCTCGCGGCGATGGCGAAGGACGGCGTGCTGAAGTTCCCGGTCATCGCCGTGAACAACTCGCTCACCAAGCACATGTTCGACAACCGCTACGGCACCGGGCAGAGCACGGTGGACGGCATCATCCGCGCCACCAACCTGCTTATCGCCGGCTCGATCTGCGTGGTCGCCGGCTACGGCTGGTGCGGTCGCGGTGTCGCCAGCCGCCTGCGGGGCCTGGGTGCCAACGTGATCGTGACCGAAATCGATCCGGTCAAGGCGCTCGAGGCGCAGATGGACGGTTTCCAGGTGATGCCGATGGCGCAGGCCGCGCCGCTCGGCGACATCTTCGTCACGCTGACCGGCAATACCAGCGTGATCCGCGTCGAGCACATGCGCGCCATGAAGGACGGCGCCTGCGTGTGCAACAGCGGCCACTTCGACGTCGAGATCGACCTCAAGCACCTGGCCCAGGCCGCCAAGGGCCCGCGCGCGGTGCGCAGCTTCGTCGACGAGTGGATGCTCGACGGCAAGCGCATCTTCGTCCTCGGTGAGGGGCGGCTCATCAACCTCGCGTCCGCCGAGGGCCACCCGGCCAGCGTGATGGACATGTCGTTCGCCAACCAGGCGCTCGGCAGCGTGGAGCTGGTCAAGAACGGCGCGAAGCTCTCGAAGGACGTGCACAACGTACCGGCCGAGATGGACCGCGAGATCGCGCGGCTCAAGCTGGTTGCGATGGGCACCGCCATCGACGAGCTCACCCCCGAGCAGACGAAGTACCTGTCCAGTTGGGACGTTGGCACCTGATCCGAAGGGCTCGCAGATGGTCGAGGTGCGGGTCGCGCACCTCGGTCTCGACCGGAAGACCAACTCGCCGGTCGTGATCCTTCAGGAGAAGGGGGGCGAGCGGGTGCTCCCGATCTGGATCGGGCCCGGCGAGGCCCACGCCATCGCGATGGAGTTGGCCGGCGTGAAGTTCCAGCGCCCGCTGACCCACGACCTGCTCAAGCAGGTCATCGTGGGACTCGGTGCCGAGCTGCGCCGCGTGCTGATCACGACGGTCCGCGAGAACACCTACTACGCCGAGCTGCACCTGCACCGCGACGACGCGGTCGTACAGGTGGACGCCCGCCCCTCGGACAGCATCGCCGTCGCGCTCCGGCTCAAAGCGCCAATCTTCACCAGCCAGGAGCTGCTGGACCTGCCCGACACGCCGATCGTCGAAGCCCGGGAGGAAGGACCGTCGCTCGACGCCCAGGCCCTCCAGGACTACCTCAAGGATCTCGACCCTGAGGATTTCGGAAAGTTCAAGCCGTAGGGCGCGGCGGCTCGCCGCCGTGCTCGCGTTCCTCCCCGTCAGCCTGTTCGCCCAGAATCGCGAGCCGCTCGTGCTCGCGGGCCGGCTCGTGCGGGTCGGCGCGGCGGACTCGACGCCGCTCGCCGGCACCGTGCTGGCGCACCGCATCTCCGAGGCCGCGCAGGGAGCGGTCGATTCGGCCCGCACCGATGCGCGCGGGCGGTTCCGGTTCCGGATCGCCGCGCCCGAGAGTGGGGCCGTCTACGTCGTCTCGGCCCGCCATGCCGGGATCGGCTACTTCTCGCAGCCGTTCACGTCCGAGGCCCGCACCGGCGCCGACGCCATCACGCTCGCAGTCTTCGATACGGCCAGCGCGGGACCGCCGCTCGCGATCGCCGTGCGTCACCTCGTCGTCCAGGCGCCCGAGGCGGGCGGTGCGCGTCGCGTGCTCGACCTGACGCAGGTCCTCAACGCCGGCACGACGACCCGCGTGGCACGCGACAGCCTGACGCCGGTGTGGAGCGGCCGCCTGCCGGCGGGCGCCGAAGGCCCGGCGGCCGGCGCGGGCGACGTGCCGGCGAACGCCGTGCGCTTCGTGGACGGCCGGATCGAAGTGGCGGCGGCGTTCCCGCCCGGCCAGAAACAGATTGTGGTGACGTACACGCTCCCGGACGATGCGCGCGAGCTGGTGCTGAACGTGGATCAGCCGATCGGCCGGCTGGAGGTGCTGGTCGAGGACAGCACGGCCGCACCGGCCGGCGCGCTCCAGCCCGACGAGCCGCTCACGCTCGAGGGCCGGCGCTTCGCCCACTTCGCGGGCGGCGGTCTCGCGGCGGGAACGCGGGCAGCGGTGCGGTTCGGGCGCGACTCCCGCAGCCGCGGGCTGGCCGGCTGGCTCATCGTTGGCGCGGCGGCTCTCGCGCTGGCGGGCGGCGCGGTGCTCGCCGCGCGGCGCGCACGCCCCGCGCCGCTCTCGGAGGGTGCGGCCGCGAAGGCGCCCGGCCCGGCGGAGCTGCCGGACGAGCGCCTGCTCGCCGCGATCGTCGCGCTCGATGCGCGCTACGAGGGCCGCGAGGCCGCGGTGAGCCCGGCCGAATGGCTCGAGTATCAACGGCGACGCGCCGAGCTCAAGGCGGCGCTCGCCGCGAGGGTTGCGCGGGCCTAGCGCCCTCCCCATTTTCCTCCGCACAACTGCTGTCGCGAACGGGGATCTCGGAAGCTGGTGCAAACCCGGCACGGCCCCGCCACTGTAACGGGCAGGGACAATCGCGTCCCACCGCCGCTCACGAAGCCACTGGCCATGGGCCGGGAAGGCGAGCGCGCGGGCCCGGAGTCAGGAGACCTCACCGTTCGCTCCCCCACGAACCCCCTCGCGGGAGGGACGGTGCGCCTTCGTTCAGGTGTTTTCGGGCTGTGCATTGCTGCACTCACCGCGTGCGGCCCTCAGGCGACCCGCACCGCCGCGCCGTTCACCGACGCGTGGGGCCGCCCCGTCGCGACGGCACCTGCCGCGCGGCGCATCGTCTCGCTCGCCCCGGCCACGACCGAGCTGGTCTTCGCGCTCGGGGCCGGTGACCGCCTGGTCGGCCGCACCACCTGGTGCGATTGGCCGGCCGAGGCGCGCGCCGTACCGGACATGGGCAACGGGATCGGCCCGAACGTCGAGGCCATCGCGGCGACCCGGCCCGACCTCGTGCTGGTCTATCCCTCCGAAGGCAACCGGCCGGCGGTGGCGCAGCTCGAGCAGCTCGGCATCCGCGTTGCGGTGGTGCGCCAGGACGCGATCGCCGACTGGCGCGAGACCGCGCGCGCCGTCGCGCGGCTGCTCGATCGTGCCGCCGTGGCCGAGTCGTTGCTCGTGGAGTTCGACCGGCGGCTCGCGGCGGCGCGCGCCGCGCCCGCGCCCGATTCGCCCAGCGTGTTCATCGCCGTCGGCTCCAACCCGCCCTTCGCGATCGGCGCGGGGAGCTTCGTGTCGGAGCTGGCGGGGCTGGCCGGCGCCCGCAACGCGTTCGCGGACCTCGGCGGGCCAAGCGCGGTGGTGAGCCTGGAGGCGGTCGTCGCGCGCAACCCGGACCTCGTGCTGGTGCTGGGACCCGAGGAGATGGCCGCGGAGATCGCGCGCCGGCCGGGGTGGCGCGCGATTCCGGCCGTGCGCGAGGGCCGGGTGCTTGCGGTGGACGGCGGCGAGTTCAACCGCCCGTCGCCGCGCCTGCCCGACGCCGTGCGCGCGCTGGTCGCGCGGCTGACGGCGCATTCCGCGGCCAGCCCGGCGCGGTGAAGACGCTGTCGCGCGGCGGCTTCGTGGCCGCGCTCCTCATCGCCCTCGTCGGAGCCGCGATGCTGGGGCTCGGCGTGGGCGGATCGGGGCTCGGCGCCGGCGACGCGCTGGCCGCGCTCGCCGGCGGCGGCGACGCCACCGCGCGGGCCATCGTGTGGGAGCTCCGGGCGCCGCGCGTCGTCCTCGGCTTCCTCGTCGGCGGCTCGCTCGCGGTGTCCGGCGCCGCGCTCCAGGCGCTGGTGCGCAACCCGCTCGCCGATCCCTATCTGCTCGGCCTGTCCGGCGGAGCGAGTCTCGGCGCGGTGCTCGCCATCGTCGCGGGCGTCGCATCGCTGTGGGCCATGCCGCTCGCCGCCTTCGTCGGCGCCCTCCTCACCATCGTGGCCGTGTACCGCCTGGCGCTCGCGGCCGGCGGCGGGCTCGACAGCCGCGTCCTGCTGCTGGCGGGCGTCGTGATCGGCGCGTTCGCGGGCGCCATCACCAGCGGGATCCTGAGCGTCACCGAATCGGTGCGGGTTCGCTCGGCGATGCTGTGGCTGCTGGGCGGCCTGGGCGGCGTGGGCTGGACCGGCGTGGCGGCGCTCGCGGTGTATGCGTTACCGGCCCTCGCGATCCTGGTCCGCGAGGCGCGCGCGCTCGATCTCCTGGCCCTGGGCGAGGAGCCGGCGCAGCACCTCGGCGCCGACGTCGCCCGGACCAAGCGGCGCGTGTACGTGGCGGCGTCGCTGCTGACCGCCGCCGCGGTCGCCGCCGCCGGCATCGTGGGGTTCGTCGGGCTCGTGGTCCCGCACGCCGTGCGCCTGTTGCGCGGCCCGGCGCATCGGGGCCTGCTGCCGGCCGCGTTCGTGCTGGGCGGCGCGCTGCTCATCGTGGCCGACGCGGGCGCCCGCACCCTCTTCGCGCCGCAGGAGCTGCCGGTCGGCGTCATCACCGCCGCCGTCGGTGTGCCGCTGTTCGCCGTACTGCTCCGGCGCCTCGCGACCCGGAGGCTGGCGTGAGCGGCCCGCCCGTGTTCGAGCTCGCCGACGCCGCGGTGCGCTACGGATCCGACGCCCTTCGGCTCGATGGCGCGAACCTCACGGTGCGCGCAGGAGCGTGCGTGGCGATCGTCGGCCCCAACGGCGCGGGGAAGACGACGGCGCTGCGCGCGGTACTGGGGCTCGTGCCGCTGGCCAGAGGATCGGCGCGCGTGGAAGGGCGCGCCGTCGCCGCGTGGACCCGCGCGGAGCTGGCGCGCGGCGTGGCCGTCGTGGGGCAGCGCGAGGAGCCGGCGTTCCCGATCACGGTAGAAGACGCCGTGTTCATGGGACGGTACCCGCACCTCGGCCCGTGGCGCCGCCCCGGCGAGGCGGACCGCGCCGCGGTGCGCCGCGCACTCGAGCGCGCCGATGTCGCCGCCCTGGCGCCGCGCTGGGTGGAGACCCTCTCGGGCGGCGAGTGGCAGCGGGTGCGGCTGGCGCGCGCGCTCGCGCAGGAACCGCGCGCCCTGGTGCTCGACGAGCCCACCGCCTCGCTCGACGTGCGCCACGAGATGGAGCTGTTCGAGCTGGTGGCGGACCTGGTGCGGCGCGACGGTCTGGCCGCCCTCGTCGTCTCGCACCACCTCAACGTCGCGGCCCGGTTCGCCGGCCGCCTCGTGTTGCTGGCGGGCGGCCGCATCGTCGCCGACGACACGCCGCGCCGCGTTCTCACCGATCCCCGCCTGTCCCAGGTCTTCGACTGGCCGATCGCCGTCCAGGTGCTCCCCGACGGCACGCCCCAGGTCTACCCCGAGCGCCGGCCCGCGGCCGGCCCCCCCCCCCCCCCCCCCCCCAAGGAGTCCCGATGATCCGCACCGCGTCCATTCACCCGGCCCTGGTTGCCGCCGCCGTTCTGGTGGCGGCCGCAGCGCGCCCCGCGCGTGCCCAGATCGGCCGCGACACGATTCGGCTGCCCGAGATCGTGATCACCGCCACGCGTCTGCCGGTGCCGCGCGCGCAGGTGGCGAGCGCGGTCACGGTGCTCGACGGCAACCGGCTGCGCGCGCGCGGCATCACCCACGTGCTCGACGCGTTGCGCGAGGTCCCCGGCGTGGTGGTGGTACAGAGCGGCGGTCCCGGGACGGTGGCGTCGCTGTTCCTGCGCGGCGGCGAGAGCGACTACGTCCGCGTGCTGGTCGACGGCGTGAGCATCAACCAGCCCGGCGGCTCGGTGGATCTCTCCGGCCTCTCGACCGACAACGTGGATCGAATCGAGATCGTGCGGGGGCCCGTGAGCGTGCTGTACGGGTCCGACGCGGTGACCGGCGTGGTGCACGTGCTCACGCGGCACGGCGTCGACCGGGGGGGGGGGGGGGGGGGGCGCGGGGGGGCGGGGCGGGGGGGGGGGCGGCG
>Ga0247727_10019400_pt1 | contig 10541 bp, 10 predicted proteins | sample WisWelCaveWW1625_FD_202498 | JGI IMG/M metagenome (GOLD analysis project Ga0247727, IMG submission 202498) | Biofilm microbial communities from Wishing Well Cave, Virginia, United States - WW16-25 | ecosystem: Environmental > Aquatic > Deep subsurface > Groundwater > Cave microbial mat | place...
GTATAGGTCCCATTGAACAGATTGTTAAAGCGCTGGATGGTTTTCAAACGATCGTTGTCTGCGGGCACAACAAGACACTTTTTCGCAGGCTGGAGGATTTAAAACTTCCCTTAGTCAAAGTGTTTGACTTGGTAGATAATATGCATGAACTGATGGCGGCCAGTGACGTGATGGTCACAAAGCCGGGAGGATTGTCAATCACGGAAGCGCTTGTCAGCCAATTGCCGTTAGTGTTTTTTAGCGCGATCCCCGGACAAGAGATCAATAATATAAAGGTCTTGAAACATTACGGGATCGGGATAAGCGATTGTTCCATTCAACAGATTGCCGATCACTTGAATGATTTCAGATCGTCCAAAGACGCCCACTTGACCGCCCTTAAAAAGACCAAAGCCCTGGCTCGCCCCTCTGCCGTCAAGGATATCATTAACCTGATTAAGCATTAAATAGCCAATTAATAAGAGCAGCTTCATGCCATATCCTAAAATCGCACAAGTTGTCGTTGGCCTTCCGGTTGAAGGTCCGTTTGATTACGCGCTCAATGAAGATCAACAAAAAGAGATTGCCATTGGACAACGTGTCAGTATTGTTTTCAATCGAAAGAAACGTATAGGGTATGTGGTCGCGTTAAGACAGAAAAGCCCATTTTCTAAATTAAACCCCATATTGAGCGTCCTGGATCAAGTTCCGGCGCTTGACAGGTATGCCATAGAGTTAACAAAACAATTTAGTGAGTACTACGGATGTTCCCGGGGGGAGGCCATTGAAGCCTATTTCCCGCTTTCGCTGCGTAAAGCCAACCAAACGCGGATAGTCCAGGATGGGCCTGCTGAGGGAGAAATCGTTAAAGGGAAAATGTGGTTGGTTCATGATATCGGCCAAACACAACGATGGGGATTTCTGCAGGGGCTTATTAAGGAACATTTGGATAATCAAAAGAGCGTCATCTTTCTGGTCCCGGAGAAATTTTATATTGAAAGGGTTGTTGAACAAATCAGCCGAGGCATGAAGGACCGCTCGCCTCCGATAATCATTTTGGACAAGAAATTATCTCTCCAGAAGGACCTGGCCCAATGGCTTTATATCAAAACAACGCCGGCAACTGTCGTTGTCGGGACACGTTCAGCCGTATTTGCCCCCGTGTCCCGTTTGGGCCTCATAGTGGTTTATGATGAAGATAACCCGGCGTACAAACAGGAACAAAGTCCTCATTATCATGCTGACGTGGTGGCCAGGATGCGTCAATCTATTGAGGGAGGAGATATTGTCTTTGTCAGCTCAACGCCTTCGGCTGAAATATGGGAGATGGCCAGAAAGGACCAATGGAATATAAAAGTTTTTGAATCCACTTCGACTAATGAACTCCAGATGATTGACATGGGTAATTATAAATCTCAGCGGGTTTATACTATTTCCTATCCATTGCAAAACGCGATCGAGCGGACGCTCAATGAAGGAGGGAAAGTCATTTTGTTTATGAACCGCAAGGGTTTTAGCACGCTCACTAAATGCAACCAATGCGGTTTTGTGGTTCAATGTGACCGTTGTGAAGCCAATCTCGCTTATATGTATTCCAAAAAGAAACTCGTTTGCCCGCATTGCCATCTGACTAAGGACTTGCCAAAAATTTGTCCTCAATGTGACGGAAATTATTTGCGGTCTGTGGGAACAGGGACAGAAAAGCTTCAAAGCGAGGTGGCCAGGCTGTATCCGCAGGCGGTGGTGGCCTGTTTTGATAAAGAAAGCCGGAAAATTCCCGCCAGGGCGGACATAATGATCGCCACTCAGGCGATCGTTAAGTTCAGCGGCCAATTAGCGGTGGAGTTGGCGGCGGTGATCCATTATGATACGGAGTTAAACCGGTTTGATTTCCGCAGCGGACATCGGGCCTTCTCATTGCTTGTGCATTTGCGGCAGATGGCGAAAAAGACGCTGATGGTTCAGACACGGATGCCTGATAATTACGGCCTGGGGGCTGTCCGTACGATGGATTTTAATCGATTTTACAGTGAGGAATTGAACATCCGGCGTGAGCTGGGGTTCCCTCCATTTACCCATTTGCTATCGATCGGTGTAAGAGGAGAGAAGGAAGAGGATGTCATGCGGCAATCCCATAAACTTTTCACTTTGTTGAATGAACATAAATATACCGGCCTGGAAGTTTTTAATTCACAACCGGATATTATGCCGAAATTGCGGGATCAGTACCGCTATACTATAATGCTCAAAGGCAAGTCGGTGAAAAGGATGATGGCTTTGATCAAGAATATTTTAAAGGGGTTTGCGAGAAAGAAAACGATCGTGACGATCAATGTGGATCCGTGATTAGGAGATATTATTGAAAATTTGTCATGGCTGGTTTTTGTTAAGCGCTATTTTGGTGATCGGTTGCGCGCAGGACGGAGTTTACAAGGAGCATTACCAGAACGGGAACATCAAGCGGGAAATAAGTTATAAGGGAGGGAAAAAGAACGGCTTGACCCGATCATTCTATGAGAACGGTAAGGTTAAGGCGGAAGTAGAGTTTATTGATGATAAGATGTTTGGAAAAAGTTCGGCCTATTACGAGACAGGTGAATTGCAGTATGAGTCTTTTTACGAAGACGGCAAACAGGTTGGGTATCTGACGGAATATGATAAGGGTGGGGCCATTATTTCTGAAAAAGAGGTCAAAGGAGAATAGTTTTCAGTGAGAATAATTTTTTTTGGCAGCGATGATTTCGCGGCCGTCCATTTAGAGAAGTTATTGGCCAGCGGGTTTGACGTCTGTGCCTGTGTCGCTCCACCGGATAAGGCGAAAGACAGGGGGATGAAAGTCAAATTTTCGCCCGTGAAAGAAATAGGGGCCAGAGAAAATATCCCTGTTTTCCAGCCTGAAACGGTCAAAGATAAATCTTTTATAGAAGAGTTGAAATTTTTTAACAGTGATCTTTTTATTGTGATTGCTTATGGTAAGATTCTGCCTAACGACATTTTTGCCATCCCCAAACTGTTTGCCGTCAACGTCCATGGTTCTTTGCTCCCCAGGTATCGCGGCGCCGCGCCGGTTAATTGGGCGATTATAAACGGTGAGAAGGAAACGGGCCTGTCGATCATAAAAATGAACGCGGCCATGGACGCGGGCGATATTATCGCTCAGCAAAGGATGGAGATTTCCCCCAGTGATACGGCGGTCACTTTGCGTGAGAAAATGATGAGGCAAGGGCCTGAATTTTTGGCTAAAACTATCATTGATCTTAAACGTGGCGCCAAGTCCGTTATGCTGATCGTTCAAAATGAACAGGATGTCACTTGGGCCCCGAAGTTGACGAAAGAATTGGGAAAGATCGATTGGAACCAGACGGCGGAAAAGATCCATAACCTCGCGCGTGGATTGCGGCCCTGGCCATGCGCTTATACTTATCTGGGAGATAAAATGTTGAAAATCCTCGTTTCGCAAGTGATGGATATAAGGCCGGGTCCTACGCCGGGTGAGGTCGTTGAAATCAAGAAAGACGGTTTTATCGTTGCCACGGGGCATGGAGGCCTTTTTGTCAAAGAGGTGCATTTGCAAGCGGCCAAGGCGATGGACGCGGGCAGTTTTATCCGGGGGCAAAGAATCGGGGTGGGGTACAATTTCCAATGATGAAGAAGTTAGAAAAAATGCTTAATAAGATACTCATTTTTTTTGGACTTAAGAAAAAGAAGGAAAAGGTTTTTCCTGATATTTGGCGCAATTCCCAGGAATTCCAAGCGCTGTATCAACATATCAAAGGCAGAACCCTGGTCACCAAAGACCGGTGTTTTATGATCTATCAATGGGGGCGATACGCAAGCGGTCAAGCGGGTGATTTTGCCGAAGTCGGTGTTTATAAAGGAGGCACGGCCTGGCTCACAGCCCAAACGGCCCCTCTTAAAAAGTTTTATCTTTTTGACACATTTGCCGGTATGCCCAAGACCCATGACCGGATTGATTATCATAAAAAGGGCGATTTTGACGATACCTCTTTGGAATCCGTTAAGGAATTTCTAAAGGAGTGTCCTCATGTCCAATTTTATCCTGGGTTTTTCCCGCAGACAGCGCAGGGGATGGGGGATAAAAAATTCAGTTATGTCCATGTGGACGTGGACATTTATCAGTCGGTTAAAGATTGTCTGGAATTTTTTTATCCAAAGATGGTTTCGGGGGGGGTGATGGTCTTTGATGATTATGAGTGGAAGGACTGTGAAGGCGTTAAAATGGCGATGGATGAATTTTTGACCGATAAACAGAAATCCGTAATCGTTACTGCTTTGTATCAATGCGTTCTGATTATAGGCTCTGGGGACGTGTAACGAAACCCAAATTCACCAGTTTGAGTTATGCCATGTCTACATTGGACAGACATATGAACAATTGAGGAAAAATTTATATACCCAAATGCGACAGGTTTGCGAATTTAACTTAAAGCGTTTGGGTATTATACTGCTTTCCCCTTTTCGCAATTCTGAGATGAGGCAGTATAAATTTAGGTTTCGTTACACGTCCCCGGACTCTACAATTCTCGCCGAACGGCGAGAATTACACTAGGCTCCGGACTCCGTAAAGGATGATCAATGACGAATTACACCAGATGGATCAACCTCAACGAATCGTATGATGACCGTATCGCGTTTATGTCCCGGTATATTGAAAGGGATTCTTCCATCCTGGATATGGGGGCAGGGGCGTTGGCCCTCAAAAAATATTTGCCCCCAGGGTGCCTTTATCAACCGTGTGATATCGTGGCTCGTGATGCCACCACCATTGTCTGCGATTTTAACAAGAAGGAATACCCGCCTCTGAAGCATTATGATGTCGTTTTTTGCAGTGGTCTGCTGGAATATATTGAAGATTTGCCATCGTTTTTGAAACAGGCGTGTCATTATTCACAAAGGTTTATCATCTCCTATGTCGCCGTCAGAGGCCGCAGCCGTAAACGAATACGAAAGAGGGAGGGGCTGGATTGGGTCAACCATTACAGCTTTTGGCAGATGGTCAAAATTTTGTTCACAAGTGGTTTTGATATAATCAACGTGGAAGATTTTGCCGGTCAGAAAATTTTTCTTTTGGAGAAATTAAAGGTCAATCAACCGAAGGCCGGGTGGTTTGAGATCGGCCGTGTCCTTTGGATAGATTTTATAAATCGTGGAAAACATTGATATTCAATTGAAGAAGACGAAACTTATCCTGGGCAGCGCAGGCAAACCGGCGCATGACGCGGTGACGCTGGACATCGACCCGGAACACAAGCCGGATGTCGTCCATGATTTGAACAAGACTCCTCTGCCCTTTGAGGATAACCGGTTCACCGAAATCATCTGTCATCATGTCCTGGAACATCTCAACGATCTTTCCGAACTTATGAAAGAGTTGCATCGTATTTGTCGGCCGGACGGGAGTATTTATATCGAAGTCCCCCATCACACCTCCTGGTGCGCGAATACGCCAGGTCACAAGTTGCGGTTTAACTATTTCGCTTTCGATGAATACCTCGTAGATGTTTCTACCTGGCGGACGGGAATGAAATTCAAACTCCTTAAAAGGGAAATTACGTTTCACCGCAGCTTCCGCCGGTATTTCCTGCATAAAATTTTTAACGCGTATCCTTTGATTTATGAACGTTTCTGGACTTATATAATCCCGGCCGAACATTTTAAGATCTGGATGCGTCCTTTGAAATCAGCCCCGGACAACCCGGAGTAAAGGGTATTCATGACCATTCAGACTGAAATTCAACGGTTAGGTTGGCGGGTTTTATCTTACGCGCATTTCTCGGCGCCAAGGCCGGCCATCCTCGGATGGTTTTCAAACCATAACCTTGGCGATGACGCCGCGCTTTATTCTCTGAATTGGCATTTTTCAAACAAGCTGGCGGTGATCACGCCTCAGACATACCGCAGGATCCCTTCTAACCTGAGGTTGCTGATCTGCGGGGCCGGGGGATGGTTGAATCAGGAAGCGCCAAGGCATTTTCTTAAATATATAACCAGAATTAAAAAGCGGTCGTTTCCGTGCCTTTTCCTTTCAGGCGGGATCAACCGCGATTATGTTGACCGGAACTATCAGCGCCTTTTCCCTCAGTTTAAGCAATTTTTGTCCCATTTTGAATATATAGGGGTTAGGGATTTGATGTCCCAACGGTTCGTTGAAGAAACGCTTGGGTTTAAAGATACGCGTCTTGTTCCTGATTTTGTCTTGAGTTTGCCTGGGGAGGAGCATCTGAGCCCGCCGCGCGGTAATGAAAAAACAGTCGGATTGGTGTTGGCGACGCATAATGAAACATTTCGGCATAAACAGAAGGAAATGTACGTTTATCTTTTGGCTATGTCGGATGAATTGATTTCTAAAGGTTATAAAATTATCTGTATTCCTTTTCAGATTGATTTGACGTCAGTTCAGTCCAAGTCTGTTGATGAGCGTCAAGGGGCGATGTATCTTAAGAATTCCCTCCGGTATCCTGATCAGTTTGAGGTTTTGGAGCGGATGATGTCCCCTTCGGAAACCCTTTCGTATATTCAAAAGAATATTGGTGTTGTTATTTCTATGAGATTGCATGGCAATGTGATGGCCGCCAGGGCGGGGGTGCCGTTTATTTCTCTTTCCTATAGCGATAAACATGCCGGTTTTCTGGAGTTGATGGAAATGTCCGAGTTTGATGTGGCGTTGAAGGAAGAGGTCTTGGATCCGGTGAAATTGTTTGATGCGCTTAAGCGTATCGAGGTTAATTATGAGCAGGTTAGCCGGCATATCAGTGATAAACGTTCTGAGCTGGCCGGCTTAACCCAAAAGGCCGTTGATTGGATCAGGGAGAAATATCAGGTTTGATGAAGGGCCCATTTGGGAAGCATTACCCCAAAAATGTCCTAATAATGTCCTTGACATTTTTTCTATAGGGTTATATTTTATAGACTTCATTAATATACTGCTTCTCCTTAACGCTCCGGATTATATTATTTTAATTTCGCAAACTATTGCGTTTGGGTATAAAGATTAGTCATTTTACGGGAGAGAAAAAGGGATAAACCTCTGCCGCGGATAACCATTTAAAAGGAGGAACGCCCATGGTGAAGATAGGAATTAACGGATTTGGACGTATCGGACGTCTGGTTTTTAGAGCCGCTTTAACTAAAAGCGGTGTTGAAATTGTCGGGATCAACGACCTTTTCGATGCCGATTATCTGGCGTATATGCTTAAATACGATTCAACACACGGCACATTCAAGGGCACCATTGAGACCAATGGCAATGAAATGATCGTTAATGGAAAAAAGATACGCGTCACGGCTGAGAAAGATCCGGCGAATCTTAAGTGGGGCGATATCGGCGCGGATTACGTGGTGGAATCAACAGGGTTATTTACCGAGATGGAACCGGCGGGCGCGCACCTGAAGGCGGGCGCGAAGAAGGTGATTATTTCCGCTCCTTCCAAAGACGCTCCTATGTTTGTCATGGGCGTTAATGAAAAAACCTACAAACCTAGCATGAATGTCATTTCCAATGCTTCTTGTACTACCAACTGCTTGGCTCCAGTGGCCAAAGTGTTGCATGATAATTGGGGGATCATCGAAGGTTTGATGACCACTTGCCACGCGGTCACCGCCACCCAGAAAACGGTGGATGGCCCATCCAAGAAGGATTGGAGAGGAGGCCGGGGAGCTGCCCAGAATATCATCCCTTCATCAACGGGCGCGGCCAAGGCCGTGGGTAAAGTCATTCCAGATCTAAACGGCAAATTGACCGGGATGGCCTTTCGCGTTCCGGTGTTGGATGTCTCCGTGGTGGACTTAACCTGTCGATTGGCCAAACCAGCCAAATGGGAGGACATCAAGGCCGCCATGAAGAAGGCCTCCGAAGGGCCGATGAAAGGGGTTCTCGGTTATACGGAAGATCAGGTAGTTTCAAGCGACTTTATCGGAGACCCGCGCACTTCCATTTTCGATGCCGATGCCGGCATCGCCCTTAATGACACTTTTGTGAAGGTTGTGTCATGGTACGACAACGAGTGGGGATATAGTTGTAAGGTGGTGGATCTAATTGCTTATATCGATAGTGTTAAGTAGGGGTTAGAGAAATCATGAGAAAAATTGACACCCGCGAGCAAGTAAAAACGACATATATGCGCAACATTTCGCGACATATATGCGCAAAGCAATAGGTTTTAATCGATAAGTTTTGCAATTAAAAGATAGCCAGTTACTGAAACGGTTCGACACGCTCACCTTAAAGTAGCTGGTTATTTTTTAGAATATGGTAATGTGTCATAAGAATTTCTCGATGGCTAAGGTTAAATTTTATTCATTTTTTGATATCTCATTATCTCCGCGTAGACTATAATAAAAATATCTATGGCGACAGCAGAACAAATAAAAGCTTTAATTCGATCACATTATACGCATAATTCAGAGCAATTTTTGACTTTGGCATTGCAGATTGCAGCGCATGAAGCTCGTCAGGGACATAGTGCGTTAGCGCATGAAATAAGAGAGGTCATTGATAAAGCAAAAAAGTCGTCTTCTCCCAAAAATGTCCTTGTATTTCCCCAAGATTTAAACGGCCTCATTTTTTCGGAAGAACCGGAAATACCCATCGCTTCACTTGTCGTCAATCAAGACATAAAACAAAGAATCGAAAGAATCATTCTTGAATTTCGACAGCAAAATAAATTAAAAAGTCATGGATTAATGCATCGACGGAAAATACTTTTGGCTGGCTCCCCTGGAACAGGTAAAACCATGACGGCGAGAATTTTGGCCTCTGCATTAAAACAATTATTGCATATCATCCAAATGGACAGATTGGTTACGAAATTCATGGGGGAAACAAGCGCGAAACTCCGACAAGTGTTCGATAAAATGCAGGAGATGCCTGGGGTTTACTTGTTCGATGAGTTCGATGCTATCGGAGGTAAAAGAAACCTGGGTAATGACGTTGGTGAAATGAGACGGGTTTTAAATGCTTTTTTACAGTTTATCGAGAACGATTCATCGAATAATTTAATATTGGCTGTTACTAATAATCCCAGCTTGCTTGATCGCGCTTTATTCCGGCGGTTTGATGATGTGCTTTATTATGATTTGCCAGATAAAGATGCCCGTTCAAAATTAATCGCTAATATACTGGGAACGTTTCCTGATAAAAATTTTCCCTTTGAGAGGGCGGCAGAAATTTCCGAAGGATTAAACCAAGCCGAAATTGACCGGGTTTGTCGGGATGCAATAAAGCTAATGATATTGGATAATAAAGACATGGTTACTTTTAATTTATTCGAAAGTTTACTCAAAGAACGCCGGTCTGCTTACGATGTTAAAAAAAAATAAGTCATCATGGCTCACGAACGATTCAGGCATATTTTTCTTAGAGATTCTCCTTCCGTAAAGAACTTCACCAGTATTTCTTCTATCGGGGCCGCATTACGAATACCGCAACGCGACAGACGATCTCATAGTGAATACCTGATACAAAAATTTACGCAATCTTGGCAGGAAGCTGAGAATGAACAGGCCGTGATTCATTCTGCCAGGGAAGGTGTATATATTGAATTTAAAAGTGATCCTGGGGCAGACTTGGTGACGAAAAGCCTGGATGATTTACGATCAAAAAAGGTTCGGTTGTTAAATGTACGAATCGAAAAGGAAGGAGATCAAGAAGTCACCTATGCCACGGTTTATGTCGCGCACGATAAAAAGAATCATTTCTTAAAAAAAATTCAAGAGTATGCAGAAAAAGATACGAAGTCAGGTAAGCCAAAAAATGAGACCCTCATTAACAGTATAGCGGATATCCGTAAAGCTCTTCTTGTAGACTCTTTTTGGCAGGATAAAAAGGAACTGCTCCCCTCGCAGGAAAAATCTTGGTGCGAAGTTTGGTTAAGCGCCGATTATGAAAAAACAATTCGTAAATTTGAAAATCTGTTTGTCCAAGAAGAAATAGAAACGGCTGATGGGGTAATACGATTCCCTGAAAGGTCTGTAAAACTGATTTTGGCCGACAAAAATCAACTAGAACGACTGACAACCCTGTCTGATGATATAGCAGAATATCGACGAGCGAAAGAGACGGCATCCTTTTGGCTTGATATGGATAACAAAGAACAGGCTGAATGGATTAAAGATTTATTAAAGAGGTGCCGGGTTGATCCTAACTTAAATGTAGCAGTTTGTATTTTAGATACTGGTATAAATAATGGCCATCCACTTTTGTCGGCAATTTTGAAAAATGAAGATTGCCAAACAGTCGTGGAGAGCTGGGGTGCTGACGACCACAAAGGTCACGGCACTCTTATGGCGGGTGTAGCTGGATATGGGGACTTAAAGAAATGTTTGGAGAGCAAAGACACGATTCACTTAAAACATTGTCTTGAATCAGTGAAAATTCTTCCCAAGCCTCCAGCACATAACAAACAAGAACTGTGGGTAATGGCACTACCTTAAGCATAGTATTTTGATAATCGATTTCGCATGGTTGATCTTGGTTGAGTTAATAAAGCATATTGTTTAAGACGACGTTTAAGAGCGCGAGGTTCAAGACGGTCAGGGCGATT
>Ga0247727_10019402_pt1 | contig 10539 bp, 11 predicted proteins | sample WisWelCaveWW1625_FD_202498 | JGI IMG/M metagenome (GOLD analysis project Ga0247727, IMG submission 202498) | Biofilm microbial communities from Wishing Well Cave, Virginia, United States - WW16-25 | ecosystem: Environmental > Aquatic > Deep subsurface > Groundwater > Cave microbial mat | place...
TGCAAGGTTAATGTTTGCGCCGGCTGGCCAAGCTCTTGACAAATAGTGGAAAGAGGCCATGCGCTTACGAGCACAAGACTGGCGATAAATGGAGTAAATTTCACGACAAAATCCTCCGCAAAAGATTCAAGCAAAAAACTTTTAGGACACAAAACTAAATTGACACAAAATTTTTTGTGAAAGTTCGTTTTGGTGTCCCCAAATTATTCAGCGTGAGAAATCAGGCTTTTGGAGGGGAGAGGTTTGCTGCGGACAGGACGCAATAATCCTGCGGATTTGAGAGAATTGGAGATTGAAAAAAGCTATGGCGAGATAAAGCGGGGTTGGGAATTGCTGCGACTAACCAATCAACGACTATCAAGACAACAGCGGCAATTCTGTTTTCAGAATGAGTCGGTGAAGCGCCGCGCAAAAGCTCCAGCGACGTGTTGCCCATCGTGAAAAGATGCAGGATGGCATCTTCGTGATCATCGTCTTCTTCGTGTTCAGATGGGAGCGGAGCAAACGGCGAGGCGTGAGCATGGTGGGAACCGCCTTTCGCCTCGGCGTGGTCTTGTCCGGGATGCTGATGAAACCACGGGCCGAGCAGGCAAGTAGCGAGATGCGCGATGATGAGCGCGCCGGCCAATAGGTAGTTACAATTTTTTTGAGAAGAAAGAATCATGACGATAAATTACCAAAAAATTCATTCGAAAGCAAGCCTCCAAATAAATAAAAGCCGGATTTTGTAGGCCGGCGCGGTTTGTGTCACAAAATTTGCAGATTCCCATACTTCACTAAAATTTTCTTGACGCCGACTTTTTCAAAATCGATGGTGAGCTTGGTGTTTTCGCCGCGGCCTTCGATGGCGCGGATTTCGCCGAGGCCGAATTGCGGGTGTTTGACCATTTTGCCGACTTCGAGGTTCCCGCCGTCCTGCGATTCGTTTTCGTAATCCGGCGTGGCGGCCTCGGGTTCGTAACGGCGCGTGCGCGTTTCCGAACCGTCGTATGATTCGAATGGGCGATGGCGGCGCACTTCTTCCTCACGCACGAATTGCTCGTCGAGTTCCTGCAAAAAGCGCGAGGGCAAGCAGCTTTTCGTTTCTTTGCCGAAACGATTGCGCCACATCGCATGCGAGAGAAAAAGTTTTTCTTTGGCGCGCGTGGTGCCGACGTAAAACAGGCGGCGCTCTTCTTCCATATCGGCGTCCATCGAATCGTCGCGAATCAACGGAAACAAGCCTTCTTCAATGCCGGCAATGAAGACGATGGGAAACTCGAGGCCTTTGGCGCTGTGCAACGTCATCAGCGTCACGGCGTTGCTCTTTTCATCCCACGCGTCGATGTCGGTAATCAACGAGACGCGCTCCAGATAGCCTTCGATGGTCGCGTTGGGAACTTGTTTGGTAAATTCATTCACCGAGTTCAACAACTCGCGAATGTTGTCGATGCGTTCCTGCGCGTTTTCGCTTTTGAGCAGGCGAATGATGCCGGTGGCATCGACGAGCGCGTTCGCCCATTCCAAAAGCGAAAGCTCGGTTTTAAGGCTCACATAACGATTGATGAACTCGTAAAATTCCAAAACTTTGTTGCGCAGTCCCGCTTTGATCGTCGCGATCTCCCCCACCCTGCTGAGCGCCTGCAATAGCGCCAAGTTATTGGCGCGCGCAAACTCTTCCAATCGTTGAATCGTGGTTTCGCCGATGCCGCGCAACGGATAATTAATGATCCGGCGCAAGCTCACGGCGTCCGCCGGATTCGTGGCGAGGCGCATGTACGCGATCACGTCTTTCACTTCTTTGCGCTCGTAAAAACGCAGGCCGCCGACGATGACATACGGAATACCGGCGCGGCGCAGCGTGTCTTCAATGACGCGCGATTGCGCGTTGGTGCGATAAAGAATGGCGAAATCTTTGAACGTGTGGCTCTGCGAGGCACCGTTGTGATAACTGATTTCCTGCGAAATTTTATCAAGAATGATCTGCGCTTCGTGAAATTCGTTTTCCGCTTCGACGAGCGCGACGGGCTCACCGGCCTCGCGCTGCGTCCAGAGTTTCTTCGGCAGGCGTTGGCGGTTGCGGGCAATCACCGAATGCGCCGCGTCGAGAATATTGCTGGTGGAGCGATAATTCTGTTCGAGACGAAAAATTTTGCAATCGGGAAAGTCCTGTTCGAAATCGATGATGTTGCGCACTTCCGCGCCGCGCCAGCGGTAGATCGACTGATCGTCATCGCCGACGGCAAACACGTTGCGGCTACGACTGGCAAGCGCTTGCAGAAAAACATACTGCGTGCGATTGGTGTCTTGAAACTCGTCGACCAAAACGTAACGAAAGCGATTGGTGTAGCTGGCGAGAACGTCGGGATATTGGCGAAATAATTCGAGCGGATAAAGCAGCAGATCGTCAAAATCCATCGCGTTGTTTTCGCGCAGACGTTTTTGATAATGCGCGTAAACTTGCGCGATGATTTCGTCACGTTTGTCACCGTCGCCGGCGATCAGGCCCTGTCCATTTTTGGCGCGCGAGATGCGGTAATGAATGTTTCCGGGCGTTAGGTTGGGAAAAGAAATGTCGAGGTCGGAAATAATTTGGCGAATGAGGCCGAGCTGATCTTCTGAATCATAAATCGAAAACTGGCGGGAGAAACCGAGGCGGTCGGCGTTTTGGCGCAGCATGCGCGCGCATAGGGAATGAAAAGTCCCCACCCATAGGCCGTCGTGATGATGCCGCGATAGGCCAACGGAAATCAATCGTGAAAGGCGCTCATGCATTTCCTGCGCGGCTTTGTTGGTAAACGTCGCCGCCAGAATATTGTCGGGCCGCACGGCGCCGCGTTCGATCAAATACGCGATGCGATGCGTGAGTACGCGGGTTTTGCCGCTGCCCGCACCCGCGAGAACTAGCGCCGGACCGTCTTCACAAGCGACGGCGTTGCGTTGTTCCGCGTTGAGCGCTTCTAAAAGGTGGTCGTGTTTTTTCCCGTTCAGGGTTTATTCTCCCGCGTGTTTAAACTTATCACCAATCTTGGATATCAAAGCTCAAGGTCTTGCCATCTAAAGTTATGATGAAGCGATTCATCACATTTCGCCCAAGCAGCACATTTGTGCGGTTCGTAGCGACGCAACGCACAGAAGCGAGGTTAAAACCTTCGAACACCAACTTAACATAATAAACCGGGCGCAATGAATAAGTGCCGTCATAACCTTTCGTCCACATGTGGCTCTTCGGGGTTATTCCTAATTGTGTGGCCAAGTCTTCGGGAATAACAGAAATATCTGCTCCGCAATCTAACTTACCGCGAATAATGCTGCTTGTCACTCCACTTGTCGGATGAGCAACGACGACATCGGCAATAGGTGCGGGTGGATTCAGGCTAAAGTCATAAGCTGGCATTGTTAACTTATCACCTCAGGAGATGGCAGGTCGTAAACTGTGGGTTCTTTCTCGACTTTCATTATATAAAAAGGAACATCGCCAAATTTTTTAAACATGCGCAGTGCTAATTCTTCATCATCCGCTCCATAACCGGCTACGCGCCCTTGATAGAGAGCCACAAACTGTCCTTCATAGCGCGGCAGTAGTTGCGCGCGTTTCCGACGAATCGCTTGTGGTTCATTCGCTAAAGCGACATCTAGGGCTTTTGGCGTCTTTCGAGCCTTCAGAATGGTTGCCATGGTTTTCTCCTATAAATTTCATCTTTACAGTGAATCCTTAAAAAAATCTACATCTAAACTTCGATCTTTGCAATGAACTTCTTTCGATCTCAGGGCGATGCTGAAGATTAAACGTCACTGCCGTTTTCAGAGGTTGGCGGCATTTTTTTGTTAGCCGGCAATTCCAACACTTGTTCAATATCCGGTTCGGTTCTTGAATCCTCATGAGCAAAATAGCTTTGTTGATCACTCGCCAACTTGAATATCGATCGCTTTAGCGAAATCCTCCGTTCCTTTGAGCGGCTTTTTCTCGCCGCACCCGCGCGCGAACTTTGTCAAAATCGCTTTTGGCGCGCAGATGTTCCTGCAGCGTGTGTGAAAATCTGTGTGAGCCGTCGCCGCGGGCGACGAAAAAAATGTAACCGACATTGGCCGGATAAAGCGCGGCGCGAATCGAGGCGATGCCGGGATTATTCACGGGGCCGGGCGGCAGGCCGGGATAACGATACGTGTTATACGGCGAATCAATCTCAAGATGACGATTGAGCAAGCGCCGCGGCGGGCCGGGGACAATGTACTGAATCGTCGGATCGGCTTGCAGCAAAATGCCCTGCCGCAGGCGATTGTGATACACCGCGGAAATGACGGCGCGCTCGCTATCGACAACGGCCTCGCCTTCGATGATTGAGGCGAGCGTGAGAACTTGGTTGAGCGACATGTTGAGCTCTCTTGCACGTCGCCGCAATGAGTCGTTGACTTGAAGATGAAATTCCTGTACGATGGCGCGGATGATTTCCGGTGTTGAAACGCCCCACGCGAAACTGTAGGTGTTCGGATAAAGATAGCCTTCCAAATTCGGCGCAGAAATCTGCAACTGTTTTATCAATGCCGCGTCATTCGCGAGCCGCACGAAAGTTGCGGAGTCGATTTCCATCGTGCGCTGCAAAATGCCGGCGTAATCGTTGATCGTCTTCCCTTCCGGCAGGGTGACGCGAAATTGCGCCGATTTGCCGGAGCGGAACAATTTGTACAAATCGAGCGTCGACATGCCGGGTTCCACAACGTATTTGCCGGCTTTGAGGGTTTTGCCCCATTTCAGAATTTTGTCGGCAAAAATGAAACGGTCGCGGCTTGGAATCAATCTCTGGCTTTGCAGGCTGTCCGAAATTTGCGGCAGCGACATGCCGCGATGGATGACAAAATTTTTTCTGCCCGCATTTTCCGGCACCGCGGGCGCCCAAAAAATAAAATATGCCGCGGCGCCCGCACCGACGACGGCCAGCATAAAAAGAACGGCGATTATTTTTAAAATTTTTTTCACCGCAGAATCAACAACAAATTGTAAATGGCATGCGTGTAAGAAGTGACGCCGATGCCGCGCGCGATAAACAGGACGCCGAGAAGAACGCCGGCATAGAAACGATAAATGAACGGCTCAAACGCCATGACTTCATTGCCGCCGAGAAAATGAAATCCGGAGAACAGCACGGCGGCAAGCGACACGGCCAGCGCCGATTGCAGGATTTTATTTTCACCGACAATTTTTAGTTTTTCAAAAGTCACCAGCAGCAGCGAAATCAGAATAAGCCGAAAGAGCAACTCTTCATAAATGCCGGCGCCGATGGCACTGGTCAGCTCTTTGCTCATGGCGGCGACCGGCGTGTTATTTTGCGGCGCCATCATCGTGATCAGATTGGTGCGATCCGTCAATTGCCCGGCAATGATGCCGACCAGAACCGCGTACAGCGTGCTCTCGAAAATGCTGTACGGAATATACACAAATTTGAAATCGAGCAGGTTCTGTTTTTTGGCAAGATAGAACGTCCACGCCAGTCCGAGAGCGTACACGGCCCACAGGAATAGGTTGTTGCGGATGCCGATGAACCACAGAAAGCGCTGTATCATCACCTCGGCGCTGTTGCTGATCACAACTTTCTGATCGGCGTAGATTTTGGCGCTGCTGGCTTCGTAAATCACGAGCAGCAAAAAAATCGCCAGCAGGCCGAAGAAGTGCGAACGCGTTTTCTGGAAATACGCCTCAAGCGCTGTCGGCATTAATTTTCCCAACTTTCCTGCCTTGCCATGAAATCAATGAATGTACCTCTTGAAATTGCTCGCGCCCTCGCCAAAACCGCTTTGGCGCAACCATCAAATATAGAGAAGTCGCTCAGAAATGTCAACAAGATTTTCAGGAAAAAATTTGTGCAAAATATTCTTGCACGAGGCAAAAAAAGTTTTTAATTTATTTCCATTTCCATTGGCAAGAACGAAAGTCACGAGCGCACGATAAAAAGTTGATGAGCCCGATCGCCAAAAATCTTTTCATCGGAACCGCCGGCTGGTCCTATCCCGATTGGAACAATCTCGTGTATCCCAATCGTCGCCCGAAGGATTTCGCGGAATTGACGTTCATCAGCAAATTGTTTAACGTCGTCGAGATCAATTCAACTTATTATCATCCGCAGAGCACCGGCGCGTCGCGCGAGTGGCTCAAACAAACTGCGGCCAATCCGCGTTTTCGTTTTACCGCGAAGCTCTGGCAGAAATTTTCTCTGGAAAAAGTTCGCGACGGTGATACGGGTTATTCGCAGTCGGATATCGAAATCGCGAAGCGCGGGATGCGGCCATTGCTGGAGGCTGGCCGGCTCGGCGCGCTGCTCGTGCAGTTTCCGCAATCCTTCCATTATAATGAGGGCAATCGTGATCGCGTCGCGCGCCTGTTCGAGGCATTTCAGGAGTATCCTTTGGTGGTGGAGATTCGGCATGACTCGTGGAATCAGCCCGCGGCGCTGCGGCTGCTCAATGAGCGCGGCGTGGGCTTTGCTAATGTCGATCAACCGCAGATCGGCCACGCGCTGGGCTTCACGGAAATCGTCAGCGGGCGCACGGCCTACTTTCGCTTTCACGGGCGGAATCGCGAACAATGGTTGAATATAGACGCCGGCGTGGATCAGCGCTATGATTATCTTTATGCCGCGGCCGAGCTTAATGATTTTATCGTCGCGATCCGGAAGGCGCTGCGCCAGCCCGAAGGCACGTTTGTGATTTTCAACAATCATCCGCGCGGGCACGCGGTGGTGAATGCGCTACAGTTGCAATTCGAGTTGGCGGGCGTCAAAGTCAACGTGCCGGAAAAACTGCTGCAGGCGCATCCGCAACTGGCGCCGGTGCGGCTCGGCGACAACCCGCGGCAAGCCGAATTGTTTTGATTTTGCCAATTTTTTTTGTATATTCGGATTTGACAATCGGCAAGGGTTTTGCTTTGGGCTGTAAATTCGGAGGAAAGCATGTCACGTTACATCGATCCGACAACTGATTTCGGTTTCAAAAAAATTTTCGGCAACGAGGCCAATAAAGAAATCATCATGGATTTCATTGCCGCCGTGTTGGAACTGCCGGCGCCGCTGCTCGACATCACTTTCAAGGATAAAGAACAACTTCCCGAAAACAAAGAAGATCGCAGCGGCATCTACGATATCTATTGTCAGGACGTGGCGGGCAATCATTTCATCGTCGAGATGCAAAAGAATCGCATCCCGTTTGTCACCGATCGGATGGTTTATTACACGACGTTTCCGATTGCGGCTCAAGCCCAGAAAGGCAGCAAGCCTGTAACTTATCGTGAACCGTCTTTTGAACCGATGATGGTTCGTGAGGTGGCGACCATTCCTTACGGCAACAAGGTCAAAACCGCGGCCAAGCCGTGGGATTTCCGCCTCAATGACGTTTATTGCATCGCGGTTTTGTGTTATGCTTTCAATGACAGCACGACAGCAGTGAACTGCAGCCGGATCCGAAACGATCAGCCGCCGCATGGAATTTTCTCCGACAAATTGCAATTTGTGACCTTGGAACTGCCGCTGTTTGACGAGCGCCGGCCGGAATACAGCCTGAACCGCCGGATCAACAAATGGCTTTTTTTTCTGCGCTATTTGCCGGAGCTGAAGCGGATGCCGGATATTTTTAAAGGCGATGAAGTTTTTGAAAGGGCATTTGCGATCGCCGAATATGCAGCCTTGTCCCCACGGGAAAGACGCCTCTACAAGCTGAATATGAAACGCATGATGGATACGTATGCGGTGCTTTCCGCCAGTTTTGACGACGGCTTTGACAAAGGGGAAATCAACGCGGGCCAAAAGCTTCTGCTGTCGTTTTTCTCAAAAAAACTTGGTCCGGCGCCATCTGAGATTGCGGATGGCATTCGCGCCTTAAATGATTTGGAACGAATTGATGCCATTATGACTCAACACGCCGTCATTAACGATTGGCAAGAATTGCAAAAATATCTTCCCAGTTCTAAAACGGAAAATAACGTCTGAAAAAGATATAAACTCAATCAAGGAAAATCAACAGTGAACACGATTCCTTCTCGAAACGGCGGGATGGCGACGAACGGTCACATCAGCGTCAATGATTTCAACATTCACGTGGCGACGGCGAACGGCTCGGGCAGCCAGACGTCGAACATGGTGTTGCTGCGGTCGATCTTTCAAATGGGCATTCCGGTTTGCGGCAAGAACCTCTTCCCCTCCAATATTCAGGGACTGCCGACGTGGTTTACGATTCGCGTCAACGGCGACGGCTATATTGCACGGCGCGAGAAAAACGACATTCTCGTGGCGATGAATCCGGAAACCGCGCAGGAAGACGTTCGCAAGCAGGAGCCGGGAACCATTGCGCTTTATGACGAATCGCTCAATCTGAATCAATTGCGCGACGATTTGCTTTTTTATCCGGTGCCGTTCGACAAGTTAGTGAAGCCGGTTTGCCCGGAAGCGAAACTGCGCAAGCTGGTGCGCAACATGATTTATGACGGCGTGCTGGCGCGTTTGCTCGGAATCGAGATGGCGGAAATCGAGCGCGCGTTGAAGCAGCAATTTAAAAAGAAAGCGAAAGCGGTTCAACTCAATTTTGACGCGGCAAAAGCCGGTTATGAATTCGCGGGTGAAAGTTTGCCGAAACAGGAGCTCTTTCGCGTCGAGCGCATGAACAAGACGCAGGGTAAAATTATTATCGACGGCAACTCCGCCGCGGCGATGGGCAGCATGTTCGCCGGCGTGACGGTTTTTACGTGGTATCCGATTACGCCGTCGTCTTCGCTCGGCGAAGCGCTCACCGAATATACCAAACGTTATCGCATTGACCCCGACACGAAAAAAGCAACGTTTGCAATTGTGCAGGCCGAAGATGAGCTGGCAGCAGTGGGCATGGCCATCGGCGCCGGTTGGGCCGGCGCGCGTTCGATGACCGCGACCTCCGGCCCCGGCATTTCATTGATGGCGGAATTTGTCGGCCTCGCCTACTATGCTGAAATTCCGGTGGTGATTTTCGATATTCAACGAGTCGGCCCCTCAACCGGTTTGCCGACACGCACGATGCAGGGCGACATTCTCTTCACGGCGACGCTCTCACACGGCGATACTAAACATATCATGCTCCTTCCCTGCTCGGTGGAAGAGTGTTTCACGATGGCCGGCGCCGCTTTTGATTTGACCGAAGAATTTCAAACGCCGGTGTTTGTGATGAGCGATCTCGATCTCGGCATGAATTACTGGATGTCCGATCCGTTCAAATATCCGGAGCAGAAAATCAATCGCGGCAAAGTGCTCTCGGCGGCGGAGTTGGAGCGCGTCGGCAAGTTCGCCCGCTACAAAGACATTGACGGCGACGGCATTCCATATCGGACGCTGCCCGGAACGAAGCACGCGCTGGCGCCGTATTTCACGCGCGGCAGCGGCCACAACGAGCGCGCCGGTTACAGCGAGCGGCCGGAGGATTATAAAAACAACATGGATCGTCTGACGCGCAAATTCGAAGCGTCCCGCGACCGCGTTCCGGCGCCGGCGATCGAAGAAAACGCGCTAGCGGAGATTGGCATCATCGGCTACGGCACCAGCACCTGGGCGATTCAGGAAAGCCGCGACTGGCTGCGCGAGCAACACGGCATTCAGACAAGCTACCTGCGTTTGCGTGCGTATCCCTTCAATGATGACGTGCAAAATTTCATTCGCCAAAATCGGCGCGTTTACGTCGTCGAGCAAAATCGTGATGCGCAAATGTTCAGTCTGCTAAAACTCGATTTTGGCGCGGAAGAAATTGCCAAACTCCGCAGCGTGCTGCATTACGACGGCCTGCCGATCACTTACAACAGCATTGTGCGCGGCATTCTGGCTCACGAAAAAGACAAGCCGACACTGCAGCCGATTGAAGCGGTTGAAAAAGTCTTGTATGCGTGATCACGATCGGAGTCGGAACCTTTGAAGGCGAAATTTTTGACTATGCGCGGCATCGAGAATATTCACAGCCACTTTTTTGAGAAGGTCCTGTCCGAAGTTGCAAATGCAAGGACGTTCTTAAAATTCATTTTGCCCGTAGCACAAGTCTTTTCAAGACAAAGGTGTTCTCCTCCAGCTCTTGCGATACCTGGACTTGATGTGGCAGAAGGACGATGCTGAGAAAAAGCCGCTGCGGATGATCATTCCAGTGGTGTTTTATCACGGCAAAGGCGACTGGCAACTTCCAACGCAGTTCATTGAGCAGTTTTCGATAGTCGACGAGTTGAAGCCGTTCTTGCTCAACTTTTCGTTTATACTTTTTGACACCAACGCGTGGGATTGGGAGGCGGAGAGCAGTCAGCCCTTGAAAGAAAACATTTACCTGCTCTCTGCCATGCTGTTGATGAAAGCCGCTTTTAACAAGGATTTAAAGCTTATCCGGCAGGTATTTCAATTATGGCATCAAATGGGTTTCATTAAAGAGAAGGAGCGGATTAACTTTGGGTGTAATTCCCAAAAGTTGGTAAAAAATTTAAAAAAGTTCTTTGAAAATTTTGAAAATCTGTTATATTGAATAACAACAAAAAATCGCAACACTGGGGATTTTTCATCTTCCAAAGAGGTGCCG
>Ga0247727_10019403_pt1 | contig 10539 bp, 10 predicted proteins | sample WisWelCaveWW1625_FD_202498 | JGI IMG/M metagenome (GOLD analysis project Ga0247727, IMG submission 202498) | Biofilm microbial communities from Wishing Well Cave, Virginia, United States - WW16-25 | ecosystem: Environmental > Aquatic > Deep subsurface > Groundwater > Cave microbial mat | place...
ATCGGAGTCGCGGACTCCCCCGAAGCGGCGGACGAGTACGACTCGTATCTTCCGGGCATGAGGCGCGAGCTCAGCGAAGGTTCGGTCGACTCGCTGTCGGAGTACCTCCACCGCATCTCGATCGATCAGATGGGCCTCTCGCGAAACGCATCCGACGATCGTGTGGCGGCAGAGGCACTACGCGCCTGGTGGCGCGCACACCACGGCGCCTAGACGAACCTCACCGAGCGACATTCCCGCACACTCGCGCAGGCGAGCCTGCAGTCACTCGAGCTAGGTTGGATTCGGTGATCACGCATCTCGACAACGCCTCCAATTCGGGGTTCCGGTCTCGGTTACGTTCTAGCCATGGCCAAAGCGTCGAAGATCCGGGTGGACAGGCTAGGCCCTGGCGCTGAAGAAGACGTGCTCGCAGCGGCTCATCTGTTCGACCACCCGGTGCACGAGTCGGCCGTCCGCGCGTTCTTGGCTGACGACCGTCATCACCTGCTGGTCGCGTACGTCGAAGGTCGGCCTGCCGGATTCGTCAGCGCCGTGGAGCTCCTACATCCCGACAAGATGAGGCCCGAGACCTTCGTGTACGAGCTCGGAGTCGATCCCGACTTCCGTCGTATAGGAGTCGCGACAGAGCTCATGACTGACCTGATCGGTTTGTGTCAGGAGCGGGGCTGCGGTGAGATGTTCGTGCTCACGGACGAAGCCAACGTCGCAGCGATGACCACGTACCGGAAGGCGGGCGGGCGACGAGAGGCCGATCAGGTCATGTTCTATTGGCGCTGGAAGGAGAGCTGATCCCGGACATTCCGGACGTCAGCAGCGACCGTAGGCAACCGCTGGCGTCAAGGGACATTGATCACTCGCGGCATGCGAGGGTGCTCCCCCTCGACGGTCACGCAGTCGCCGAAGTCACTCGCCGAGTTTCCGCGGGTGCCCGAGAACGGAGAGCTCGACGATGTCTCGCCGGAAGAAGAGCGCCACCGTCCAGTCGAGGACGACGCGCAGTTTCCTCGAGATCAGCGGCAGCTGGTACAGGTGGTACGTCCGCGCGACCCACCAACCGAGGAACCCGCGAAGGCGCATTCCGGGGATCTCGGCGATGCCCTTGTGGTATCCCAGCGTCGCGACCTGGCCGAGCATCCGGTAGCCGTATGGCCGCGGCGCTCCGGTCAGGTTTTTCGCGAGTCGCCGCGCCTGACGGAGCGAGTGTTGGCATGTGGGGGGATCGAGGTGCTCCGGCGTTTGTCGGTTCGGGACTGCTGCGCAATCCCCGAGAGCCCAGACGTTCTCCCGACCCTGGACGCGCAGCATCTCGTCGACCACCACGCGGCCGCGCTCGTCGAGCGGCATACCGAGCTCTGCCAGCAGCGGGTGGGCGCGCACGCCTGCCGACCACACGAGCGTTCGCGCGGGCACCCGTGTGCCGTCGGAGAGCACAGCCTCCCGGCCGTCGTACGACTCGAGAGTCGTCCCGACATGGATCTCGACGCCGCGGCGCTCCAGGTGACGTGCTGCGTACTCACCGAGCCGCCGAGGTATCTCCGGGAGGATCTTCGGTGCTGCGTCGACGAGCACCCACCGTTGGGGTACGCCCCGAAGGTTGGGATAGAACCGCAGTGCGGCATGAGCGAGGTCGTTCAGCTCCGCGAGCGCCTCGACGCCCGCGTAGCCGGCGCCGACGAAGACGAAGCCCAGGTCCGAGGGGTTTCCAGGACGGATCGCCGCCCGTTCGAGCTGCTCGAGAAGCCGGTTGCGCAGGGCGATCGCGTCGGCCAGGTCCTTGAAACCCATGCCGTGCTCCGCGAGCCCGGGGATCGGAAGGAACCTCGTGACGGCACCGAGCGCGAGCACGAGGCGTTCGTAGGCGATCTCGCATGATCCGGCGAGGGTCTCCGCGGCGACGACCTCGCGCTGCTCGTCGAGCGCGGTCGCCCGCCCGAGCAGGAGCTCCGTGTGTGGGCACATCTGCCGCAGAGGCACGACCACGTGGCGCGGCTCGAGCGTTCCCGCTCCCGCTTCGGGGAGGAGCGGCGTGTAGAGCATGAAGTTCTCGGGGGAGAGGATCGTCGCACCGCGCCGACCGAGGATTCGTGCGACGTAGCTCCCGGCGAACCCGCCGCCCAGAATCAGCGTTCCACTACGTGCCTCGCGTTGCTCCACGCGTCATGCTTACCATGGTGGCGACTCAGGTGTCGGTGATCGGGAGCGGCGCGGAGTGGGAGGACGCCGCGGAGGAGATCGGGCGACTGCTGGCGGAACGCGGCTGCGCGGTCGTCACCGGCGGGCTCGACGAGGTCATGGCTGCGGCGCACCGAGGTGCGAAGGCTGCCGGCGGAACGACGATCGCGATCCTTCCCGGCGAAGACCGGAACGCAGCGAACGCGTGGGCCGATCACGCCGTCGTCACCGGCATAGGCCACGCGCGTAACCTCGCGGTCGCCGCATCGGGTGACGCCGTGATCGCGGTCGGTGGAAGCTACGGGACGATCGCCGAGATGGCACTCGCGCTACGACTCGGGAGAACGGTGATCGCGCTGGCCGGAGCACCTGAAGTGAAAGGAGCCGTGCCGGCAGAGACCCCCGCGGAGGCGGTCGATCTGGCTCTACGAGACCTCGGCTAGTCGGCGCTCGAGGTAGCGGGTCTCCGAGTCGTTCGCGGTGAGCTCGAGCGCGAGGCGGTACTCGACTGCTGCCTCGGTGCGCATGTCGAGGCGGCGATAGAGATCCGCGCGGGCCGCATGGAGGAGGTGGTACCCGTCGAGGCCTTCGATCTCGTCGAGGACGGCGAGACCTTCGCTCACGTTGCCCGAGAGCGCCACGGCGACCGCCCTGTTCAATTGGATTACGGGAGAAGGATCGAGCTCGGCGAGCCGGTCGTAGAGGAGGACGATCTCGCTCCAGGGGCGACTCTCGGCGTGCGCCGCGGCGATCGCCGCCTGTAGCTGGTACGGGCCGGCGCGGCGGAGTGACACTGCGCGCTCGAGCATCCGTAGCCCCTCGTCGATGCGCGCGCGATCCCAGAGCGAGCGATCCTGGTCCTCGAGGAGGACGAGCTCACCGTCTGCTCCTACCCGTGCCGCGCGGCGCGAGTCCTGCAGGAGCATGAGCGCGAGGAGGCCGAACACCTCCGCCTCGTCCGGCATGAGCACCGCCAGGAGCTTGCCGAGGCGGATCGCCTCCTCGCAGAGGTCGTCTCGCACGTGTGCCGCGCCCGCGGTGGCGGCGTACCCCTCGTTGAACACGAGGTAGAGAACGGCGAGCACCGAGCGCAGCCGCTCAGGCAGGAGGTGATCGGGCGGGACGCGAAACGGAATGCCCGCGGCGCGGATCTTCCGCTTCGCTCGCACGAGCCGCTGCGCCATCGCCGGCTCGGAGACGAGAAAGGCGTGCGCGATCTCCCCGGTCGTAAGGCCGCCGACCTCGCGGAGCGTGAGCGCGACGCGGCTCTCCGAGGCGAGCGCGGGGTGGCAGCAGGTGAAGACCAGCGCCAGGCGGTCGTCCGGGATCGCGCTCACGTCCTCCTCCTCCTCCGCCGGGAGCTCCTGGAGCCGTGCAAGCAGCGCGGCCTTCTGCTGAAAGACCTTGTCCCGCCGGAACCGGTCGATCGCGCGATTGCGGGCCGTGGTGACGATCCAGGCACCCGGCGTGCGCGGCGTTCCCTCGCGCGGCCAGCGCTCGAGCGCGGTCGCGAACGCGTCCTGCACGGCGTCCTCCGCAAGCTCGAGGTCGCCGAGGACACGAGTGAGGATCGCGACCGCACGTCCCCACTCCTCGCGGAAGACCTGCTCGACCGTCACGCGACGATCGGCCGGATCTCCAGGGAGCCGTGCTTGGCGGTCGGGACGAGCGCGGCGATGCGGATCGCCTCGTCCAGATCGGGCAGGTCCATGAGGAAAACCCCGCCGACGATCTCCTTCGTCTCGGCGAACGGGCCGTCCGTCACGATGCGCTCGCCGTCGCGGACCCTCACGACCTTCGCCGTGTACCGGCCGTCGAGCTCGTACCCGGACACGCTCGGATCGGCCTTTCCCAGCTCCTCGAAGAGCGCCACCCACTGTGGCATCTCCTCGGATCGGAGCCTCGCCTTCTCCTCGTCGGGAAGGTCGACCCACTCCGAGTCGTCCCCGTAGATGAGCAGTGCGTACTTCACAGCTGCACCTCCTCGGGATCGATGTACACCGGCCGTACCTCGACCGCGCCGTGCTCGGCGCCGGGGATGCGGGCGGCCCAGTCGAGCGCGTCGTCCATCGACTCGCACTCGAGCAGGAAATACCCGCCGAGCGCTTCCTTGACCTCGGCGTAGGGACCGTCGGTCACCAGCGTCTCGTCGTTACGAACGCGCACGGTGGTCGCATCGCGCGTGGATGCGAGCTCGTCGCCGCCGGCCAGGACTCCGGCTTCACCGGCCTCTCGCGCGAACGCCCGGTACTGCTCGTAGGCGGCCTCCCGGTCGACCGCCGAGAACGACTCCCACGCGCTTTCGTCGGCGTAGATCAATGCCATGAACTTCACGCGGACCTCCTTTCCGATTCCGATTCCATCACGACGACGAACCGGGCGCACCGAAATCGACGGCCGTCACCTGCCGGAGCAGGTCAACCCGAAGATCGCCGCTTCGACGACCACGACGAGTGGAACCGCGACGGCGACCGCTCCGGTTGCGAAATGCCACCAGAGCTTTCCAATGTGCTCGGCCCCGATTCGCACCGGGTCCGCGCCGATGCTGCGAAGCGTACGAGCATCGCGGCAGTCACCGTCACAGCTGTCAGCACTTCCACGCCGAGACCGAACCACCCGAGCCGACGCGCCCGGTCCGCATGTGCGAGGAAGAACCTGCGCATGGCGAGCGTGACCGCCAGCAGCAGGACGAGCGGCGGCCCGAAGACGACAGGACGAGCATGAGGATCGCTGTCAGCGGAGCATCCGTTCGAGCAGCGTGCGGGCGCCTGCCTTGTCCAGCGGCTCGTTCAGGTTCCCGCACTTCGGGCTCTGAACGCACGAAGGGCAGCCCGCGGCACATGGGCAGCGCTGCAGCAGATGCGCCGTGTCCTCCACCCAGTCGCGGAAGCGGTCGAAGCCACGGGCGGTGATTCCGACTCCGCCTGCGTGCCCGTCGTAGACGAAGATCGTCGGGCGGCCGGTCTGGTAGTGGACGTTCGTGGACAGGCCGCCGATGTCCCAGCGGTCGCACATCGCCCACAGCGGCAGCAACGCGATGAGCGTGTGCTCGGCTGCGTGCAGCGTGCCGAGGAGCTTCGGCATCTGCTCGAGCCCGTCTAGCTGACCGGCGGTGGGGGAGAACCAGACCGCCTCCGTCTCGAAGGTCGTCTCCGGCATGAGCATCGGCGTGACGTCGATCGTCGAGCCGTCACGCACGGCCTTGCGCGCGAAGGCGACGACCTGCTCCGAGACGGACACGCGCCCGAAGTTGAGCTCGACACCGAGACGAGTCTCGACGCGCTCCGACTCCTCGATCGTCGTCTCCGTGTCCTTCTTCACCTGCGTGTACCACTCGACGCTCGCCGGTGCGACGACGGCGACGCCTCCCTCGAGGTCGAGCGTCTCCACCAGGTACTGCTCGCCGAGATGGAGGTACACGGCGCCCTCGTGGACGGTCGAGTAGGCGCGCTCGCGCTCGACGAGGCCGAGGAGCGAGCCCGTCGTGGCGTCGACCACCGTGAACGCGTCAGTGTTTCCCGAGCGGAGCGAGATCCGCGCGGCCGGATAGTCCCGCCCCTTCCAGACGAATCCCGCGGGCGTGTGCTCGAGCTCGGGAAGCTCGCCCGCCCGTCTCAGTGCCTCACTGCCGAGCGTGCCGGCGTCCTTCTCGTCGAGCGGGGCCTCGTAAGCCGCGGCGAGGACATGCGGATCGAGGATGCGGGGATTCGCGTGGTCGACGATGGCTGCTTCGACGCGGCGGGACAGGAGCGCCTCCGGCTCCCGCGCGAAGAATTGGTCGAGCGCGTCCTCGCTGGCGACGAGGATCGCCAAGCCGTGACCGCGACGGCCGGCGCGTCCCCATTGCTGGCGAAGCGACGCGATCGTCCCCGGGAACCCGACGGATATCGCACAGTCGAGCAAGCCGATGTCGATCCCGAGCTCGAGCGCGTCGGTCGCCGTGACGCCCAGGAGCTCCCCTTCCACGAGCCGGCGCTCGATCTCGCGGCGCTGCTCGGGCGTGTATCCCGCTCGGTACGGCGCGAGGCGAGCTGCCGTCGCGATGTCCACACGCTCCGACGTGAACCGGTGGATCAGCTCCGCTGCCTTGCGGCTCTTCGCGAAGCAGATCGTGCGTAGGCCTCGCGACGTGAGCTGGGAGAGGAGCCGCGCCGCGTCGCCGAGCGGGCTTGCGCGCAGGCCGAGCTCTGCGTCGAGCAACGGCGGATTCCAGATGACGACGTCGCGCTCCGCATTCGGCGAGGTATCGCGGTCGATGACCGTCGCCGGCTCGCCGGTGAGCGCCTCCGCGAGCTCGCCTGCGTTGGCGATCGTCGCCGAGGCGAGCAAGAGCTGCGGCCTGGCGCCGTAGATCCCGGCCAGCCGCCGCAGCCGCCGCAGGACGTTGGCGACGTGCGACCCGAAGACGCCGCGATAGACGTGCGCCTCGTCGACGATGACGTAGCGGAGGTTCGAGAAGACGTCTCCCCAGCGGTCGTGGTGGGGAAGGACGCCGACGTGGAGCATGTCCGGGTTCGTGAGGATGACGTTCGACCACTTGCGGATCTGCCAGCGACGCTCGCCGGGCGTGTCGCCGTCGTAGATCGCCGGGCGCAGGCCCTTGAGCCGGAGTTCGGCCAGCGCGCGGGCTTGATCCTGCGATAGCGCCTTCGTCGGGTAGAGGTAGAGCGCGCGTGTCTTCGGATCTCGCGCGATCGCGTCGAGGACGGGGAGGTTGAAGGCGAGCGACTTTCCCGAGGCCGTCCCGGTGGTCACGACGACGTTCTCGCTGCGCTGCGCGGCCTCCCAGGCCTCGGCCTGGTGGCGGTAGAGCGAGGTGACTCCGTTCGCTACCAGCGCCGAGGCGACACGCGGATCGAGATCGTCGGGAAGCGGCTCGGTGCGTGCGTCCCGCGACGGCTCGGTCCTGCTGTAAGCGACCTCCTCGCCTTCGAGGAGATCCGCCCAGCCGGTAGTGACGGTCACACTCGGCAACGCAGCGCGACCATGTACGGGTACTCACGTCGTTCGGACTCCTCGAAGTGCTCGAGCCGAAACCCGGCAGCGAAGAAACTCTGCAGGAACGCTCCGAGCGGCATGTGGGTCGCGCCGACCTTCGCTCGAAGCCCGCGCGGCGAGATGCCTGGCCCGTCGACGTACCGCTGCGACTGCCAGTAACCGGGGTGCAGCGTAGGGACGCCCTCGGCGGAAACGAACTGTGAATGCGGCCCGACGAAGCAGGGGTGCGCACCCACGTAGACAAACGGGCCGCCACTCCTGAGCACGCGGGCGATCTCTCGCACCACCGCACCGAAGTCGTCGGCGTCTGTATGCGTCCACATCGAGAGCACTGCATCGAACGAGCGTGCCTCGAAGGGAAGCTCCGCCCCGTCCGCTCGAAGGACATCGAGGCCACGTTCGCGCGCACGCCGCAGCATGTCCTCGGATACGTCGATCCCAGTGACCGTCCAGCCGTGCGCGGCCATGACTGCTGCGAAGAAGCCCGTCCCGCAGCCGACATCGAGGAGCTTCCCAGTCCCGTCGCCGAGCAGTCTGAGCATTGCTTCGCCCGGTACGTCAACGAGCCCGGAGCTTGTGAACTCGCGTTCGTACCACTCCGCGATTCCGTCGTAGCGCGCCCGCTCGGTCACGCAAAGAGTCTTGCAGCCCGTTACCGGTGACTGGATTCGAGTTCGGCGAGCGCGGCACCGAGCTCGCGCTCGAACCGGGCACGCGGCTGCGCGCCATAGACCGTCGCCTTCGGCTCGCCGCTGGCGAACAGAACGACAGTCGGCAGCGAGAGCACGCCGTATCGACCCGACACGGCGAGGTTCTCGTCCACGTTCACTCGCACCAGGCGCACGCGACCCTCCCACTCGGTCGCGAGCGCCTGCAGATGCGGCTCGATCGCCTCGCACGGCTTGCACCACGGCGCCCAGAAGTCGACGATCACGGGGATCGGGGAGACGAGCACCTCCTCCACGAAGGTCGCGTCGGTCACTTCGTTCACGTGGATCAGCGTAGTTGTCGTGGGGTCAGACCCGTGGGGTCAGACCCCTTCCGCCTCGACTCTCCCACAGGGACGTATCGGTGCCTCCGCGACCTGGGGTCTGACCCTACGGGTCTGCCTAGAGGCGCCCGCCGAGGGCCCGCAGCCGGAGGAGCGGCACCTTCCAGATCGCCTCGGCCACGATGGAGCCGGTCATCTTCGACGCTCCCGCACGCCGTTCGACGAACGTGATCGGGATCTCGGCGACACGAAGTCCCGCTCGCCGAACGCGATAGGTCGCCTCGATCTGGAACGCGTACCCGTGAGCCGAGAGGGCGTTCAGGTCGATCGCCTCGAGCGCGGTGCGCCGGAAGCACTTGAAACCCCCCGTGAGATCGCGCACGCTCATGCCGAGAAGGATCTGCGCGTACAGGCAACCTCCCCGGGACACGAATCGCCGCATCAGCCCCCAGTTCTCGGTTCCACCGCCCGGTGTGTAGCGAGAGCCGAGAACGAGGTCGGCATCCTCGGCGGCGGCGATCAGCCGCGGCACGTCGGCCGGGCTGTGCGAGAAGTCGCAGTCCATCTCGAGGACGAGCTCTGCTCCCTCGGAGAGTGCCCAGCGGAAGCCGGCGATGTATGCGGGGCCGATGCCCTCCTTACGGTTGCGGTGCAGGACCGAGACCCACGAAAGCTCGGTCGCGAGCCGGTCTGCGATCTCGCCGGTGCCGTCCGGAGAGGCGTCGTCGATCACGAGCACGCGGTCGACGGAGGTGTCCAGCACGCTGCCGAGCTCGCGGATCATCGACTCGAGGTTCTCGCGCTCGTTGAAGGTCGGCAGGCAGAGGACGACGGCGCGAGGCATCGCCGTATCATCGCGGGATGGCCAAGGCGCTGCCCCGGAATGACGAGCTCGCGAACCAGCTCGACCTGCTCGCCGACCTCTCCGAGATCCTCGACGAGGAGTCGTTCAAGGTGATCGCGTACCGGCGGGCGGCGACGAGGATCCGAGAGTCGCCGCTTCCCGTCGCCGAGCTCGCGCTCGACGGGAGCGCGAAGGACCTCCCCGGCATCGGCAGGACGATCGAGAACAAAGTGGTCGAGGTCGTCAACCTCGGCGAGATGGAGGCCCTGACCCGGCGAAAGCAGCGCGTGCCTGCAGGAGTCGTCGACTTCCTCCGTCTTCCCGGCGTCGGGCCGAAGACTGCCGCGAGGTTCTGGACGCAGCTCGGCATCACCAGCCTCACGAGCCTGAAGGCGGCTGCCGGGGACGGCCGGCTCCGGGAGCTTCCGGGGATGGGCGCACGGAGCGAGGAGAAGATCCTGGCGGCGCTCGAGGCCGGAGTCGGCGTTGAGGACGAGCCGCGCCGTCTGCTCGGCACGGCGCTTCCGGCCGTACGACGCGTCGCCGCCGAGCTCGAGGCCCATCCCGCCGCGATCGCCGTCTCCGAGGCGGGGAGTGTTCGGCGCCGGCGGGAAACCGTGCGCGACCTCGATCTCATCGCGACGTCGAGCGATGCGCCTGCGCTGATAGCCGCCTTCTGTGACGGGAAGTGGGTCGCCGAGGTCGTCGCTCGCGGCGACACGAAGGCCACGGTGGTCGGGCACGACGGCCTGCGCTTCGACCTGCGGGTCGTGCCTCCCGAGTGTTACGGGAACGTCCTCCAACACTTCACGGGGTCGAAGGACCACAACATCGCGTTGCGCGAGGAGGCCCAGCGCCGCGGTCTCTCGATCTCGGAGTACGGCGTGACGACGGTCGAGACCGGCGAGGTCGTCACGCATGCGAGCGAGGATGCGCTCTACTTGTACCTCGGCTACGCGCCTGTCCCGCCTGAGCTACGTGAAGGCACCGATGAGATCTCGGCAGCGCGCGATCGCGGTCTGCCGGAGCTCGTCGAGCTGGCGGATCTCCGAGGAGAGATGCACTGTCACTCCACCTGGTCTGCGGACGGGCGGAACACCATCGAGGAGATGGCGCGCGCGGCGAAGGGCCGCGGGTACCGCTTCCTCTGCCTGACCGACCACTCGCACTACCTCCGCGACGGCCGGCTCGAGGCGCAGTGGAAGGAGATCAGCGCGGTCAACGCGCTCGTCAAGCCGTTCCGCGTGCTGCGCGGGATCGAGGCGAACATCCGCGCTGACGGTGAGCTCGACGTCCCCGACGACGTCCTCGCGGAGCTCGACTGGGTGATCGCGTCGCTCCACACCTCGTTCGACCGCAACCCCACCGAGCGGATCCTGGGCGCGATCGACAACCCCCACGTCGACTGCATCGGTCACCTCACCGGGCGGCGCCTGCTGAAACGAGACGGTGCCGCGATGGACGTCGAGCGGGTCGTCGAGCGCGCGGCGGAGACCGGAACTGCGCTCGAGATCAACTCCCAGTCCGACCG
>Ga0247727_10019404_pt1 | contig 10538 bp, 10 predicted proteins | sample WisWelCaveWW1625_FD_202498 | JGI IMG/M metagenome (GOLD analysis project Ga0247727, IMG submission 202498) | Biofilm microbial communities from Wishing Well Cave, Virginia, United States - WW16-25 | ecosystem: Environmental > Aquatic > Deep subsurface > Groundwater > Cave microbial mat | place...
GATGCCGCTGATGGGCAGGCCGACCAGCGGGTCGCGCGCCAGCGACGACACCATGTGGAGCGCGATCGGCTTCACCGCCGGGCCGCAGTAGCCGCCGTGCGAGGAGCGGCCGTTGACGTTGGGCTGCGGCTCCCAGGTGTCGAGGTTCACGCCCATCACCGAGTTGATGGTGTTGATCAGGCTGAGGCCGTCGGCGCCGCCCAGCTTCGCCGCGCGCGCCGGCTTGTTGATGTCGGCGACGTTGGGCGTGAGCTTGACCAGCACCGGGACCGTGGCGACCTCCTTCACCCAGGTCACCACCATCTCGCAGTACTCCGGGACCTGGCCCATGGCCGAGCCCATGCCGCGCTCGCTCATCCCGTGGGGGCAGCCGAAGTTCAGCTCGATGCCGTCGGCGCCGCTGTCGTTGCTGCGCTTGACGATCTCGTGCCACGCCTCGCGCTTGCTCTCCACCATCAGCGACGCGACCACGGCGTGCTTCGGATACTTCTTCTTGGTGTCCTCGATTTCGCGAAAGTTGGTTTCGATAGGCCGATCGGTAATCAGCTCGATGTTGTTGAGGCCGATCATGCGCCGGCCGCCGTAGTCGAGGCCGCCCAGGCGCGAGCTGACGTTGATGATCGGATCGCCGATGGTCTTCCACACCGCCCCTCCCCAGCCGGCGTCGAAGGCGCGCTGGACCATCGAGCCCATGTTGGTGGGCGGCGCCGAGGCCAGCCAGAAGGGATTGGGGCTCTTGATGCCGGCGAGGTCGGTGGAGAGATCGATGGTCATGGGACACCGTGAGTTGAATTCAACTCCAAATCCATGGCGCGCGCGGCGAGTTTCCCCTCCGCCACCGCGTTGACCGCTTCCTTGCCCCCGTTGACGCAGTCGCCGCCGGCGAAGATGCGCGGGTTCGCGGTGCGGCCGGTCTTTGGGTCGATGACGACGCGGCCCTTTGCGTCGAGCGTCACCTCGGGCAGGTCGCGGAGGAAGCCGACGCGCTTCATCTGGCCGACGGCGGCGATGATCAAGTCCGCCGGGAGCAGCTCCTCGCCCCCGTGGGGGGCGCCCACCACCAGGCCCACCGCCTCGACGCGCGCCACCGAGCGGTGGAAGAGCAGGGTGCAGCCCATCGATCGCGCCAGCTCGATCTCGTAGCGGTAGGCGCTCATCTGCGCTTCGCCGCGGCGGTAGACCAGCGTGGCCTCGGCGCCCAGCCGGCGCGCCTGCGTGACGGCGTCGATGGCGGTGTTGCCCCCGCCGATGATCACGGCGCGCTTGCCGTCCAGCCGGGGCATCGAGTCCGGGTCGCTCTTGAGGCGCTCGATCCAGGCCAGCGCCTCGTGGACGTGGGGCATGTCGTCGCCGGGGACGGCGAGCTTGCCGGTGCCCCCCAGGCCCACGCCGACGAACAGCAGGTCGTGCCGGGCCAACAGGTCCGCGATCGAGATGTCCTTGCCCACCGCCACGCCCAGGCGGATCTCGGCGCCCAGGCGCTCCACCAGCTTCGCCTCCGCGACGGCCAGCGCCGCGGTCTGCTTGTATTCGGCCATCGCGTACGTGTTGAGTCCGCCGGCCTGGCGGCGCTCGTCGTAGATGGTCACCGCGTGGCCCAGCTTGCGCAGCTCGGCGGCGGCGCCCAGGCCGGCCGGGCCCGCGCCGATGACGCCCACGCTCTTGCCGGTCGAGGCGCCGGCCACGAGCACGTCGATGCCGCGCGCCAGGACGTGATCGGTGGCGAAGCGCTGCAGCCGCGCGATCGCCACCGGCTTCTTCAAGTGGGTCTTCTCCACGCACGCGCCTTCGCACAGCACCTCGACGGGGCAGACGCGGGCGCACGAACCACCCAGGATGTTGGCGTCGAAGATCGTCCGCGCCGAGCCCACCAGGTTGCCGGTGGCGATCTTCTTGATGAAGGTGGGGATGTCGATCTCGGTGGGGCACGCGCGGATGCACGGCGCGTCGTAGCAGTAGAGGCAGCGGGCCGACTCGGCCAGCGCCTGATCTGGCGTCAGCGCGGGAGTGATCTCGTCGAACGGCGCGCGCGGCGCGGGGACGCGGGACTCGGCCATCCGGGGAATCTAGCAGGAGAGCCGCGCAGAGGGAGAATCGGTCATCAGTCGAGGTCGTCCTCGAGGTCCGAGCCGTCGTCCGGCTCGGTCAAGGGCGCCAGCGCCGGCTTGCGGTCCGGGAGCGCCTCGAGCTTGCGCACCGGCAGCTTGCGCTCGTCGTCGCGCGCGGTGACGCGCAGGGCGCCGTGGCTGTCCAACTCGAAGGTGACGAGCACGCGGGCGGTGCCGGCCCGGGCCGGAGCGACGCCGTCGACGGTGTACCAGCCGTCGCTGTGCAGCCTGGCGGCCGTCTTGCCCTTGCCGCGCAGCACGTGGACGAAGAGCTTGTTCTCGTCGTCCTTGCCGTTGGTGAAGCTCTCGGTGGCCGAGGTGGGCAGCTCGCTGCCCTGGGCCACGAGCTGGGCCACGGTGCCTCCCGGCTGCTCGACGGCCAGCGCCTCGCCCAGGGACGGGGGCCGCGACTTGCCGGTGCAGGCCGCGGCCAGGAGCGCGACGGCCAGCGCGCCCCTCACGCCAGCGCCTCGCGCAGCGATTCGGCCAGGGCGCGCAGCGCCTCGTCGATGTGCGGGCGCGCCACGACGAGCGGCGGCGCGATGCGCATGGCGTTTCCGTAGAGCCCGCCCTTGCCGATCAAGAGCCCGCGCTTGCGCGTGGCCTCCATCAATCGATTGGCTGCCGGCGCGTCCGGCTCCTTCGTCTTCGGGTCCTTGACCAGCTCGATGGCCTGCATCAGGCCCATCCCGCGCACGTCGCCGACGCGCGGGAAGTCGCGTTGCAGCGACTCCAGCCCCTGGCGCAGCGCCGCGCCCATGAGCTGCGCGTGGTGGAGCAGCCGCTCCTCCTCGATGACCGAGATGGTGGCCAGCGCCGCCGCCATGCTCACCGGGCCGCCGCCGAAGGTGGAGATGTGCGCGCCGCGCCAGGAGCCGGCCAGCGCCGATCGCGCCAGCGTCACGCCGATGGGCTGGCCGTTGCCCAGGCCCTTGGCGCCGGTGACGATATCGGGCTCGATTCCGTATTGCTCGATACCCCACCACTTGCCGCCGGTGCGGCCCCAGGCCGTCTGCACCTCGTCGGCGATGAAGAGCCCGCCCGCGTCCCGCACGATGGGCGCGACGATCTGGAAGTATTCCTTCGGCGGCGTGATGAATCCGCCCACGCCCTGGATGGGCTCGGCGATGAAGGCTGCGATCTGCCCGTTCGTCGTCGTGTCGATCAGGTTCTTGACGTCCTTGGCGCAGGCGACTCCGCAATCCGGGTATTTCAGATCGAAATCGCATCGATAACAATATGGCGAATGGGCGTGCTTGATTCCCGGCAGCTCGCTCTGGAGAGGCCGGAAGTTCTTGTTGCCCATCATGTTCTGCGCCAGCGCGCTCCGGCCGCCGTAGCTGTGGCGCAGGGCCACCAGGTCGGTGCGGCCGGTGTGGCACTTGGCCAGCGTCACCGCCGTCTCGTTGGCCTCGGTCCCCGAGTTGGTGAAGAACGCCTTGGCCGGCTTCATCGGCGAGAGCTGGACCAGTTTCTCGGCCAGCTCGATCTGCGGCCGGGTAGGGTAGAGGGTGGAGACGTGGACCAGCTTCTTCTGCTGCGCCACCGCCGCCTCGGTGACCCGCGGATGGCAATGGCCCACCGATACGGTGAGGATTCCCCCGAAGAAATCGAGGTAATCGCGCCCCTCGATCGAGCGCACGTGCATCCCGCTGGCCGACTCCACCACCAGCGGCTCCTCGTAGTAGGTGCCGACGCTGGGGAAGAGCAGTTCCTTCTGCTTCTTCCTGATCTCCGAGGCGTCCATCGGGGTTTTTCTACCACGGAAGCGCGGTGACTGCCGGCACAGAACCGGGGCCCCGCGATGTCCGAGATTGGGCAACATGCGATCGATCATCTTGACGTCGCTCCTCGCGTTCGCGCTCGCGGCCCCGGCCGAGGCGGCCCGCAAGTCGCGGACCCGCGTGGCGCGCGCGCCGGGGAAATGGGCCGCGCTCGATCCGCATTGCGCTCCCCTGGCTCCGCAGCCGGGCGGCGTCTGCGCCCCCTACGATCGCGACCACTGCCGCTTCGCCCAGGGCGTGCTCCAGCGCGGCGACGCGCGCGATCCGGACGCGCCGTATCTCCTGGTGCCGCTCCGCCAGGATCAATACTGCGTGTACGACGCCTCCGCGCGCGCCGTGGGCGTGACCAAGGTGCTCGAGCCGCGCGCGCAGCGCCTGCGCGACCGCGCGATGCGGCGGCACCTGCGCTAAGGGCAAGCCTGCCCTACCAGACCTCGCAGCGCTTCTCCGGCGCCATCCTGCTCCCCGGCTTGCACTGGAAGGCGGCGGCGAAGTCGGGAGAGTTCGAGAGCGGCCCGATGACGCGATAGCGCGGCGGGGAGTGCGGGTCGGTGACCAGGCGCATCCGCGTGAGCTGCTCGCGCTCGTTGGAGCACCAGACCTGCGCGGCGGCGAGGAAGAAGCGCTGCTCCTCGGAGAAGCCACCTACCGGCTTCTCCGGCGGCCGGTCGCCGCGGCGGGCGAGCAGCGCGCGGTAGGCCATCTTCACGCCGGCGACGTCGGCGATGTTCTCGCCCAGCGTCAGCTTGCCGTTGACGTGCTGGCCGTCGAGCACCGTGTAGCCGGAGTACTGATCGGCCACGCACTGCGCCCGCTCCTCGTAGGCCTTGCCCGACGCCTGCGTCCACCAGTCGCGCAGGTTGCCGGCGCCGTCGTATTGCCGGCCCTCGTCGTCGAAGCCATGGACCAGCTCGTGCCCCATGACGAAGCCGATGCCGCCGTAGTTCTCCGCGGGCGCGGCGTCGCGCGAGAAGAAGGGCGGCTGGAGGATGCCGGCGGGGAACTGCATGCGGTTGAGCGACGGGTCGTACTGGGCGTTGACGATCGACGGCGGCCACTCCCAGTCCTCGCGGTCGAGGGGCTTGCCGATCTTCTCCAGCCTCCGCTGCGCATCGAACCGCGCCGCGCGCGTCGCGTTGGCCAGCCAGGAGCCGCGGTCGACCTCCAGCGAAGAGTAGTCGCGCCACTTGTTGGGGAAGGCGATCTGGTTGGCGATGCGGTGCAGCTTTTCTTTGGCCTGCGCGCGCGTCGCTTCGTCCATCCAGGCCAACGAGCCCAGGTTCTTCTCGAACGCGTCCTCGATGGCGCGGATCATCTCCACGCTCGCCGCCTTGCCCTCCTCGCCGAAGACGCCCTCGACGAAGAGTCGCCCCACCGACTGGCCCATGGCTCCGGTGGCGAAGGCCACGCACTTCTTCCAGCGCGGCAGATCTTCCTTGCTGCCGGTGAAGGCCTGGGAGACGAAGCGGAAGCGCTCCTCGACGAAGCTCTTGCCCAGCATGGGAGCGGCGAGGCGGATGACCGTCCAGCGCAGGTAGGTGCGAAGGTCCTCGATGGGTGTGGCCGCGACCACCTCGTCGAAGGCGGTGAAGAAGGCGGGGACCGCCACGTTGATGGCCCGGACGTCGGGATATCCCAGCGCCGCGAAGTATCCGTCCCAGTCGAAGCGCGGGGCGGTCTTCGCCAGGCCGGCGCGCTCGATGCGGTGATAGATGTTGGCGGGGTTCCGGCGCGCGGTGCGATCGAGCGCGCCCTTGGCCAGCGCGGTCTCGATGCGCATCACCGTCTGCGCCTCGGCTCCGGCGTTGGCCGAGCCCGCGAGCGCGAGAAGCTTGCCCGCGTGCTCGACGTACTGCTTGCGGATGGCCGCCTTCTTCTCGTCCTGGGCCAAGTAGTAGTCGCGATCGGGCAGGCCCATCCCGCCCTGGTCGGCGATGCCGATGACCTGGGTGGCGTCCTTGAAGTCCTGTCCGGAGTCGAAGTCGAAGAAGGCCGGCGCGCCGTCGCGGTGGAAGGCGGCCACCTCGCGCGCCAGATCCTTGGCGTCGGAGACGGCGGCGACGCGCGCCAGGGCGGCCTGCAGCGCCCTGGGCGATTCCGTCTCCGCCTTGGCTTCGTCCAGGCAGACGGCGTAGAGGTCGCCCAGCTTGCCCCCGTCCGGATCCTTGACGCGCCCGGCGGCGGCGGCCTCGATCAGCCCGCGCACGCGCTCCTCGTTCCGCTTGTCGATCTCGGAGAAGCTCCGCACCCAGCGCGCGCGATCGGGGGGCACCGGGTTCTTCGCCATCCAGCCGCCGCAGGCGAACTGGTAGAAATCGTCGCAGGGCGCGACGGAGCGATCGAGCGCGGCCTCGTCCACTGCCGCGGCCTGCAGGGAGGCGGCGTCCGGGATCTGCGTGCGCGGGCAGGCGAGGGCGAACAGGGACAGGAAGATGAATGGGCGCATGGCGGCGGCGTTCCTGCCACGGCGCGGGCGCGACCGCCAGCGCGAAGTTCGTCGGACGCGGCTGGAGAAACGATCCAGCCCCAGGACAGGCTTTCGGCGGCGCTGTTGCAACGTGACGGCGCACACGAGGATTTCCTCCTCGGGAGATGGGCCGCGCCCGGCGCGATCTTCACTCTGCGGAAGTGACGGCACGCGGCTTGCTGAGGTGGCCGGGCATGATGAAGACCCTGCTGACCGCCCTCGTGCTCTCCGTCACGCTCGCCTCCGCCGCGCTGGCCAATCCGTTCGTCGCCGCGCCGGTCAATCCGCCCAAGAAGAAGGCGGGCAAGGTGGCCGCCAGGTCGCCGAAGAAGGGCATCGGCACGAGGATGCTCAACAACAAGAACCCTGAGCTCATGAGGCTGAAGGGGCAGAAGAGTTCGGTCAAGATGAAGGCGCTCGACGCCCAGTAGGTCAGAACGTAGCGCCGCAACTCGCGCAGCGGGCCCGGCGGAAGAGCGGGTCCGCCGCGCGCGCTTCGTTCCTGCCGCACTGCGGGCAGTCGAGCCGGAAGTGGGCCGCGGCGCTCTTGCGCGACAAGAGCAGCACCAGCGTGCCGAGCGTCGCCGCCAGCGCCACCAGGCGCACCGACCAGGTGGTGCTGAAGTTGAGCCGCGGATCGGGGAACCCGCGCGCGACGGCCAAGGCGACCAGCGGCCGGGCAAGCGCGGCGGCGGCGAGAAGGCCCGCGGCGCCCCCGATGCCCAGCCAGCGCCCCCAGCGCCACGCCAGCCGGTCGCCGCGGGCGATGCCGACGGCGAAGAGCGCCGGCACGGCGATGCTCGCCACCATCACGCCCCACAGCCCGCGGTCGGCGAGGATCTGGAGGTCCTGCCCGCGCAGCGCGACGAACGCGGCCAGGCAGGCGAGCGCGCCGATGACCGACGGCGGCCAGCGGTCGTCCTGGGGCGTGCTCACGCCAGCGTCAGGCCGCGCTTGAGGAACCGGCCATGCCCCTTCTGGCCGACGAACTTGTCGTTGTCGACCACGAGCCTTCCGCGGCTGTAGACCTGCGCCGGCCCTCCGATGACCTGCCGGCCTTCGTAGGGGTTGTAATCGACCTTCATGTGCATCGTCTTCACGCCCAAAGTCAGGCGGCGCTCGGGGTCCCAGATGACGATGTCGGCGTCGGCCCCGGGCGTGAGCGTGCCCTTGCGCGGCCAGAGGCCGAAGAGCTTGGCGGGCGCAGTGGAGACGAGCTGCACCCAGCGGTTCAAGCCGATGCGGCCCGCGCGTACGCCGCCGTCCCAGGTGAGGTAGAGGCGGGTCTCGATGCCCGGCGCGCCGTTGGGGATCTTGCTGAAATCGCCCTCGCCCAGGCGCTTCTCCTTCATGCAGAACGGGCAGTGGTCGGTGGAGACGACTTGCAGATCGTCGAGCTGCAGGCCGCGCCAGAGCGCCTTCTCGTTGCCGGGCATGCGCAGCGGCGGACTCATCACGTATTTGCTGCCGTCGAATCCCGGCTCTTCGTAGTTGCGGTGATCGAGGAAGAGATATTGCGGGCACGTCTCGGCGTACGCGCGCACGCCGCGGTCGCGCGCTTCGCGCACCTGTTCCAGGGCCTCCTGGGCGGAGAGGTGCACGATGTAGATCGGGACTTTCGCGACCTCCGCCAGCGCCAGCACGCGGTGGCTCGCTTCGCCCTCGAGGCGCGGCGGTCGCGTCAGCGCGTGCCACACCGGCGCCTTCTCGCCGCGCGCCTTGGCCTCTTCGATGAGGATGTCGATGACCGGCCCGTTCTCGGCGTGCATGCAGATGAGCGCGCCGTTGTCGCCGGCCTTGCGCAGGCAGCGGAAGATGCTCGCGTCGTCGACGTAGAAGACGCCGGGGTACGCGGTGAAGAGCTTGAAGCTGGTGACGCCCTCGTCCTTGACCAGCTTGTCCATCTCCGCCAGCGACGACTTGTTCACGTCGCGGACGATCATGTGGAAGCCGTAGTCGACGGCCGCCTTGCCTTCGGCCTTGCCGTGCCAGTCGGCCAGCCCCTTCATGAGCGAGCCGCCGCCCTGGGGCTGGATGGCGAAGTCGACCACGCTGGTGGTGCCGCCGTGGGCCGCGGCGATGGTTCCGCTCTCGAAGTCGTCGGCGCTGACCGTGCCGCCGAAAGGCATGTCGAGGTGCGTGTGCACGTCGATGCCGCCGGGGATGACGTATTTGCCCGTGGCGTCGACGCGCTTGTCGATGTTCTGGTAGGTCGCGCCGAGCGCCGTTCCGATGGCCGCGATGCGCTCGTTCTCGATGAGCAGGTCAGCCTGGAAGGTGTCGCTGGCGGTGACGAGCGTGCCTTTTTCGATGAGCGTGCGCATGGCGGGCTCCTCCGGGGCAGCGGAATAGGCGCAAACCGGCGCGGCGGTCAATCGGCAGCGCGGGTCAGGCGGAAGCCGAGGAGCAGCGCCGCGGTGGCGGCGGCCAGCGCGCTCAATTTGCGCGGCAGGCCGTGCAGGTCGGCCAGGAATGCGAGTCGATACGCGATGAAGTATGCGAGCACGGAGGCAACGACGGCGGCGCGGCGCGCGATGACCAGCCACGCCGGCCGCGAGTCGCGCGGAGCGAAGCGCTCGCGCGGTGGATCCGCCGGCCACTTGCGCCCCGCCAGCCAGTAGCCGCTGAAGAACGCCAGCGCAGCCCCGGGCGTCTCGTCGAGATAGGGAAGGGAGACGAAATGAAGCGCGATGGTCGCAGCCGCCGCCGAGGCGCCGCCGGTTGCTATATGTCTGTCCTCGGCCGTCACAAACATCGAGATGCCCGGTCTGTACCGGCGGGTGCGACCATGCGACTCCTCGTCGTTGTTTGCTCGCTGACCATCGGGTGCTCGAGCGTCATCGCGGTCCGGCGTCCCTTGTCCGCCGAAGCGTTGGCCGAGATCAACGCGGCGATCGCGTCCTCGCGCACGGTGTCGCTCACTACAACCGATGGCGAAGTCCCTCTACAGGGGCTGCCTTCACCGGCGCCGCCCGCTTGCGGCAGCGGAAACGTGAAGTTCGGCCAGGCTTGCAACCTCACGGAGGACTGCGAATGTGGACTCGCCTGTCAGGCCGGCCGCTGCCTCGGCAGTTCCCTCAAGGCTGGTGCCACGGCGACCGGTGTGGACACCGATGCGCAGCTGTATGTGGGGCCGATCACGACGGAGTGGCTGGAGGCGCGCGGCGGCGGCGTCCGCCCACGCAGCGTACCGACGGCCGCTCTCCAATGGATCCATCTCCGAAACCGCGGGAAGGGAGCGATCGAAGGGATTGGCGTGGGGTTCCTCGCAGGAGCGATTGCCGGTGGGCTCGTGGGAGGAATCGCAGGCAGCCAGATAAACGACTGCGATCGATGTGGCTTCCCCTTCGCGCTGATCGGTGCCGTGGCTCTCGGGGTGACGGCGGCCCTCCTGGTCGGATTGCCTATCGGTGCCATCGTCGGGCACCGCACGACGGTCGAGTTCGACCCGTAGCCCTACGGCAACTGCCCCGTCATATCCCCATACGTCTCCGGCCGGCGGTCGCGATAGAACTGCCAGACGCGGCGCACGTCCTCGATCATGTCGAGGTTCAGATCGGCGACGATCAACTCGTCCTTGTCCTCGCTCCCCTGGGCGAGGAAATTGCCGCGCGGATCGACGAAATACGAGCTGCCGTAGAACTTCCCGATGCCCCACGGCGCCTCGGTGCCGATGCGATTGATGCAACCCATGAAGTACCCGTTTGCCACCGCGTGCGCCGGCTGCTCCAGCTTCCACAGGTATTGCGACAATCCCGCCACCGTTGCGCTGGGGTTGTAGACGATCTCCGCGCCGTGCAGGCCGAGCAGCCGCGCTCCCTCGGGGAAGTGGCGGTCGTAGCAGATGTACACGCCGATGGTGGCGTAGCGGGTCTTGAATACCGGATATCCCAGGTTCCCCGGCTTGAAGTAATACTTCTCCCAGAACCCCGCCGTCTGCGGGATATGGTTCTTGCGATACTTGCCCAGATACGTGCCGTCGGCGTCGATGACGGCCGCGGTGTTGTAATAGACGCCGGCCATTTCGCGCTCATACAAGGGCACCACCAGCACCATTCCGTGTTTGCGGGCGAATGGCTGGAGCCGCTCGATGGTGGGCCCCGGAATGGCCTCGGCCGCGTCGTACCAGTCCGGCGTCTGCGCCGGGCAGAAATAGGGGCCGTTGAAGATCTCCTGGAA